>RCUL01000023.1_pt1 | contig 186463 bp, 186 predicted proteins | sample 2167521 | NCBI WGS metagenome assembly RCUL01 (sample SAMN09932745, study PRJNA488358) | compost metagenome | feature: garden; material: soil; isolation source: compost soil in acetic acid-enriched culture | place: Germany: Experimental Botanical Garden Goettingen | collected 2016-01-27
ATCTGGGTGCAATACAGAAAATCGCTGAAATAAAAAAACTGTTGAAAGTCAGACTAGCCAAAAATGTGTCTTGGCCTGCCGAAGCCAACGCAGGCAATGCGCAAAATTTTCTGATGCGGTGATTCAGTTTTCTTGGCTCACAAAAATCAGCCTGTTCTGCCCTGGAGGCCGCCTGTCAAATTGGTGCAGATTTTTTATATTTCTTGCCTGAGACTTCAGACTCGTCTGTGGCGTCAATGCCATTCAAATGACTCAAAGTCACCAGAAGAATTATTTTTCTGCTGCATTCAACAAAAACAAGTTTTTAGTCAAAGACGAATGAAAACGCCAAACCACGGCTCTGAACATTGGCACTGGCGTTGGCGCTGGGGTTGCTGGCATGAATGCGCATTCCGCACTCCGCACTCCGCACTCCGCACTCCGCCAGCATGCAAGCGCTCAGGGATAAAGACAGAAAAAGAGTGGCTACGGACACAGAAGCTGGATTGTCATCAAGAGACACGATATTCAGCAATTGAGCAGGCGTGTGGTGCTCAGAAACTTTGATAGCTAGCGCACCGGTTTGCATATGCTTGCCGCCATATTGAATCGACTTACCAAATCACTTACACAATCAGGCCGACCACAGACTGCCGCCATGGTGTAGCTGTGACCGGGGTTGATGGGATTGATGATATTGATGAGATGGCGCGGGCATGACAGCCGACTCATACAACCACGCCGGGCAGCTACAAGACAGCAGTTGCGTGAGCGCAGGACAAGCAAAAGGGGCAGTACACATCAATTAGATGCATTGACCAGCGCCCCAAACTGAGATGCTGCCAACACCTGCCCCTTCCATTGCTCAGCAAGACGCCTGCAGCGTTGAAGTGTCACAACGTCTTCTTCAAAGTCGATGATGTAGCAGTCATCAACGCGCTCAGGGCGCGGGGGCAATGGATCAAATCTGCCGTCGGTAAGCAACCAGATACAAGCGTGCATGTCTGGGCCATACCGTTTCAACTCCATATTCACCGCATCAATTGCCGACTGGATGGGGGTGCCACCTCCGGCGCGCAATGGCGCAATCCAATGTTCATTGAAAGCAGGCACCTTGGCAGGCTTTTGCAGCCACTGCGCCTGATGGCCCGCAAAGCCGATGACGGCCATGTGATCACGGCTACGGTAGAACCTTGCGGTTAAAGCCAGCAGACAGCCTTTGGCCCAGGCGATTTTCTGGCCACGCAACATGGATGCGGACAGATCAAGCAGCACAAAGTGGGTGGTTTGACTACCTACGGGCTGGCGACGAAAGTGCAAATGCTGCGGCCCCAGCACGCCTTGCCCTTTGCAAGCCAGCGTGGCGGCCCAGTCCAGGCTACGACTGGTGGCACCCTGTCGACGGCCTTTGCGAGTTGTATTGGTATCGCGCCCTACCATGGCCTGCCCCGCATGGTTAGCTGGGGTAGAGCGCGTCAGGCTTTTTTTGACGAGAAAGGCCTCAGTGCTTTAACTGTCTGAATGGGCACTGCTTGTGGCGCAGACATCTCACCCCAAGTTTGTGCATTTGCTGGCTGAGGCGAAGGCGGGGCCTGCTGAGCATCCGTACTTTGATCAGCCCTTTGACCTGAGGGCTGTGAAGTCTGCGCGCCACCCGATTCGGGCGCTGGTTCATCGCCTTCCTGGGACTGTGGAGCACCCTGCGTTCGGCGGTGCGCCAGTGCCAGCTCGGCAACGGCCTGTACATCCACGAATGTCACTTGTTCTCGGCCTTGCAGCGCTGCATGCGCGCGGGCGGCCCGCAACATGACAAGGTCAGCACGCACACCCTCCACGCCAGCGTCCTGGCACAGCTGGGCAACCTGATCATGAACGGCGTCTGGCCACTGTATGGCTACAAGCACCGCACGGGCGGCTGCCACCCGTGCTGCCAAGGCAGCTTGCGCATTGGCATGCGCAGCGAAAAAGCCCCGTGGATCAGCATCAAAAGCCATGCGCGTCTTGACGATGGCTTTGCGCATGGCCGTGCTGGGCACATTTTCCAGCCGCACAAACAGACCAAACCGATCTAGCAGTTGCGGGCGCAACTGGCCTTCCTCGGGGTTCATGGTGCCGATCAAGGTGATGCGTGCATCGTGCTGGTGCGAGACGCCGTCGCGTTCCACGCGATTGATACCACTGGCGCTGACATCGAGCAGCAAGTCCACCAGCCCATCGGCCAGCAGATTCACCTCATCGACATACAGGATGCCTTGGTGCGCCTGCGCCAGCAGACCGGCTCGAAACTGCACGGCGCTGCGCTGCAAAGCGGCCTCCAGATCGATAGAGCCAACCAGTTGCTCTTCGGTTGCGCCCAGCGGCAAATTTACAAAACGGCCCGCAGGCAGCAAGGAGGCCAGCGCGCGCGCGCTGGTGGACTTGGCCGTGCCGCGTGGCCCTTCAACCAGCACCCCGCCCAGCAACGGGTCAATGGCTGCCAGCAGCAACGCCATTTGCAGCTGCGGCTGGCCTTCAATGGCGGTAAATGGAAAGCCCACAGGCTCAGCAGATTCAGTGTGCATCATCGGCTCTCTAGTAATTGCTCAGTGGCCAGCAGATGCTGCTCCAGCAAAGGTTGATAGTCGCCGCTGTCCTCCCACAGGCCACGGCCAATAGCTTCGAGCAGGCGCTCGCAGATGTCATGAAAAGCGGCTGGGTTGTGCTGCTGCAAAAAGTCACGCGTGTCTGCATCGGCGACAAAAGCATCGGTCACGCGTGCGTACTGGTCATCGCGCACCACACGGGCGGTGGCGTCAAAGGCAAACAGATAGTCCACGGTGGCAGCCACCTCAAATGCCCCCTTGTAGCCGTGGCGCTTGATGCCATCGATCCACTTGGGATTGGTTACACGCGAGCGCACCACACGGCTGATTTCTTCTTGCAGCGTGCGCATGCGCGGTGACTCGGGGTTGCTGTGGTCACCAAAGTACAGGTCTGGCTGCTGGCCGCTGAAGTGGCGCACAGCCGCCGCCATGCCGCCCTGAAACTGGTAGTAGTCGTCAGAGTCCAGCAAGTCGTGCTCGCGGTTGTCCTGGTTGTGCACCACCAGTTGAATGTCAGTCAGGCGGCGCACAAAGGTCTCTGGCACAGCTGTGCCGTCGTCTTTCTGGCCGTAGGCATAGGCCCCCCAGTTGCGATAGGCCAGAGCCAGGTCTTCGTCACTGTCCCAATTGCGCCCGTCAATCAGGCCTTGCAGGCCCGCGCCATAGCTGCCGGGCTTGGCACCAAACACGCGCAGTCCGGCCTGATGGCGCGCAGCGTCTTGGCCCATGCCCTGCGCCTGCAGTTGCGCAGCCTCCTTGAGCACACGGGCGCGTATGGGGTTGGTGAACTCGTCTTCATCGTCCAGACTTGCGACCTTTTGTACTGCCGCATCAAACAGGCGAATGACGTTGGTAAACGCATCACGGAAAAAGCCCGAGACGCGCAAGGTTACGTCCACGCGCGGGCGGCCCAGCACCGACATGGGCAGCACCTCAAAGTCGCTGACCCGCCAGCTGCCATCGGCCCATTTGGGGCGCACGCCCAGCAGGGCAAAGGCCTGGGCGATATCGTCTCCGCCCGTGCGCATGGTGGCCGTACCCCAGACCGACAGGCCCAGCGCACGCGGATAGTCTCCGTGCTCTTGCGTGTATTTTTCTACCAGCAGCTGGGCAGATTTGAGCCCCAGCGTCCAACTGGTGGGCGTGGGCACGGCGCGCGTGTCGATAGAAAAGAAATTGCGCCCGGTGGGCAATACATCAGGCCGCCCCCGAGTCGGTGCGCCGCTGGGGCCAGCTGGCACAAAACGCCCTTGAAGCCCCCGGCACAGCTGCAAGATTTCCTGCGTGCCGCAGGCTTGCAGGCGCGGGCGCAGATCAGTGTCTATGCGCTGCAATACCAGCAGGGTATTGGTCAAATCATGCTCTAGGGCAGTAACAGCATGCGCTGGTAGCTCCAGTAATTGAAGCGCCAGCATTTCCAGCCGCTCACGTGTATCACCCGTATGGCGCCAGGGCTGGCTGTCTACATCAGCCAGCAGCGCAGGGAACGGTCCGGCCCACGGCACTTGCCAGGCAGCATCCAAAGGGTCAAAAGTGACGCCCGGCAACAAGTCCTGCGCCAGAGCGCGGATCAGGCTGTTGCTGGCCCCCTGACCGTTGCCCACAGGGTGGCGGGCCAGTGCCAGCAAGGTGTCGCGCGCCAGCCGGCCCTCGGGTGAGTAGCCGAAGATGTGCAGGCCATCGCGAATCTGGCTTTCCTTGAGCTCACACAGATAGGCATCGGTCTTGTTGAGCAGTTGCTGCTCGTCTTCAGCGCTGCGGGGCGCTTGCAGCCCCAAATCCTGGTGCAGATCGTGAGCGACGATATGTTCCAGAATTTGCGTGCGCAAAAGCTCTGCGCGCCGACGGTCCATGGTGGCGGCTTCGTAGTACTCATCGACCATGCGCTCCAGATCGCGCGTCGGTCCATAACTTTCGGCACGGGTCAGAGGCGGCATCAAGTGGTCGATGATCACGGCCTGAGCGCGGCGCTTGGCCTGTGTGCCCTCGCCCGGGTCATTGACGATAAACGGGTACAGGTGGGGCATGGGGCCAAACACCAGATCGGGCCAGCAGCTATTGGACAGTGCCACGCTTTTGCCCGGCAGCCATTCCAGATTGCCGTGTTTGCCTACGTGGACCATGGCGTCTGCATTCCAGACGGTGCGCAACCAGTAGTAAAAGGCCAGGTAGTAATGCGGCGGCACCAGATCAGGGTCGTGGTAGCTGGCCATAGGGTCCAGGTGGTAGCCACGGGCAGGCTGTATGCCGACGAACACCTGACCGCAGCGCAGGCCTGCAATCATGAATCGGCCCTGGCGCAGCATGGGATCGTTCTCCGGCGCGCCCCAGCGCTGCAGCACGGCCTGCTGGTTTTGCGCCGGCAGACCTGCAAAAAATGTCGAATAACTGGCCAGATCCAGACTTTGCAAAGCGGGCCGTACGCCCCAGGAATCTGGGTCGTTGGTAATGCCCTGCTGCAAATACTCCATCAGCGCATCACCATCGGCTGGAACAGCGTCCAGCACGTAGCCTTGCTGCTGCAGTGCCTGCAGGATATGAATGACGGATGCAGGCGTATCCAGCCCCACGCCATTGCCCAGCCGGCCTTCCTTGGTGGGGTAGTTGGCCAAAATAAGGGCCAGACGCTTGTCGGCGTTGGTTTTGCTGCGCAAACGGCACCAGCGCTGGGCCAGCTCCACCACAAAGGCAAGCCGCTCGGCATGGGGCTGGTACTGCACCACATCGGACTGGGTCAGCTCGCTGCGGTGCGACAAGCCCTTGAAGCTGATAGCGCGCGTGATGATGCGACCGTCCACCTCGGGCATGGCCACATGCATGGCGATATCGCGTGGCTGCAGCCCATGGGTATCGGCCAGCCAGCTTTGCTCATTGCCACCGGACATGATGACTTGCAGGACTGGAATATCGCCAGCCAGTGCGTGGTCGCCGGGTGTTTCCAGCGAGGATTGCGAGAACGACGTGGTGTTCAGAATCAAGCCCACCTGATGCTCGGCGCACAGCTGGTGCAGCAAGGCCATGCAGCTTGCGTCCTTGAGCGACAGCAAGGCCAGCGGCAGCGGGTTCATGCCTTGCGCCAGCAGTTGCTGGCACAGCGTTTGAAATACCTGCGTATTGCCAGACTGCAAGTGCGCGCGGTAAAACACCACCATGACCACGGGCGCGCCATCGTGCCACTGCATCGGGCCGGGTTGCTGCCACTGCTGCACTGAAGCGGCATCGTGTTCGGGGTGATAGACAGCCACGGATGGCAGTGGCCGAGGTGGTAGAGCGGGCTGCTCGCCGCCTAAAAAACCATGCCACAGATAGCGAAAAAACTCCCGCGCGTTGGCTGCACCACCTTCGCGCAGATAGCGCCAGATGCTGCGGCACTGCTCCATAGAGGCGGTGCTTTTGCGCAGTAGATTCATATCCTCTGTGGTGTCTCCGGAGAACATGACCAGCGTGGCGCCCTTGAGGCGACAGATCTCGCGGATACGCTCTGTGCCGTATGGCCAGTAGCTCTCACCACCCAGGTGGTCAATCACAATCACCCGGGCATGCTGCAACACCTCATCCACATACAAATCAACCGAAGCAGGCTGGCGCAAATGCATGAGATTGGCCAGCCGCACCGTGGGTAACTGCTCACCGCTGAGCCCTTGCAAGTGGGCATAAGCATCTGCCAGCAACGACAGTGTGGTGTCGGCAGCACTTAACACCACGACATCGGCAGGCGACTGCCCCAGGCTGGAGACAAAGGCTTCATCGTCCACAAAGCCGCCGGGCTGAACAGCGAGCAAATGCATCAGTGTGCTCCAGCGGTCAGGGTAGCCAGCTGGGCATGAATAGCCGCTTCATCTAAGTCGTGGCCAATGAACACCAGATAGGTCTGTCTAGTTTCAGTGTCTGTCCAGCGGCGGTCAAAGTAGCTGTCAAAACGCTTGCCAACGCCGTGAACCACCAGGCGCATAGGCTTGCCGGGTATGGCAACAAACCCTTTGACGCGGTAGACGGTTTGCTCAGAGACGATGGCCTGAAGTTTTTCCAGCAAAGCTTCGCGCTCCATTTCTGGCAGCTTGACGACGATAGAGTCGAACTCGTCATGGTCATGGTGGTCGTGCGCCTCACCTTCTTCATGCCCATGGTGGCTGTGGCGTTCGTGAATGCTTTCTTCGGATGCGCTGGACAGGCCGAGCACCACAGCCAGATCAATCTGGCCATGATCGGCAGCCACAATCTTTACTTGTGCAGGCACTTCTTGGCGCACGATAGCCTCTACCTTGGCGCGATCTTCGCTGCTGGACTGGTCGAGCTTGGTGAGTACCACCAAGTCAGCGGACATGAGCTGATCTTCAAACAGCTCGTGCAGGGGTGACTCGTGGTCCAAATTTGGATCTTGCTTGCGCTGGGCATCAACGGCGGCAGGATTGGCAGCAAACTGCCCCGCAGCGGTAGCGGGTACATCCACTACGGTGATCACCGCATCTACCGTGCAAGCGTTCTTGATTTCAGGCCAGTTAAAGGCCTGTACCAGGGGTTTGGGCAGAGCAAGGCCGCTGGTTTCAATCAGGATATGGTCAATATCGCCGCGGCGCGCAATCAGCTCACGCATTACGGGATAGAACTCTTCTTGCACCGTGCAGCACAGGCAGCCATTGGCCAGTTCATACAGCTGCCCGCCCTGCTCGCCCTGCGCGTCCTCGCAGCCAATGCCGCAACCGCGCAGGATGTCACCGTCAATGCCCAGTTCGCCGAACTCGTTGACGATGACAGCGATACGACGGCCATTGGCGTTGTTCAGAATGTGGCGCAGCAGCGTAGTTTTTCCACTGCCCAAAAAACCCGTAACGATGGTGGCAGGGATTTTGTGATTGCTTGTCATATGGAGTGTCCTGTTGTTCGTTCAAAAGAATGTGGCTCGCGTTCAGCGGACACGGGAAAGGTTTTCATTGAGTGACTGGTCGGCAGCGCCAGGGCACAACGTAGCCCTGACTTTCGTGCTCACCGTGCATGGCCTGCACCTGATAGACGTGCTGCAAATTTGCTGGAGTGAGCACATGGCGCGGTGCGCCACAGGCCACGGCAGAGCCGCTTTGCAGCAGTAAAACACGATCGCAAAAGCGGCTGGCCAGCGTGAGGTCGTGCAGCACAACCACGACTGCCTGGCCGGCGTTGCACTGAGAGCGCAGCAGCTCCATCACGCTAAGCTGGTGGTAGGGGTCGAGTGCAGCCACAGGTTCATCAGCCAGCAGCAAAGGTGCCTGCACCGCCATGGCGCGGGCCAGACGCGCACGGGCGCGCTCACCACCCGAAAGCTCATTGAGGTGGCGATGCTGAAAATCTTGCAAGTGCATCGCGCTCAGCGCTGCATCTACAGCCTCTTCATCTGCGCTGGAAGTTGAGCGGATACCAAACCGGCTTTGGTGTGGCAAACGCCCCAGCGCCACAAAATCGCGCACCTGCAAAGGCCAGGCTACTTGGTCACCCTGAGACAGATAAGCCAGCCGTTTGGCCCGCCGGCTTGGTGCAAGACGCCCCAGGTTTTCACCATCCAGCAGCACACGGCCATGGTGCGGCAGTAATTGCGCGATAGCACGCAGCACCGTACTTTTTCCAGCCCCGTTGGGACCTATCAATGCGAAAAGTTCGCCGGACTGCACCTCAAACGACAAGTCCTTCACACAGGTCTTGCCAGCCCAGTCAACCTGCAGCGATTCAATGGCCAGTGTGCGCATCAGCGGCTCCTCCAGCGCTCACGCACCACCAGATAAAAGAAGAACGGAGCTCCAATCAAGGCAGTGACCACCCCCAGCATCAACTCCACCCGGCCACTGAGCAGTCGCAGTGCAATATCAGCGCTAAGTAGCAGTACCGCACCACCCAGAGCGCTGGGCAGCATCAGCCGTGAAGGCTGATACCCAACCACGCTGCGAAACAGGTGTGGCACCACCAATCCGATAAAGCCAATGGAGCCCGTAACAGCCACGCTCGCCCCCACACACAAAGCTGTGCCTGCAATGATTTGTGCCCGCAAACGTGGCAAATTCACGCCCATGCTGGCTGCTTCATCTTCACCCAGCGTCAGTGCATCCAGCTGGCGACCACTAAAGGCCAGTATCAGCAGGCCCAGCACGATAAACGGCAGACACAGGCGCACCTCATCAAAACTGCGGTCTGCCAGAGAGCCCATCAGCCATAGCACGATGTCTTGCATGTCGGTGGGAGTGGGTGCCAGATTGATCGCCAGAGATGTCAAGGCTGCGGCCAGCGACGACATGGCTACCCCCGCCAAAATCAAGGTGAGGTTGCTCGCACCTTTGCTGGCAATACGGTAGAGCACCGTGGTGGCCGCTGCCGCACAGCCCATAGCAACGGTGGGCAGCAGCCAGGCGTTCCAGTGCCACAGTCCAAAATAAATGCACAACACAGCGCCCAGACCAGCGCTGGAGCTGACACCCAGCAGACCCGGCTCGGCCAGCGGGTTACGCAGCAACCCTTGCAAAGCCGCACCCGCCATACCCAGCGACATGCCCACCAGCACTGCCAGCACCACTCTGGGCAGGCGAATTTCCTGCATGATTGACTGGTGGCGTAGCGCCAAATCAGTGCTCTCGTGCTGCAGGATCACAGACCACCAGTCCATGACTCCGATGGGCACTGAGCCGATGCCCAACGAGATACCACTGAGCACCAGTAGCACCACCAAGAGAGCACCATTCAAAACCCAGGCATTCGAGAAATTCGACAGCCCAGCTCGCACGGGGATTGAATTCATGGTTTGCCCCCCTCATTGGCCAAAGCCTGGGTGCTGGCAAATGGCAACTGCAAGGCATCTACCTGCGCGGCCACCGACTCTGCAGCTTCAATCAATAGCCAGTTGCTGCAACCCCAGTCGTTATGCGCCAAGGCCACCACCGGAATGCGCTGGAGCAGTTTTTGCATCTGTGGATGTCGGCTCAGCCCAGAGCGGGCATAAGCCACGTCGTTGACCAAGCCCGGTGTGATGAAAATATCTGGAGGGTTTTGCACAATGCGCTCCAGATCAACGCGCCCCCATCCATGCAAGCCCAGTGCTGTGGCGTGGTTGCGCAGCCCAGCAGCGGTCAGCACCGCATCCACATGGGTTTGCTTGCCAGCACTTCCACCATTGGGGCGCAAATACAGGGCATTGAATGGACGCGCAGTTTGGTGCAATTGCGCCAAACGTTCCGACAGATTCTTCAGCAGCGCTTGCGCCGCCGGCTCTCTGCCCAAGGCTTTGCCCATCTGGCGGGTGCTGCTGAAGATGCCGTCCCAATCGGTGGGAAAGGGCACGGTCACGATCTGGACGTTGTAACGCTTGAGCAGCGCTGTCTGGTGCCGGGCATTCCAGCGGCGCGAGGCCAGCACAATCTGCGGCTTGCTGTGCAGCACATCTTCAGCCGTAGCTAAGTTAGACGGAAAATTTTTAGCCTGAGCCACCATGGAAAAGCGCTGCGCATCTTGGCTCTGTCGCGAGAGCGAGAGAATTTGCGAAGGATCAGCCAGACTCAACGCCAGGGTATCGGCACAAATATTGGTCGACATGAGAGTTGGCAGCTGGGCCGTATCAGCCCACAAAGGCCCGCTCAGAAATGCCACGACTGTGCATAAAGGCAAAGTCCAGCGCATTAGAAATCTACGCCCGCTTGTGCCTTTACCCCAGCCTTGAATGCATGTTTGGTCTCTGCAATTTCACTGACGGTGTCTGCCAGCGCTATGAGCTGTGCATGCGCAGAACGGCCTGTGATCACCACCGTCTGCCCTTTGGGCCGGTTTCTGATGGCGTGCAGCACGTGCGCCATCTCCAGGTATTCGTACTGCAGCATGAAAGTTAATTCATCCAGCACCACCAGACGCAAGCTGTCATCACAGAGCATGCGTTGTGCTGCCTGCCAAGCTATATCGGCTGCTGGCTTATCGGCATCCCAGTTGCTGCGCTGCCAGGTGCAACCTGTAGCCATGGCGTGGTATTGCACCTGAGGCACTCGCCCTGGCCCTACCAGCCCGAGGTGGTGCAAGAACGTGACTTCACCGGTGGCGTGCGTGCCTTTGATGAACTGCACCACGCCTGCACGCAGCCCATGGCCCAGTGCGCGGTACAACATACCAAAAGCAGAAGTCGTCTTGCCTTTGCCATGGCCTGTGAGCAACACAACGATGCCGCGCTCAGTCTGGGCACGCTGTACTGCGGCCAGAACCTGTGCTTTTTTTTCCTGCATGCGCCCGGCATGCAGCTGTTTGAACTGTTCGTCCATGCTCTCCCCGAGCCATTACACGATGAAAGGCATGCAAGGGGGAGGGACAAGTGTGCGGCGGGCCTGGGCCACACTAAGAGGTGAGACTGGGCCTGTCAGCAAACGGCCCACACCCCGTGGCATACAACTGCGGTCGAACAGGTCGGTATTCTGGCTCGCCGTCATTCAGAGCACGCCGCCTTCCCGGATATGGCATCCAGTGGCATTGAAGTGTGTCTGTCAGGCTTACAGCAGCGGGGGCTGCGCCGGAATGTTCAAAGGCAAAGCCTTGAGGTCACCGGACTTCCCGTTTCACCCCACCGTGCGTTTGCGCGGCGGGACTCCCGTTCGTAGGCGCTGATTATATGAGTGACTGCAATGCACCTGGTACACAGAAAACCGTGCCGCACATCACCACTGCCGGGTTGGTGTCACCTAAACAGGTTGCCCCGCCTACGCTGCCTTGCTGCTATTCAAGTCAATTGGCGCCCAGCGCCCTTTATGGCACGTAACACCATACTTTCCACTTGCCAGCGTTTAGCCATCTTCTTCGGTATGGACGCGGCATCTAGAATGAATTTTTTAAGGGGAAAGGGGTTGTTGTGCACCCTGTGCGGCCCAAATTCAAGGCCTCCAGCCAGAAGAAATAACGCCTTGGCGGCAGCATGCCAGCAGAAAATTGGTGATTGGCAAGCGCCCTGCTCTGGTTTCGGCAGCATCTGGCACCATCTTCCATGCGTGCCCGTCTAAAAAATCACCCATCGCTAAAAAATGAAAACTATCGACGAAATGCTGAATCTTGACTTACTGAGCCACGAACAGCACCGTGAAATCAGCGCCTGGATTGCAAGCGCTGAATCCCCCGAAGAGATCCTGCAAATGCCTGCAACGCTTTGGCAGGCGGTGGAGCGCGCCAGCTTGGAAATGGGAGTGAACGAAGACCTTTTGCGCCCCCCATCGCTAGATGCCGACAACGTTGTCATGTGCTGAGTCAACCACGCCAAGGCCTTCATGCGCTGCGTTGCAAGGCCTTCACGTCAGATGAGCCGTACTCAAAAAAAAGGCGCACATCGCTTTTGCGCCTGAAGGTACGACGGCTTTGAAGTAGTGACGCACTCGCCAAATCAAGAACGCACCCTGCACAAGGCGCATAGCTGCACCCCAGATGCGCCCCCCGTTCAGAGCCACATTGAATGCTACGGGAGATATTGATTAGCCTGTGCAGGCGTAAATTTGTCTGCGTACACACCACAGACCCAATCGATAAATACACGCACTCTGGGCGAAAGCTGGTGGTGAAATGGATAAAGTGCGCAAACCGGCCGCACAGGGCACATCCATTGCGGCAGCACTTGCACAAGACGCCCGGCTTGCAGGTGCTCTTCCAAGCGAAAGCGCGGAACTTGAATCAGCCCACAACCGGCAAGTGCTGCGCTGGTGTAGCACTGTGCATCGTTGACTGAAATCCAGCCGCTCGCTTCATATTCAGTGACCTGCCCATCCACAATGACTGTGAAAGGGTAACGGCTGCTGCTTGCTCTGGAAAAAAATCCAACACCCTGGTGCGCTTCCAGCTCACGAGGATGTTGAGGCACTCCATGTCGCGCCAGATATTCAGGACTGGCACAGATGATTTCCGGCATGTCTGCCAACTTGCGAACAACCAGCGAAGAGTCGTGCGGCTGGCCTGTGCGCACGACGCAATCAATACCTTCCTTGACCAGATCTACCAGCCGGTCACCACTGCTGATGACTACGTCAATCTGCGGATACAGTGCCTTGAACTCGCCAATGCGCGGCAAGATGATCAGCGTCGCGTGCGCCCCGTGCAATTCCAGCCGCAGGGTTCCATGGGGATTTGTGGCATGCGTACTCAGAGACGCTTCAGCATCTTCCAAGTCCACCAGTATCCGCTTGCTGCGCTCGTAGAAAGATTGTCCATCCAAGGTGGGCTTGACTTGCCGCGTAGTGCGATCCAGCAAGCGTGCCCCCAGTCTTTTTTCTAATTCTTGGATGGCATGCGTTGCTGTTGCGCGTGGAATATCCAGAGCGTTGGCTGCCTGGGTAAAGCTGCCCAGCTCCACGATGCGAGCGAAGAGTTGCAAAGCGTTGAAGCGATCCATGAAATATTGATTGTTGGCTTTTTTTGAATTAACAAGCCAATTTCATACCATTTATTCATTTGCAGTCAATCACGATCATTGCGTTCATGGCCAATGAGCAACCCGCTCCTTGGCCTGAGAAACGCAGCACCGCACCGCGCCTTGTCGCATCTATCGCAAGAAATGAGCTATGGACGTGAACCCTATTTTTACCGTTGAATCACTGAAAGCCGCTGGCGCTGCCTTCAGAGATCAACCGGTACAGACAGTGCGCTCCACCATGCCTTGCGTTGCGTTGCGTTCTGGTTTTTGTGTGCTTCCTGCCCCTTTTCTTCCATTTCAAGGATTGATCATGCGTAAGCTTTCTTGCATCACACCACCCGAGCTGACTGCAATTATTACGGGGGCGTCCCGAGGCATTGGCCGTGCCATCGCCCTGCGCCTGGCAGCCGATGGCTTCAAAATTGTTGTCAATTACGCTGGCAATACCACCAAGGCAGAGGAAGTGGTCAACACCATTCAAGCTGCTGGCGGTACAGCCATGGCTGTACAGGCCGATATCTCTGAGCCCGACGAGGTGCAACGGCTATTTGCCACAACGCTGGAATCCTTCGGCAGCCCCAGCGTCGTTGTGCATAGCGCTGGTGCAATGCCCTTGGCACCGATCACACCTGACAGCATTGAAATTTTTGATCGGGCCATTCACACCAATCTGCGTGGTGCTTTTCTGGTTCTGGCCCAGGCAGCACAGCACCTGCAAGACAACGGCCGCATTGTTGCGCTGTCAACCAGCGTGATCGCCAAGTCTTTTCCGCAATACGGGCCCTATATTGCAGCCAAAGCTGGCGTTGAAGGATTGGTGCATGTATTGGCCAACGAGTTGCGCGGCAGAAACATTACGGTCAATGCCGTCGCACCCGGCCCTGTCGCCACAGAGCTATTTCTCAGTGGCAAGACCAATGAGCAAATTACTCAACTCAGCAAGGCCACGCCGCTAGAGCGGCTGGGACAGCCCGAAGACATCGCACGTGTGGTGTCATTCTTGGTCAGCGAGGATGGCGGATGGGTCAACTCCCAGATCGTGCGCGCCAACGGCGGTTTCGCTTGAACTGCACGCGTGAGGCGCGCCACTTTCATTTTTATGCGGCCAAACTGCGCTACAATCGAGCTTGTTTTGAGGCACCAAGAAGCATTAACAATTTCTTCTTTTTGCTTGAAAATACAAAGCCAAGCATTAGCTTGGCTTTTACATTCAGCACGTAGCATTGCTATGTTGCTTGGAAGGGTGGATGAGTGGCTTAAGTCGCACGCCTGGAAAGCGTGTGTGGGTTAATCCCCACCGCGGGTTCGAATCCCGCCCCTTCCGCCATAACACTAGAGAAATCAACGAGTTATACGATTTCTCAGGCTTTACCCATCATAAAGCCCATCAAAAAAGCCATGCATTGTTCTCACTGCATGGCTTTTTTGTTTTTCATTGCTTCTTCTGCTCCATCACCTTTGCACTTGTTTGGATTACAGACTTGCTTACGCCCCACCCTCAGCGTAATTTTGCATAGACGTGTGAAGAATTGATCTCAAGACAAGAACATGTTGTTCTTGGCAAAGCCCACTTCGAGATGCCTCTAAACGGCGTGGTGCGCAAGGTCAATGGGCGGCGATGCAGGCCACACTGAACTACTACCCTCTGTGCAAAGGCTGGCAGTGCGCACCCTGCGCGGGAGCGCACGAAGCACGCTTTATTTATTTTTCAATTTGCCTTTGGGCAGCACCGAGGTGAGCGGTGCGATAGGTCGCATGGATTCCGGCGAGGTATTGACCAGCGGTGGCAAGCTGTTGTCCTTCTTCGGTTTTTTGACCATTTTGTTGTTAAGTTGCATGCCTTTGGCCATAGAAATCTCCTGTATGAAGCATCCAATGTAACAGTGGCACGCCTAGGCCAGCCTGCCCAGCCCCAGAAGGCCTTCACGCCATAGTCTTAGAACGTGTTGGATCTGCTGAGTAGCAAAGCTAAAAAAGCCAAGTATGTCGCCACCCATGTGTTCGTTTAATGATTTCACCGAGCAAGATTTCGGCATCTCATACGCTCTCAACTTGAAAGACTGACCGATTCACCCCCCTCGCGGCGGGATCAGCTTGAGCGATTGGCTAACTGGGCTGGCTCAGCGCCAAGCGCACCGTCAGCAGCGTGCGGCCGGGCTGAGAGTCGATATCCAGCACACCACCTACACGGGCAATGCGCACGGCCATGGAGCGCATGCCAATGCCCAGGCCCGAGGCTTTGACTGCGGGCACGTCAAAACCAATGCCGTCATCTTCTATCTCAAGGACCAGTGCATCAGGCTCTGGCTGTACGAGACACAGGCGCACCAGCCGTGCCTTGCTGTGCTTGATGACGTTGGTGAGTGCCTCTTCGATCAGCCGTGACATGGCCAGATACTGGTAGGCGTTGGGGGGGGTGCGCCAGCTCTGAGCGAACTGCCAGTGGCAGGTGATGCCCAACACATCGAACAGGTTATTGAACCGATGGCGCAATGGCGCTACCCAGTCTTGCAGCGACTCTGGAACACGAACCTGCGTAGACGTATTGGTGTCAATGGTCAGCCGCAGATCATTGCGGATCAGCTTGAGCATGGACAGCACCTGGGGTTTAGCCAGCTGCTCATTGCCTTGCTCTACCAGAGCAATCATGTGTACCAGCGCACCACCCAGGCCGTCATGCAGATCGTGGGTCAGGCTTAAACGCTCTTGCAGGCGCACGTTGGAGAGCTTTTGCTCCTCCAGCATTTGCTCTTTGTTCTTTTGCTCGCTGATGTCAAAAGTAAAGCCAATCAGGGCCACGGTTTGACCATGCTCATCGCTCAAGACGTGAACCACTTCTCTGACCCAGATGAAGCTGTTGTCCCGGGTCAGCGCCCGGTACTCAGCCTCATGGTCGACACCAGCGATAGACAGCTCTACACAGCGGGTGACTGTGCGCTCGCGGTCATCGGGATGAATACGTGCAACCCAGTCATCCACCGTCTGCCAGGTGTCCACGCTCCACCCCAGCAAAGATTCGATCTGTGGCCCAACGTAGGTGTATTTTTTGCTCGCCCAGTCAATCCGAAATGGAATCGCCAGCGTTGATTCCAGCAAGGTTTGGTACAGGTCGTTGTCTGCATCTGGTTCAAGTGTGCGCAAGCGCGTAAGCGTATCGAGCATATTTCGTTGTGGTTACTTCAAGAGAGGATGGATCGCAGGCAGATCATTCCAGAACCAATGGAAATAACCGCCTTCTACCTGAAGCAAGGTATGCGTTTGGACGCTGGAGTGCTCAATACCCCGCCAGCAGGCAAGCGCAGAATTGCGGTTGCCGTGCAAGTGTACGAACTCTTGTCCCTTGGCCCTGGATCGGGGGGGGATGTAAAGGGCGCTGCCGGATGGCACCCACAGGTCTGCCAGAAAGATTTTCTTGAACCTGGGCCAATAGCGCGCAACCGTTATCACCAGCGGCAGCTCGGGGTCGATCGAAGCGAATACATGTGGGAAATCGTGGCACTCAAGATCGGTACAGACCACGCCCAGCAAGCGGTATCCCGTGCCCTGATAGGGAGACCTGTGGCCTGCAAACATGCCGTACTCATAGTCAATTTGCTTGAGCTTGTCCTCTGGGCTGCTGACGCGAATGCCCTGCCCTTTTTGTACCAGCGTGATACCGAATGCTGCAGCTACGCTGCTGGTGACCCACATGGGCTCGTACACCACTTCCTCGGCAACCAGCGTCAGCTTGGTTTGCTCTCCGTGCTCTGGATCTGGTACTTCAGTCTTCGCATCACTGACCTCGTATTCCCTGCCGATGGGAATGTAGGGATCGCTGCTTGCTGGCTCCAGGGGTTCAACATACGGGGGCAGCGCCTTCACATAGGTTGGGCGTCCATTGTCGTTGTAGAAAAACGGTGTCTCCAAAAGATCCACATCGTTTACGGCCCCCTCTTTGATGAAAAGCGGCGCGTCAAAATACTCTTGTGTCATTATCGAAAGCTCCAAATTAGTTCATCTGATTGCGGATGACTGACTAACTCCCCCCCCCAACTGCCGCCGCCTCTGTCTTGTTTGCTCCAGTGCCACAAAAGGCAGGCAATGCCGTTTTCTAATCTGCGGAAAATTCACATAAAACGTAATAAACAAAAACAGATGCTACACATGCTGGGATGGGGACACCATCACTGCTTTCAGGTATTTTTCGTATTTGCACGCTGTTGTTGCGCTCATCGATTTTTGATGCGAGGCCCCTGACTTGCGCCGTATCCATGCCAGCAATCGCTGGCCTGATGAAGAACACACTCAGCAATTGCCCCCATATGGCTGCTGCAGTGTGCAGCCGGTGAACTTGGCGCTTGACCACGTTGCGAGCATCACCCTATCGCCCAAACACAAGGCTTGGATTGGGGTTGCAGCCTCATGGCACAGGCCTGCCGCCTCGATGAGTGATGCATTTCGATGCATACGATGCGCTCCGATAGCGCCATGACCAAGCCCTGACTGCTCACGCTGAAGTTGGGCCAAAAAAAGAGCCCTCTCGGGCCCTTTTTGAGTTGCTCGCTGCTTAGAAACCTAGCGCGTGCGGCAAAGCCGTCGACAAGCTTGGAACAAAAGTCAAAATTGCCAACACGATCAGCTGCGCCACGATGAAGATGGGCAATTCGCGCGTGAGTGCTGCAATGGGCGTGCGGGTAGCAACCGCCGTGACGAAGAGCAGGCCACCCACGGGCGGCGTCACCATACCCATGGTCAGATTCACAATCACGATCATGGCAAAGTGCAGCGGATCAATGCCCAGCGCTGCCGAGATAGGCGCCAAGATGGGCACCAAAATCATGATCCCCGGCAAGGGTTCCATAAAAATACCGAAGGCCAGCAGCAAAATATTGACGGCCAGCAAGAACATCACGGGCGTCAAATGCCAGCTGATGATCAGCTCCGACAGATATTGCGGAATTCCCTCCACCGTCAGCACCCATGCAAAGGCTGCAGACGCAGCCATCACAAACAATACCGAAGCAGTCAGCAACGCAGAGCGTGCTGCAATGGCAGGCACTGCGCTCCAGTGCAGCGTGCGGTAGACCCACTTGCCGCAGGCAAAGGCATAGAACACAGCCACCACCGATGCTTCAGTGGGCGTAAAGATACCAAAGCGGATACCAACAATGATCAGCACCACCAGCATCAAGGCGGGAATGGCTTTGAGGCTGTTGATGATGATTTCGCGTGTACTGGGGCGCGCCTCTGTCGAGCGGTAATTGCGTTTTTTGCACACCCACCAGTTCACAGCAGCCATGGCCGCAGCGATGACCACACCGGGAATGACTCCCGCCATGAACAAACCACCCACCGAGACACTTTCATCTTGCAAGGTGTAGATGATCATGCTGATGGAGGGCGGAATGATGGGGCCGATGATGGCGGCATTGGCCGTCAAGGCGGCTGCATACGGGCGGTCGTAACCGGCCTTTTCCATCATCTTGGTCATCATGGCACCGGGGCCTGCCGCATCCGCCAGTGCAGAGCCTGACACGCCAGCAAACAGCACCGAAGACAGCACGTTGGCATAACCCAGACCACCGCGCAGGTGGCCCACAAACTGCGCAGCAAAGCGCAGCAGCACCTTGGTGAGCGCGCCCCCGGACATCAGCTCTGCAGCAAAGATGAAAAAAGGCACAGCCATCAGCGGAAAACTGTCAATGCCAGTGAACATCTCCTTGAACACCACCAGCTGCGGGTAGCGGCCACCCACAAACACCGCCAGTGCCGCCGAGATGGCCAACGCAAAGGCCACGGGAAAACCCAGTGTCATCAACACCAGGATAGATACAAACAAAGTCACAGCCATGGGATTTCAGTCCTCAACAATCACAAACATGGCCTAGATCGATGAGGCGGCATCGCCGTCCATCTCTTCTTCAGCAACGTACTCGCCTTGCACCACGTAGCGGCGTGCAATAAAGGCCAAATGCACCAGCACCAGCACAAATCCCACAGGCATGGCGGCATAGATGAAGGAAATAGGAATGTCCGTGGCCGCCGTTGTCTGAAAACGCGTGCGCCAGACATAGTCGCTAGAGGCCACCGCCATAAATACGCAAAACAGTGCAATACCCAGCGCCACCAAGCCCCGCAACATACGTGCTGCCTTGGTGCCTACCGCGGTGTGCAGGTTGTCGATAGCGACATGCCCGCCGGTGCGCATGACCAGCCCTGCGCCCAGAAAGGTCACCCAGATCATCATGTGGCGTGCGACCTCTTCAGCCCAGAAGATGGAGTCCCCCGTGGTGTAGCGCAGCACCACGTTGGAGAAAATGATGCAGGCCATGGCCAGCAACAACGCGATCAATATCCAGCGATTGATGGCTACCAGCCACCGTTCAATGCAGTCGAGCATAGGTCGTCGGTGTACAGCCCGCATGCATTGATTGGCATGCACTGCACAACGCTTTCTTTAAAAAGTCCATCCCTTCCTGGGCACGGAAAAAGCTCCATGCACAGGCTTTCGATGCGCGGCGGACAATCATGCGCTCCAAACGGCAAAAGCCTGCGGGCTATCTACAGCACACGCAGGCTTTGCACCACGCAGAGCGGTACAACGGAAGCCGCGCTTCCTTACTTCACGTTGGCAATAGCGTCCAGTGCGGGTTGACCGAACTTCTTGGCGTACTGCTTGTAAGCAGGCTCCAAGGCCGTGCGAAAGGCTGCAGCGTCGATTTTTTCGACCACTTGCATGCCGTTGCTCTTGGCAAGGGCCACGCCCTTGGTTTCGACATCATCAACAAAGGCACGCGAGGCTGCCGCCCCCGCCTTGGCACCTTCAGTGAAGGCTGCCTTTTGAGCGTCATTGAGGCCACCCCAGAAAGTGGGCGACACGATCAGCACCACAGGTGCGTACACGTGGGCAGTCAACGTCAGGTGCTTTTGCACTTCCCACAGCTTGGAAGAAGTGAGCACCGAGATGGGGTTTTCTTGGCCGTCGATCGTGCCTTGCTGCAAGGCGCTGATCACTTCAGGCCATGACATGGGAGTGGGCGATGCACCCAGCGTGCGAAAAGCCGTGATGTGCACGGGGTTCTCGGTGACGCGAATCTTCAGGCCCTTGAGGTCGGCCACGCTCTTGACGGCCACCTTGTTGTTGGTCAGGTGGCGAAAGCCTTGCTCGCCCCAGGCCAGTGCAACCAGACCGCGCTGCTTGAATTTACCCAGCAGGTCTTGGCCAAACTTGCCATCCAGCACCGCACGAGCGTGCGCCGTGTCACGGAACAGGAACGGAATATCGACAATGCCGACATCGCCCACAAAGTTGCTCAGCGCGCCGGTGGAGACAATGGCCGCTTCTACCGTACCCAGTTGCAGACCTTCAATCAGCTCACGCTCACCACCCAATGCGCTGGAAGGAAACTGCTTGACGGCAAACGCACCGTTGGTGCCCTTTTCTACCGATTCAGACCACGCCTTGGCTGCAGCGCCGTAGTGCGAATTGATCGCCAGCGCATAGCCCAGCTTGACCTCTTTGGGGGCAGCAACTGCGCTGCCCGCAGCCATAGCCACAGCAGCCGTGGTGCACGCGGCGATAAAAGTACGGCGAATCATGACCATGGAATGTCCCTCGTTGTCTATGAATAGAAAGGCTTTGGCTCGTGCATGCGCGTGGCCCGCAGCGGCAAAGCTCTAGATTTATGAATCTAGCAACGATTGTAAAAACTTTGGCCCTCACCCATATCGGGCAATACCCAGCCAAAAGTGCCCTTAAAGGCAAATGAAAACAGGCACTTAAATGCACAAAAGCGCAATTCAACGCATATAAGGGTTTGTACTCACATACCCAAAAACGAAGGCTGCGTCTTTCCTCTTGCCAAGCCCCTGCCTGCTACTGCGGCAAACAGTTACACAATGTGTCTTGAGCTCTACAATTGTTGCATTGGCAGGTTGATACGAAAGAGATGCATGGCTGTACGCAAACCACTTCCCGTTCAAAAAAATAACGACTCCACACTCGTTTCCTGGCTGGCTGGTACGGTGGTGGTGCTGGTTGGCGTGCTAATCGTGGGCGGTTACTGGATGCAGCAGCAGCGCGTTGACCAGTCAGCACTAAGCAAACAAGCTGACGTATACGACGCCTACCAGCAGTACACCCGCAGCAACGCAGCCCCCCGAGCTGCCGAGACGCCGCGTGCAGTCAGCGAAGCGCAGGAAACCCGCAAGTACCTGCTGGGCCATCCTGCTGTGACCCCAGGCTCGGGTTTTGACAAGCCCGGCGTACAAGCCACGGGCAAAACCATTGTGAATGCCATCGATCAAGCCAAGGGGCTGTAGGCAAAGCCATCAAAGATAAGAGCTACTAGCGCTTACCAGCACTAGGTTTCCGTATGTTTAATACCTGAAAACCAGTGTACATAAGCGCTAGCAGCTCTTTTTTTTGAAAAATCCTTTAAGAATAGCTAACAGCACCCAGCAAATCGAAGATTTGCGTTGGAGACGAGACGCGAAGTCGCTGGCAGTACAGAAGTACGACCAGGCGAAGTAACGACATAATAAGGGTGGTGTTAGCGGCTCTAATTACTTCTTGTGTTGCACCACCCAGGCTGCAAACTGCTCCACAAACTTTTGTATGTAAGCGTTGCTGTTCTCGCCAATGCTGCCGTCGGCGTTAAAAAACCCATCTTTGGCCTGCAAGAACATTTCAGGCTGACCCAAGGTGGGCATGTTCAGATAAGCCAATACGTTGCGCAGATGCTGCTGCGCCAAAGCCGTACCAATCGCACCGACCGACATGCCAATCACCGCCGCAGGCTTGCCGTCCCACACACTCTGGCCATAAGGGCGTGAGCCTTGGTCCAAGGCATTTTTGAGTACACCGGGCACAGAGCGGTTGTACTCGGGCGTGACGAACAACACGGCATCGACACTGCGCACCGCATCGCGAAACTGCTTAACCGGCGACACTTCGTGGCCATCAGCATCTTGGTTGTACAGCGGCAACTCGCCGATATCCACGCTGGTGAACGTCCAGCCCGCAGGGGCCATCTTGGAAATCGCCTGTGCCAACTGGCGGTTGAATGACGCTTTGCGCAGACTGCCCACAATGATGGCAACTTGGTATTGGCTCATAACACTCACTCCATGGTTAGGGATGCCAGTGATTATGAAACCTCAGCCCGCTGTTGCGCGTGGGCACCCACCTACACGCACTGTCTGTGCGCCTGCCATCAGGCACAATGCGGCCTGTTTTGCGCCGTTGAACCCTTGAATGAATTCTCACACTGTCGCCACTGATTCCTCCACCGCAGCCGCTCTGGAGCTGCAGCAAGTGCGCCTGCAGCGCGGGCGCACACAGGTCTTTGATGGCCTGAGCCTGCAACTGCACGAGCCACGCATTGGTTTGATTGGTGACAACGGCGTAGGTAAAACCAGCTTGCTGCGCTTGCTGTGTGGCCTGGAAGTGCCAGACAGTGGCCAGGTACTCAGCCAAGGCCAAAATTTGCACGCCGCAGGTGCCCAGCGCGCACGCTGGGTGGGCATGATGTTTCAAAACCCCGACGACCAGATCATCTTCCCCACCGTGGTGGAAGAGCTGGCACTGGGGCTGCAGCCCCAAGGGCTGAAAAAGAAAGAAGCCAAGGCCCAGGCCCTGCAATTTCTGCACACCCGTGGCTTGCAAGACTGGGCTGACCGGGCAGTTACCAGCCTCAGCCAAGGCCAGCGCCAGCATGTGTGCTGGCTGGCATTGTTGCTGGCGGGCCCGCGCAGCCTGCTGCTGGACGAGCCGTACGCCAGCCTTGATCTGCCCGGTCAGGCCCGCCTGGCGCGCGACATTGCACAAACCGCGCAGCAAGTCATTGTCTCTACCCATCTGCTGGACCATGTCCGCAGCTTTTCGCGCGTGATCTGGCTGGACCAAGGCCGCGTACTGGCAGACGGCGCAGGCCACGCCGTCTGCGCCGCCTACGAAGCCAACGTGCGCGCACGCGTTGCAGCCATGGACAGCTAAGCCATGGGCAGCCTTTACAGCGAACACATCACGTGGCTGCACCGTGTCAGCCCTGCGCTCAAGCTGGCACTGATGGCGGTGCTGGGTACGCTACTGTTTCTTTTGCAGTCGCCCGCCATCATGGGGGTCTGCGCCTTGGCATGTCTGCTGCTGTGGCTCAGCCTGGGCGCAGCCACACGCGTGGCACGGCGGCTGATTGTCTCGGTGCTGATTGCAGCGCTGCTGATTGCCGTTTTCCATGCATTCATGGGCAATTACGAACTGGCAGCCATCAGCTCGCTGCGTCTGGCCTGCGCCTCTACGCTGGGGGTGGCGCTGACGGTCACCACACACCCTACCCACATCTTGCAGTTGCTGGAAACGCTGCTGGAGCCGCTGTCCAAGCTCGGTTTCCCATCACAGCGCTTTGCACTGCAGCTGGCTTTGATGCTGCGTTTCATTGAACACTTTTTTGTGCAGTGGAAGCGCCTGGACGATGCCTACCGCCTGCGCACAGGCAAAGCTGGCGGCTTTCGCTTGCTGGCACCGCTGAGCATCCAGATGCTGCAGACGGCCAAGCGCGTGGGCGATGCCTTGTTTGCCCGCTTGGGGCAGTAAGCACCGCCAACGCCACCTTGGATACGTTGTTGTTTCGCCTTGTCGTACATCTGTACTGCCTGCAGCTTCACGCACCGTCTTCACCAAAAAACTGTGGTTTTCTGGGTGATATTGGCCGCTCTCAACGAGCAACCAAGCGTGCAACCACTTTACGCGGCCTTTGTGCATAAAAAAACGCTGCCAGAGGCAGCGTTTTTGACAGGGGCGGCGCGAATGGCTTAGTCGCGCACCACCAGCACGGGAATGCGGGTGGTCTGCAGCACGCGCTGTGCCACGCTGCCCAGCACCAGCTTTTCCAGACCACGGCGGCCGTGCGAACCCATCACGATCAGGTCAGCGCCCACGTTCTCGCTCACACGGGCAATGCCTTCGTGCACGGCATGGCCTTCGCCCACCAGTGTCTTGACGGCCACACCGGTATCAGCCATGGCCTTGTTCACATCTTCCAGTGCCTTGTTGGCTTCTGCAGTTGCTGCGCTCAGGTACTGAGCCTGACCGTAGGCAAAGTCAGCGCCAACGCCTGTAAAAGGATAGGGATCGAGCACATAGACCGCAGTAACTTCACTGCCAAAAGCTTTGGCCAGCTCTGCGGCCTTGGATACAGCTTTCAACGAGGTTTGCGAACCATCAACAGGAACCAGAATGTGCTTGAACATGAATAACTCCTCTTTATGTAAAACAGCGGCTGGCTTTGAACCAGCCTACAGATGCAGTCTGCACCCGTAGTACACCGCCCACCTTGACACGTGTCAAATCAGCCAAATTTCTTACCGTCATCTCCCTGAAATCCTTGGCCTCGGCAAGTAATGACCAAGGTATCACGCGCACCGTGTTCGGCATCACCCAGTGGCTGAATGGGCGTGGACTCATGAATCATGCGTGCGTCATCGAGCAGCATCAGTGACCAAGGCTCGGTCAAGGTAAACCGCAAGCCGCTGGGGCCCTGTGCCTCAAATACCCGCGTCTCCCCGCCTTTGATACCGCGCCGCCCCACCAAAAATACGGCCACCAAATCCACCCCATCGCGGTGCGCGCCTTCAGGGGTTGGGCGACCAATGCCATCGGCAGTATCAATCCGAAACTGGTGCGCCTCAACAAAACAAGGCGTGCCCGCCTCTTTGGCACACAGTTGCTGTGAAAGATGGGCCAGCTTGGCAATCAGCTGCGTCCACACGGCTTGTTGCGTGGTGGATGCGTGCATGGGTGCAAACCAGCGCTCCATACCGCCGTGCAAGGCGTTGTACTTGACAGGTTGCCAGTGCGCGCGGTGCGGCACTTGTGTTATCGCATCACCCACCACCTCAAAGCTGGCGTGACGACGATAGCGATAACGCCCGCCGTCCTTCAAAAATTCGTCTGGCGGCAGTGATTCCCAATCGGGGTTCAGCGCCAGCAAGGCAGCCAGATCACATTGCAGCCAGGCGGCGGTATCTGCGGGCTGCAGCACGGCATAACCGTGATCACGCAATTGCTCTGCTACGCGATTGGGGGAATGGTATGGGGGGGGGAAAGTCACATGGGCCATAAGGTGTGCAAGCTTACTCCCAGCCAGTCACTGCGCACAGGTTCTCGCCCTCAAATTAGTGATTTTGATCGCCCCAAAACCCTGACAATAGTGGCATTCAATAGCAAGCCAACGCTGATCAAACCAGCGCTGGCAGCTATCAATAGCAGCACTTGGGCAAGTGTTGCGATAGCAAAAATTGTCTTATGCAGGCGTGGCCTGTGCCTCTTGCAGCAAGCGCCACATCACCTTGCCGCTGCCGCTCTTGGGCAGTGCATCCACAAAATCGATCAGTCGCGGCACTTTGTAGGCTGCCATGTTGTCTCTACACCATGCGGTAATGTCTTCCTGCGACACCTTGCCTTTGTAATCCTGGCGCAGCACGACCACCGCTTTGACCGTCTCGCCACGGTAAGCATCTTTGGCCGAGATCACGCAGGCTTCTTGAATCGCGGGGTGACGAAACATCAGCACTTCTACCTCGGCAGGCCAGACCTTGAAACCACTGGCATTGATCATGCGTTTGAGCCGGTCAGTGATAAAGAAGTAGCCCTCTTCATCCATGCGCCCCAAGTCACCGGTGCGGAAAAAACGCTTGCCCTCAATCTGCACAAAGGCGGCACGCGTGGCCGCTTCGTTGCGCCAGTAACCTGAAAACACCTGAGGGCCACACACCATGATCTCCCCCTGCTCACCGACGGGCACCTCCTGCAAAGTGTCAGGGTCTATCACGCGGCTGTCCGTGCCAATAAAGGGAATGCCCAGACACTGCTGTTTGGCCTTCTCTGGCGGGTTGTTGTGCGAAGGTGCCGCAGTTTCGGTCAAGCCGTAGCCTTCTTGGTAGCGCAACCCGTATTCCTCAAACAAGCGCTGGGCCACTGCTTGCGGCATGGCCGCACCGCCACCGCCGATATAGGTCAGGCTGCTCAGATCAAACTGCTTGAAGTTAGGGCTGGCAAACAGGTCAATCACCATGGTGGGAATGTTGGTCCAGTTCGTCACCTTGTATTGCGAAATCAAGCGCCCAGCCAGCTCACGGTCCCAGCGCGGCATCAGCACCATGGTGGCACCCACGTAGATGCTCGAATGCATCATGGACACCATGCCCGTGATGTGGAACATGGGGATCACGGCCAGCGTGACGTTTTCACTACTGCCGCTGCCCCACACCGCAGAGGCCACGGCGTTGAACATGATGCTGGAATGCGTGTGCACGCAGCCCTTGGGCAAGCCAGTGGTGCCGCTGGTGTAGGGCAGCACGCTCATGTCTTGCGGCCCAACCTCCAGCGCAGGCGCTGGGGCAGTGCATGCCAGGGCCTGCTTCCAAAGCACCACCTTGCCGCCGTTGAGCACGGGCAGTGCGCGCTCTGTCGTCAGCCATGCCTGCCAGACATCTGGGATTGGTTCACGCTGGGCATCTGGTGGCAGGTATTCACCCAGCTGTGTCACCACCACTTGCTGCAAACCTTGGCCTGCGGGCAAGGTATTGCTGGCCTTGGCCAGCTCCCCCGCCAGATCAGCCGTGGTAATGGCCACTTTGACATTGCCATCCGTGATGTAGTGCTCCAGCTCCTGCGCCAGATTCATCGGATTGACGGGCACCACCACTGCGTTGGCACGCAGGATGGCAAAGTGCGCCATCACTAGTTGCGGCAGGTTTTGCATCAGCAGCATGACACGATCACCCTTGCGCACTCCTGCCTCATGCAGGTGCGCAGCCAGGCGCTCGGCACCATCGGCCAACTCTCGATATGTGATCGTGCTGCCAAAAAATTGCAGCGCTGCTTTAGCGGGATAACGGCGGGCGCTGGTGTCCAGGTTGTCCCACAAGGACGTTTCCAGCAAGGTCAATGCATGGGGAACACGACGTGGCCAATGATTAAAGTGCGGGCGCATAACAGCAGATCCATCTCAGGTTGCGAATGCCTTAAAACTATCGTCTCTTGCCGTATCTGACATTCGGGAAGCACCCCACAAGTGGTCACTTGCGCGACCCCGTCAGCATGTTTCGCTGTGCGGAACTACCAAATCAAACAAATACCCAAAAGCGCTACAGAACATCATCTTTTTGCCTCGTGCTCTTACCCGCCTTATGGCATCAGCTATCTAAATATGAGCACTGCATACGCCTTGGTGACAGACGGTCGTGCGGTGGCATGACCAAGAAACACACACATCTGAAATTTCAGCGTTTTCCCATCCGCTGGCGCAATCTGCCAGCACGCACTGCCACAGCCAATAAAGCATGTGACGCAAGCGGCTGGCCCGCCACTTGCGCCTGCACGCAGTCTTGCCACATTTGCCCTTGTTGCTCAACGCTGGCACGCCAGAACTGCCTTAATTGTCCAGCAGCACTGCTGCAGTTGCTGTAGCTATAGGGATCACGACCTTGCAGCAGCCATTGACACTGCAAAAGTAATGCTTGGCGAGTGACAGGCTGCTTTTGCCTGCGCTGAAGGACGTGCAAGAGTTCGTGGGCAACAATGCCTGCCACCACGGGGTCGCTCAAGCGCAGTGACTGGCGCATGCCATCTGCCTCAAACATGGCGGCAGGGAACGATAGCCACCCACCATTGAGCGACAGCGCACGCCTTGTATCCCCTAAGCGGCGCTGACCCAAGCGCACATGCCCAGCCAGCCACGCGCCCATCACATCACCAAAGATGGTGCGGACAAAAATGTGCTCCTGCGGCAATAAACGCCGCCAGTAACGCGAGGACATGCGCTGCCATAGCGCCCCATAAAAACGATGCATACCCGCCCATGTTGTACCAGCACAGGAGATGCCAGCGGTCAGTGGGTATTGATCGAAGAAAAAACGCTGACAGCAAGGCATCGGCAACAGCACCATCACATTGGCAGCACCTTTGTGCAAAGCCAGAAACAGTCCCTCTCCTACTGCCGCGATCTAGATTTGCCCCCACATCATTCGAGGTGCCTTGGCAAAACTGAAAACACCCCCCAGTGCTAGCCCAAGGAGAAAGCATGGCAACGAAGATGGCTGCCGCCAAAGCGCAAACAACTGCCCAGCGACAAAAGCGCTTGCAAAAAGCCCAGAAGGCCCTAGACGCACAAGCGAGCAAGAAAAAAACACCGCGCAAAGCAGCAGCACCGGGCCCTGGCCATGCACTGCCCAGCAATCCCATGCCCGCGCAAAGCCTGGACAAACCCGGGCACGAGCATTTGATGGAATGCCCTCCACAGTTTGCAGCACCTAACTACCATGGCAGTGGCAAATTGCAGGGCATGACGGCACTGATCACGGGGGGCGACTCGGGCATTGGCCGCGCCGTAGCCGTACTGTTTGCTCGCGAGGGCGCCAACGTTGCAATTGCATATCTGAATGAGCATAAAGATGCCAAGACCACCTGCAAACATGTCAAGGCCGAGGGCGCGCAATGCATGGTGATTGCAGGCGATGTACGTGACAGCTCCTACTGCGAGCAAGCCGTGCGCAAGGTGGTGAAGAAATTTGGTGCGCTCAATATCCTCGTCAATAACGCCGCGTTCCAGGAACATGCAGAAAGTCTGCAAGACCTGTGCGATGCGCGCATTGACGAGACCTTCAAAACCAACATCTACGGCTATGTGTACATGGCTCGCGCCGCTGTGGCGCATATGCAGCGCGGCGACTGCATCATCAACACCGGTTCGGTCACAGGCCTGCGCGGCAGTACCTACTTGCTGGACTACGCCACCAGCAAGGGCGCCATTCACGCCTTTACCAAATCACTGGCCTCTAACTTGGCAAGCCGTGGTATTCGCGTCAACGCCGTAGCACCCGGCCCAGTGTGGACGCCCCTGAACCCTGCAGACAAGACCGAAGACGATATCGCCAACTTTGGTGCAGACACGGACATGGGGCGCCCCGCACAGCCCGAAGAGATTTCTCCGGCCTATGTATTTTTGGCGTCGCCAGTTTGCTCCAGCTACATCACCGGCACCGTGCTGCCCATCACCGGCAATGCAGGAGACGGCGCATAAGAAGCCACATCAGGCTGCGCCGTCTGGATGCTGGCCTTCTTGTCTTGCCTCGCGCAACGCTAAACTGTGCCCTTTGCGTGCTGCGCATTCTGAAAGACGTTGCATCGCTGTCTGAATGAATGCGGCAGGCACACTTGCCGTTTGGCGCTGTATAGAAAGAGGCTGGCATGGAGATTCGCAGGTTCAAGCTGGGTGATGAAGCCGCGTTGTTTGATGTGTTTTTCAGTGCCATCCACCAAACAGCTGCCCACGACTACAGCCAGGAGCAAATTGACGCCTGGGCTCCCACCGACTATGACCAAGAGGCTTGGGCCCAGTATCAACAAAAAAACCGGCCTTTTGTCGCAGTGCTGAATGGCAACATTGTGGGCTATGCCGACGTTCAGCCCAATGGCTATATCGACCATTTCTTCGTCTGCGGCAACCATCCACGGCAGGGCATTGGGACACAACTGATGGCACGCATTCACCAAGAAGCCGACGCACTAGGCCTGACCGAGCTGACCGCCAACGTCAGCAAAACTGCTGAGCCCTTCTTTGCATTGCACGGCTTTCAAGTGCTTGAGCGTGGCTGGCCTGTGCGCCGCGGCGTGACCCTTCAGAACGCACGGATGCGCAAGACGCTATCGTGAGGTGACGTGGTGACATGACCAGCACAGACTGGTAGAGCGCACCCACCGCACAGCCCAGCGTTTCAAGACCAGCACAGCGGGCAACAGACTCTACGCAGCAGGAAGCTCAATTGCGGGTACACCGTTTGGGGGTTCATCAACCGGAACAGGCGGAGGCAGTGTTTCCGGTAATGGACGCGCAGGCTCTGGCTGCTTGGGCATAGGCGGCACAGGTAAGGCAGGAGCGGACGAACAGACAGCAGCAGCAAACCGAGACACATGAAGGCGGCGCATGGCAAATCCTTTCTGTGCCCCTATTGTGAGCCGGCACATGCTGCCGATGTGTCAGCCTTGCCCGCACGCACAACTGCTTACCTAAGGGCTTACCTAAGGGCTTACCTAAGGGCTTACCTAAGGGCTGACCCAAGTGCTTACTCATCAGGCAGCGCTTGGCACCCGCTCGGTACACATGGCGCTGAGCAGGCTTCTCCCTAAAACTCCAGGTTGTCGATCAACCGGGTGCTACCCAAGCGCGCTGCGCCCAGCACCACCAAGGGCGATGGCGCAGCGCCTGCGGCTGGGCGCTGCAGATCATCGCGCTGGCGCACCGACAAATAGTCGGGTGCCCACCCCAGGGCAAACAGGCGCTCTACGGCCTGCGCTTCCAGCTGTTCCAGCGGTACTGCTCCATTGCCTCGCACTTGGCCAGCCAGCCACTGCAACTGCGCATACAGCGCACAGGCTTGCGTGCGCTGCTCAGCACTGAGATAGGCGTTGCGTGAGCTCAGCGCCAAACCATCTGCAGCGCGCTCGGTATCCATGCCGATGATCTGCACGGGCAGCGCAAACTGCTGCACCATGTGGCGTATCACCAGCAACTGCTGGTAGTCCTTCTTGCCAAACACGGCCACCCCGCCCCCGGTAGTACCGAATACACAGGCAAACAGTTTCATCACCACCGTGCATACGCCCGTGAAAAAACCCGGGCGAAAGTGCCCTTCCAGAATGTCTGCCAGCTCAGGGGTGGGCTGCACTTTGAAAGTCTGTGGCTGGGGGTACAAATCCTGCTCTTTGGGGGCAAACACCACATCACAGCCTTGCGCCTGCAATGCGGCGCAATCGGCCTCAAAGGTGCGCGGATAGCTGTCAAAGTCTTCGTGCGGCAGAAACTGCAGGCGATTGACAAAAATGCTGGCCACGGTGACATCACCGTGTTCGCGCGCATGGCGCACCAGGGACAAGTGCCCTTCGTGCAGGTTGCCCATGGTGGGCACAAAGGCGGGGCAACCACGCCCTGCCAGGGTCTGGCGCAAGGCATCGATGGATTGAACGATCTGCATGGCGAAAAATCTCTCTGTAACTTAAGCGAAGACCCGCTTACCAGGCGTGCACGCGATTGTCTGGAAACGTGCCTGCCTTGACGGCCTGCACATAGGCCTGCATGGCGCCCTGGATGCTGCCTGCATCGGCCATGAAGTTGTGCACAAACTTGGGCATCTTGCCCAGGTTCATGCCCAGCATGTCATGCAGCACCAGCACTTGCCCGGCAGTGCCATTGCCCGCGCCAATACCAATCGTGTGGCAATGCGCCAGCTCTTGCGTGATACGGCTGGCCAGTTGCTCTGGCACCATCTCCAGCACCAGCATGGTGGCACCGGCGCTTTGCAGCTCCAGCGACTGCTGGCGCAGCAATTGGGCTGCGGCCTCGTCACGGCCCTGCACGCGGTAGCCGCCCAGCGCGTAAACGGTTTGCGGCGTCAGCCCCAGATGGGCACACACGGGCACACCGCGTGCTACCAAAAATTCCACCGTCTTGGCGGTCCAGCCGCCCCCTTCCAGCTTGACCATGTGGGCACCGGCTTGCATCAGCAGGCAGGCGTTGCGCATGGCTTGCTCGGCACTTTCGGCATAGCTGCCATAGGGCATATCGGCCACCAGCCACGTTGTGCCCTGACTGCGGTGCAGTCCACGTGCGACGCTGGCCGTGTGGTAGACCATGTCTTCAAGCGACACGCCCACCGTGCTGTGCCGCCCCTGGCAGACCATACCCAGTGAGTCGCCCACCAAAATACAGTCCACACCTGCTGCGTCGGCCACCGCCGCAAAGGTGGCGTCGTACGCTGTCAGCATGGCGATTTTTTCGCCCTGCGCACGCATATGGGCCAGCCGGGGCAGGCTGACTGGCTTGCGTGCAGGCATGGGCGATGCGGGAGGCAGCGTGCCGTAAGAGGTTGCGCTGTTGCCTGTTGTTTCTGTGTTCAATGCCGTCATGGTTGTGATTCACTTCACCAAGCGCCGGCGCAAGGCTGGGGTGCTGCCCGCCATTGGCCGCCATTAAAAATCTGCGCAAAGACTGCGCACAAGGCAAGAAGCTGCGGGTTTACAGCGTCTGTGTGGGCACGTGATGGCGCAGTTCTGTCTGGCGGTTGTGATCGTCCACAAACACCAGCTGTGGCTCGTGCTCTGCCACATCGCTTTCATGCACTTGCGCAAACGCCGCAATGATCAGCAAGTCGCCCACAGCGGCACGGCGTGCGGCAGAGCCGTTCACAGAAATCATGCCGCTGCCACGCTGCCCTTTGATGGCGTAGGTGACAAAACGCTCGCCGTTGTCGATGTTCCAGATGTGGATCTGCTCGTTTTCGGCAATGTTGGCAGCATCCAGCAAATCCTCGTCAATGGCACACGAGCCCTCGTAGTGCAGCTCGCATTGCGTGGTCTTGACCCGGTGAATCTTGGACTTCAAAAGTGTGCGGAACATGGTGTCTCCCTTTATATGTATCTGGCACGCCGCTGCAGCTTGTCGCCAAGCACCCACTTGCGCCGCGCCCCTTGTTTCGTGGGGCGCATTGTGCACATGCAGGCTTTCGGGTCAACCGCTGGGTGTGCAGGGACATGCACCGTTACATCTTGACGGCCAGCCTTGCACAAGGCAGGACGGTCAAAGGCTATCTAAACGATGCAGCCTCCTGGCTGTGCAGAAAAGAGCAAAGCATGGCGAGACAGCCCTGCGCTTACAAACCCAGGTCTTTGGCAGCTGCCTTGATTTCTGTGAACTGATAGTCCTGTACCGTTTGGCGCGATGACACCACACGATTGTGCGGCCCAGGCACCAACAGCCATGCCGTGCCACCTTCTTGGGCAGGGTGCGGCATGGCAAACATCAAAAATTCACAGTCAATGCCCCACACATCATCCACCTGCATGGTCTGGCACTCTGCTGGCACATGAATGTAAGTGACCTGATCGGCCACGGCGCGCAAAAAATCTGCAGTTTGCGCAGCATCTGCGTCTGCAGCACCTTGGACGGCATCCACATGCCGAATCAACGGCGTGCTGCTAAAGGACTCGTGCGCCCACGTATCCGCCTCGCGCTGGAACATCAGCGTCACCATGCCGGTGAAGGCAAAGCCCGCAGCGTCATCGCCCACGCAGTAGGCCCTGGCAGCGGCCACAGCCTGGTCGTAGCTGTCGTTGTCAATGGCAACCACGCGCAGATCTTGGGTGATATCCGTCATTCAAAAATCTCTATGTCAAAACCCGATCGGGGGGTGCGGACCGGGGGGTGTACCCGCCACCGCTGCTGCAGCGGTGGCGCAATACGAAAACGCTTACTGCTGCAGTTGCGCCCATACCTTGTCCAGCCGCTTGGCGCTGACAGGGTACGGCGTGCGCAGCTCTTGCGCGAAAAAGCTCACGCGCAGCTCTTGCAGCATCCAGCGGTATTCCTGCATGCGGGCATCCACAGCGCCCTTGCGCTCGGTCACCAGACGCCAGTAACGCTGCTCCAGCGGTTGCAGCTCTTTGAGCTTGGCGGCATCACGGGCCGGGTCTGCGCGGTATTTGTCCAGCCGGATGGTGATGGCCTTGAGGTAGCGTGCGTAGTGGCCCAGCTGGCTCCAGGGAGCCACGGCAATGAAGTTTTTGGGCATCAGCTTTTGCAGCTGCTCACCCGCATCCTTGGTGGCATCGGGGGCGTTTTTGGTGTCCTTGATCTTGCGCGCAGCGGCGGCGTACTCCACCAAAATCACGCCGGCCATGCGCGCCACTTCATTGGCAATTAACGTCAGGCGGCCACGGCCATCCTGCACACGCTGCTTGAAATCTGCCTCATTGGCGGGCAGCGGCTCTTGCAGGAATGCGCGGTCAATCGCCACATCGATGATCTGGCCGCGCAGCTCTTCCTGCGTGCCCAGCGGCATGTACGCCACGGCCATTTTTTGCAGGTCTGGAATGTTCTTTTCTAGGTACTTGAGGGCATCTTTGATCTGCAGCGCAAACAGGCGGCGCAAGCCCAGGCGGTGCTTGGCGGCAGCCACCTCGGGCTCGTCAAACACCTCAATGCCCACATCGGTGCCGTGATCGATCAACGCTGGAAAGCCAATCAAGGTGGTGCTGCCCTTGCTGATTTCCATCAGCTCCGGCAACTGGCCAAAACTCCATGCGGTGTAACGCTGGTCGGCCTTTTCGGGCTGTTGCACCGTCGATGCTTTGGGTGCTGACTTATCGCTTTTAGGAGCTTTAAGCGCTTGCTCCTGCTTGTTTTCAGATACTTTACTATCTGAAACCTTTGACTGCTCTACGGTAGCAGCTACCTTTAATGATGCCAAGGCCTGAAACGCACCCCGCGCTTTCACGCCCCACTCGGCCTTCAGCGCGCCCAGATTGCGGCCCTGGCCCAGCTGGCGACCATGCTCGTCAACGATGCGAAAGTTCATGAACAGGTGCGGGCTGAGCATGTCCAGCTTGAAGTCTGCACGCTTGACATCCAGCGAGGTTTCATCGCGCACCTGCTTGAGCAGCACATCAATCAGCCCGCCCTTGGCCCAGCGCTCGCTCTGCGTAAACAGCTCGGCCAGGCGCGCAGCGCTTTCGGGCAGCGGCACAAAGCGGCTGCGCGGGCGCTGGGGCAGGCTTTTGAGCAGGGCCTGAATCTTGTCCTTGAGCATGCCGGGCACCAGCCATTCGGCCCGTTCCTCAGACACCTGGTTGAGCACAAACAGCGGCACCGTCACCGTGATGCCATCGCGTGCATCGCCGGGACTGTGCAGGTAAGTGGCGCTGCAATCGACGCCGCCGAGCTTGACGATCTTGGGGAAATTGTCGGTGGTGATGCCTGCCGCCTCATGGCGCATCAGCTCGTCTTTGGACAGGCGCAGCAACTCAGACTGGCCTTTGCTGGCCACGCGGAACCACTTGTCAAACGTGGCACCGCTGTAGATGCCCTTGGGCAAATGCTGCTCGTAGAAGGCGAAGATCAGTTCATCGTCCACCAGCACGTCCTGGCGGCGCGATTTGTGCTCCAGGTCTTCCACCTTGCGCACCATCTTGATGTTGGAGGGCAGAAAGTGCCACTGCGTGTCCCACTGCCCCTCCACCAGCGCCTGGCGAATGAACATGGTGCGGGCGGCATCAGGATCGACCCGGCCATAGCTGACGCTGCGCCCGTTGTAGACCACCAGCCCATACAGCGTGGCGCGCTCCTGCGCCACCACATCGGCCTGTTTTTTGGACCAATGTGGGTCCAGCAGCTGCTTCTTTAAAAGGTGTGCGCCCACCTCTTCCAGCCACTGCGGCTCAATCGCCGCAATGCCGCGCCCGTACAGGCGCGAGGTTTCCACCAGCTCGGCCGCCACAATCCAGCGACCGGGCTTTTTGCTCAAATGTGCGCCGGGGTGCGGGTGAAACTTGATACCGCGTGCGCCCAGGTAGGCATCGCTTTCTTCGCCCTTGTAACCAATATTGCCCAGCAGCCCAGACAGCATGGACAGGTGCACCGGCTCGTAACCTGCGGGCTCATTGTTGATGAGCCACTTGTGCTCTTTGATCACCGTCATCAACTGGCTGTGAATGTCACGCCACTCGCGCACACGGCGAATGTTGATGAAGTTTTGGCGCAGCAACTGCTCCCACTGGCGGTTGCTGATTTTGTGCGTAGCGTCTTCCACCACGTCGGCAGGGCTGAACAGCGCCAGCCGTTCTTCTACGCTGCCTTGCACCTGCGCGCCACTGGCACGCTGGCTCACCGGCAAGAATGCCTGGTTGCGCGCACTGGGGTTGGCAGCAGGCTTGGTTTGCGCCGCCATCTCGGCACGGCTTTTGGCCACCACCTTGCCCCCGCGTGCATCCTGCAGCCACTTCCACAGGCGCAGGTAGCCGCTGAATTCGCTCTTTTCGTCGTCAAACTTGGCGTGCTGCTGGTCGGCCTGCTGCTGCGCCTCCAAAGGCCGGTCGCGCACGTCTTGCACGCTCAGTGCTGAGGCAATGATCAGCACCTCCGCCAGCGCCCCGCGCTCGCGCGCCTCCACAATCATGCGGCCCACACGCGGGTCCAGCGGCAGGCGCGACAGCTCCTTGCCCATGTGCAACAGGTTGCCGCGCTCGTCCACCGCGCCCAGCTCGGCCAGCAGCTGGTAGCCGTCGGCAATGGCGCGGCCCGAGGGGGCCTCAAGGAACGGAAAGTTCACCACATCGCCCAGCCCCAGGGACTTCATGCGCAAGATCACGCCCGCCAGCGAGCTGCGCAGAATTTCAGGGTCGGTAAACGGTGTACGGCTGATGAAATCAGCCTCGTCATACAGGCGGATACAGATGCCGTTGGCCACACGGCCACAACGGCCTGCGCGCTGGTTGGCCGCCGCCTGGCTGATGGGTTCCACCAGCAACTGCTCCACCTTGCTGCGAAAGGAATAGCGCTTGACGCGAGCCGTGCCTGCGTCAATCACGTAGCGAATGCCGGGCACCGTCAGCGAGGTTTCAGCCACGTTGGTGGCCAGCACAATGCGCCGGCCCGTATGGCCATCAAAAATACGGTCTTGCTCGGCCTGCGACAGGCGCGAGAACAGCGGCAGCACCTCGGCACTGCGCAGCGCAGGATGGTGCTGCAAGTGCTTGCGCAGATGGTCGGCCGCTTCGCGAATTTCGCGCTCGCCAGGCAGAAAAATCAGAATGTCACCGCCCTTGGCACCACCGCTCCACAGCTCATCAACGCCATCAGCTATCGCGTCGTTGAGGTCGTAGTCCTTCTTTTCCTCAAACGGGCGGTAGCGCATTTCCACCGGGAAGGTGCGGCCCGAGACCATGATCACGGGCGCCGGGCCTTCTTTGCCCGCGAAGTGCTGGGCAAAGCGGTTGGCATCGATCGTGGCCGAGGTGACCACCACCTTCAGATCGGGGCGCTTGGGCAAAATTTGCTTGAGGTAACCCAGCAAAAAGTCGATGTTCAGACTGCGCTCATGGGCCTCGTCAATGATCAGCGTGTCGTAGGCTTTGAGCAGCGGATCGGTCTGTGTTTCGGCCAGCAAAATACCGTCGGTCATCAGCTTGACGGAGGCATTTTTTTGCAGCGTGTCCTGAAAACGCACCTTGTAGCCCACCAGCTCACCCAGCGGGGTGTTCAACTCTTCGGCAATGCGCTTGGCCACCGAGCTTGCCGCAATGCGGCGCGGCTGGGTATGACCAATGAGGTGACCGCGCACGTTGCCGCTGGCATCTGGCTGCGCATTGATCTTGCCGCGCCCCAGCGCCAGGGCAATTTTGGGCAGCTGGGTGGTCTTGCCCGAACCCGTCTCCCCACACACGATGACGACTTGGTGGCGCTCCATCACCTCCATGATTTCTTCACGGCGGCTGGATACGGGCAGGGACTCGGGAAACGTGATCTTCAAGGGCATAAGGGGCTGGATTATCCCAGCACCAGCCTATCTGCGTTGAACATAGGTTTAGGCATAAAAAAATCCCCATGGCCACCACCAAGGGGATTTTTCCAAGCGGCTACGGCGGCTACTTTTTCGTATCTACATAGCCGGCACCCACACCGAAGTTCACACCCTGCTGTGCAAACGAGTAGCCCACATCAGCCCCCAGGTACACATTGTTCTTGCCCAGATAAGCCACCCCCACATTGGGGCGGAAGCTGCGATCGGCAAAGGAATAGTCCACCCCCAGCGAGGCTGCGGCTTTGTCTTGCTTGTCGGTAGAGAACACCTTCACACCCAGCGCGGGGCCAGCAACGGGCTTGGGCCCACCAAATGTCCAGGTCAAGCCTGCGCCGACGCCTGTACCAGCCAGAGCCGATGTAGACAATGTGGCTGCAGCCAAGGCACTGCACGCGATAGCGATGATTTTTGCTGTCATCCAAACCTCCATATTTCTCAAAACAAGTCAGCACCCACCCGCCTGGACAGGTACATCGTGTACTTTCTCGCGCTGAGAGGCGCGGCCTTGTCAGACAAGCCCTTGCTCGCATTTCCTTACATGGGGTAAGCCCGGGCCCACAGAACTTTCACATCGCGTTGCTATGCTTGCGTGCTCCCTGCCTTTGGCACCTTCTTAGCGACGCGTTGTCACGCTTTACCGGTTTTTTGTACTGTTTTATGGTTTCTTTGCTTGCGCTGCTCGCGCCCATCCTGTCGCTCTGGCTTTGGTATCCCTTGTTCAAAAACCACCGCCGCGCTTTCGTGTGGTGCGTGGTCATCACCACGCTGCTGGGCATTGCACCGGCGTTGCTGATTTTGGCTATGCGCCATGAGTTCTTGAATTTCACCCTGGTCTCGCACCTGCAGGTCATCAGCGGTGGCCTGTTTGCTGCCATTGGCATGGGCGTGGTGCTGGCCATCGTGCGAGATGTGCTGTGGCTGCTGGTACGCGCCACCCGTGGTCAGCCCCGCGCTGCCGGCATCCTGCGCCCACGCTGGACGGTGCTGGGCATCGGTCTGGCGGTGGGCCTGAACGCTTATGGCCTGACCCAGGGCATAGAGGTGCCACAAGTCAATGAGCATGAAGTGACCTTGCCGCGCCTGCCTGCCCAGCTCGATGGCCTGCGCATTGCCGTGCTGGCAGACATTCACGCAACGCCGGTGAACAACGCGGCCTATGTGCAAGCGCTGGTGGAACGCACCAACGCAGCACAACCGGACATGGTGGTGCTGCCCGGCGATTTGATTGATGGTGACGCCCCCACGCAAGCTGGCAACATTGCCCCTCTGGCAGGTCTGCATGCACCTTTTGGTGTGTGGTCAGCCCCCGGCAACCATGAGTACTACAGCGGCTATGACGCGTGGGCCAAGGTGTTCAACCGCCTGAACTTGAACTATCTGGCCAACGAAGCGCGGGTGCTGGATGTGCGCGGAAAAAAGCTGGCGATCTCGGGCGTGGGTGACCCCGCCTATGGCCGCCTGTCTGAGCAAAACAGCGACCCCAACACCCCCGAGGGGGTGCCACCCGATGTGCAAACCGTGGCACAGCAAGCCCGGGCGGGCGGCGCGCAAGTACACATTCTGCTGGGCCATCAACCCAAGATGGCACGCAGCTATGCGCCCCACGGCATTGATCTGCAAATTGCCGGCCATACCCATGGCGGCCATATCAAGGGCATGGACCGCTGGATTGTGGCCCCGGCCAACGATGGTTTTGTCAGTGGCCTGTACGACGTAGGCCCCATGCGCTTGTTCGTCAGCAATGGCGCAGGGTTGTGGCCCGGCTTTGCCGTGCGCCTGGGGGTGCCCTCCTCTATCGATATTTTGGTGCTGCGCAGCGCCCAAAAATAAGCCTGCCACACTGCTGCAACCGTACACGTACACGTGCACGGCCCCAAGCCTGAACCTCCCTGGTTCAGGCTTTTTTATGCCTGCGGTTCGTGCAAGGCAAGCCGCACCGCATCCAGTGCAGGAATGTCACGCTGCGCCATGCACTGCGCTTGCGCAGCCAGTGCGGCAGGCAGACAGCTTTGCTGTGCCAAGGCCTGCCAGGCAGCGCATGCATTGCGGCTGGCCCTGGCCGACGGTGCACCCGCCCCCCACTGAGCCAGACGGTGCAGCGCCACAACGGCCAGCCGCTCGGTGCGGCGCAATGCAGGAGTGACCAGGAGGGTGTCGCGCCGCCACTGCTGCAGCTGCAGCAACGTGGCAGGCATGGTGCGCAGCGACAAAGCCATGCGTGGCAGCAGAGCGCGCTCGGGCCACTGCGTTTTCTCTGCCCAGCGCACCAGGCGCAGCAAACGATGGTGCAGTTGCACCTGCCAGCGGTTGCTGGGGTATGCAGGCCGAACCTGCCACTGCACAGGCCTGCCGTCCTGGAGCAAGCGGTGTGCCAAATCTGGCACCTCCTGCACCATCATGCGCGCAAGGGTTTGCAGGCGACGCTGGCCATTGGTGGGATACACCCAACGGTACACCACCCACGCCAAAGCCGGGCCTGACACCACCACCAGCGCCATGCTCAGGTGCTGCCCAAAGCTGCCCGCTGCCGGAAAGACGGGGGCCAGCAAAATGAACATGGCCATGTTGGTGTCCATTGCGCCAGCAGCCGTACGCTTGTGGGCAAACACCAGTCCACCCATCAGCGCAAAGGGCAGCAGCATCCACACCATCTGCCAGCTGGACTGCGCAAACGGCCACACCCAGCTTTGGCACAGCAAGGCCAGCGCTGCGCCAATCAGTTGCCCCCGCAGCACAAAAGCCATGGTGTGGCTGGGACTGTCAAACGCAGAAAACACCAGCAGCATGACGGACAGCCCCAGCATGCCGAAAGCGACCAGGCTGGAGCCTGTCCACGCCCACACCATGCCAAACACCAGCAAAGTACCGCCAGCGCGCAGGGCCGCTTCACGCGCGCCCACCCAGTCACGGTGCAGGGCCAAGGGGTGGGCATGGCGGCCATTACTGACTTGACCACGTTGTCCACGCTGACCACTGTGTCTACCTTGTCTATGCAGGTTCAGGTCCAGGCTTAGGTCCATCGCCTCGGCCCGCAGGCCACGGCGTATGGCTTGCAGCAGCAGGTACAGGGCATGTATGCCGGGCGGTGCCTGTTTGACACCGTCTTGCCAACTGGCAATCAACGCTTCACAGGCACGGATGGCCTGGTGCAAAGCGTGGTTCAGCCCTTCAGTGTTAGCGCCTTGGGCATGGGGTGCTGCGTGCATGGCCTGTGCCAGCTGATCAACCGCGTCGCACAAGCTCAGCCGCTGCGCCTGAGTCTGAGCCGATGCCTGCGGGCCTGCGCCTGCATGGCCCTGTGCCTGCGCCAACTGGTACACCAGCTCCATGGCGTAGTGTTGCTGCCAGTGCATGGCTCTGGAGGTATTGCGTGCCGTGCGTGAGCCTTCGGGGTACAGCTCCAGCAGTTCTTCCACTTGCGCCAGACGGCTCAGCAGGCGGCCTTCGTCCACCGCTTGCCCTGCAGACTGTTGGCGCAATTGTGCGACCGTGGCTTGCAGCACATCTGCCAAAGCGCTGCGGCTTTGCGCAATCAACACCGCAGCTTTGCGCCGTGGCGCAAAGCACCACGAGATACACAGCGCAGCAGCCACACCGGTGATCACCGTCAGCATGCGGTCCCACGCCAAGGGCCATACGCTGTCTGCCGGGCCGTGGTGCAGGAGCACCACCATGGCCGCCGAATAGCCCGCCAGCATGCAGCCATACACCAGATAGCCGCGTTGCAAGTTACCCAAAAAAGCACAAAGCGCCACCCACAGTGCCAAACCGAATGCCAGCACCCATAGCGAATCTTGCGCCAGCAGCACCAGGGCGACGGCATACACCACACCGACCACCGAGCCACCAAAACGGTACAGCCCCCGAGAAAGTAAATGCTCGCGCATGGGCTGGCTGGCGGCCCAGGCCGACATGGCAGCCCAGTGCGGGTGCTCCAGCCCCATGGCGTGGGCCAGCGCTAAAGCGGCAAACGCGGCCAGCGCTGTACGCAACGCAAACGCCAGCACCGGCACATGAAAGCCCAGCGCCGCTGCCACACGCTGCCACCTTGGCTGGGGTTGAGCATCAACAGCGTTCATTGCGCGGCCTTGTCCTGTGCCTGAATGGCAATCAGGCGGGTGTGCAATTGCTGCATGCCGTGGCGCAGGGCGGCAATGGTGGAGGCGTCCATGCCTTGCAGCAACTGGCCCTCAACCTGGTGCAGTTTGGCGCGCACATCGGCCACCACATGCGCGCCTTGCGCGGTCAAGCACAGTGATTTGCTACGGCGATCGTGGGCATCGGTCTCGCGCACAAGCAAACCACGAGACTCCAGCAAATCCACCACACGCACCAAGCTAGAGCTGTCCAGCCCCACACGCTGCGCAAGCTGCTTGAGCGTCAAGGGCGTGCCCGCCGCGTGCAGGTGAAACAGCGGCACCCAGGTGGCATCGGTCAAACCCAGCTCTGCCAGGCGCACCTCCAGCACCTGGCGCCAGGTGCGGCTGACGTTCATCAGCAAGTGTCCAAACAAGGTGGTTTCGGGCGCAGCAATGGGCTCAAAAAAAGCCTGCGCATCGCCCGCCACTGGGGCGCAAGAGGTGCTCAATTGAGAATCTGTCATTTATTTTGCAAATCAAATAGTTGGTATTACAAATTATTTTAGACAAAGCGCAATATTACAGATTTCATCAGGGGGATATCAACATAAAATCAATATCGATAGCTATCAGCGCTTACCCATTAACACTTTCAAAGTATTTTCATATTGAAATCATTGGTACATAAGCGCTAGAAGCTCACTTTTCAGAAAGCTTGTGGCGGCTACCTATCCACAGCATGGCAGCCCAGCTGCACAGTGCCATCAGCGCCAACCACAGCATGGGCTGTGCCGCAGCAGCCAGCGGTGCCCCCATCTGGTTAAGCCGCAGCGATGCCTGAATGCCCGCCGTACTGGGCGAAAGCCAGCGCAGCCACTGCAAGGCGTCAGGCAAAGCCTCCACAGGCCAGGTAAAGCCCCCCATGAATGCCAGTGGAATGGACGTAAACAGCACCACCTGCAATGCACGCTCGCGGTTGGCCAGCCACCAGCCCAGCAAGCTGGCGCAACCCGCTACTGCCGGTACAAAGCAGCCCAGCAGCAGCAAAGCGCCCCACGGGTTACCACCGTGCGGATAGTCTTGCCAGATAAAAATCCAGCCAAAGTAAAACAGCCCCGCCAGCCAGCCCGGCACACACAGAGCCAGCAGTCGGGCCAGCCATTGCATGACGCTGGCCTGGGCCACGCCCTGCTCACGCCATGTGCCCACCAGCAAAGCGCCCCCCATCAGCAAGGTTTGCTGCAAGATCAAAATGGCCACGGCAGCCACCACAAAGCTGCCATAGCCTTCCGTGGGGTTGAACAGCGCCACGTTGTGCACATTGACGGGTGAGCGGCTGGCAGCCGATTGCAGCGCACTTTGCCCGCTGGCTTGCAGGCGCTTCATCTCAACGCCCGCAGACACCGTGCCCACCGCCTCGGCAAACCCGTATTGCACCTGCTTGCTCACCAGTGGGTAGGCACCATTGGCGTACACGGGCACCACCACTTTGTCGCTGCGCAGTACATCGCGTTTGAAATCATGGCCAATCAAGGCGTAGCCCATGACCGTGCCGCGCAGCACGGCATCGCGCGCCTCGGCTTCATCGCCCGTGACCAGTTGCGGATCAATGCGCGGGCTGGCCTGTGCAAAGCGCAGCACCTGCCGCGCCAGCCCTGAGTTGTCTTGCACCACCACCGCTACAGGCACACGCTGCACCACCTGCTGCTGGTAAAACCACGGATAAAAAAAACCGTACAGCATGGGTGCGCCAAACAGCAGCAGCACGGCCCCCTTGTCGCGCAGCAGCGTCAGCAGGCTGGTCCACCACAAGCGCATAAAACTGACCGCTGCTTGGTTGTTGCCCATGTTCAGCGCCCTCCCCAGCGTTCAGGCAGCTTGCGGGCACGCTGCAAGCCCCTGGTGGCCAGCGCCAGCAGCACCAGCGTTGCCAGCAGCAACCCACCCACCACCGGCACGGTCTGCGCCACGGGGGCACCCATCTGCCACTGCTCCATCTGCAAACGGGCGTAGTGTGTGTACGGCATCGCCAGCGCCCAGCCACGGGCAGAGGCACTCATGGACAACAGCGGAAAGCCCACCCCACTGAACGCAAAAGCGGGCGCTGACAACAGCCCTGCACCAGACAGCGCCATGCGCAAAGACAGTGTGACTGCCGCCAGCACCGCACCAGCGGCCAGGCTCACGCCCAACAATGCAGCCAGGCCCACGGCAATCCAGCCCATGCTGCCCGCCACATGCCAGCCACGCAGCTGGGCCAGATACAGCAGGCACAGCATGCCACTGCTCCACAGCAATACCGCAGGGATTGCCAGCTTGCCCAGCAGCGCCGCCAGCGTATCCAGCCAGCTGTTCGATGTTTGCAGCCATGCGCCCAGACTGCGGTCGCGCAGCTCACGCCCCACGCACCACACACCTGCTGTCATGGCCAAGATATGCACCAGCGCTGGCACCAGCGTGGCCGCCAGAAACTGCTCGTAATTGGTAGAGACGTTAAACAGTGCCACCAGCTTGGTGGTGATGGGCTCCATGCGCACCTGCAGCGCCTGATGCGGATCACCGCGCTTGGCACGTGCCTGCATCTCTACCCCGGCAGACAAGGTGCCCACCACCTGCTGCAAATCGCGCTGCAGCAGGCTGGATGCGGTGGCCAGCTGTGCGTTGTGCATCAAGGTCACGGTGGCTGCACCGCCGCGCTTGACATCGCGCTCCATCCCGGGGGGGATGTGCACCACGCCATACACCTGCATGCGCTGCAGGGCATCGGCCGCTTCAGCAGGGTTCAATACGCTGTGCACCACCTCTAAACCCGGCGTGGCCTGCAGCATGCGCACCAACTGGCGTGACATGCTGGAGGGGTCTTCATTCCACACCGCAATTGGCAATTTATAAGGCTGGCCTGCCGAGAAAATCCAGCACATCAAAGCCATTGACAGCAAGGGCACCCAGCTGACCATGGCCCAATCCCAGCGGCAAGCGCGCAAGCGCTGCCACTCGCGCTGCAAGCTGGCAATGAACGCAGGCACTATGCGCCTTCCACCAGCACACTCATGCCGGGCCGCGCACCGGCAATCGGCTGCGCAGGCCGTGCACGCACTTCGAACGTGCGTGCATCAAAACCCTGGCTGCCCCGCGTGGTGCGCCAGGTGGCGAAATCTGGGAGCACACCCAGGTAATACACCTCAAACTCAGCGCTGAGATTATTCAACGCAGGCAGCTTGCCGGTAAAGCGGCTGCCAACGGCAAAACGCTGCAAGAAGTCTTCACGCACATTGATGATCACCCACTGGTCCTTCAGGTCCACCACGGTCACGACCGACACGCCCTGCGGTGACAGCTCGCCCACCTTGGCCAGCACATTGGCCACCTCGCCCCCCACGGGGCTGCGCAGCTGCGTTTCAGCCTCTGCAGCCTTCACCTCGGCGATCACACCATCGACCTGACGGGCCTGCGCGGCAGCGGCACTTTTGTCTTCGGCACGGGCGCCCTTGGCCGCCATCTCGTACTGCGCTCTGGCCGCTTCGGCCTGCGCAGCAGAGGCCCGCCAGTTGGTCTGTGCCTCATCGCGTTTTTGTGCAGACACCAGCCCCTGGTCGTACAGGCTTTGCACACGGTCGTAAGAGGTTTTGGCCAAATTGGCAGCGGCTTGCGCACGCTCCCAGCCCAGTCTGGCCATTTGCACCTCCTCGGGCCGTGCGCCGTTGCTGGCTTTGTCGGCCACGGCCTGTGCCGCATCCTTGGCTGCCTGCGCCTGCGCCAGTTTGGCCTGCACCTCAGGGCTGTCCATCTCCACCAGCAAATCGCCTGCCTGAATCTGCTGGCCTTCGGTCACCAGCACCTGGCGGATGCGCGCCGTTACCTTGGGGGCGATGTCGGTCTCACGTGCCTCCATCTGCCCTTGAAAATACGGTGCAGGTGGCTGGGCTGCTTTCCAGAACCCCCAGACAATCAACAGCAGCACCACCACACCAAGCACCACCAGCAACCGGGACTGGGCTTGGGGCTTGCGCCAAGAAGAGGAAGAAGTTGTATTCATGCTTAGGGTGCGTCAGGGGTGATCACAATGTCTGCACGGGCCATGTACTGCTCAAACGCAGCGGTTTGCCCCGAGCTCTCCAGCAAAGCCGCAAGGGCTTGCACATAGTTGTTTGCGGCCGATGCGCGCTCGGTTTGCACCTTCGCCAGATTCAGCTGCGCATCAATCAAATCCAGAGATGTGCTGGTGCCCTCCTTCAAACCGGCCACACGCAGGCGCAGCAAGGCATGGGCCAGGTCTTCCTGCGCCTGGCCCGACTGGTAGCTGGTGCGCGCCTGCTCCACTGCCAGCCAGTTCTTTTCCACCAGCAAGGCGATATCACTGCGCACCTGCGCGTCGGTCAGCTCAGCCTGTTCTACCGCACGCTGGCCAGCAGCGGCCAGCTTGTCGCGGTCCACGCTGTCCCACAGCGTCCAGCGCACAGCCATGCCAGCCACCCAGTTGGGCTTGCCCTGGGTGTTGACTTCGCGCATGCCAAACGCCAGCACCTGGGGCTTGCGCAATGCCTCGCTGGCGTCATGCAAGGCCTGCGCCTGCGTGTGCTTGGCCGCCACTTTGGTTAAACCGGGGTGGTTTTGCAGCGCCGCGTCCTGAAACTCTTGCAGAGCGGGCAAGACCTGCAGGTTGACAAACAGCGGTGTGCTGGGCTGCACCCCTGCGGCGCTGTGCACGGTGCGCGCCAGGGCGCTGCGTGCCAGCCGGGCGTCGCTGTCTGCTTTTTCTGATTGCTGCTGGGCATCAGCCAAAGCCACACTGGCCTGCAAACGCTCCACCTGTGCAATCACTCCGGCCTGCAGCATGCGCTGCGCAGCATCATCATGTGAGCGCACACCAGCCAATGCCCGGCGACGCAGCGTGGCTGCGCGCTCTGCCAGTTGCGCGGTGAAGTAGCGCTGCACCAGCAAACTGTGCAACTGGTCTTGCGTGGTGGCTGCATCGGCCTGCGCTTCCTGGGCCTTGCCATCCAGTCCTTCACGCACAGCATCGGATAAGCCACCCATGTACACCGGCCACAAGGCCGACAGGCTGGCCGATGCGTTGTTGTCTTTGCGCTGCAGGTTGTAGTTGCTGGGCAACTGCGGCACCTGGACGATGCCCCCAATCACGCCGGGTGGCAGTTGCCCCAGGGCATTGCCCAGCGCGTTGCGAGCGGGGTCCAGATCGACGTCGACGTTTGCAGAATAACGGTAGGCCATGCCTGTAGCGGCCACCGAGGGGCCGCCCAAACCTTCCATGCCCTCACGGCGCAACTGCGCACTCTCCACCGCTTTGCGGCTGGCTGCCAGCTGGGCCGACTGCGCATGCAAGGCGGCACGCGCCTGCGAAAAACTCATGGCCTGCGGCGGCATCTGTGCCAGCACGCCCAGACTCAGACTGCCGATGGCCCACGCCAATACCGTGCGAGAAAATTGAAAATGCATGTGGTTTTAATAGCTATGAATGCTTATCTATATTTGCGCAAAATTCAAATTCAATCGACGCACCATTACTGAAAGCCGCTGCGCACAATCCCCAAAGGGTACGGCAAAGCAAACTAACAAAGTACCAAAAATAGTGGCACCAGCTTTGGTGACCATAGCACCTGCAACGCCCCGACAACGTCAGTCAGAGACGCAACTGCAGTGCCCCAACAACATGGCCGTACACCACCACGATAACTGTGTGAGCCAGCGCACAACGTTGCACACAGCCACACAGCCACACGGCACAGCGGGAGTGGGGATTGCGTCCATCAGGTTTTATCCCTTGAAGGCTTCACAGCTTCGCGCCACACTGCACCATTGCCTTCAAGCTGCTTGACATGAACCACGATCTTCCCCTGGCTGACCCGGCTTTAGACTTGTTTGCAGACTTGCCGCATGGCATACGCATGTGCTATCGCACGTTTGGCCATCCGGGCCAGCCAATCATTGTGCTGATTGCTGGCCTGGGGCTGCAATTGGTCTCCTGGCCCATGGCGTTCATTGAAGGGCTGGTGGCTGAAGGCCTGCACGTCATCGTGCTGGACAACCGTGACATGGGCCGCTCTACCCACATGTCCATGCAACCGCCTGCACGCTGGCGGTTACTACTGGGATGCCCCCCTGCGGGTCACTATCAGATCAAGGACATGGCTGATGATGTCGCAGCGCTGCTGGAGCAGCTGGGCGTTGCCAAGGCCCATGTGCTGGGTATGTCGATGGGGGGAATGATTGCGCAGAATTTGGCGGCGCAGTTTCCACACAAAGTGCTCTCGCTGATTTCTATTTTCTCCAGCACTGGCAACAAACAGGTGGGGCAACCTGCAGGCTCTACCCTGTGGCGCATGCTGATCAGCAAACCTGCATGGACCCTGCCTGAAGCACAAGACAGGTTCGTGGCCATGATGCGACACATCGGCAACCCCGATGTGCCGGGCATTGAAGCCGTTTGGCGCAACTACATTGAACAAGCCTGGCAGCGCGACACACCTGTACAAGGCTTGCTCGGTTACGAGCGGCAAGTAACAGCCGTTGTTGCCTCAGGTGACCGAACCGCCCTGCTGCACAGCATTCAGGCACCCACCCTGGTCATACACGGCGATCACGATCGAATGGTGCACCCCAGCGGGGGGGAAGCCACCGCCCGGGCCATTCATGGAGCGTTGCTGCACACTGTTTCAGGCATGCGCCACCAAATTGATGCAGCCATCACGCCGCAACTACTGCAACTCATCGTTCCGCATGTGAGAGATGCAGAGCGCCAAACCTCGGTCAACGCCTAGCGCATCGCCCGTCGCAGCCATGCACTGGCCTGGTCCACCGCTATCGACAACAGCAGCATGGCCATGATGACCGTACTGGCCTCGGCATAGTGAAACAGCGACAGCTTGACATACAGCAGTTGCCCCAGACCGCCCGCACCCACAAAGCCCAGAATGGCCGCCATGCGGATATTCATCTCCCAGCGGTACAAGGTGTAGGCCAGCAATTGCGGTGCAGCACCCGGCAAGGTGCCGTATAAAAAGGCCATGGCACGGTTGCTACCTACCCTGCGCAGCGCTTGTGCAGGCGCTTTGGGTGCGTTCTCCAGCGCCTCAGCATACAGCCGGCCCAGCACTCCGCTGGTGTGTAACGCCAACGCCAGCGCACCGGCAAAAGGCCCCAACCCCACGGCCAGCGCAGTGATGGTGGCCCACACCAGCTCAGGCACCGATCGCAGCACGTTCAGCACCACATTCCACGGGGCACGAAATGAGGGCAAAGCCAGCAACAGCCCTGCCCCCGCTGCCAGCAAGGTGCCAACCACCGAAATCGCCAGCGTCTCCCAGATCCCCACCAGCACGGCCCACAGCCATGTGCTGCTGGTATCGGGCGGAAAGAACCCGGTGACAAAGTCACCCATGGCCGATGCGGCACTGCCCGTAAACAAGGCCAGTAAATCCATATCCAGCAACTGCCAGCTGGCCACAAAGCCCGCAGCCAAAGCCAGGCACGCAAGCACGCTGCGCCAGCCCCATGCGCTGGGCCGTGCGGCAGGCTGCGCCTCCAGCGCACGGCGCAGTCCGTTAGACAGCGCATCAGCCAGCAGCACCAAAGCCATAAACACCAGCAAGATGGAGCAGGCCTCACCGCCATTGAGCATCTTCATGGCCTGGTCCATGAGCTGCCCCAGGCCACCCGCCCCCACAAAGCCCATCACCACGGAGGCGCGAATGGCACATTCCCATCGGTAGACGGTGTAAGAGACCAGCTCTTTGGAGGCCAGAGGCAGCAAGCCATACAACAAGGCCACGGCCCGAGGGCTGCCCGTGCGCAGCAAAGCGCGCGCGGGGGCGGCGTCTTCGCTCTCTAAAATTTCTGCGTAAACCTTGCCCAGCATGCCGCCATACGTCAGCCCCAGCGCCAGCACACCGGCAGCCGGGCCCAGGCCAAACACGCGCACAAATACCAGTGCCCACACCAGCTCTGGAATACCGCGCAAGATGGTGAGCACCAGGCGTGCCACAGGGTTTTGCGTGGCTTTTTCACGCACCGCGCTGGTTGCCCAGTAAGACAGCGGCACGGCCAAAAGAAACGCCAGCAACATGCCGACGGTGGCAATAGCCAAAGTCTCCAGCGTGGCTTGCCACAGGTAGCCAGCAAAGTCAGCGCTGGTCTCGGGTGGCAAAAAACCCAGCAAGAACCCACCAATGACCTGCAAATTTTGCGCGTCAAACAAAGCCCCGGGTTGCACGCCTGCGCCTTGCAGCAAGGGCCACAGCACGATCACTGCAATCACTACACCCCATACGCGGCGCGGTGCAGCGGGGTCACGCTGTGCGCCGTGTGCGACCAGCGCCAAAGGTCTGCATTCAGACATCAGCGGCACCCATGGGCTGGCATGACCTGCCCATCCACCAAAAAACTGGGCTGGGGGTGAACGGTTTGAGCGGGCGCGGTCTCTGCCGCGTACAAAGTTTGCAACTGGGCATCTGTGACTGCATGTGCGGGCAAGTCAAACACAATACGGCCGTCACGAATGCCGACCAAACGGTCAAAGCAGCTGCGTGCCAAATCCACGGCGTGCAAACTGGCAACCAAGGTGGCGTTGCGGGCTTTGGCTTCGTGGACCAGCAGTTGCACGGTGTCCAGCGCCAACGTGGGGTCCAGCGCCGAGACAGGCTCGTCAGCCAAAATCAGTTGCGCTTCCTGATAGAGCACGCGGGCAATACCAATGCGCTGAAGCTGCCCACCGGACAACTGATCGCACCGCACAAACAGCTTCTCGCCCAAATGCACGCGCTCCAGCACCTGGCGTGCACCTGTCATATCTTGGGGATAGATCAGACAAGCCAGCGACTTCCACACCGGCCACTGGCCCAGCTTGCCAGCCAAGACAGCAGTGACCACGCGCTGGCGCGCAGGAATTGGCGCAGCTTGGTGCACCGTGCCTATGCGCGCGCGCAGCTGGCGCAGCGCCCGTGCAGATGCCTTGGGTTGCTGGCCCAGCACCGTCATGGTGCCTGCCGTAGGTAGCAGCGCCGTGCCGATGGTGTTGAGCAGCGTGGTCTTGCCTGCGCCTGACGGGCCAATCAAAGCAATGCTTTCACCCTGCTGGGCGCGCAGCGTAATGGCGGCCAGCGCCACGTGTCCGTTGCTGTGGGTCAGCCCCACTTCTTGCAGTAAAAAGCTCATAGAACTCTCCGCCAACCATAGCTGTCAGCGCTGAAACCGCAGGCCTTCAATGGCCAAGCGGTTTCAAAATTGAAAACACCACCACACCAATACAACAAGCCAGCACGTGGGCTGGCTTGCGGGGGAGGCAACCGCACAACAGGCGGTGCCGGGTGATTACTTCAGCAAGCCAGCAGCCTTGGCAGCTTCTTCGATGCCCACGTAGTTTTTAGGCTCGGTGGGAACGAACTTGGAGGCGCGTTGCAAATCCATGATGGCCTTGTCTTCAGGCTTGGAGGCATCCAGCTTCAAAAAGGCTTCGGTGAGCTTTTTGGTAATGGCGGGGTCCAGATCACCGCGCACGGTCCAGTTGTAGTCAAAGTACTCGGGGGTGGTGGCAAACACGCGCACCTTGGCGGGGTCAACCTTCTTGGTTTCTACCAGCTTGTCCCACACCGAAGTGTTGAGCACGCCTGCATCGGCCTTGCCAGCCGCTACAAAGGCCACGGTGGCATCGTGCGCACCCGAATAGGCTACGTTCTTGAAGTCTTTTTCAGGATTGATGCCGGCCTTCTGAATGAAATAGCGAGGCATCAAGGAGCCGGAAGTCGAAGAAGGCGCGCCAAAGGCAAAGGTCTTGCCCTTCAAATCTTCCAGCGTCTTGATATCGGGGTTGGCAGTAATGAAGCGCGAGGTGAACACGGCATCTTCTGCACGTTGCACGATAGGATTGGCTGTGCCCTTGGTGCGAATTTTGGCTTGCACATAGGTAAAGCCGCCCAGCCACGCCATATCCAGCTTGCCCGTGGCCAGCGACTCCACCACTGCTGCGTAGTCGCTCACGGGGGTGAAGACCACCTTCATACCCGTCTCTTTGGACAAGTACTCGCCCAAGGGCTTGAACTTACGCTGCAGCTCTGTAGGGGCTTCGTCAGGAATGGCTGAAACACGCAGTACTTGCTCAGCAGCGGAGGCCGAGAAAGCGGTCATTGCCGAGGTCGCGGCAACAGCCAGTAGCGCCTGCTTGATGACCAAGCGGCGGGCAAAAGATGTAGTCATGAATGTTCCGTTTTAAAAGCCACCACCGGACGGAAAAGCTCGGCGGTTTAATCAGCGCCACAGCAAGATGAGCGCCATCGGTAAAGGGCGGTACAACAGACCGCTGCGGGCAATTCTCGCACTGCGTGCAAAAAATTGAGCACCGTCAAGACATTAACCATGCCATTCAACACTGCGGAGATCTACAGCACTCTTATGCAGCGCGCTATCTCTTTCAAAGCAAGTTACGCAGCGCGCACAATGCATTACATATAAAAACACACTAAGAACCAATGAAACAAAGCGCAATGCGCTCTCTTTTTCATCCATCACACACCATCTACGCACCTTCTACACACCATGGCGCATGCCATGCACACAGCACTTGGTGCACAGCAACACGCTGTGCGCACGGCATGCATCGACATTGCAGATGGCTGCTGCATGGGGTAGACCCTAGTGCAAACATAGCGATATGCCTACGCACACGAGCAGGCTGTTTGTGTGACTCTTTGTACATGGGCTTTGCCCATGCGCCAGAAAGGAGACTGCGATGTTCGACAACACCACACTCCATGACATCCTCAGCGCGGTGCTGTATTACGGCAGCCCTTTGCTGATGCTGGCCGGCATTGCAGGTTTCGCCACCAGCATGACTTTGTGGGTCATCCGCAAATAAAAACATGGGCAGAGGTTGCCCCAACAGCGCTGCAGTGCATGCAGGGCCTGCAGTGCTAAATGGCCCGGGCCTTGAGCGACAAGCTCGCACCCCAGCGTCGCATTTCACGAGCTGGCGCTTGTGGAAAAAGCACCCCAGCGACCACTGGCAGCCGCTACACTTGACAACGGCTTGCATTCCACTGCGAATGGCAAGCCTTTTTTCCCTTTGCAGCCTGCACCTCTGTCCATGTCCTCTGTTTTCAATTTCACCTTTGTTCCCTGGTTTCGGTCTGTGGCCCCTTACATCCACAAATTTCGACACCAGACCTTTGTGGTTGGCATCACGGGCGAGGCCATTGAAGCGGGCAAGCTGCAAGGCATCGTGCAAGATTTGGCGCTGATTCAAGCCATGGGCGTTCAAATCGTTCTAGTGCATGGTTTTCGCCCTCAGGTCAACGAACAATTGCGCGTAAAAGGCCAGCAGCCGCAGTACTACAACGGCGTACGCATCACTGACAGCGTCGCACTGGACTGCGCCCAGGAGGCAGCGGGCCAGCTGCGATACGAAATTGAAGCGGCTTTCAGCCAGGGCCTGCCCAACACCCCGATGGCGGGTGCGCGCGTGCGGGTCATGTCTGGCAACTTTTTGACCGCACGGCCTGTCGGCATCGTCAATGGCGTGGATTTCATGCACTCGGGCCTGGTGCGCAAGGTTGACGTGGAAGGCATTCGCCGTGCCCTGAACTCAGAGGCCATGGTGCTGCTCTCCCCATTTGGTTTTTCTCCAACAGGCGAAGCTTTCAACCTGAGCATGGAAGAAGTGGCCACGCGTGTGGCCAGCGAGCTGAAGGCCGACAAGCTGCTGTTCTTGACCGAAGTACACGGTGTACGTACGCAGCCACTGGAGCCGGACGGCGAAGACAACCCCATCGATACCGAGCTGCCGCTGGCCCAAGCGCGAAAATTGCTGGCCCAGCTGCCACCACCTCAGGTGCCAACCGACACAGGCTTTTATCTGCAGCACTGTGTCCGCGCTTGCGAACATGGTGTTGAACGCAGCCACATCCTGCCGTTTGCAGTGGATGGGGCGCTGCTGCTGGAAATTTACGTGCACGATGGCATTGGCACCATGGTGATTGACGAAAAGCTGGAAGAGTTGCGCGAGGCCACGATCGACGACGTGGGCGGCATCATTCAGCTGATTGAGCCTTTTGAAAACGATGGCACGCTGGTCAAACGCGACCGCACGGAAATCGAGCGCGACATCTCCAGCTACACCGTCATTGAGCACGATGGCGTGATCTTTGGCTGCGCCGCTTTGCACCTGTACCCAGAGGCCAATACCGGTGAAATGGCTGCAGTCACCGTCTCTCCCAAAGCCCAAGGCACAGGAGACGGTGAAAAACTGCTCAAACGCATTGAACAGCGGGCCCGCAATCAAGGCCTGGATTCGTTGTTTGTGCTGACAACCCGCACCATGCACTGGTTTATCAAACGAGGCTTTCAACCCGTGAGCCCTGAATGGCTGCCCGAGGCCCGCAAAGCCAAATACAACTGGGACCGCAAGAGCCAGGTACTGGTCAAGCATCTGTAACACTCGCTTACCAGTTTGCCCTCAAATATATTTAGACAGCAGTTAGCAACAAATAGCGAAATTTTCATACTCACAGATGGAATCCCGCTATAAATTTCATAATCCGAAGCCGACTAAGATACGTCCTTGGCTGCAAGCCAGCATTTGCACAAGTAACAGGCAACACCACACGCTGTGGCGCAATGCCCCAAAGTCAGAGAATGTCGCTTGAGACCCAATGGGGGCGCGCATTGAACCGTATTGCGCCCAACCATCTGAGTCCTGCGATGACTTGTTTGCCGATGCCCGCAAGCAGCCTCGCTTCTTTTCGCGCCTTGTGCATGACTTTTGCTTGCACCAGGACTGTCCTCACACTTTTCCCATAAAGACGTAATGACTTCTTTGAACACTCAAGCCATCAGCCAAGACGTATTGGCCGAAAAATACTTGGCCGCAGGCGAGCAAACCGCAGAAGATCTTTTCCGACGCGTCTCTCAAGCTTTGGCAGATCAAGAAAAGCCTGAGCTGCGTCACGAGTGGGCAGACAAGTTTTTCAAGAACATGCAAGCGGGCGCTATCGGCGCGGGCCGCATCATGGCGGCTGCGGGTCTGGACACCAAGGCCACGCTGATCAACTGTTTCGTGCAGCCTGTGGCCGATGCCACCAACGGGTTTGACGAAAACGGCAACCCCGGCATCTACACGGCACTGTCTCAAGCTGCTGAAACCATGCGCCGAGGCGGCGGTGTGGGCTATGACTTCTCCAACCTGCGCCCCAAGGGTGCGCGGGTGAAGGGCACCAACTCGTACGCATCGGGCCCCTGCTCTTTCATCGACGTGTTTGATGCCTCGTGCACTACCGTGGAATCGGCAGGCGCCCGTCGCGGTGCCCAGATGGGCGTCATGCGCATCGATCACCCGGATGTGCTGGACTTCATCACGGCCAAACGCCAAAAGGGGCGCTGGAACAACTTCAATGTGTCGGTGGGCGTGACCAGCGACTTCATGCAGGCCGTAGAAAACGATGGCCCGTGGGATCTGGAGCATGTTGCCACGCCCTCTGATATTCAGATCGAAGGCGGTGCATACCAGCGCGACAATGGCCAGTGGGTCTACCGGACAACCACCGCGCGCGAACTGTGGAATGCCATCATGAAGTCAGCCTACGACTTCGCAGAACCCGGCATTTTGTTCCTCGACAACATCAACGACGACAACAACCTGTACTACGCAGAAACCATTGCTGCCACCAACCCTTGTGGCGAGCAACCTCTGCCACCCTACGGTTGCTGCGATCTGGGCCCGATCATTCTGACGAAGTTCGTGCGCGATGCCTTCACCGCCAACGCACGCTTTGATGTCGAGGCCTTCCGCGCTGCTGTTGCTATTCAGGTGCGCATGCTGGACAACGTGCTGGATGCCACGGTCTGGCCCTTGCCAGAGCAGCACAAAGAATCGCAACAAAAGCGCCGTATTGGCGTGGGCTTCACGGGTCTGGGCGATGCACTGATCATGCTCGGCCTCAAATACAGCGGTGCTGAAGGCGTGGCCCAGGGCGAAGCCATTGCACGAGAAATGCGCGATGCGGCGTACTTGGCTTCGGTTGAACTGGCCAAGGAAAAGGGCGCGTTCCCACTATTTGACGCAGACAAATACCTGCAAAGCGGGTTTACCAAACGCCTGCCCGAAGCCATTCGCGCCGAGATCAAAAAGCACGGCATTCGCAACAGCCATTTGCTGTCGATTGCCCCCACTGGCACGGTGTCGTTGGCTTTTGCAGACAACGCGTCCAATGGCATCGAGCCGCCTTTCTCCTGGACCTACAACCGCAAAAAGCGCACCGCAGATGGCGGTAATGCCTACTACACGGTGGAAGACCACGCCTACCGCCTGTTCAAGGCCATGTTCGGCGAAGATGCGGCGTTGCCCGATTACTTCGTGAGCGCGCTGGAGATGAGTGCTGCTGAGCACGTCGCCATGATGCAGACCGTGCAGCCGTATATCGATACAGCCATCTCCAAGACGGTGAATATTCCTGCGGATTACCCGTTTGAAGATTTCAAAAACCTATACATGGAAAGCTGGAAGGCTGGCCTGAAGGGCTGCGCCACCTACCGCCCCAATGACACACTGGGTGCAGTGCTTTCGGTCGATGCGCCCAAACCAGCGGAGGCAGCCAAACCAGTAACCACTAACAGCAGCAACATTGCAGCCGTCGTGGAACGCCGCCCCGAAGGTCCGCTCAATGCCGTGGTCGACAAGATCGAGTACTTCACGCACGACGGTGCACGCCGTCTGTACCTGGTCGTGAGCTTCATGAACATCGACGGTGTCGAGCGCCCTATCGAGTTCTTTATGCCTGTAGGCCAAACAGGTGAAAGCCAGCAATGGATCACCGCCACCATGCGCAGTCTGTCTCTGGCGGCTCGTGGAGGCTTCCTGGACAAGGCTCTGGATGATCTGCGCAAGGTCGCCTGGGACCGCGGTCCCATCCGCTATGGCTGGATGGAAAAGGACGACGGCAGCCGCATGCCTTTGTGGCATGACAGCGAAGTGGCCCTGCTCGCTTACGCCATTCAGGCCATCATTGCCAATCGTGGTGAAGCACTGCCAACACCCAGCACGGCAGCGGCCCCTGCCGCCGCACCTGCTCCTGCGGAAGGCAATCAGACCATCAGCGGCAAAAAATGCCCTGACTGTGGTGCCCATGCAGTGATCAAGAAAGACGGTTGCTCATTTTGTACCGCTTGTGGCTATATTGGAGCCTGCGGCTGAGGCCTTTTGCCTTAGGTCTGCTCCGCAAGCAGCTATAAAAACTGACGTTTTTACCAATGCCAGCTAGTGTTGAACTAGCTGGCATTTTTGTTTGAAGTGTGTTGCTTGCCAGTGCATTTACTGCCCTGCATTGAGCGCGCTGTGTGCACATGGCACAAGTGCTTTAGCTACAGCCAGGCATACCTGTCACTTCGATGGTTCAAGCTGCTCCAGCCTGACCAAGTCATCTTGGATGCGCAAAGCAATATCGCTCCCCGGCTCCAGCAACTGCAGCAGCGCTTGCCAATACTCCTTCGTCTTCTCCAAATCACCGCGCGCCAGCGCAGCACTGCCTGACAAAGCCAAGGCTTTGTGCTGTTGCGGGTAAAGCTGCAAAGCGTTTTCAAGCGCCAGCAGCACATCACCACTCAAATCACCACCTTGCGCGGATGCGAGAGCATCTGCCTTGTCTGCCCATAGCCTTGCCTGGTCTTGCGCATCCATACCCTGCGCTTGGGCAACATCCACCGCCCGCTGATAGGCATCGGCCGCATCTGCAAAACGCCCCATGGTTTCGTAGGAGCGTGCCAGCATGACCCAACCAGGTACGTTTTCTGGTTGCTCACGCAAGCGTTGCGCTAAACCATCCACCATGGCTTCCACCTGGCCCTCCATTGCGCTATGCCCCACCTCCTGGGCTTGCGCCAGTCTGGCTGCTGCCTGAGGATCTCCTGCCTGCACATACAAAACGAGGGCTGCAACAGGTATGACCACAGCCAGCAACAAACCACTTGCGCGCGGCAACCAAGGCCTTTGCCCCCATGCCTTGGGTTGCACACGGTGGTCCAGCTCTATCAACAAACGAGATTGCAGCTCCTCCTGTGCCTGGGCCAAATCAGGTTCGCTGAGATTGCCTGCGCGGTGCTCTCGCAAAAGCTCCTGCATTTGCTCTTGATAAAGACCGCGCAATGCCTCTTCACTGCTATGTTCAAGCGGCGTTGTTTCCTTGAGCAGGCTGGGCAATAAAACAGCCAAAGTGAGCAACACCAAGAGCAGCGCACCCAACCACAAACCTTGCATGTCAGTCATGCGCTGTCCTCCTTGCTGGGGTTGTCATGCGATTGCTCCAGCCATGCTTTGGCACGTGCTTGCTCCTGCGCAGTCAAACGAGAACGCGGCACTTGGCTGCGTTGCCGCAGCGTCCGCCACAACAAAACAAAACCAACGACCAGAGCAATAAAAGGCGCACACCATAGCAGCCAGGTCGATGGCTTCCAGGGCGGGGTATACCGGACAAAAGTACCGTAGCGTTGCTCAAAAAACGCTACGACTTCAGCATCACTGCGCCCTTGCTCCAGCTGCTCTGCAATCACACGCCGCATATCTTTCGCAATAGGTGCCTGGGACTCCGCAACAGTCTGGTTTTGACAAACCACACAACGCAGTTTTGCAGCCAGTGCGGCTTCACGGGCTTCCAGATCATCAGCGGCAAAAACGCTATTGCAGGCCAAGGCTGCACACAGCGCCGCAGTCCATGAGTTCATTGAACAGCCCTCACTACAGGCATGATTTTTTCTTCCCACACTTGCTGCGTCACAGGGCCAAGGTGGCGGTAGCGCACACGCCCCTGGGCATCAATCACAAATGTTTCAGGCACCGCGTGAATGCCGAAATCCATTCCTACACGTCCATCGGCGTCCACGGCAGAGGCCACATAAGGATTACCAGCAACCCGCAGCAATGCTTGCGCCTTGCTTGACTGGTCTTTGTAGTTCAGACCGTAGATAGCGATCTGGTCTTTGCGCGACATTTCCACCAATATGGGTAATTCTTGGCGACAAGGGGCGCACCATGATGCCCAAACATTGAGGAGCCACACCTTGCCACGCAGTGTTTGGGGCGTTAACCGCGCACCTTGATCGTCCAGTAGCGGCAAATCAAAAATGGGAACCGGCTGATCCAATAGCGCAGACTCCAGCGCACGCGGATCCCGCTGCAACCCCAGCCCCAGCATGACAGCCAAACCCAGGAAAACAGCCAGAGGGAGCATAAAACGCATCACCCCTCCTTTCGGGCAGCCACTGTCTGTGCGCTAGTGCGCACACGTGATCCGCCCATGCGAAAACGTTTATCCAGCAAGCTCAGGCCAGCCCCCAGGGCCATCATGCAAGTGCCCAGCCAGATCCAATCCATAAAAGGTTTGATCTGCAGCCGCACTGTCCATGCCAGGCCTTGATCATCCAGTGGCTCTCCGAGTGCAATAAATACATCACGCGTCCAGCTGCTATCGATTGCGGCCTGACTCAGTCCCATCGCTTGTACACGGTAGGCACGTTTTTCAGGGTACATGTCCCACGCATCCTCACCACGGCTCACGCGAAAGTGCGCACGCTGCGCTTCGTAGTTAGGGCCTGAAACCGCTTGCAGACCTACAAATTCAAAGTGGTATTGCCCTGCTTGAACGCTTTGGCCTTGGGCCACGCTGGTCTCCCGCTTTGTCTCCAGTCCATTGGCCAAACTTACTGCGATGGCAAATACGCCGATACCTGCATGGGCCATCAATGTGCCCCACCAGCCCCAAGGTTGACGAAGTACACGCTGCCAACCTGCGCCTTGGCGAACAGAAGGGTGCAATCGCTGCCAAGCGTGGGCCAATGTACTCAGCACACACCACAGGCCCAGCGCCAAGCCCAGCAAGGTCGCTGGCGTAATGTGCCAGCCCCATGCACCTTGGGATAGCACCAGCACCACAATGCTGACAACAGTAAGAATCAGGGCTCCTCGCAAACGCCGCCACAGCTCTATACCCGAGCCCTGCTTCCAGCGCGCCATCGTGCCAACCCCCATCAACGCCAACGCAGGCAGCACCAAAGGCAAAAATACCGCTTCAAAGTAAGGTGGGCCGACAGAGATTTTCTCGTCACGCAGCACATCAAGTGCCAGCGGATACAGCGTTCCAATCAAGACCGCCAGCGCCGCAGCAGTAAACAGCACGTTATTTACCAGCAGTAAAGCTTCACGCGAGAGCAATGCAATTTGCCCACCGCCGCGCCCTAGTTCAGGCGCACGCCATGCGTACAGCCACAGCGAAGCGCCCACCACCGCTACGATAAAACACAAGATGAACAGGCCACGCCCGGGGTCAACCGCAAATGCATGCACGGACGTCAGTACGCCAGAGCGCACCAAGAACGTCCCCATCAGGCACAGTGAAAAAGCACAAATAGCCAGCAATGCAGACCAGCTGCGAAACGCGCCGCGCTGATCCGTCACGATCAAGGAGTGCAGCAATGCCGTACCGACCAGCCAAGGCATGAAGGAAGCGTTTTCCACCGGGTCCCAGAACCACCAGCCGCCCCACCCCAGCACGTAATACGCCCAAGCACTGCCCAGCAAGATGCCCAGCGTCAGAAAGCCCCAGGCGGCAAGCGTCCAGGAGCGCGACCAACGCGCCCATGCGGCACCCAGCTCACCTGATATCAGCGCGGCCAAGGCAAACGCAAAGGGCACAGCAAATCCGACATAGCCCATGTACAGCAATGGCGGATGAAAAACCATGCCGGGGTCTTGCAGCAATGGATTCAGGTCTTTACCTTCCAACGCTGCCGGCACCAACCGCAAAAAGGGATTCGAGAGAAACAACAAAAACAGCAGCAAGCCTACGCTGACCCAGCCCAGCACCGCGAGGACACGTGCCACAAAATCGGCAGGCAATGCGCGGCTGCACAACGCTACGGCTACGCTCCAGCCAGCCAGCAGCAATTGCCACAGCAGCATGGAGCCCTCATGCCCCCCCCAAAACGCCGCCAGTTTGTAGATAGCAGGAAGGTCACTGTGCGAGTTGGCAGCCACGTACAGGACCGAATAGTCACCCACCCAAAAGCACCAGATCAAAATGCCAGTCGCTAATAAAGACAGCAAACACTGCAGCATGGCTGCCGGCCGCGCCAAACGCACCCATGCGGCAATGCCCAACTGTGCGCCAATCAACGGCAACGTGGCCTGTATAACGGCAACAACCAAGGCCAATACCAGCGCAAATACACCCAGTTCAGCGATCATGGCAAAGCCTTTTTGGCACGAGCAGCCTCTTCAAGTGCCTTTGCTGCTTCTGGAGGCATATAGTTTTCGTCGTGCTTGGCCAGTACTTCTGTCGCTTCAAAGATACCGGAGTCGTGCAATTTCCCAGCAACCACAACGCCCTTGCCCTCTCGAAACAAATCAGGCAGAAGTCCCTTGTACTGCACGGCCACACGCTGTACTTCATCCGTGACTTGAAATTGAACTTGCAGTCCATCTACAGAGCGCTGGATTGATCCTTTTTCCACCAGCCCCCCCACGCGAAATGCTGCCCCTTTCGGTGCCTCGCCCGCATGAACTTGGCTGGGGCTATAGAAAAACATGACGTTGGCGTCCAGTGCACGCAGTACCAACGTAACCGCCAGCCCCACCAAAGCAACCCCGGCCAACACCCACATCATTCGTTTTTTGCGAGGCTTCATAGCAAGTCTTTCTTTTTCTGAACAGCGTGCGCCTTGCGCCAGCGTAGCCACAGCGAGATAACCTCTGCAACAAGCAGCACAGCGCTGAGGCCGTAGGCCAGCGCTATATAAAAATCATGCGTATGCATCAGAGTTGCTCCTCTGCAGCACGCTCGCGAATCAAGCAACGGGTGCGCACCAAGCACACTGCCAACGTATAAGTCCAGCACGCCAGTGCCATAAGTAGCATGCCAGCAAGCATGGTGTGAGTCATGCTTGGAGCAGCATCCATGCGAATAGAGGCCCCTTGGTGCAAAGTGCTCCACCACTGCACGGAGAAATAGATGATGGGGACGTTCACAACGCCAGCCAGTAAAACGATAGCGCCAGCGCTATCTGCCCGACTCGTATCCTCAATAGCGGATACCACCGCGATATAGCCCAGATAGAGAAAAAGCAAAATTAACTCTGATGTCAACCGCGCATCCCACACCCACCAAGCGCCCCAGGTCGGTTTTCCCCAAGCGGCGCCCGTCCACAAAGCAATCACTGTGAACAGTGCCCCTGTGGGCACCAATGCGCGTGCCAGCATGGGTGACAGTCGGGTGTGATAGATCAAACCAAGACCTGCATGCACAGCGGCTACCACATAGATAAACATAGACATCCACGCAGCCGGCACATGCAAAAATATGATGCGGTAAACCTCGCCTTGCTGATGATCTGTGGGCGCCAGTGCAAATCCAGTCCACAAGCCAGCAGCGGTCAGAACCACGGTCAAGGCTGCCAACCAAGGCCACAGGCGGCCCGCCCATACATCGAACACTGATGGAGCAGCCAGTTGACGCCAACGAAAATCAATCGCTGCAGAAGTTGTACTGGCAAGGATGGGATCAGAGGGCTTCATATCATTCCAACGCTAAACGCAGCGCTGCAGCCACAGCCCACGGGCCAATCAGAACTGCCAGGCACAAAAATGCACCCAGCAAATTTAATGAGGGAGCAGCGGGCAGACCCAGCGAAGCCTGCACAACCGCATGGCTGCCAAAGATCAAAACAGGTATAGACAGGGGAAGCGCGATCAAAGCTAGCAACAGTTGTCCGCGCACACCTAAAGTTAAAGCAGCGCCAAATGCGGCCAAGAGGCACAAGCTCGGTGTTCCCAGCACCAATGACAGCAGCAAAACGACAATGACCTCAGTGTCCATGCCGTATTGCCACCCAAGCAGTGGCGTGGCCAGGAGCACTGGTCCAACACCCACCAACCACTGTGCAGCGGTCTTCAGTCCTACCAAAAGTGGCAGTGGTGCAGCAGCCAGCATCCATTGCTCCAGTGTTCCATCGGCATGATCGCTTTCAAACAACCGATGCTGGCTCAGCAGCACCGCAAGCAAAGCCGCTATCCAGATCACACCTGGCGCTATCTGACGCAGCAAAATGCTGTCAGGCCCCAAGGCCAGGGGCAGCAGGCTACCCACCATGATGAAAAATATCAAACCACTCAGAGCATCTGCGGGACGGCGGATGGCGAGACACAGCTCTCGTGCGACGACCGCAATCAACATGCAACGCCCTGGGCTGGGATTGGCAATGCTGCCGCGCTTAGATCAAGGACCAGGGTAGGAGTGCTAGGTAAAGTGATCCCACGGTGCGTTGCCACAATGGCCATCCCTCCTGCTGTGGCATGGGCCTCTAATATCTGAGCCAAAAGAATTTCTCCGTTGCAGTCCAAGGCACTGTCCGGCTCATCCAATAACCAAAGCGGCCTTTCACTCAGCATGATGCGGGCAATCGCCAAACGTCTGCGCTGCCCTTGTGACAAACGGCCAAATGGCTGATGAGCCCATTCACACATGCCAAGTTGCCCAAGGACTGCAGACACTTTATGTGGCTGCCAGGTGACATTCAGAAGATTCAGTGCAAAGCGTAAGTTCTCCATCCCCGTCAAGGCATCGCTCATGCCGCACTGGTGCCCCAGATAGGACAAATGCTGCAGGTAAACAGCGCTGCGCACCTGCACCTCACGGCCGCACCATGACAACTGCCCAGCACGCCAAGGCAACAATCCAGCCAAACTGCGCAACAACGTGCTTTTCCCTGCGCCATTGCTACCTTTGAGCAGCAATACCTGACCGGCATTGAGCATTAGATCAACATGTCGCAGCAGCACTCGACCGCCACGGATACATCCAAAGCCTGCAAGCTGCAGGCTTTGGGGTGCACTGTCCTCACGCACCATGAAACTACGGCTTGCTAACTACAGCTGAGAACGGGACATTCTGACCAGGGCTATCACTAGGACCTTGCCCCGCAGGAATATGCGGCAGATTGTGGGCAATGCCCTTGTGACAATCAATACACGTCTTTTCTTTGTTCGCCAGGTACGTGGAGTGCATGTTCTGTGCACGCAAACTTTGTCGCGTGAAGTCCATCGAGTCATAGTTGTGGCAGTTACGACACTCCAGCGAATCGTTAGCCTTGAAACGTGACCATTCATGCTGCGCCAACTCCAAACGTTTGGCCTCAAATTTTTCTGGCGTATCTACCGTACCAAAGATCTTTCCCCAGACTTCTTTGGAAGCCTGCATCTTGCGAGCCATCTTGTCAGTCCAGTTATGCGGTACATGGCAATCCGAGCAGATTGCACGTACACCAGAGCGGTTGGTGTAGTGAATGGTACTTTGTAGCTCCGCAAATACGTTGTCGCGCATTTCATGGCAGCTGGTACAGAACTTCTCGGTGTTCGTAACTTCCATGGCTGTATTGAAGGCCCCCCAAAACAGGATGCCCGCAATAAAACCACCAATGGTTAAGAACCCAAGACTGAAGTGCACGCTGGGGCGACGAATCACACCCCAGTAGCGCTTAAGTAGATTCAGCATGATGGAAGCCTTACGTCAATGTTTTTTTGAAGAATTCGCGGGATCTTTTAATGCCTTCAGGATCACGCTATCCACGTCCTGAAATGTGTTCCCAATCAATGGCCTCACATTATCCTGGCCGACATGACACTGAACGCAGAAGTAACGGCGCGTGGAAATTTGCCCCAACGTGTTGCCATCGCGATCCTGGTAGTGGGTAATCGACACAGGAATTGCCTGTGAAATCTCTGCCTTGGAGCGGGAGTGGCAATCCATGCATTTGTTGAAATTCTTGTCGATTTGGTAGCCATCAATCCTGTGCGGAATCACTGGCGGTTGCTGCGGATAGTTGCGTGTACGGCGCACATCATCATTGATTGCGTTTCCAAGCACAGGAGGCTTAGGCGCCTCCAGCAAGGGTGCTGTGCCCCGCATTTTGTCGTACAACGGCTCTGCGGACACTGTGGCAGATACCGCACCGATGCAAAGCATCAATGCAATGGCCAGTTTGTGAATAAGTTTCATGGTGGGCCTCTTTGCTTTTAGACCTTGGTCAGTTTCACTGCACACTTCTTGAAGTCAGTTTGCAGGGAAATCGGGTCAGTCGCATCCAGCGTGACCTTGTTGATCAATTGGCTCGCATCAAACCACGGCACATAGACCAGACCACGTGGTGGCTTGTTGCGACCGCGCGTCTCCACGCGCGAGCGAATAAAGCCACGACGTGAAGCAATCTCAACTTCACTCCCCCGACGCATGCCAAGCTCTTTGGCATCTTCTGGGTGCATGTAGCACAGCGCATGAGGCACTGCTCGGTGCAGCTCAGGGACACGGCGAGTCATCGACCCTGAGTGCCAGTGCTCCAACACCCGTCCGGTCGACAACCAGAATGGGAATTCCTTATCTGGAGCTTCTGCGGCAGGTTCATAAGGCAAGCCAAAGATGATGGCTTTTCCGTCACTATGTCCGTAGAAGTCAAAACCGCTCCCAGCCTTGACGTATGGATCAGCCCCCTCTCGATAGCGCCATTTGGTTTCTTTTCCATTCACAACAGGCCAACGCATGCCACGAACTTGGTGATAAACATCGAATGGCGCTAGATCGTGACCATGCCCTCGGCCAAACGTCGCGTACTCTTCAAACAGTCCTTTTTGCGGATAGAAGCCAAAGAAGTCAGCCTCGTGATTTTTATAGCCTTCTTCAATATCTGTAACTGGGAATTTATCAACCTGACCATTGCGGTACAGCACATCAAACATGGTCTTGCCGCGGTATTGCGGGGCCTTCGCCAGCAACTCTTCTGGCCAGACCTCTTCAATTTTGAAGCGCTTGGAAAACTCCATCAGCTGCCACAGGTCAGAACGTGCTTCGCCTGGAGCCGGCACCAATTGATGCCAAAAATGCGTGCGGCGCTCTGCATTGCCATACGCACCTTCTTTCTCCACCCACATTGCAGTGGGCAAAATCAAATCCGCCGCTACAGCTGTCACTGTGGGATAGGCATCAGAGACCACAATAAAGTTATCTGGATTGCGATAGCCGGGGTAGCCCTCTTCCACCATATTGGCCGATGCCTGCATATTGTTGGTCACCATGACCCAGTACGCATTGAGCTTGCTGTCTTTGAGCATGCGGTGCTGTTGCACTGCATGGTAGCCAGGCTTATCAGGAATAGTGCCCTCTGGCAGCTTCCATATTTGTTCGGCAATTTTTCGGTGCTTGGGATTGGTTACGACCATGTCCGCAGGCAAACGATGCGAAAAAGTTCCTACTTCTCGCGCCGTTCCGCATGCCGATGGTTGGCCGGTGAGCGAAAACGGACTGTTGCCCGGCGTCGCAATTTTCCCAGTCAACAAGTGAATGTTGTAGACCATATTGTTGGCCCAGACACCACGTGTATGCTGGTTAAATCCCATGGTCCAAAACGACACCACCTTGCGTTTTGGATCGGCATACAGCTCCGCCAGTTCTTTGAGCCGATTGGCCGGCACTCCCGTCAGCTTGGTGGTGTACTCCAAGGTATAGGTTGAGACGAACTTGGCGAACTCGTCAAAATTCATTTCCTGAGAGCCACCCGGATCTGCTGCATTTTTGGCAGCTTTTTGCAAAGGATGCTCGGGCCGCAATCCATATCCAATGTCGGTATTTCCACGGCGGAAATTACAGTGCTTGGACACAAAATCCTGATTGACTCGCCCAGTGGTAATGATGTGATTGGCAATGTAGTTCAGTATGGCCAAATCCGTCTGAGGCTTGAAGGTCAACTCAATATCGGCCAACTCATACGAGCGATGCTCAAAAGTGGAAAGAACAGCCACCTTCACGTGGGATGCACTCAAGCGACGGTCAGTCACGCGTGTCCACAGCACAGGGTGCATCTCTGCCATGTTTGAGCCCCAAAGCACAAAAGTGTCTGTGGCTTCAATGTCGTCATAGCAGCCCATGGGCTCATCCATGCCAAACGTCCGCATGAACCCCGCCACCGCAGAAGCCATACAGTGGCGCGCATTGGGGTCAATGTTATTGGTTCGGAAACCTGCCTTGAAAAGTTTGGACGCGGCATAGCCCTCCCACACCGTCCATTGCCCCGAGCCAAACATGCCGACACCGGAGGGGCCTTTTTCTTTGAGTACTTTCTTGAACTTTTCAGCCATCACATCAAAGGCGGTATCCCAGCTGACATGCTGAAATTCACCATCCTTGGCGTACTTGCCGTTCTTCATCCGCAGCAACGGCTGCTTCAGTCGATCCTCGCCATACATGATCTTGGAAAGAAAGTAACCTTTAACGCAATTGAGCCCACGGTTCACCTCGGCCAGGGCGTCACCTTGTGTAGCCACTACACGATCATCCTTTACGGCGACCATCACCCCACAGCCCGTTCCGCAAAAACGGCAGGGCGCCTTGGACCATTTCATGGAGCCATTCGCGCCAGCTTCTTTTTCTTCCGACACGGCATAAATAGGAATACCAGCTACAGCGCCTGCTGCTGCTGCTGCTGACTGTCGAACAAAATCGCGACGGGTACTGGTCATAAAGTGACTCCCTCGTTGAGTGAATGCAGGGGCTCGGTGTGCTGGTACACCAAGGAAACATTAATTACGCCGGCAATCTGTCGAATCAATGCCACTTGATCCATGATGAACGCCGCGCTGGGGCCTTCTAAAGTGATCACCAATTTCCCATTCGGATGGGTTCCATGCACGTGCGCCGTTTCAACAGTGGCCATGGACTGCGCCACCTGCTCTACCGCCGCTGGAAGCACATGAATCACCAAACTGGCGATGTGAAGTTCCTCGTTCATAGAGTCACCTCTTCTTACGCGTGTGGTGGCCCAGCGAACATTTGGTAGAACCAAACGATGAAGCCATACGCAGCAATAAGCACCCCAGCAAGCACGGGCGCCATTACCACTGTCAGAAATGCAAAACTGCGCAACTCTTCAGATGCTGAATCGTGAGATTTTTTATCAGGCATAGCTACCTTTCTTGGTGATTTCTCACCGCTTTCATCTGAGCTTCAAAAATTGAGACAAGTCGCCCCAACCCTGAACTGCCGACGTTTATTTATTCAATTACTCTATGCGTAGATCAGAACTCGGCTTTTGTTTCATGTCAAATCGATATTCAAATGATCGCAAAAGACTCAAGTACTAAAAAAAATCAACAAAAACACCATCAATCACTTGATGAAAAAAGAATTTCATTAGATTTAAAAAATAAAAAGGCAATTAATCACGCAAAGAGATTGACATAAATCAAATCAAAGACATCTAGCAACCAAAAAACTATAGAAATATCTATTCTGCATAGATGTTCAGTTATTTCGGTTTATTCTGAAAAATGTCGCCACTCATGCAAATTCAAGAGCCCACAGACAACAGAAAAAAAAGTTCTCCCTCTTGGACTGCTTTTCTGGAGCTAGGCTTCAGGCCACTTTACCTGGCTGCATGCGCTTGGGCTGTCGTAGCGATTGGGCTGTGGGTTTTCTTACCCAGCTCAATCTCAGCGCCCCTCCCCCCGGTTTATTGGCATGCACATGAAATGCTGTGGGGGTTTGTTGGCTCTGTGGCAATTGGATTCCTTCTTACAGCCACCAACAACTGGACAGGGGCCAACCCCCTTCATGGACGCGCGCTGGGTTGCTTATTATTTTTGTGGATCATTGCCAGGGTTTCACTGCTACTGCCCTACCAAGCATCACTGCTCATTGCACTCATAGCCAACGTACTTTTTTACACTACGGCGGCCTTGGCCGTAGCTCGTTGCGTTTTACAAAAAAGAAATCCCCAGAACTATGGATTTCCGTTGCTCATTTTGGTCATGGGCGCAAGCAGTGCCGCTTATTTATGGCAGTTTTATCAAGGCACCGACCACTCTTTAGTGCTGCAACAGTACGCAACTGGCATGCTCTGCATGGCGAGCATTACGACGCTTTTAGCGCGGCGCGTCATTCCATTCTTTGCCAGCCGTGCTGTTGAAGGCCTGGATATCAACCGCCACACCCTCACAGGTCAATGGCAAACCGGATTCAGTGCCTTAGCCATCTTGTGCTGGATCTTCAATTGGCCGCTAGGCGCTGGAATCCTTCTGTGCGGTGCTGGAGTGATTGCCCTGTGGCATCTGTTTGCATGGCGCCCTTGGGCTGTCCGCAAACATCCGTTGTTGTGGATTCTTTATGCTGGCTATGCCGGTCTTGCGCTAGGTTTACTGAGTACTGCCGCATATTGCTTTGGCTGGATTGCTACTTTTGCCATCCCAATGCACGCCTTGGCTGTCATGGGTTTTTCGATCTTGATCATGGGCATGATCACTCGAACGGCTTTGGGGCATCTGGGTCTTGCCTTGCGCGCCAATCAGCGTATTTTGTACTGCTATGCAATGGTGCTGGGTGCTGCCATCTTGCGCTTAGCAGCGTTCATCGATCACCGTTTTACAGCCCCACTTATTCATATCAGTGCGGCACTGTGGATGCTGGCTTTTGCCATCTACATCTACCACTTCTTCCCTCTTTTGATCAGACCACGGGCTGATGCGCCTTCAGGTAAACCTGTCGCGCTGAAACGCGCCCCATAGTGCTCTTGCAACAACATCATGCGCCTTACCGCTCTTACCGATTACTCGCTTCGCGTGCTGATGTTTGCAGGCGTGCACCAGGACAGGCTTTGCACGCTCAGCGAAATCGCGCAAAGCTACGCTATTTCGCACTCGCACTTGATGAAAGTCTCACAGCTGCTGGCACAGAACGGCTGGATCACTACTGCGCGCGGAAAAAATGGCGGCCTGCGCCTGAGTAAACGTCCGTCAGAAATTAGCTTGGGGCAAGTTATACGCAGCATTGAACCTGACTTTGCACTTGTGGAGTGTTTAGGCGCCAACAACCAATGCCAATTGAATGGCAGCTGCACACTCACTAGCATCCTGCAAGGTGCGCTCAGGGCTTTTTGGCAGCACTTAGACTGCTACACGCTGGCCGATGCGATCTCCAACGGCTCCTGGACTAACTTGGCCCCGCTACAACCGGCAAGATGTGCTGAGGCCCACACAGCAGATCGACTGCACTTGCAATTGCCTCAGCTTACCGAGCAAAAAATGAGTGTCGGCACAAGAATACCCATTCACCCGGACCGCAGTCTCCAGCAGCAAGAAGCCGAAGACATCGCTTAAACGGCAGTCTGCGTAAGTGCACAAGTGCTCGAGGGCACCACAACCCACAAAAGCTTATGCAGATCACCCAACTTTTGCGCGCATAGATACTCGCTTGAACGCACCAGCAAGAAACCAATTGGGGTGCAGCCGTCAGCTTCAGAAACGAAAAAAGGGTCTAGCACTTTTCAATGCTAGACCCTTGATATCGTGGTCGGAGCGGCGGGATTCGAACTCGCGACCCTCTGCTCCCAAAGCAGATGCGCTACCAGGCTGCGCTACGCTCCGACAAGCTCAAAGTATAACCCAAATTTTAGGAGCGATTTTCAAATAGACCGATCAACTCCATCATCTTCAGTTGCAGCCACTGATTGCATGAACTGGCGCACAATGACCAAGGCACCTGAACTGGTGCTTTCTTTTATTCAACGTGCAATCAAGCCTTCGTGCTGCGTGCAGCCTTTGAACCACCATGACACAAGCTCCTGATACCACTACCACTGTCGCACCTCGTCTCACCTCGCTGTCGCATGGCGGTGGCTGTGGTTGCAAGATTGCCCCTGGTGTATTGGCCAAACTGATTGGCCAAAGCACTTTGCCCAAACAGTTCTTCCCCGACCTTCTGGTGGGCACCGAAACTGCCGACGATGCAGCGGTCTATCGCATCAACGACGAGCAAGCGATTGTCGCAACCACTGACTTTTTCATGCCCATCGTGGATGATCCGCGAGACTTCGGCCGCATTGCTGCAACCAATGCCTTGAGTGACATCTACGCCATGGGTGGCACACCTTTGATGGCGCTGGCCATTGTGGGCATGCCAATTAACGTGCTCCCCCACGAAACCATCGCAGCCATCTTGGAAGGTGGTGCATCCATTTGCCAAGAAGCGGGCATTCCCCTGGCCGGTGGTCACTCCATCGACTCTGTGGAGCCTATTTATGGTTTGGTGGGCATTGGTATCGTCAACCCCAAGCATATGAAGCGCAATGCAGACGCCAAGGCTGGCGACGTACTGATACTAGGTAAACCGCTGGGTGTCGGTATTTACTCTGCAGCGCTCAAAAAGAATCTGCTGGACGAGGCCGGCTACCAGGCCATGGTGTCAGCCACCACCCAGCTCAACCGCCCGGGTATCGATCTGTCCAAACTGGAAGGCGTTCACGCCCTGACAGATGTCACCGGCTTTGGCCTGCTGGGCCACAGCCTGGAGCTGGCGCGCGGTGCCAAGCTGGCCGCACACATTGATGCCAACGCACTGCCTGTACTGCCAGGAGTGATGGCGCTGGCTGAGCAAGGCATCTTCACCGGCGCATCGGGGCGCAACTGGGCATCGTATGGTGATGCCGTGCGCTTAGATGCAGGCATTACCGATGTGCAACGGGCTTTGCTGACCGACCCCCAAACCTCAGGCGGCCTGCTGGTGTCTTGCACGCCGGAGAGTGCGCAGCAAGTGCTGGAGATTTTCCATAGCAACGGTTTTTCCAACGCTGCCGTCATTGGCCACATGGCTGCCGGTGAACCGCAGGTACACGTCGCCTAAGCCAGCCGACCCCAACAAAAAAGCCCTTGGCTAAACCGCCAAGGGCTTTTTTATGTGCAGCTTATTCCTGCAAGTACTTGCCAACGCTTTGGCTCTTAGGCAAGTGATTTGTGCTTCATCCAATGGCTGGCTTGCTCCACGGCATACGCCACTGCACATTCTGCCGACGCAAAAACAGGTTTGAAAGTAAAAAACCGTTGATAGCGCGCAGCGCCTTCACCGCTGTCGATGCTCAGCTGAGAGACAAAGCCAGCATTTTGTGCTTGCTGAGCGCGTGGCATAAACGTGAAACGGTCCATGGTGATGGAGTTGGGATGCGCAGGGTGCATAAAACAAGCCTTTTGAATTTGGCGACTCAGCGCCAAAACACCACCGTCGCTCACGATGGTGCTATGTGTTGATTTTCTGGTTCTCAACATTCAGCATAAATGGGGGCCATGACTTTTTGATGACAACAAAAATAGAGCACCCTAGGCAATGCCTGCTTCAAAATATATAGCAGACCATACTTAAACTCAGTATTCATAAGCCCTAACCGCTCTTAAAACTGATTATCCTTGCTGGTTCGCTTCAATTTTGAGACAGATTTTCTGTCGTCTCCGCCACTTTAGCTGCAGGTGCGCTAGCACCTTCTTTCCCAAAAACACTTCGGCAGTTGACCAGCCAGTCATTGAGCGCCTCTGCCAGCGCATCCGAAGGCTGCAGCAATTGCGGCCAGCGGCGCATGCAGGTTTCCACACTGCTTTCTACCTGCCATAGCGCTTCTTTGTTGATCAGCACCAGCTCGGCCATGCTGGAGGGGTCTTCCTCAAACATCTTCAACCAATCTGCCTGCTGGCGCGGGTGCGAGCCAGATTCCGCCAAAGACTTCTCCAAGGCTTGCATACGCAAATCCACATACACACCCGCCCGCCCACTGGCAAGCGTTTGCCATTTCTCAGGGAATTTGCGCTTACATGCAGCCCAGTGCTGCATCACCGCCGCCAGCATTGCAACCACTTGCCGTACCTGCGCCGTCGAGTGCGCAGGTGCCATCTGCTGCGCGCTGTCCGCTGGCTGCTCTTGCGATAGCAATGCATGCACATGCTGTGTCAGCCGATGGTCAAAGCGACTGTGGTTCATGCGCAGCACCAGCGAAAGGCGTTGCGCAGGCATGTCGCTGAACTTGCCGTAAAAGGCCGAGACCACCTCGGCCAGCATCAAAATGCGCCCCCACAGCGAAATGGCATCACCTCTGGTATGGCCTGGGTAGCCACTGCCATCCAAGCGCTCATGGTGCTCCAGCACCGCATCCTCGGCGCGGCGAGAATAGCTCTTGGTGGACTGCACCACCAGCATGGCCGTAATCGAGTGCACCGCCAATTGCTTGCGCTCACTCAGCGTCAGTTTGTGCTGCACGTTCTCCCAGCCCGGTGGCATGTACAGCATGCCGATATCGTGCAGCAAGGCTGCCGCTGCAAGCTCTGCGCAATCTTCCTGCGACATCTCTTCTTGCTCCGCCAAACTCACGGCCACCATCATCATCAAAATGCTGTGCTCGAACAATTGCGGCAGTTGGTGGCGCATCACCGTCAGCTTAAAACTGGCGCGCTGCGGCCACTTCATGCGCTGCACAACCTGCACCAGTCGAGGGTGCTTGCCACCCAGCCACTGCACCAGCTGCTGCCCCAGCAAAGAACTACCTGACAACCGCTGTACTTGCGCTGCAATGCAGTGCACATCTACCGCATCACTGGTGGTGAGCTGGTCGTCCACTTCACCGGCCAACCTGTGTTGAATCAGCCGCTCATACAAGCGGCTATCAATGCGCACGCCTTTGTCCAGCAGCTTGATGCCGCCTTCCGAATAAATAGCACTTTCGGCGACCACCACTTGGCTATCGGCCATTTGCGTCACGGCACGCAGGTAATGCGCATCGTTAGACAGCGCCGATGGATCCAAAGGTGTTTCACTGTCGCCAGTGGTGGGCAGGTTCATGCGATACGAGCAATTTGTTTAAGTCGATAGTAACGACAGAACGCACACAAAACAAAAACCCGCCATAAGGCGGGTTTGACACAGATTGACAGCTACGCCAAAGGTCACTGCAAAAGCGACACCCCGGTTTTGGATTGAATCTCCTGCAGCGTCACGCCCGGAGCCAGCTCAATCAGCTTGAGGCCTTCAGGCGTCACGTCCATCACACCCAGATCAGTGATGATGCGATCGACCACCCCGACACCCGTCAGTGGCAGCGTGCACTGGGGCAGAATTTTCAGATCAGTCGTGCCATCTTTCTTCTTGGCCACATGCTCCATCAGCACAATCACGCGCTTGACGCCCGCGACCAAGTCCATCGCCCCGCCCATGCCCTTGACCATCTTGCCGGGAATCATCCAGTTCGCCAGATCGCCCTTTTCAGAGACCTGCATGGCACCCAGAATGGACAGGTTGATCTTGCCGCCGCGAATCATCGCAAACGACTGGTCAGAGCCAAAAATGGCCGAGCCGGCAATGGTTGTAACGGTCTGCTTGCCCGCGTTGATCAAGTCGGCATCTACTTGGTCTTCAGTCGGAAAAGGGCCAATGCCCAGCATGCCGTTTTCTGATTGCAGCCATACCTCTTTATCCCCGGTGTGATTGGCCACCAACGTGGGAATGCCAATGCCCAGGTTCACATAAAAACCATCTTCGAGTTCTTGGGCCGCGCGCGCGGCCATTTGGTCTTGGGTCCACGGCATGGTCAGGCTCCTGCTTTTTCAGTCTTGGTTTCAGTGATGGTGCGTTTTTCAATGCGCTTTTCTGGCGTGGCGTTGTGAACGATGCGGTTCACATAGATGCCCGGCAGATGAATATCGTCTGGTGCAATGTCGCCCACCTCCACCAGCTCTTCCACTTCCACAATGCAGACCTTGCCGCAGGTGGCCGCTGCCGGGTTGAAGTTGCGTGCCGTCAACCGAAACTGCAGGTTGCCACTCTTGTCCGCACGCCAGGCTTTGACCAGTGATACATCGGCCACGATGGCGCGCTCCATCACATAGGTTTCACCATCAAACTCGCGCAGCTCTTTGCCTTCAGCCACCAGCGTGCCCACACCAGTCTTGGTGAAAAAGGCCGGAATACCGGCACCGCCAGCGCGCATCTTTTCGGCCAGCGTGCCTTGCGGCGTAAATTCCAGCTCCAACTCGCCTGCCAGGTACTGGCGCTCAAACTCTTTGTTCTCGCCCACGTAGCTGGCAACCATCTTTTTGATCTGGCGCGTTTCCAGCAACTTGCCAAGACCAAACCCATCCACACCGGCGTTGTTCGAGACCACCGTCAGATTTTTCACACCACTGTCGCGCAGTGCATCAATCAAGGCTTCTGGAATGCCGCACAGGCCAAAGCCACCTACCGCCAGCAATTGCTCATCGGCCACTACGCCCTGCAAGGCTGCGGCCGCAGAGGGATAAATCTTTTTCACATCGTCTCCTTGTTGTCTAAGCACGCTTCAAAGATACTACGTAACCACGTACGTAGTTTTTCCTAAAGTGTTGCACCATGAATCTGGATCACCGTTTGGCTTTCGACTTGGCCCCTGTGGGGCTGGTGATCTCTCGCAACCGCATCATGGTCGATTGCAATCAGCGCGTCTGCGAAATGTTCACCACCTCGCGCGAGCTCTTGCTGGGCCAGTCATTTCAAATACTTTACCCCTCTGCCGACGAGTACGAGCGCCTGGGCGCACGCATGGCTCCCATTCTGAATGCCAAGGGCACGTATTCAGACAACCGGATCATGAAGCGGGCCACAGGCGAGACGTTCTGGTGCCACGTCAGCGGCCGCGCTTTGGACCGCTTGAACCCGCACGCTGAAGGCATATGGAGCTTTGAAGACCTGAGCGAGCAACGCCCTGTCAAAGCCACACTCACAGGCCGCGAGCGTGAAGTGGCCGCCAGATTGCTGGAAGGACTGACCTCCAAAGAAATCGGTCGCACCTTGGGCATCAGCCATCGCACCGTCGAAATCTACCGCGCACGCCTGATGCGCAAATACGATGCCAGCACCACCGCTGATCTGGTGCACAAACTGGTGTCCGCTACCTGAAAGCGCCACAGCACCGTTGATCACTTTGTGAGGCATTGCGCTATATCTGCGAATTGCTCTGACACTCGCAGTAGCATGAGAGTGCGCAGAATGTCTGCACGAAAACCCCCGATATCGTGCGCAAAGCCTTAATCGGCGCGATTCTTAAAATCAATCAATCAATAATTATTTTTAATAGTTTTTGATTAAGAATAACTACACCTCTTGATTTGCACACGCAGTCAGTAAAGCGGACAGCCTTACTGCGTAGCCCTTCCAGTCTGTCCCTCCATCAAAAGGAAGCTTGCGATGAACCGCCTCACGACCGCAGCCGGCGCACCGGTACCCAACAATCAGGACTCTCTGACCGCAGGCCCTCGTGGCCCCATGCTGCTGCAAGATTTGTGGCACCTGGAAAAACTGGCGCACTTTCACCGCGAAGTGATTCCAGAGCGTCGCATGCACGCCAAAGGCTCTGGTGCTTTCGGCACCTTCACCGTCACTGGTGACATCACCCAGTACACCCGAGCCAAGCTGTTCTCTGAGATTGGCAAGAAGACAGAGCTGTTTGCACGCTTTTCCACCGTTGCCGGTGAACGCGGCGCAGCAGATGCCGAGCGCGATATCCGCGGCTTCGCAGTCAAGCTGTACACCGAAGAAGGCAACTGGGACCTGGTGGGCAACAACACCCCCGTCTTCTTTTTCCGCGATCCGCTCAAATTCCCTGACCTGAACAAGGCCGTCAAGCGCGATCCGTACACCAACATGCGCTCGGCCGAAAACAATTGGGACTTCTGGACAGGCCTGCCCGAAGCGCTGCACCAGATCACCATCGTTATGAGCGACCGCGGCATTCCCACGGGCTACCGCCATATGCATGGTTTTGGCTCGCACACCTACTCCTTGATCAACAAGGATGGCCTGCGCCACTACGTGAAGTTCCACTGGCGCTGCCAGCAAGGCATTCAAAACCTGAGCGATGCAGAAGCTGCCGCTGTGGTTGCCGGCGACCGTGAATCTTCGCAGCGCGACTTGCTGGAAGCGATTGACCGGGGTGACTTCCCCAAGTGGACGCTGTGCGTGCAAATCATGACCGAAGAGCAAGCGCAAACCTACCGCTTCCACCCCTTCGATCTGACCAAGGTATGGAGCAAGAAGGACTTTCCGCTGATCGAAGTGGGTGTGATGGAGCTCAATCGCAACTCCGACAACTACTACGCAGACGTAGAGCAATCAGCGTTCGCGCCCTCCAACCTGGTACCCGGCATTGGCCCTTCGCCAGACCGCATGCTGCAATCGCGCCTGTTCTCGTACGCAGATGCAGCGCGCTACCGTCTGGGTGTGAACCACCACCAGATCCCCGTGAATGCGCCCCGCTGCCCTGTCAACCAGTACCACCGCGATGGCGCCATGCGCGTAGATGGCAACTTTGGTCGCACTATTGCCTATGAACCCAACACCAAGGGCGCATGGAAAGAGCAGCCCGAGTACGCTGAGCCAGTAGAGAAACTGTACGGTGACGTTGCCCGCTGGGACTACCGTGAAGACGACAGCGACTACTTCACCCAGCCGGGCGACCTGTTCCGCCTGATGACACCGGAGAAGCAACAATTGCTGTTTGCCAACACCGCACGCAACATCAATGGTGTGTCGCAATACATCATCGACAAGCACATTGAGCACTGCACCAAGGCAGATCCAGCCTACGGCGCAGGCGTAGCAGCCGCCCTGCAAGCTGTGCGCGCTGGCAAGCTGTAAATCAGCAAGCTGGCTCATAACAGACACAAGCCCTCTTTGCCTTGCGCAAGAGGGCTTTTGCATTACTGGGGTTCAGGGTTCAGCCCCCGCACAGCCTGCACACCGGCATCGTTGGTCTGCGGGCCAGCACAAGACAACAAAAAACGCTCCTCGGAGCGTTTTTTGTATGCACATGAAGATGCCTGAACCTGCCTCAGTTCGCCAGCGCTCCATCATCGGCCACCACCTGCAAATGCAGGATGGTGAAGTACAACGTCACGTCACCTTGCTTGTCAATGAACGTGCCCACCGCACGCTGCAAACGGCCTGCAATGCACAGGCATTCCGTCGCTTCTGGGCGGCTGCCCACAATGCGAGGCGTGGTCAGCAACGCCAAATCATTGGCCTGCCCAAACTCACGCACAGCCTGCAAGGCTTCGCTGTGCTGGGCAGGAATGGCATCGTTGGCCCAGCTCCATAAAAAGCTGCCTTCGCTGTCGCTGGTGGTGCCCACGAGGCACACCGTTGCCACCACCTGGTGCAAGGGTGCCTGCAGCACCAGCGTGGCTTTGTCCAGGTCCCAGCGGTAGCTGGGCGCATCCTGCAAGCCAAACTGGCGCGGCCATTGCGCGTTATGGGCCATCATGGTTTCTACGGCCTCGCGGCTCCAGGCGGCCCAGTCGGAGGTTTGATTTGCTTCGCTCATTCCAAATCCATTGTTCTGCAATAGCTGCCATTGTCGGTCACCGCAGGTCCTTGTCGCTATGCTGCGGATAGCCATCACTCAGATGGCACCGATAAAACCAATATACGGAGACCAACACCATGACCGCTGCGCGCTACCCTTTTCCAGATATCAACACGCTGCCAGAAGACCTGCGCAGCCGTATTCTGGAGGTGCAAGACAAAGCAGGATTTATTCCCAACGTCTTCTTGGCTTTTGCACGCCGACCGGCAGAGTGGCGCGCATTTTTTGCCTACCACGACGCGCTGATGCTCAAAGAAGACGGCAACCTGACCAAGGGCGAGCGCGAGATGATCGTCACCACCACCAGCGCCGCCAACCAGTGCCTGTACTGTGTGGTGGCGCACGGAGCCATCTTGCGTATCTACGAGAAAAAACCTCTGCTGGCCGACCAGGTGGCGATCAACTACCGCAAGGCAGACATCACGGCACGCCAGCGCGCCATGCTGGATTTTGCGATGAAGGTCAGCCAAGACAGCCACGCGCTGCAAGACACCGACTTTGCCGCCCTACATGCCCACGGCTTTGACGATGAAGACGCCTGGGACATCGCTGCCATTACGGCGTTCTTTGGCCTGTCCAACCGCATGGCCAGCTTTGCCGGCATGCAACCCAACCCTGAGTTTTACCTGATGGGCCGCGTGCCCAAAGCCAAGGCTTAAGTAAAAGTGAGCATCTAGCGCATACTGAATGCCAACTTCAGATACTTTTATATCTGAAAACTAAGATACAAGCGCGCTAAGTGCTTCTGGAAGTGAAGCAGCTTTCTCGCGCGCTGTATCAATCCATATCACCGTTGCGCCACCGGCTGCGCACAGTACTCCGGGCTCGCTCCCACGCTCCATCGTTGTCCAAGTGTCAAACGTGGCGCGTGCTGGGTCACTCACATACATCTTGAGCAGCACGTTGTCTGGGTATTTAAGCTGCCGTTTGAAGTTGCAAAACGCATTCGCAATCACGGGCCCCTGACCGTTGGGCAGCAGCAAAAAGCCAATCTGGCTAAACCAGTCCACACGCGCGTGCTCCATATATTTGAAGTACATCGCATTGTTGACATGCCCCATGGCATCCATGTCCCCCCACTTCACAGCAAAGCTGGTTTCATAGACCAGCTTTTTGTGCTCCGGTATTTCCAGCTTCATTCCCTTTACTCCTGCTTGTTCGCCAGTAGGCTCATCTTGTTCAAGTGCGTCAGCCTAAGCCAGCGCGGTTGCGTCTGTATGGCGTCACCTAGGTGTCACAGATGTGTCTAAAAAGTCGATATGGCCCGCAAATCACGCCCTACCACCCTCAAGTTTTTGGGCACAAGCGATCTTGACGCATAAAATCAGCCGCAAATTGTGGCCATCCGCACGAGCGTGCCATTTAGATTTTTATTATTCCCAAGAGAGACACCCCGATGACAAACGCAGAAATCTTGGCGCAGTACGGCCCGCGAGAGGCTATGGAATACGACGTAGTGATCGTCGGCGGCGGCCCTGGCGGCCTGGCAACTGCCATTCGCCTCAAGCAACTGGCAGCCGAGAAAGGCCAAGACGTTTCGGTGGTGGTTCTGGAAAAAGGCTCCGAGCCCGGCGCACACACGCTGTCCGGCGCCATCATGGACCCCAAGGCACTGACGGAGCTGATCCCTGACTGGAAAGAGAAGGGCGCGCCCCTGAACCAGCCCGTCACCGAAGATGCCATGGTGTTCTTCAGCGAAAAAGGCTCGCTGCGCACGCCTAACTTCCTGCTGCCCAAGTGTTTTCACAACGAAGGCAACTATGTGGTGCGTCTGGGCTTTGTCACCAAGTGGCTGGCCGACCAGGCAGAAGCACTGGGTGTAGAAATTTTCCCGGGCTTCGCTGCTGCAGAAGTGCTCTACAACGAAGATGGCTCCGTCAAAGGCATTGCCACCGGCAACATGGGCGTCGGCAAAGATGGCGAGCCCACGGGCGACTTCCAGCTGGGCATGGAGCTGCATGGCAAATACACCATCTTCTCCGAAGGCTCGCGCGGGCATTTGGGCAAGCAACTGATTGCCAAGTTCAATCTGGACGAAGGCAAAGACCCTCAGGCATACGGTCTGGGCATCAAAGAACTGTGGGAAATCGACCCCGCACGCCACAAACCCGGCATGGTGCTGCACACCGGCGGCTGGCCCATGGACAGCAAGACCTACGGCGGCGGCTTTCTGTACCACCTGGAAGACAACCTGGTCACGCTGGGCTTTGTCACGGGGCTGGATTACGCCAACCCCTACCTGTCTCCGTTCGAGGAAATGCAGCGTTGGAAGACCCACCCCAACATCCGCTACTACCTGGAAGGCGACGAAGCCAAGGGCATCAAGCCCGCCAAGCGCATCTCATACGGCGCACGTGCCATCACTGCAGGCGGTATTTTGAGCCTGCCCAAGCTGGTATTCCCCGGTGGTGCACTGGTTGGCTGTGACGCTGGCTTCTTGAACGCCTCGCGCATCAAGGGCAGCCACGCCGCTATCAAGACCGGCATGCTGGCTGCTGAAGCAGCGTACGACGCCATCGTCGCTGGTCGCCAGGGCGACGAGCTGGCAGCTTACGAAACCGCATTTGAAAACAGCTGGCTGTACGAAGAGCTGTGGAAGGCGCGCAACTTCAAGACCTGGTTCAAGAAGGGCCTGTCCACCGCAACCGTCATGAACGGCTTGGAGCAATTCCTGCTCAAAGGCTGCATTCCATGGACGCTACACCGCGACAAGCCTGACCACGCCTACCTCAAGCCTGCGGCCGAGTGCCAGCCTATCGTCTACCCCAAGCCCGATGGCAAGCTGACGTTTGACCGCCTCTCCAGCGTGTTCATCAGCAGCACCAACCATGGCGAAGACCAGCCTGCACATCTGACGCTCAAAGACGCCTCCGTGCCAGTGAACATCAACCTGGCCAAATATGCCGGGCCTGAAAGCCGCTACTGCCCAGCGGGCGTCTATGAATTTGTGCCAGACGCAGACAAAGGCGGTGATGCCCAGCGCCTGCAGATCAACGCACAAAACTGTGTGCACTGCAAAACCTGTGACATCAAGGACCCCACCCAGAACATCGTTTGGGTGACGCCCGAAGGCGGTGGCGGCCCGAACTACTCAGGCATGTAACGCCACGCATGCTTCATGCAAAAAAGACCCGCTCTGCGGGTTTTTTTTTCCAACATCTGCTGCACAAAATCTGAGCAACTGCACCAATAAGGCTCATCACGCACAAAAACTGCGCCGTGTTGACAAACTGTCACAGCACACGTCTTTGCCCAGCAATGCCCAAGACCTGCTGCTATAGACTTGTTCGGCGCAAAGAGCAGACAACTGGCCTGTTCCTTGCATGCATAAATGCCTTCTAGGCTTCATAACAATGGTGGAGAAAACGCAATGAATTTCAAGTCTTGGGCACCTCTGGGTGCTGTCGCCCTGGCCATCGCTTCCATGACAGGTGCACACGCTGCAGACAAGTCTGTCGCGGTGACCGCCATCGTGGAGCACCCGGCACTGGATGCCGTACGTGACGGTGTACAGGCCGCCCTCAAAGCAGAAGGCTTTGAATCTGGCAAGAACCTGAAGTGGCAGTACCAAAGCGCCCAGGGCAATACCGGTACGGCCGCACAAATCGCCCGCAAATTTGTGGGTGACAAGCCCGACGCCATCGTTGCGATTGCCACCCCTTCGGCCCAGGCCGTCGTGGCCTCCACCAAGAGCGTGCCTGTCGTGTTTTCCGCTGTGACAGATCCTGTTGTTGCCAAGCTGGTTCCAAGCTGGGAAGCATCCAAAACCAACGTGACCGGTGTATCGGACTTGCTGGCGCTGGACAAGCAGATGAACCTGGTCAAGCAAGTGGTGCCCGGTGCCAAGCGCATTGGCATGGTTTACAACCCCGGTGAGGCCAACTCTGTAGTAGTGGTCAAAGAGCTGCAAAAGCTGCTGCCTACTCTGGGCATGACACTGGTTGAAGCTGCGGCACCCCGCTCGGTTGATGTCAGCAGCGCTGCCCGCAGCCTGATTGGCAAAGTGGATGTGATTTACACCTCCACGGACAACAACGTCGTGTCCGCCTATGAAGCGCTGGTCAAAGTGGGCCAGGACGCCAAAATTCCGTTGGTGGCATCGGATACTGACTCCGTCAAGCGCGGTGCTGTCGCAGCGTACGGTATCAACTACCGCGACTTGGGTGAACAGACTGGCCGCATGGTGGCCCGTATTCTCAAGGGCGAAGCACCGGGCACGATCAAGCCTGAGGTGAGCACCAAGATGGAGCTGTTTGTGAACCCGACTGCTGCCGAAAAGCAAGGCATCAAACTGTCCGACGCACTGATCAAGAGCGCCGCGCAAGTGGTGCAATAAGCCCGCATAGCACCAAGGCAGGCGCCAACTTTCTGGCCCTGCCTTTTTTCATTGAAGTTTTTTCACTATGTCTCTGTTTTCACTGCTCGGCGCCGTTGAAATTGGCCTGATCTTTGCCCTGGTCGCGCTGGGTGTGTACATCTCTTTTCGATTGCTGCGCTTTCCCGATCTGACTGTAGATGGCAGCTTTCCCCTGGGTGGCGCCGTGTGTGCCGTCTTGATCTCTACAGGCACCAACCCCTGGGTGGCTACCCTGGCAGCCACCGCTGCAGGCGCTGCTGCCGGCATGGTTACCGGCTGGCTGAACGTCAAGCTCAAAATCATGGATTTGCTGGCCTCCATCTTGATGATGATTGCGCTGTACTCCGTGAACCTGCGCATCATGGGTGGCCCCAACATCCCCCTGATTAACGACCCTACCATCTTCAACATGCTGCAGCCCGAAGGTATGGACGACTACGTCTTCCGCCCTCTGCTCCTGCTGGTGATTGTGATTGCCGCCAAGCTGCTGCTGGACTGGTTCTTCGCCACCGAACGGGGCCTGGCCATTCGTGCCACGGGCTCTAACGCCCGCATGGCTCGCGCCCAAGGCGTCAATACAGGTGGCATGATTTTGCTGGGCATGGCTGTCTCTAACGGTCTGGTGGGCTTGGCGGGTGCCATGTTTGTGCAGACCCAAGGTGGCTCGGACATCTCCATGGGCATTGGCACCATCGTGATTGGCCTGGCGGCAGTGATCGTGGGTGAGTCCATCTTGCCGTCGCGCAAGATCATCTGGGCCACGCTGGCCGTTGTGATTGGTGCCATCGTCTACCGCTTCTTTATTGCTGCTGCATTGAACAGCGATTTCATCGGCCTCAAAGCACAAGATCTGAATCTGGTCACCGCCGTACTTGTGACCATTGCCCTGGTCATTCCACAGCTCAAGCGCAAGCTGAGCCGCAAGCCTTGATGCGCCCACAGAAGAAAGTTGTGAACCTATGTTGAGCGCACAAAACCTCGAACTCACCTTCAACCCCGGCACCCCGATTGAAACGCGCGCGCTGCGCGGTCTGTCGCTGGAAATTCCTGACGGCCAGTTTGTCACCGTCATTGGCTCCAACGGAGCGGGCAAGTCCACCTTCTTGAATGCGGTCTCTGGCGACCAGAGCGTGGACAAAGGCAGCATCCATATTGCCGATGAAGACATGACCCGACGCCCTGTCTGGGACCGCGCTCACCGTGTGGCCCGTGTTTTTCAAGACCCCATGGCCGGGACTTGCGAAGACCTAAGCATTGAAGAAAACATGGCGCTGGCACACTGCCGTGGCACCTCACGTGGCTTGTCTTTGGCTGTCAAGAACGAGCACCGTGCGCTATACCGCGAGCGCTTGGCTACGCTGGGACTGGGTCTGGAAAACCGCCTGACCGACCGCATTGGCCTGCTGTCTGGCGGCCAGCGTCAGGCCGTAAGCCTGCTGATGGCTGCACTGCAACCTTCACGCATTTTGCTGCTGGACGAGCACACTGCCGCGCTCGATCCCCGTACCGCAGACTTTGTGCTCCAGCTCACAGCCCGCATCGTCAATGAGAGCAAACTGACCACCATGATGGTCACGCACTCCATGCGCCAAGCGCTGGACGTAGGTGAGCGCACCGTCATGCTGCACCAGGGCCAGGTGGTGCTGGATGTCTCGGGCGAAGAACGCTCCAAGATGGATGTCACCGATCTGCTGCACATGTTCGAAAAAGTGCGCGGCGAGAAACTATCAGACGACGCACTGCTGCTCAGTTAACCACGTGCAAAGTTAGTCACTCACTAGGTGAGCCATTCAGAAAATAGCTACTCATGCTTGCTTGCTAAGTGTTGGCAGCTATTTTTTTCAGTCACCAGAGCCCTTTTAGTCTGCGTCATCACGTAGAAAATGAAAGCGCATCAAGGTTCTCTGGCGCGCGGCCGCGTGATCTACAACGGGCAATGGATAGTTTTGCCCCAGTTGTACGCCACAAGCCTGTAGCTCCAGCGGTTTCATGCCCGCAGGAAAATGAATGTGTTTGTCAGGCACCTTCGCCAGTTCAGGCACATAGCGGCGGATGAAGCTGCCATCTGGATCAAAACGCTGGGACTGCGTGACCGGATTGAAAATCCGAAACCATGGTTGTGCATCGCAGCCCGTAGAAGCCGCCCACTGCCAGCCACCGTTGTTGGCCGCCAAGTCAAAGTCATTGAGGTGCTGCGCAAAGTGTGCTTCTCCACTGCGCCAGTCCACCCCCAAGTCTTTGGTGAGAAAGCTGGCTACCACCATGCGCAAGCGGTTGTGCATGTAACCCGTCTGGTGCAACTGGCGCATGGCCGCGTCCACCAGCGGGTAACCTGTTTTTGCCTCGCACCATGCCTGCCAAAGCTCAGGGGCATCATCCCATTGCACACGGTCATAGGCTTGCCGAAATGATTGGCTCACAACACGCGGGTGGTGCCACAAAATCATGAAATAAAAGTCACGCCAAGCCAGCTCTGACAGCCAAGTCTGCGCGCCCTCATCACCCAGCCGAGCTTGCTGTTGCGCCAGCGCTGCCATCTGGCGAATGGAGACCGTACCAAAACGCAAATGCACAGACAGGTACGACACACCTTTGCGCCCCGGGTAGTCACGTGCTTCATGGTAGGCCGACATGCGCGCAACAAAGTCATGCAGTAGCTGCTGAGCACCTTGCATACCGGTTGGCAAGCGCAGCGCATGCAAGTTGCTGGGAGCAAAGCCCAAAGCTTCCAGGCTGGGTATCTGCTCCACACCAGGAGGTGGGGCCAGATGTTGCGCATACCGCTCAACGGGATAAGGCTTGAGCTGAAAAGCATCCAATTTTTGCAACCATGCCCGCTTGTATGGTGTGAACACGCTGTAGGGCTGGCCCTGCTGCGTCATTACCTCCTCTTGCTCCAGTAGTACTTGGTCTTTGTAAGCACTGAATGCAATACCTGCTGCGTGCAAAGCTTGCGCAGCACGCTCGTCCCGTGCAATGGCCTGTGGCTCATAGTCACGATTGGTCAGCACTTCTTGCACACCCAAAATTTGCGCAAGTTGCACGATGCAATCTACCGCAGGGCCATGGCGCACGATCAAGCCACTCCCGGGCGCACCGCTGCGTGCTGCCAGCTCCTTGAGCCCACTATCTAGCTCCAGCACGCTGGCATGGATGAAATCCACACGCCGATCCTGTCTGCTGGGCAGAGCATCCAAAATATCGGTATCAAATACAAAAGCGCAATACACCCGCTCAAAACGGCGCAGTGCGTGGTACAGCGCAGCGTGGTCATCACAACGCAAATCGCGCCGCAGCCACACCAGAGCACTAGAGGTCATGGTTGGTTTTTCGTCAGTGATTATTTGCTGGCTGGCGAATGCTTCAGTCCTCTGCAACAACGGCAGCCAAATGCTCCCAAGATTGAAGCACAGCTTGAATGCACTGCCATGTTTACTTTGTTTGAGCACCCGATGCAGACTCAATCATCGGTACGACCGACCCATTGAAAGTGCCAGCATCGGCCAAAGACAATGCGGGGCAAACCCCGCATTGTTATTTGAATGTTTCGCCACAGAGGGGCAAGAATTGACAGCCATAGCTTGTCTTCAACTGCTGCTAAAAGTGGCCCTGCACAAAGCTGCGCTAGAACATGCCGCCTTGCGCAGTCGCTATGGCAAATATCAGCTGGCTTTCCAGAATATGTAATCTGCTTGGTACGGCACGATTTGCTTGGCTCCTAAGTTGCCAGCAGTGCATGCCATGGCTGGCGCAATACCTCCGCGTGTATTGACTCGCTGGATATAGGTCACGCCCTGCATCGCTCCCATGCCTGAGGCAGGGTTGGCCTTGACCAACTGCAGCGGAATATCCCCCATGCCTGCAGGTGCTACCGCAACCTGGGTGGCGGTGACTTTAGAGCCATCGTTGTTTTCCCATGTGGCAGGAGGGCCCCAATACCGGCCAACCACAGCTCCACTGCGTGTCTGCAACTTGGCATCCGGCCCCACAAACACCCACTCATGCGCTCCAGCCATATCTTTCTTGGCGCGACATTCGTAAGTAATTTTCCCCACACCCACCGTTTCCATCGCGACCTTGTGACCCGTCGGGACTTGCACGGCAGCAGGCAGATTTGCCTGGGAATACATGGAGTGGCCACCCATGTTCGAACACGCTGACAAACCTACAACCAACGCAGACAGCGCAGACAAACGAAGGATCAAGGGATATTTCATGAAGGTCTCCTTTAAAAAGCCGAAAAAACAGAACTCACAAGACGAGCAGTGCTGGAGTAACAACACGGCACTCACGTTAGGTGCCAAGCTACAAAGAGTTTGTAAGCAGAGGCCGCGCCGTGCCATGTAATGAATCCCTGTGAGTCCGCAGCGGTGTCAGATCACCCATCGGCACTGACACTTTGAATACGCAGCAGGCGGGCAACTGGATGCAATTATTTTTTTGCATACCTCACAACTACGTCATGCATCTGAACGCTGAAAAGCTGCGTACATGGAGATAGGCCAACCACGCAAGACAAAACCATGTGGCTTGGCAGCAATCCAACAACTCCTCCAACCAAGAACGCTTCTCATCACAATGGCATGCATGAGCCTCCACACACCAGACAACACGCTGATAGCACTTCTGGACCGCGTTGCGGCCCAAGATGAAGCGGCACTCAAGCACTTGTACGATCAAACTGCTTCTCGGCTGTATGGTCTGGCACTGCGCATTGTTGGCAACCGCGAGTGGGCAGAAGATGTGCTGCAGGAAAGCTTTCTTGGGATATGGCGCAATGCAGGCGATTACCGCAGCTCCCTGAGCCCCCCGCTTGCATGGATGGGGTTGCTGGTCCGCAGCCGATCTCTGGATTTTTTGCGCCGCCGACGTGCCGAACACCTGCATACGAATCTTCCACTCGGCGACACCGACTCGCTTCCTGATCACGCCGATGCCAGTGGGCCCATGCAACTTGTAGAAGCCAGCGAACAGGTTGCAGCGCTTCACCAGTGCATGCAACGCCTGGAACAAGAACAACGCCAAGTCGTCAGCTTGGCGTACCTGCGTGATTTGAGCCACAGCGAGTTGGCTACTCAGCTCAAGCTCCCGCTGGGCACGGTCAAATCGTGGATACGTCGCAGCCTAGAGCAACTGCGCAAATGCATGGGTCGCCATGTTTGAGCCGCACGAGGTACGACCATGAACTTAACGAACAACCCCGAGCTACTGGACCGACTTGCCTCCGCCTATGCACTGGGCACACTGCGCGCCGGAGCCCGCAGTCGCTTTGAGCACCTGGCCCGTGAGCATGCGCAAGTTCGCGCCGCTGCCCTGCTGTGGCAAGGCCGCTGGTCTGCATTGTCAGAAATGCAAGCACCTGTGCAGCCTGATGGCAGCGTCTGGATTCGCATTAACAACCTGCTTCAAGCTGAAAAATCTGCGGCACTTCAAGCCCAACCACGCACAGCCAGCAGAAAAAATTCAGCGGCACACGCACTGGCCTGGTGGCGTAACGCTGCACTGGCAGGGGGCTTGGCTACTGTGGCAGCCACAGCAGCAGGATTGTGGGCACACCAAGCACTCAAACACACCGCACAACAGCAATTGTCCAGCCTACAAACACAGCTGCAAACTACACAAGCCGCATTAGAGGCTACGCCGCAAATTCAGTACGTGGCAGTGCTGGCAGACGTAAAAGCCGGGCCATCCATGCTAGTCACCTTCGACGCCAATCACAGCCAGTTAGTACTCCAGCGCGTGGGGACAGTGCAAGAAGCTGCGAACCAATCACTTCAGCTATGGGCTTTGCCGCAAAAGGGAGCACCACGATCACTGGGAGTGCTAGGCCGCGGGAAAGTCGAACAACTCACCGCCCACGAGGCTGAAGTACAAGCCGTACCCACACTGGCCGTCAGCTTAGAGCCCAAGGGCGGGGTGCCCAGTGAAACTGGCCCTACTGGGCCTGTGCTGTTTACCGGAGCACTCATTCGCCGCCAACTGTGAGCAGCAGCAGGAAACAACGCAGTTCAAGCCATTTATGACTTGGTATTGTTTTACTCCTTTGCTCAATCACTTTGACTAGCTAACATCGACGTTATGTAGATGGCAAAAGTCTTGAGGCGCTGCAAGCAGCCCCAGATCCAGTACTTTATGAACCTCGGTTTGCATTGTCACCAATGCCGAGGTAGTTTCAACCCAATGAAGGGCTGTCCAAACAATAAACATTGCCCGGCCATGTGATTCATCGACTACTGGCTCTCTGACTTCAAGCACGCACCTGTCGAAGTCACTCCAGAACAACCTTGGCACTTACGCCCATGTATTTTTTGCGCAAGTTTTTTTCAGTTTCTCTTGTTCTTCTTTCTGGGTTGATCTTGTCTGCACCTGCTTGTGCGCAAGACATCGCAACGGATGAGCGTTCTCAAGGCGTCGCACAGGCTGTCTTTGGCATCGTCAGCTACACACGCTGGCCTGCCGATCCTTCTAGCATCCGGCTGTGCGTAGTGGGCCCCACAGAATACGCGGACGAAGTCCTCAAAGGTGCCCAACTTGCTGGTGACCGCAAAGTCATGGTTCGGCGAATGCGGCTGGATGATCCTGACCTTGCAACTAGCTGCGATGGCATTTATGTAGGCGCAATATCTGACGGCGCCTGGAAACAACTGGCAGGCCGCTTTACAGGCCAACCTGTGTTATCGATCAGTGAACAGCCAGAACCTTGCTCCATTGGCGGCATGTTCTGTCTAAGCGTCCGCCCTGGCAATGTGTCCTTTGAAGTGAATCTCGACTCTGTGGCCCGAAGCGGCGTACGCGTGAATCCACGGGTACTACAACTGGCACGACGCAAGGGCAAGCCATGAGTGTTGAGCTTGATAGAGCAAACGCCCCAACCTTGGGGGGAGTTGTCCGCCGTGCACACCGACGCATGGCTTGGGCATCTGTTGCAATGGCTGGCTGCCTGGTGCTGCTAGCGGGGGTTGTGGCATTGCGGATGTACATCGACAACAACCTGCGTCTCGTTGCGCGTTCGCTGGCCTATACCGTTGAAGCCGCCGTCGTGTTTCACGACGCAGACGAAACCCATCAAACACTCAACAGCATGCTCGAAGGTGAAGGCATTGCTTTTGCGCGTGTGCTCAATGCTAAAGGGCAAGTGCTCGCCCAATGGACGCATAAAGATCAAGGCCTCACCGGTGAGCTGGGTGAATGGCTTGGCCGACAAATATTGACAACCCCTACGGTCAGTGAAATCCACCACGATCAACATGTCGTGGGCCAGGTCGAGCTCAGTGGCGATGGTCGGGGTCTGCTTGGTTTTTTGCTTTCAGCCATTGCAGCACTGCTGGTGTGCATGGCAGCAAGTGGTGCCATGGGAACATGGTTGTCTCGCCGAATGCTGCGTGAAATCGTTACGCCTTTGCATTCGCTGGCAGAAGTGGCCAAAGCCGCACGCTACGAACGCGATCTGGCGTTGCGCGTGCAACCTGCGCGTATTCTTGAGCTGCGAGAACTTGGCAACGACTTCAACTCGCTACTCGATGAGTTGCAGGATCGGCAAACCCAGCTTCAGCACAAGAACACGGCACTGGCACATGAAGCAAGCCATGACAGCCTGACAGGTCTGCCGAACCGGGCACATTTCGAGCACCGGCTACAAACTGCACTGGCCCAAGGTCAGCATGAAGATTGCACTTTTGCGGTTTTGTTTCTAGATAACGACCACTTCAAGCAAGTCAATGACACCTATGGACACGAGGCAGGCGATGCATTGCTGATTGAGGTGGCACACCGAATACGCTCTCAGCTGCGTGCATCTGATGTTGTCGCAAGGCTTGGCGGTGATGAATTTGCCGTCCTACTAACTCCCAATGTGGGCAGTGATGAAGCCACACAAATCGCTGACGATATTCTCACAGCCATGCAGCCCCCACTTGCACTTCCAAGCAGTGGATGCCTACAACCCTCGGTGAGTATCGGCATCGCCGTCTATCCAGTACACGGACAAGATATGTCAACGCTATTGCGCTCCGCTGATACCGCTATGTACCGCGCCAAAGCACAACGACGTGGATCACAGCATTTGGCTGTCGGCAGCACAACGTAAATAGGAAACCAAGATGAAGAAACTACTGCAGGCATTCGTTCGCAGCACACCTTTAGTAATAGCTCTTACTTTGAGCGCGTGCCAGTCTCCGCCCGCAGCAACGGGACTGTCATCTCAGCAAGTCAATGTTTTACGTGAATACGGTTTTGAGCAAACCGACGAAGGCTGGGAGCTCCAAATGCCTGGCAAGTTGCTGTTCGACTTCAATGTCGACAAGCTGTCAGGCGAGCAGAAAGCCAATGTGGAAAAAATGGCCCGCTCGCTCCATAGCGTAGGCATCAACCACCTTCGCATAGAAGGTCATACCGACGATGTGGGAGCCGATGCATACAACGAGCAGCTGTCCCTGCGCCGCGCCCAGGCAGTAGCGCAGGTGTTGGTCAATGTTGGCATCCCCCAAACCAACATTTCGGTGCAAGGCTATGGCAATAGCAAGCCACTTCCTGCGAGCAACGCCAGCGCAGTGCGCAAAGAGAATCGGAGAGTTGCCGTCATCGTCCCTGTTCAATAAGAACTCTCTGGTTGAAAAGACAAACCAAAGTTCATTGTTCCTCGATGGCCAAGCACCCAGAGATGATGCATATGGTCATCCGAGGTATTGAATCAAAAAAGCGCCATAGCCTTAACGGCTACAGCGCTTTTTTATTTTGAGATTCAAGCACACAGAAAAAACAACTCCCTCACAGTGAGTACTGCGCAGATCTTGCTGTGCACAATCCCCCATGTAACGCTTCAATAAGCTGTGACGTAGTAAAAAAACACGCTCTCAGCGCTCGCCACTCCTCTGCGCAGCGTGCTAGCAAGTGCCCTTAGTACAGGCCGTACTTATTCAGAAAATACAGTGCCGCCAGAATGCCGATGATGGCGAGAATGGTCATTGTCCGGTTCATGTTACGCCCCCTTCTGAAAGTGCCAATCCATCCTAGCACTTGGTACTTGGTGGCTACCACCCCAAACAGCAGAGGGTACTGCCCACTGACTCCAGAATCTCATACTCCCTTACGCAAACGCAGGATGCACTGGCTGAAGAATCAGTTGTACCTTTGCCCACTTGGCTTGGTGCCTGATCTTTAAGGAGTATTCCATGAGACTTTTAGCTTCCATCACCTTAGTGGCTGCCATAGGATTGACAGCCTGCAGCACTGCACCCGCCAGCAAACCGTCTATGGCTCAGGCTTCGCCAGCCACAGTCATGAACGGCAAGCTCGTTGGGCCCAACCAGATGACGCTCTATGTCTTTGACCGCGATATGGCCGGCAGCGGTAAAAGCGTATGCAATGGCGGATGCGCTACCAACTGGCCACCACTAATGGCTCCTGCAGGAGCCGCACCGATTGGCAACTGGAGCGTAATCACGCGAGACGACGGCAGCAAACAATGGGCCTACCAAGGCAAGCCCCTTTACTACTGGGTCAAAGACAGCAAACCCGGTGACACCACTGGCGATGGTGTCGGCAACGTCTGGCGAATCGCCAAGCCGTAATCGCGGTCAATGATGGCAGATCTCTACGCCGTGCCGGGTCGCAAGTCTGCCATCAGCCACTTGGCTACCCAGCCGCTACACAACTTCGTTGCTTAGGTTGACAAAGAATCTGCACAACGGTCAAAAGAAAAGCCGCTTAAAGCGGCTGAACAACTAAAACCAGAGCAAGAAAAAGCCCTGTGTATTGCTAAACGGGGCTGTAATCTTTGGTGGGCCCTGCGAGATTCGAACTCGCGGCCAACGGATTAAAAGTCCAACTCACAATCAAGTATTGGCGCGGCTTTCAAGAGATTGATGGGAATATTTTTTGGTTTTAAACCCAAGTATCCATGCGCCTTCCATCAGTTTATTCCCACGAGTTCAGCTACCTAGTCGCACTGAATTTGTCACACCAAATAAACTGAGAAGATGTTGATTTCTGCCGCACTTCTCTGCCTCGTCGTCGGCATCTCAGACGGCGACACCCTCACCGCTCGCTGCCCTACTCAGGATGCAGCCCACCCCTACCAGCAGATCAAAGTGCGCCTCCAGGGCATCGATGCACCTGAGCGCAAGCAGCCCTTCGGCAATCGCGCCCGGGAAGCCCTGTCAGAGCTGACATACATGAAAGAAGCGGAGCTACGCTGCAACAAAATAGATCGCTACAAGCGCTATGTCTGCTGCGTCTGGGATGCACCAGCTTCAGCACCCAATGGGCCGCGCACTCTTGATGCCGGTTTAGCCATGGTCACTACTGGCATGGCCTGGTGGTACCGGGCCTACGCCAAAGAGCAATCACCGCAAGAGCGCGGGCAGTACGAGTTTGCTGAGCAAGAGGCAAAGGTGCGCAAGGCTGGTCTATGGCGTGACCCGTCGCCAATAGCACCATGGGAATGGCGCAAGGCCCCAAGGTAGGCGTATATGTTGGAAGCCCGCGGCAGCTTTACCAAAAGAAAAAGGGAGGCCTGCGTTGATGTCGCATTGACATTGACAATACCAGTAATGAACTGGAAGCACTTCTACCTTCGACGGAGCCCCCTGCTATTGCTCGCCCTCCTGTCTGGATGCGCCTCCCTACCAAGCCCTGAGCAAAGGCGCACCGCCGCCGATGCGCTCGCTAAGGCACAAGGCTGGCAACTGAACTTTATTGCGGCAAGCCCATTCACCTTGATGTCGTACGCACCCGCTCGACAACTGCGTGCGCAGCACCTAACTGTCTACATCGAAGGTGATGGTCTAGCGTGGGTTACCAAGGATTTACCTTCGCGCGACCCTACGCCACTCCATCCGCAGGCCTTGCAGCTCGCGCTGGCTCAGCCATCAGGCAACGTGGCCTACCTTGGGCGGCCTTGCCAGTACGTAGATGCTGCGTCAACCGGATGCGCGCAACGCTACTGGACTGAGAAACGCTTTGCGCCAGAAGTAATTGACGCAACTAATGCTGCGCTGGATCACCTCAAGCAACAGTTCGGCGCACGCAATCTGACATTAGTGGGCTATTCCGGTGGTGCGTCAGTGGCTCTGTTGAGCGCAGCGCGGCGACTAGACGTCACGCAGGTCATAACCGTTGCAGGCAACCTCGATCATCGTGCATGGACGACATTCCATCGAGTTCGGCCATTGGATGGCTCACTTGATCCTGCAGATGAGTCAGATGCGCTCAGGACGGTTCCGCAGGTGCACTTCGCCGGTGAGCGTGACCGCACTATTCCGCCCAGTTTGATTGAAAACTATGCCTCGCGCTTTAAGGGCCCAGTGCCAATCACAGTAGTCCTGCTGCCTGGGTTCGATCATCAATGCTGCTGGGTCCAAAGCTGGCCAAAGCTGTGGCGACAAGCTGTTCAATGACTTGAAATCGGCATCCGAACCAGCTACAGCCACACGCCATGAGTCTAAAAAGCCTGTAGCGGTGCACTCCAGTAGAGTGATAGTGCATCCGCACATGCATAGAAAGCCAAGTTATTCAGACTTTCTTTGCATGGATTGTTTAAAAACTCCAGACAGCCTTCACCGAAGCCGCTTGACTCAGGTAGTCATTTCGCCAGTTGGCCTCATAACGAAGCGAGACAGACGTACCATTTGCCAGACTGTATGTGTAACCCAAGCCGGCCTTCGCCAGCCACGGGCCACGATCGATCCCTGTGGCCACAAAGCTCTGACCAGGAGCCCCGGAATAGCTCGCCACTAGGCTGTTGCCGTCGTTGATAGCGTCATAGCTCACACCAACGATCGCTTCGAGCTGTGCATTGGGCGTGAGTGCATGGACGATACGGCCATCCACACCCAACGTCAGAGCCTCGACAGTGCTGGCCCCGACATTGAGGCTCAATGCTCCTGCACCGCGTTCGGTATAGGACTGACTTTTGAGTCGGGTGTAGTCGGCACGAATCGCTGGAATGAAGGTGTTGGCCTGATCCAGAACGATGGCTTTGGACAGGTTGCCGCCTAAATGCATGCTCCAGCTGTCGTAGCTGGCCTTGGCAGACCGGTTGAGTCCCCCGAAGTCTAGAGTGCGGTCACTGTCGTTGTTGTTCCATCCTGCATCGACCTGAAAGCCCAGAACCATGTCATTGAGTGGACGACTGCCATAGAGAGCTATGACATGGCTATCGATCTTGGAGCTGGCCCCCGCGCCTGTAAGACGGGTATTGCCGTTGAGTTGGGTTTTAGCATATGCGTAGGCAAGGCCGAGCTGAGTTTCTCCGATTTCCCCCTCGATGCCAGCCGCCAGTCCCCACGTATCAGCACTGTAACCCGAGGCATTATCGGCAGTATCGTCCTGATCCGATCGGGAGCCAAAGGGCCTGATCCACACATTCTTATTCCTAGCTACATCACCTGAAGACATGCCGGTGGCTCTGGGGGCGAAGCGACCAGCGAAGATCGAGTTGATGTTGCTCAGCGCCCCTAACGTGGCCTGTGCACCAGCGTTGAGTGGGAGAGTCTGCGCCGCTGCGCGCGCCACACTGCGCTCGTCCGGCAGACGCCCAAGTGCAGTAACGACCTCGGCCATATCGCCAGTGGGAGTGCCTTGGACTTGGGTATCAAGGACGCTGGCAGCACCTAGGGCCGGGTACAAGCGGTTGTTGCGCGCAGAGCCGTAGACGGATGTACCGCTCGAACCGTTGCCACTGGCAATGACGTTGAGATCGACGCTATTGCTGTTGACGGTGGCGTTGAAGTCGAATAGCGCGGAGTTGTCCGTGACGGTGAAGCTCGTCGCGTTCAGGGTACCGGCCGTGACGACGCCGGTCAGGGACTGGTTGTTGGCCAGCGTAGGGCTGCCAATGACATCAACGGCTAGGTAGCTGTTGTTGAAGTTGGCCACACCACTGACGTTCAGCTTGCCGTAGTTCGCGCTGCCCGCAACGCCAATGGTCAGGGTCTGGCTGCCGCTCTGGGTGTAACTGCCTAGTGCCAGCGTGCCAGTACTTACGGTCGTGTCACCGTCCCAGGAGTTGTTGCCGCCGATGGTGAGGGTACCTGCGCCCAGTTTGGTGAAACCACCGGTACCGATAAGGAGGCCAGACGTTTGGACGCCGACGTTATAGCCATTGGTATTGAAGAATGCACCGCCACTCTGAATAACAATTTCCCCAACTTTGAAGTTGGGGAAGAATTCAGACTCATCCCCTCTGGCCAGCAAGATACCGCCATCCAGATGAAGCTCCCCCGTACCCACACTCTTTAAAATATAGAGTGTTGAGAACACGCCACGAGAGCCGCTGGTGCCGCTGATTGTTAACTGAGAGTAAGCACTGGGATTCGCTGCAAGCACCGTCGCACCACGAGCGATGATGATTGCACCATTGTCAACCATGACGAAAGCATTCGCATTCCAGCCTATATTAAGATCACCATTTGTTGTCCATGTTGCGCCTGCGCCGCTAACGAATACCTCGCCCTGGCTAGTACCGTACACGCCGATATAGGCATCCGAATTGGTAACTGTACCGCCGTTCGCAACATTCAGTCGAGCGGTATCGTATAGGCCAACATAAAGATCCCCGACAACATTTAGCCCCGGACCTGAGAACACGTTCTCGGTAAATCCGTCAATGATTGTATCTGCTGCTGCAGTACCTGCGACTATGGAAAAACTCGTTGCGATTAATGCATTGGTAAACGGGCGATACGAGCCTTGAATCTTATTTCGGCTGCTTGGTAGCTCAGACAAAGCCCGCTCTCCAATCGAACGACTGAATAGAGCTTTAGTGCGGTAATTCATAGTACTTTCCCTAGTGACCGCTGGCGTATTGCCGCATATGTATTGGGAGAGAAGACTATTCCCCGCCAGCCAATTGCTGCAAGTAAAAGTAACAGTTTACGCAAAATTCAACTGAGTCCTCATTGCCGCCTACCCTAAGAATTGAACCGTTTTTTGCATTCGACGGTCTTATCTAGCCGATAGAGTTCTATCGCAAAGGTTGATCTAATCTCTACTGACACTGTGCATGAAGCAGGAGCACCGCACGCCGCGCTATACGACTTGCGTCGCAGACATACCAATAGCGAGGGCATAACCTTCACAGATTGCATCAACCGCGGTCATCCTCATCCCCCCCCCCCTGCCAGCTTGCACCGGCAGGGGTTTGTTCTTTGCACGGACTGCGCGCTTAGTAAGCCCAGCGCACCTTCACGCTGGCAGACTGGTCACGGCTGCCGCTACCGTATTCACCGTTGTAGCCCAACACCAAGGCCGAGTAACGGCTCAGCGCCATCTCAGCCTGCAGGCCCACCAGCGCCGTGTTGCGCGCCAGCGGCGCACCAGCCACAGTAAAGCTGCTGGAGCCTTCAAACGCCATGGTGCGGTTCTGGCTCAAATTGCCCCAGGCATGGCGCACGCCCAAGGTGCCGCGCACGCGGGTGTCTTTGCCGGCCAACTTGAAGTCACTGTGCGCACGCACACCCAGCGTGGTACTGGCCAGTGTGTCGCGGCTGGATTCGCTGCTCAGCGCTGCAAAGCCGCCGCTTTCCTTGAAGCTGTTCGTGCGCTGCTCGCCCAGGGTGATGCCCACAAATGGCTCAAACCCCTGCTTGTCGTACTGGCCCATGGCGTAGCCCACTTCAGCAAACAACTGCGCCGTGTGAGCGCTGTAGTCAGCTTTAAGGTTCTGGTTCAGTGTGGCCACGCTGCGCTCAGACTCAATGCTGTGCTTGGTGTAAGCCAAGCCACCAATGACGTTGATACGGTTGGCGCCATGGCTAAAGCCCTTGCCGGTGTACACCGCAGCGCTGTAGCTGCTGATGTCGGCCGAGGCATCACGGCTGCTCACCTTGGCATCGGCACTGGTGTAACCGACCGAGCCACCGACACGCCAGCCACTGTTGCCCACCTCTTCGTCAGCACCCAGGAACAGACCGGTGGTGTTTTGCTTCACACCGGGTGTGTTGCTGTTGCCGTCCATCTTTTGCCAGTGGCCCACTACCTCTACCCATGCTGGCAGGGCCTTGGACGATGGCAAAGCCGAGGCTGGCAGCGGCCCATCAGACTGGGCAATGGGCGCACCTGCACGCAGGCCTGCCGTCAGGTTGTTGCGCAAATGCTGCTGGCTGATGTTGGGCGCATGTGCATTGAGCATGTTTACGCTGCCCAAAACCGTCGAGTGCGCATCGCCCGACAGGCTGCTGAACACTGCAGGAGGTGTGCCTGCGGGCAATGTTTCCACATACTGGTACAGCGCATTGGTGCTGGGCAGGCTTTCCAGCGCGTTGGCGGTCGAGCCTTGGTTGTTGGTGTTGGCCAGATCGGCAAAGTGCATTTGCCCGCCACCATTGCTTTTACGCTTGAGCTCCAAGTCAACTTGGTTGGCTGTCGTGTAATCCAGCTTGGCATCCAGGTAGGCAAAGTTGGAGGTCGCAGCATCGAAGGTGCCATTGATCTGGCTGGCCGACAAAATCGTGTACGTCTTACCAACTCGGAAGTCAGTCGCCGCATTCGACGCTGTCCCAACATGCAGCACGCTGCCGTTAAGCGTTGCTGCCCCTGCCACTTTGACCAGGCTGCTTTCGCTGCTGTCAGGGTTGGCCTGCACCAGGAAGGAAGAACCCGACTCCAACGCCAGATCACCCAGCACGCGCAGCGTGCCAAATGGGCTACCGGCATCACCGGCGGCAAGGGTCGCACCGTTTCTAATGGTCGTCAGGGTACCTGTACCGCCCACAGTGCCGGTGCCTGCCAGCTTGGCGCCACTGGCTACCGTCAGATTGCCGCCTAGTTTGCCCGTGCTGCTCAGCAGCAAGCTACCTGCATCGATCTGTGTCGTGCCTGCAAAGTTGCTGCCATTGCCCGTCAGCGTCAATGCGCCAGCACCGGTCTTGGTCAGGCTGCCGCTGCCGCTGATGGCTTGCGCCAAGGTGGCATCTGTTGTTTGGTTCAACTGCAGCGCTGCGTTGTTGACGATAGCGCCGCTGCCCAAGCTACGCACAGAGGCCACCAACTTGCCAGCACTGATGGTGGTGCCACCCGTGGAGGTGTTGTTACCAGCCAGCGTCAACGTGCCCACACCAGTCTTGGTCAAGTCGCCGCTGCCGCTGATGGCTTGCGCCAAGGTGGCGTTGCTGGTTTGGTTCAACTCCAACGCTGCATTGTTGACGATAGAGCCGCTGCCCAGATTGCCCACAGAGGCCACCAAACGGCCAGCACTGATGGTGGTGCCACCTGCGTAGTCGTTAGCGCCGCTCAGCACCAAGGTAGCAGATCCGGTCTTGGTCAAGCTGCCGTTGCCAGTCACATCACCTGCCAGTGTCAGGTCATGGCTACCCGCAACTGTCAAGGCACCATTGAGCGTCACATCGTTGGCCAGAGTAACAGCCTTGTTGCTATCCAATATCGTGCCATTTTGAGCAATCAATTCACCCGTGCCCAGCGCTGCGTTGTCGCCTACCACCAGCGTGCCACCATCCAAGACTGTGCCGCCGGTATAGCCGTTGGCAGCATTTAGAACCAAAGTGCCCGCATCCAGCTTGACAAGGGTATCCGTACCGCTAATCCCTACATCAAGGGTTGCAGTGACGTCACGATCAACGCGCACAATCGTGTTACCTACAGCACCGGCCAGTTTCAGTGAACCCGCAGTACCGCCTTGCAACGTATAGCCATCAGTGATGAACTGCATGCCGCTAATGGCTTGCACACCATCCACGCTTACCGTGCCTGCCGTGCTACCAAATACAGCAAAGTTGCTGGCCCATGCACGGTTAACAAGGCCATTTGCATCGGTCCAGTTACTTGTGCCGGCACCCCACGTACCGTTACCACCGTCCACTGCTCCATTCGCACTAAGCTGGCTGCCATCCCAGAACTGGATGGCTACATTCGGTGCGCTGTACACCAAGTTCACCTGATTGGCCACCGCCGTTTGCAGTTCCAGATCACCCTGCACAACACCGCTTGGCAAATTGCCAATCTGAATGTTGTTGTCTGTCAGGGCCCCTGTGTAGTTGATCAGGCGGTACACGCCCATGCCAAAGCCACCAACGTCACTGACGTTGAGCTGGCCGCCCAAAGTCAGGTTACCAGCAACATTGACAAGCTCAATGCCACCACCAACCACGGGTGCGCCAAGGGCAACATCCAAATTGGAATTAGCACCCAACACCAGCGAGCCCACATTCAACGTAGATCCAGTTACCGCGGCCAAATGGCCGCCATCAGCCACCGTCACCGCGCCAGCTAGCGTGCCGCTGCCGCCCAGGGTGGCGCCGCTGTTGACCTGCACATTTCCGCTGGCCAAGGAACCGTTTACTTGAAGGGTGCCGGCGTTGACTTGAGTGTCACCGGTGTAGCTGTTGGTGCCGCTCAGTGTCAGATTGGCAGCGCCGTTCTTGGTCAGGCTGCCGGGTCCACCGATGGTTCCGCTCAGTGTCAGATCGTTACTGCCGACGATGCCAAGATTACCCATCAAGTTGATCGCGTTGCCCGCCGTGAAAGCGCCGCTGGTCTCCAGGGTAGTGCCCCCTGCTACTAACAACGCGCCAGTACCCAGCGCGCTGTTCGACCCCAAAATCAATCCACCCGCATTCAGCGCAACCGGACCGGAGAAGGCATTGTTGCCACCAAGGGTCTGGGTGCCAGCACCGACTTTAGTCAGACCGCCGCTGCCACTGATGTTGCCGTCAAAGGTCTGGTTGGATGCAGTGCCAAAGGTCAAGGTATTGCTACCCAGTTTCACGGCGCTGCCAGATACGCCTGAAAGTGCCCCAATCGTCTGGTTCCCGCCTGCCGCTGAGATATCCAGCGTGCCGAGCCCCCCCAGACGCACCGCCCCTGTCGCGGCCAGACTGCCTCCGGCCCCAATCGCCAGCGTACCACTGTTAATGGTAGAGCCACCGCTGTAGGAATTGTTGCCTGTCAGCGTTAACGTTGCATTACCGTCTTTGGTCAAGCCACCTGTACCTGAAATCACGCCAGCCAACCCAAGGGCATGGCTGCCCAGAACGGTTAGATCGTCGTTGAGAATGACCTTATTGCTCAACGTCACACCAACGTTACTGTCAAGATTCGAGCCGCCTTGCACAGTAAGGTCACCCGTGCCCAGCGCGCTGTTGTTGCCGACAGTCAAGGTGCCTGATTCCAAGCTAATACCACCGTTCTGCATATTAGCGCCGTTCAAGGTCAGATTGGCTGCACCCTTTTTGACTGTATTACCGTAAAACCCGACTACGCCGTTCAACGTCAGATCAGCTGTGCCACCAACACCGCTGCCGGTGTGAAAAAAGTTCACCCTGTTGGCCAGTTGCACGGCCGTATTTGCGTCCAGCGTGGCACCATTGATCACGTTCACAACGTTCGTACTTAATGCATCGGCACTTCCAAGCATCAATGTACCTGCAGACACCGAAGTAGTGCCTACGTACACATTGGCTCCCGACAACGTCAGCGTACCAGTACCAACCTTGGACAGTCCTCCAGCTCCACTGATCACGCCGGAGAACGTGGTGCTTGAATTATTGCCACCGACAGTCAGGCTGTCCGCCCCCAGACGCACACTCCCTGCGCCTGCCAACGAGCCCACAGTCTGGTCGCCAGCTCCGCTGATATCGAATGTTCCAGCAGCACCGACAGATACCGCCGTGGAGTTAGACAGGCTAGCATCAGGTCCCGCCAAAGCCAGCGTACCGTTATTGATGGTAGTGCCGCCGGTATAGGTGTTGGCACCCTTCAGGGTCAGCGTGCCGCCGCCCTGCTTGATCAGAGAGCCGCCGTTGCCACTAATCGCACCAGAAAAGTCGGTTGATGCAGCAGAACCCAGCGTCAACGCAGAGCTGCCCAGTAACACTTGGGAGCCTGCTACGCCCACCAGACCACCAATAGTATGAGAGCCTCCAGCACTGGTATCGAACACTGCAGTAGCGCTGCGGAGATTCAACGAGCCAGTGCTGCTCAAGGTAGCACCTGCACCCAGTGCCAGGGTGCCATTCTCAATGGTAGTGCCGCCGCTGTAGGTGTTGGCACCAGTCAACACGGTGGTACCCGCCACGTTGTGCACGACACGCCCTGTGCCCGTGATGGCAGTGCCAAAGGTGTACGAGCTGTCTGACTGGTTGAACTGAATCAACCCGTTATTGGTGATTGATACCAAGCCTGTGATGCTCCCCGCGCTTGCGGCTCCAGCACTCGCATTCCCCAGATTCAATTGGCCATTAGCGTTGATGGTCATGCTGCTATTGCCTGAAGCAAGCAGAGCGCCCGACAGGTTCAGTGTGCCGTTACCGCCACTGCCACCTGTGGAGTTCGAGCCGTTTCCGCTGCCGCCGTTGCCGCCCAGCACCATGCTGGAGTCTGTCAGCGTCACCGAGCCACCACTTTCCACCGTCAGCGTGCCGTTACCTCCATTGCCGCCATGGGAGTTCACGCCGTTGCCCATGCCGCCGTTGCCGCCCAGCGATATGCTGGAGCCTGTCAGCGTCACCGAGCCACCGCTTTCCACCGTCAGCGTGCCGTTACCGCCGTTGCCACCACTGGCGTCCACGCCATTGCTAATGCCGCCGTCACCGCCCACTTTTGTGGGCACATCGGCTGTCATGACTGAGTCGACCTCATATGACGCGTCAGTCCCAGAGCTAGAGCCGTCCCAACTGTTTGCACCAGCCGTACCGATTTGGGATGGAAGCGGATTTGCTGCGTACCCCAGCCCCGCCCAAGCCAATGCACAGGCTAGGGCCAAGGGTTGGACTATGGCCAGACAGCGGTGTTGGCTACCGGTACGTGCACGACGCTGGCGGCCTTGCCCGTGGGGGCGTGCAGTTTCTGGCGCCGCCACCCAGCAGCCCAGCGCGAAGTTCCAAATAGATCGGTAAATGTGATTCATACAGACAGACCTGTCAGTGTTGATTTTTTATGCATGTGCACCAAAGGCCAGTTGCTCACGGACTTTGGTTATTTCAAACGGACAGAAAATTAACAACTTTTTACAACCACGTCTATCACTGAAACCAGTTATTTTGGGGTGATGTGCCATACAGACAGTCACGCTATTGGTTGATTGCGCTTCATTGAAAAATCATATAGATCACCAAAATCCAACAGCCTGTGCTATGCGCTAACAAAAGAAAAACCACCCTCCACTGCGCTTGCTCACAGCGATTAAGGCTGGTCATTTTTTCTTTTTCCGTACGTTTTATGAAGGTCAATTCACCGGCCAAGCTGCCCTGCAGGTTCGCGCATCAAGAGCGTGTCCGTCAGCTTTTGCAGCCAGCTCTGTGTATCGCTGGCTGCACTGTCCGAGTAGCTGGTTTGCGGTTGCGGCGTACTCTCTGACGGCGGCGGCGGAAGCTGTGGCAATGCGCTGATCGGCTTGTGCGAGCTGGTCGCGCAGCCTGCCAGCATTGCGAGTGGCAACAGCAGCAGCGCCAGCCAGGCGCGTTTGTTCTTGAATGGCTTCATTGAGTGCCCCTTGGTAGTTGGTATCTATGGCTTGGGCCACCGCAAAGGTGCCCGCATCGCGCGCGGCCAGCTCCTGGGTGTGGGCCAGCTTGGTCTGTGCAATGTCTTGACCCAACCGCCAGCCGTTGGCTGCCCAGCCCGCACCAAAGATCAAAACCGAGCCCACGGCGGCTGCAATGGTTTGTGGCTTCATGCCAAGCCCCCTTCACACATCTGGCGCTCTGCCGCACGGCGCTGCACCAAGCCGGGCAGTTGCTTGCCACCGGCGTACGTCCAGCGGCTGAGTTCTGCGCACGCACCCTGCACATCACCCGCATTGGCTTTGCGCACAAGGGTGGATTTGCATATAGGCAGGCAGTAAGGGGATGACGTAGTGCGGTGTGGGTTGTGGGTCTGGCGTTTTGCCGGGGCAGCGAAACACCAGCGCAGCGGGCAGACCGGGGGCGTATGCCTGGTCAAACACCAGCGCTGCTGGCAAGCCGGGCACGTAGCACGGCTGGGGCTTGGGCGGCTGCAGAGGCCACAGCCAAACACCGGGGGCGGGTTTGGTGGCCTGCTGGTAGCGGCCTTGCCAGTCAATACGCACCGGCAGGCCATGGCTAAAGTGGGTGAGCCAGTGGCCTGTGGCGGGCATGCCTTGCTGCATGCGGCTTTGCAGTGTGCCGCGCAGGCGCTGGGCTTGTTCAAACCCCACCAGCGTGGCTGCACGCAGGGCCAAGGCGTCTTGCATAGCATCGCGCAGGGCAATGTGCCTGCGCAATGCTTGCTGGTAGCTGCTGGTGGTAGCAGCACGCACGGGGGCTGCGTTCTGCATGGTGTCCTGCGCCATGCCGCGCAGTGGCTGCGCCTGCTGCCACAGACTGCGCACCTGCTGGGATACGTGCCGTGCGTCTTGCCAGATCTGCGCGACCGCGTTGTGCGTGCGCTGCGATTGTTGCCACACGCCCTGCACACCTGCGCGCAACGGTTGCGCCTGCTGGGTGCTGTCAGTGATCTGTGCCACGCTGGGGCGACTGACATTGACATTCCAGCCCATGGCAACGGTGCCGCGCAAGCCAGTAATGCGCCCCTTGGCCTGCAGTTGCAGCACGCTGGCCATGAGCACCTGGCCGCGTAAACCTGTGATGCGCCCTTGTGCGGCGATGGCATAGCTGGGCACACTGGCATCACCGCCTGCACCAAAGACCAGTGGCACGGGGTTACCCGTGGCGTGGCGTTGCTGGTCAAAGACAAGACGCACAGCAGCCATGGCCTACCCCAGCGCCGAGCCGGTGAGCGTGACGATGCCACCCGCATAGAACTGCGGAGCCACTTCACCCTCTGGCACCGTACCGCCCGCTACTTCAAAGCAGCCGCCCACACCAGCCGCCGTGACCCCGCCTTCTGCCAGCACAGCGCCGTCAGCGGCCACCAGCTCAGCCCACTTGGGCACACCACTGGTGAGCACCATGACACCAGCGGCGCTTTGCGGCTGCAGTACCAGCAGGCCGTCAGCAATAACACCCGCAGGACGTGCGAGAGGGATTTCCAGCCATGGCGCGGGGCTAGCGCCCATCTCGTCAGGGCGAGCGGTGGTGTACAGGCGCACGCAAGCGTTGCCCGTGGTGCCAATATCCAGACGCGCCAGTGTGGCCTGCAGCTGTGCCAGCAGCAGTGCACTACCCAGACGCCATTCGTAGTACGCGGGCGCGGTCATGGCACCACCTCTGGCGTCAAGTCATTGGCCACCACGGATTGCTGCAAACCCTCGTGATCCCACGCAATCACGTCATAGGTGTAGCGCTGGCTGATGCCGTCAAAGCGGTAGTTGCCATGGGCATCGCTCCAGGCCTCGCGCACCAGTTGGCCATCGCGGCTGCGGTGCAGGCGCACGCGCCGGCGCAGGGGGATGTTGCCTGCCTGTACGCACAGCTCCACGGTGCCATAGATACAACCATGTCCTCCGAATTCGACATCCAACCTAGCTGGCTTTGGCAGAGCCAAAGCCATATACCCCTGCGGCTGCGAGTGCGGAACCTCAAACGCGCGAGATACTTTTGCGTTTCCGAAACGCAGTGGCAAAGCATCCACAGCCCCCATCTCTCTAACTTCTAGGTTCGTTAGCGCGCGATTTAGTAGGCCGAAATTACCAATGACCCCGGGGGATGACAAACCAACAGTCCCATTTCGGGACCCCAAATCAACGTATGTTTGGTTGTAAACCGGAACCTGCGGGGTTGACACTGGATTTTTCAGCGTCACATCCGCACCGTCGATAAATAAACGCACCGCGCCGTTGGCTTGCACCACCGCGACCAACCTGTGCGGCAGCCCATCGTTAACAGCAACAGATGTGAACCACAAGCCCTTGGTATTACCGTCGGGGCCAACTGCCATCAGCAAGCACCCAGGAGGTAGCCCTCCGTATAACGACCACTGCCCCGCTTCCGTGCTCTGCACCGACCATCCGTTATTGTTGGACCCATGCTCGGCAATTACCAAGTTTTTGGTCGTGGTGTACGAAAAGTCCAATACCACGGTAAATGCGCCCGAATCCAACCCACTCACGCCTTGGACACGCACACGGCCTATTCCGTTTGGCTGCCAGGCTTGGACTTTGTCTGCTGTTAAATTTGCAGACACTTGCACACCGCCGGTGCGGGTCACAGATCGCCCACTTGCTTCATCGACAAATCCGGGAAGTCCAACGAAAACAGATGGTGCAAAGTCCAGCAGTGCGTTGTGCTTACGGAACGACTTCGCAACTTTTACGACCGCACCCTCTCGCTTGACAGCCGACAGCTGGTCGCTGCCCCCGAGCGTGGCCTGAAGCACTTCGCTTTCCGTGTTCAAGTCCAGCTGAGCGACGTCACTCGCCTCAATCAACGTCCACTCTATATAAAACCCGGGCTGCCGCACCGCGGCGTCCGGCCAGGCGCAGTTCGTCTCTTTGCTTCCGTCGAGCAGCGATGCCAAATCCCCCAACGAAGGTGGCATCGAAGATGAGACCGACAAAATACCGAGCGCATACCCCGCTGCATCGTACAAAGCCGCGCCAGAAAGCCTCAGCTCCTGTGCGGCACCGAGGTCCATGCCTCTCAGCCTCCAAACCACGGCGGGCATCACAAAGTCCTCCACGGACCCGTCACATCAACAAGTGCACAACCGGTTGCCTGTCCCGTCAAAGCCCCCACGCCCACAGAGAGCAGTTTGCTCCCCGCGAATGTGCCAACCCCATCGGTTAACTTTGCATCCGTCCCAAAACTGGCTAACACACCGGTTTGCGGGCAGTGATACACCCCGGGCAAGTCCCCACGCGGGCCGCTGGCTGCCATATCCCCGTCACTGAGCGTGATGGGGCTCGTGATTAGCGCATTGCATGCCCTACTTGGGAACCCCCCTAGTGAAGCATCTGCCCCTGATACCGCCGCTTTATTCCCCGTCACAAAACGTGCTGTGGCGACAACCCCTCCAAGGCCGTGCGATTGCCGCTGCAATACGCTTCCTGTGGTTACAGCACTCGAAAAAATACAACCGTCTATGTCCGAGTAGCTCGCCGTAACTGCACCACCCAAGCCTGCGCTCCACGCATCCCCGCTGCGCTGACTGTTGATGTCTCCGGCCCAGTTTCCGCGCAAGCCGAATCCATTGGTGCTGATCGCACTTGCACCTGCAGCTGGTGCAACCAGGGGGTAGAACAGCCTACTGTCGCCAATCAACGTCCAGTAGACCCCAGTCGCCCCCGCCGATGCGCGCTTATGCCAATAGAAGCCCCCTGCCAGTTGACTGGCCTGAGGCCCTAAACCGACACCTGTATCCACATCCGTCATGGACTCGTACATCGCGACCCGCGCAAACAACGCGTTCGTGTCGTCCACCCGGTAATACGCCCGAGTGCCCGCTGGATCGGTACTGCGGTACACCGCCACGTTGGTTCTGGAAAAAACCTTTTCCCACCCTAAAGGTGCGATCTTGAAGGTGATGGTGCCCGTCAGGGGACCATCGGGCTGGCTGCACGCAAACTCCACATAGCTGGCCGTGGCTGTCTTTACGCGCTGCTCACCATTGAGCACAGCACCGCCACCCGTCACACCCGCCAACACGATCACGCTGTGATCCAGCGCGGCACTGGTTCCGGTGATGGCCAGGCGGCATACGCCGTTGGTAACCTGCGCGTTGTCCACGGCCTTGGTGCCAAAGCCATTGACCAAAAACGCATCCAGTACAGCAATCATGCTGCCTGCTGTGCCATTGAGCACGGGTGAACCCAGCATGCTGGAGACGGCCCATTTAACCGAAGTGCTGACTGTCATTGCTCTGTTCCTTGCGTGTTAGTTAATGGGGGCACGGTCCACATCGCCGCGCACCGTCAGTCCAAAGCTGTAGTCCGTGCCCGCTGCCTCGCTGGGCTGCACGGTGCGAATGCAGGCAAAGGGTTGCATGGCCCCTACGGTGTTGATGCGCAGGCCATTGCCCACTGCCCACCCAGCCCCCCAGCCACCGGCTTTGACAGTGAAATAAGGCACACCAGAGTGCGTGTCGGTGCGTGTATTGGGGTTGGCAGGAGCGATGTCGCTGGCGATGGGGAAAGTGCCCAGATTGCCGACGTGCTCGCCAATCACCTCCACCGTGGTGGTATTGGTGAACTTGAGCAACCAGCGCTCAGACAGTGCGCCGGCATTGGTCACGCCAATGGGGAAAGCTGTGTCGTTGTATTGGGCAGGCGCCTGGTTACCAACCAGCGCGTCCGACCAGCTCACGGCGTCGATCGTGGCCTGGTCAAACAAGTGACTGACACGTGCGCGGATGGTGCCGGCATACAAAGCGCTGCTGACCACGCTGCCTGCGGGAAAGTGGTGGCTGAGCGTCTTTGTGAGGGTGAGCGTGCCGTTGATCTGCACATCGGCCACGCGGGCCATTTCTTCAATGCGGTGGTGCACACGCACGGGCTGGGCCCAGCCAGTCACATCTGCAATGCTGAGCAGCCCTGCATCCAGATCCACACTCCAGCCGGTCTGAATTTTTTGACCGTCTGCACCCACGATCCACACCCGGCTCAGGCGTGTGCGGGCGCAATCAATGAACTGACCAGCGCCCAAGGTGGCAGCAGGCAGCACAGCGGTGTGCCCCACCACCACGTAGTAGCCATTGCGGTACACGGGCACGCGGCCATCGCTGGGCAGGCGCACGGGGTCCATGCCAATGATGTCGGCATCCAGCGGCAAAAACACATAGGTCACGCTGTTAAAGCGCAGCGTGGTGGGGTCAATGGGCAGGGGCTTCCAGATCTTGCCCGCCTGCACAGCGCCCACATCGGCGGCATCAAACCACCACTCAGCACGCTCTGCAGCGGTCAGCGCTGCTGCTTCTACAAAGGCACCAAACTGAATTTCTGTCAGCCCAGCCTGGTAGTCAATGCGCCCCCGGCTTTGTGCGGTGTTGAAGTAGCCTTCCAGATCTGGCGTGAGTGTGAGCACATTGCCCTGCGCATCGGACAGGTTCAACGTGATGCCCTGCACGGCCACAGGCGCTGCCGGGGTGCGAAAGAACACGTTACCCGCAGTCCATTGCTTGCGCGTGGTCCACAGGCTTTGCAGCACCAGTGCCGCCGTGGTAGTCACCAGGTACTCCGTCAGGTAAGCAATGCCAGCCTGGTAGTCCATGCGCCCGGCCACGGTGCCGGGGTTGCTGGCAGTGCGATCGCGGATGAGGTCACCGTCTACATCTTGGTAGGTGTGGCCCATCCATGTGAACTGCACGCTGCCGGGCACCACGTACTGGCTGGTGTAGGGGCACAGGTCAATGCTGACCGCTGGGGGCTGCCACGATTGCACGGCTGTGAGCGGGCTGGCAAAGCTTTCTGCATAGGTAACCTGCACCGTGCTGGCTGCCAGCACTTGCTCAGACACGGCCACGGTAGCGCTTTCACCGCCCTTTTGCGCAGCACTGTTGCTGGTGCTGCCACCGTTCATGGTGGCGGTTTCAAAGGCAATGCTGCCTTCGTAGGTGCTCTGGTAGCCCTCGGTGGTGGAGTCCAGATCAATCAGCTTGACGGTCAGGCTTTTGCCCGCGTAGTTGATGGTGCCGCGTGAACCAAAACTGCCTGCGGCATCATCTGTGAGCGTGTGGGTCTGCAGCTCTTGCGTTTTGCTGCTGGCTACCGTGCTGCGGCTGTAGCTGGACTGCTGGCTGACCCCGTTGGGGATGCCGTACATGCGCACCGTGGGCACAAAGTTGCCGCCCGTGCTGGCAAGTGCACCCATGTGTTTACCGCTGGCCTTGCCCGCAGATGCCCCCGTGCTGCTGCCACCACTGCTGGCGGTGACGTTGCGGGCCGTGACCCACTGCACCATGACGCTGCCCGCTGCGGGCACGCTGTCCAGCGCGATGGTGGCAAAGCCTGCCGCATCAGGCAATGCAGTCACATTCTTGGTGATGACCGTGGCGTACTGGTAGCGAATGCTGAATTCACCCTGCGCATCAATCCACGCGGCCATGGAGGGCTTGATCAGCAGCTCGCCGCTGGCGTAGTTGATCTCACCAACAGCATCACCCGCCAGCACACCCACGGTGTCAGTCGCGGTTTTAAGCACTCCGGAGCTTTCCCACTCAATTTCCAGTGTGCCGGGGATGGGGGAATGCTCCAGTTGCAGCATGTACTCTGGCTGGCGCACTTGCAGCAAGGTGCTGCTGCGGTTGACGAAGCCCGTGGTCTCGCCCCACTGAAACAGCACGGCAGAGCCCACATCAGGCAGCGCAGGCAAGGTGATGGCAATGGAGCCATTGGCGTAGTTGATGGTGCCTACGGCATCGCCCACCAGCTCACCTGCGCCGTTGTCCTGGCAGGTGTACCAGGTGCCCAGCACCATGAAGCTGGCCACCAGCGTGCCGGGGCTGGGAAATGGCCGCAAGATGGTTGTCCAGCTGTAGCCCCGGTTTTCTTGCCCCACCTTGAAGCGGTAGGTGTGCGGCGTGATGGGTACCGTCACCTCACGCGGGCCCGTGGCCAGCGTGATGCTGCGCATGGCGGCTGGGCGCTGGTCCAGATTGACGCGCTCGGTGCGGCTATTGGGCACCAGCTGGGTGTAGATGCTGGCAACTTTGACCTGACGCGATGTGTCACCCAGTGCGTAGGCTGCTGTCATGGGCGATGCACCATAAAACTGCATGGCATCAGCCACTGTGGTGTCACGGATCATGGTGGCGTTGGCCTCGCGCCTGAATTCACGGTTGGGCTCACTGCCCACAAAGGCAAAGTCAAGGCGACTACTGAGATCGCAGGTGGTGACCATGGCCTGGTAATCCACCGGCGTGCCGCCCGCCATATAGGTGAAGGTGCGCTCTACGCTATCAGTGCGGGTGATGCGTACAAACTGGCGTTTTTCTGCGGGCTTGCCTTCGTCTTGCACCAGCACCAAGGTGCGGCCAATGGGCGGCGCGGCTGTGCCTACGCGGTGAAAAATCTGCACATTGCCCTGCCCCTGCACATGGTTGCCCAGCAAGAGGCCGTTCCACTCAGTACCTGCAATCAGGTAGTTGGCAATGGCGGTGGCAATCTCTGTGCGCTTGGCAAAAAAGTTGCAGGCGGCAATGGTGACGCTGACGTTGGGGTCGGTGGCCGGCTGGTCAATGATGATGTTGGCATCCTGCAGCGCATCGGTATTGCCCGTCTGCACGGCAGCAAACTGCTGGCGAATGCTGACATCACCCCCGGCACGGTCTATTTCGGTGATGTCGTCAAAGCTCTGGTTGCTCTTGCCCCACTCAATGACATTGCCCGTGGGGCCACCACCGCCTTCAGGCACATCAGCCATGACCTTGGATTTGAGCAGCTTGATATCGCCATCTTGGATAGACATATTGTTTTTCTCTCGCTTCAAACAGTGATCAGCCGCAGCGTGGCAACGTAGGGGCTGGTGCCCACCGGCAGCTCTGGGCGGCTGATGGGCTGGGCCTCAATGGCATCCTCTGGTGCGAACATGACCGTGTATTGCTCACCACCGGCCAGCTGCAGTACGTAGCGGCCATCGGGTGCATCAGCCAGTGCACGCACAGCCAGCAAGGTGGCACGGCGGATCCAGCCCTGGTCTTGCGCGCCCTGCAACGTGATGGAGCGGCCCGCCAGCTTGGGGGCCACATCAATGATTTGTGCGCCAGTGATGCTGCGCTCCACACTGCGCTGGGCAGCCACCCATGCAAACTCATCCACCCACAACATGCCGCTGGGCAGCGCAATACCGTTGAGAAAGTGCGATGCCATCAGACAGCCGCCCCTGTCAGCCGGGCGCTGCGCTCCAGCTCACCCAGCAGGTTCTGCAGCACATTGCTGCCCGCTTCATCGGTCTGGATAGCGCCCAGCTCGCGCCCGCCGAAGGAGATTTCGTGGCGGTGCGTTTGCACCAGTTGCTGCGCCGTATTGGCTGCAGGCCCTTGTGCGCTGGCCTGCGCAGCTTGTTGAGGGGTGGCCGAGCTGGCGGCCTGCTGCAACTTGATTTGCTTGCGCGCACCTTCCATGGCGAACTTGGTGGTGTCGTACATGTAGTTGCCCAGTTGACCCCGGCTCTTGGTGTCAAAAGGGTTTTGCTCTTTGTACTGGCGTTGCCACTCTTTCCACCAGGCATCCAGCTGTGCCTCGGTTTCAAACACAGGCACCAGATCCTGAATGGAATTGGTTTGCGATTTGCCTACCGTAGAGACCGAACCATTGGCGAATGGCTTGTGCGGCCCTTTGGGCACGTAAGGGCGTTTGCCGTTTGGGGGGCTGCACTGATCGTCTGGCTTGTGATCGTCATCTGGATGACGGTCATCATCGGGCCTGCGATCGTCGTCATCGCGCTGCTGATGACGGTCTGGGCGATCTGGCCGGCCACTGCCCACCCGGCGCATGCGGCGGTCTGCATCATCCGCTGCATCGCCCAGATCTCTAAAGCCCTTGGCCATGCTGCCCGTGGCACGCAGCGTGGCCTTTTCTGTGTTGGCCACCGATTTGCCAGCCCTGTCTACGGCAATTTCATAGCCTTTGACTGCGGCTTCTGTCTTCAACCAGCTGGGTGCAATACCACCGTTGGCAGCAACCACCTTATCAGCCATTACCTTCCACGCTTCAGCAATGCGCTGGGGTGGCTGGGTGCCGTCTTTAGCCAGCGTTTCAAATGCAGCCCGCGCCTCATCAGCCATGCGCTTGAGTTCAGCATTGCTTGTCAGCCCTAAATTCTTGTAGGCCTGGTCGAGCAATGCCGTAGCGTTTTGCGCCTTGTCTGCAGACTTGCTCAGTTGCTGCTGGGCGCGGTCAATCTCCAGCAAACGCTTGGCGGCCTGCTGCAAATTGCCTGCTCGAATGAAATCTTCATACTCTTGTCTGAGGCGTTTAACAGCATCTGCCGCCTTGCGGTCTGACTCGGCCTTGGCTTGTACCGCAGCCTGCGCTTTGGCCGCTGCCTGCCCGCTGGCTTCAATCTGCGCAGCCACCTCTTGCACGGTTTTGCCCACGGCAGGAAGGGTGCGGCTGGCGTCATCTACCGCATCGGTCAGCCCCTGCCAGCCATCACGCGCCAGCTGGGCACTGTCGGCCATGGCGTCAAACGATTCGCTGGATTTGTCTGCCAGCGCTTGCGATGCAGCCCACGTTGCCTCTGCCGACACACGAATCTCTGCCGCTGCCTGCGCATAGGCTTGAGAGACAGCGCCAAAGGTCACTTTGCTCAGCCCGTCATACAGCAGCGCCAGCCCAGATTGAACATTGCTGGCAACACCAGCAAACGCTTCACCCACCTTGTAGATCACGGCCATCACGGCGTTGGTACCCGCTGTCATCACGCCCCACGCCATGCGCACGGCGTTGCCTGCATTGGTGGCAAAGGTAGTGATGCGCTGGAAGGTCTCGCCCACCTCACTGCCAATCACCTGCATGCGCAAAATGATCTGATCGACATTGAGCGTGGCTATAAAGGCCTGCACGCCCTTGATACCGCTGTCAAAGGCGGTTGCCAGCACCTCACCCATACGGGCTACAGAGCCATCATCAATCAAGCGGCGCAGCGAACCCGCCAGTGCATCCACACCCTGCTTCAACACAGGCAACACTGGGGTGTTGAGCGCAATGACCACCGAATCCCACACACTGCCCAGCCCTGTCAACGCACCCTTGAGGTTGTTAGACATGGTGCGCGCAGCCGCATCGGCGCTGCCTTGGGCGTTTTGCAGGCTTTCGGTCAAACCATCCAGCGCGCCCATGCCCTGATTGAGCAGTGCACGCAGTGCCGGGCCAGCATTCAGACCCACGGCATTGATGGCCTTCTCACCCACAGCGCCGCTGGCGGCCAGCTGGCGCAAGGCCTTGTCAAAGTCATTGGTCACAATGCCGGCCTTGCCCAGCTCCTGGCGGAAGTTGCTGGCCGGGTCGGCAAACTGGCTCATGATGCTGTTGAGCGCCGTACCCGCACGGCTGGCATCAATGCCTGCATCGGCAAACTTGCCAATGATGGCCACCGTGCTCTCAAGGCTGACACCCAGCGAATTGGCCACGGGTGCGGCATAACTCAGGGCCAGCGCCAGCCCTTCCACACTGGTGTTGGTGGCGTTAGCACCTTTGGCCAGTACGTCTGCCACGCGGGCCGCGTCATCAAACGCAAGCCCCATGCCCATCACAGCCTTGGTGAGGTATTCGCTGGCGGTGCCCAGCTCAATATCGCCTGCCTGTGCCAGCGCCAAAACGGCAGGCAAGGCCTTGATGGAATCGCTGGCGCTCAAGCCCGCCTTGGCCAGGTTCTCCAGCGCGCCTGCCGCCTCAACGCTGGTGTATTTGGTGCTGCTGCCTGCGTTTTGTGCAGCCTTGGTCAGCGCTGCCATTTCCTGTGCAGTGCCATCGGTGGCAGCTTTGACGCGGCTCATGGCGGCTTCAAAGTCAGCCGCGCCTTGAATGCCGCCCGCAAACGCCTTGATGCCAAAGTACCCCGCCACTGCAAGGCCTACGGCCTTGACGCTTTTCTCAAGACGGCCCAGCACCGCAGACGCATTGTCTTTGGCGTTGATGACGATCTGGATGGGTTTGAATGCCATGGGCTTGCGGTTTCAGCGGGCGTGGGTACTACGGCTTACTCAGTGACCGGGCGGCCATCGCAGTAAATGGCTTCAGCGTTGGCGGGCTTCAAAGCCTCCAGCTCGAACTCCATGACCGTTACGTCGGTGCCATCGGCAATCAATGCCAGATCACCGCTGGCGCTCAAAGAAACCTTGGGCAAATACCAGTCACGATTGCCACCTGCAGCGTTGTCTGAGACCACACGCAGCGCGCCCATCAGCTCGGCCTTGGCACCCGACTTGACCGACTCAAACTTGCCCGCAATGGGTGTGTAGCCAAACACCACCACGGTCGATTCCGTGATGGCAGCACCGCTGCCTTGCAGGATCTGCACGCGGCCGGTTTCGGTATCTACGTTGTAGTCAGTGCCCGCTACCAAGGCATCACCACCCGCCTTGGGGGTGACGGTGATGTCTTTCACATTGCGCACACCCAGCGGGTTGGCCGCTGTTGCACCCAGTTGGTACTGACGGCCCGGCAGCACGGTGCGCTCTTCGTCGGTGACGGGGTCAGCCGATTGGGTTTTGACTTCGTGCGAGCCCGTCAGCCACAGGGCCGCATTGCTGGGGCTGAAGTTGTCGCACTGCAAAGAACCTGTGCGCTGCACCTGCACCACCCAGCTGCCGTCTTTCTCGCGCAGGCCGGTCTGGCTGCTGAAGTGCTCGGCCTTTTCGGTCTCAATGCTCAGGCTGATGCCCGGGCAGTTGCCCAGATCAATCTCGCCCGTCAACCGCTCACTGGCGTCATACGGGTCAAAGTAGGCCCGGCCCCGGGGAATCTGGTACTGGCTTTTTTCATGAATCAAAGGCATGGGTTGCTCCGCAAGATGGGTTTCAGGGCTGGCCGTGAAAGATGGCCGCCGTGGTGAAAGTGATTTCGTAGCCGACGTAACCGGCATCGCTGAACAGCGCTTCAGTCACTCGCGCCGCCTGCAGCTCGGTCCAGCTGCGCTCAGCCAGCGTGGGCCGCCAGTTGTGCAGCGCGCCGATGGCGGCTGTCAAAGCCGCATCCAGCTGGCCTGCTGCCTCTTGGGCTTGGCGCACCACCAAAGTGATGTGCCACTCTGGCTGCAAAGTCACCGCAGGTTTGCGCACCTGCGGCACGATGGCACCACCCATGCGCACATCTACCGCAGGCACGCTGCGGCGGTCTGCGCCCAGGGTGGCACCGCGTACTTGCCAGCCCACAAAGGCAGGCAAATCGCGCAGGCGTTGCTGAATCAAGGGCTCAAGGGCCAGCATCAGTTGCCTCCCTCCAAAAAGATGGGAAAGGTGGCCCAGCCCGATGCGTCTGGCACCACGGCGCCATTGACCACACACAACTGGCCGTTGATGCGCAAGCCCTTGCAGCCCTCTGCAATGCCCGGCGCATTGGCTACGCACATAGAGACGGTGTGGCGCACGGTGGTGACCACGCCATCCACAAAGCCGTCGTCAGTGCCCTTCTGAAAAATCACGCCAAAGGCCTGCCCGCCGCCCTGCCACGTGGCCGTGGCGTTGGACAGCAGCTGGCTGACCCCCTGATTAATCAGCGCGCCCACGGCAGCAAAGGGAGCAAGGTTGTGCGTCATGCAGTGCCTGCCCGCTTAAGCCTTGCGCTTGCCGCGTTGCAGCATGCCGGGGCGGGTACACATAAACAGCGGGTAGCTGTACACCTCGGGGCGGGCCCAGGCCTGGCGGTCCTTGTCCACCACCACCACGGCGTACACGTCCTGGCCGGGCGTGTTCACAAAGGGCAGAAACTCCGCTGGCGAGAAGCCCGCCTTGAACGCGTCTGGTGCGCCCACGGGGAAGAACTGGCACTCATCGTCATTGATGGCAACGGTGCTCTTGTCGTCAGTGCCGCGGTAGTTGATGAACTCGATGTTGCCGTAGCGAAAGCTGCCAAAGGCCTGCCCCACATCGTTGCGCAGCTCGCTCGCGCCCTGCTGGTTCAGGTAGGTGCTGCGGGTTTCGGCATTGCTGGTGAGGTCGTCAAAGAAGTTGTCACCGCACAGGGCCACGGCACGGGTCATGCCCGGCAACCATGCCCCGTGGCTGCCACGCATCATGGCGCGAATGACTTCGTTGCACTTGACGCGTACCTTGCCCTCCGTGTCATTCGCATTGGCAAAGTCAAAATTGATGGTGGCCGGGCGTGCAATGCCAAACTCTTCAAACCAGTCGTACAGTGCCTTGCCGTCTGCATTCATGACCTTGCCCTGCACTGCGCCCAGGCGCATGTGCTCGTGCGTCAGCTCCACGGCGGCGCGCAGGCCAGTGGTGCCATTCATCATTTCGGCAACCTGGTTCTGTACGCCCTGCAGCTCACTGGTTTCACCAAAGGCGCGAATGTTCTGCAGCTCATGCGCGTACAGGGTTCGGCCACGTGCAATGCGGTTGGTGGCGAAGTACTTGATGTTGCGCTGCTCGCCCTTGCCCTCCTCCAGCGGCGCACCGCGCTCGCTGACGGCAATGAGCGACAACATGCCGCCCTTTTCTTCAATCGCAATGGTGGTGGTGCGTGAGCGCTCTGGGGTGAAGATGCTCATCTGCCCCAGCAGTTGCGGCACATAAGATGCCTTTTGAATGGCCGCAGACAGGGTTGTCATGCTGAATGCGCCGTGCCCAAATAGTGCGAGATCTGCCATGTTGTGTACCTAAGCTTTCCGGCGCAATCAGCGCGCGACGATGCCTACTGTGGCCAGCTGGCCCAATGCGTCGGATTGGTGGGGTTCGCTGATACCGGCAGGCCACACCAGCGCGTGGGCGGCCACTTCGGTATCGCGGGCGGTGATCACGCCGGGCTTTTCAGCGGCGGTGGTATCTACCTGGGCAAACAGCACCGCAACTGCGGTCTGGCTGCCGTCGGGGGTTTCGCCCTCTGCAGTGCCATTGGCAGGGTCAACAGGCACGTACTTGCCCGTTGCTGCCACTTTGCCCAGCACAGCACCGGGCAGCAGCTTGTGGCCTTGGGCGATAGTGATCACTTCGCGTGAGCGGGTGCCGTTGGCCTCACTCACCAAGTAGTTGCCCGTACCGGGACCGAGTTGTTCCATGATTTGCGCTCCTTGAATGTTGGGATTGCGTTAGTGGGTGGCCGCGCCAAAGGCTTTGTCCCATCCCGCGCCGCTGGCTTGCGCTTCAGCTGCGCCCTGTGGGGCTGCGGCTTCTACGCCTGAGACGTTGGGGTTGCCCAAGGTGGCCATGGCAGCTGCAAACTGGTTGGTGGCCGCTACGGGGGTACTGGAGGCAATCGCAGCTGCGGGGGCTGCATCCAGAAAGCCCTTGGCCTGCTCGGCGCTCAGGCCCGTGGCAATGCACTGCTGGGTAATGGCGGGGTTGGCAGCAGCGTTGGCATGGCCGGTAATGGCCGTTACGCGGGCACGCTCTGCGGCAGCGCCTTCAGCGCGGGCGCTTTCCAGATCTGCGGGGCTGGGGGTGGTTGCTGCGGCAGCAGGTGCTGCTGCCGTGGTGGTGGTTGTTGTGGTTGCGGTGGCACCAGCGGGTGCAGCAGAAGCTGCGACCGCTGCATTCGCGGATGCATGAGACATGGAGTTTTCCCAAGGTTGGAGTGAAATGCCCACTGCAGTGGCTACTGCATGGGTGCGCCGGGCCGCCAGTTCAGCCACCACCGCATCGACAGTGCCAATGCGGTCAGCCAAACGCGCAGCCACTGCGGCCACGCCCCGGTAAACGCCGGCGCGGGTATCGCGCACGGCTTGCTCATCCAGACCACGGTGTTTAGCCACGGCCTGAACAAACATCTGGTACAGCCCTTCAATATCGGTTTGCAGCGCAGTGCGCACCGCATCGGGCAAGGGCTGGTAAGGGTTGCCGTCAATCTTGTGCTCGCCCGCAAAGATGTGCGAGACGGTGATGCCGTCGTTGGCCAGCGCACGGCTAAAGTCCACATGGCGCATCACCACGCCAATTGAGCCCACGTACGACGTGGCAGAAAGCACCACCTCATCGGCGGCACTGGCAGCCAGGTACGCAGCGCTGGCGGCCATGCCATCGGCCACCGCCACAATGGGTTTGCGGCCACGGGCGGCGTAGATGCGGTCGGCCAGCTCAAACGCGCCAGATACTTCTCCGCCGGGGCTGTCCATCACTAGGGCAATGGCATGCACGTCAGCCTTGGCCAGTGCGTCTTCCATGTCTGCGGCCAGGTCGTTGTAGCCAATCAGCAGGCTGCTGTCGGCGGCCAGCTTGGTGCGGTGCACCAGCCCGCCCATGGCACTGATCACGGCCACGCCGTCTACCACGCGGTAGCCACGCTCTGTGCGCTCACCACGGCGGGTGGTAAACATTTCTGCAGGCAAGGCAGCGCGGGCAGTCAGCGTGGCGGCGTCTATCTGCAAGCCATCTACGCCCAGCAAGCGGCCACCCAGCCCGGCGATGATGGCGTCCAGTTTTTGCGGGTGCAGCAGCAGCGGCGTATTCAGCAAACGATCTGCCAAGTGGGGGTAGGTGCGGCTGCTCATGCGCTGCCCTTTGGGTCTGCACCGCTTTGGCGGCGCTCTTTGGCGTCTTGGTCGTCCTGGTCGGGTGCATCTGGTGCGTTGGGGCTTACCACCCACGACGCCTGCGCCGGCGCTTGCAGGCCCAGCTCATTGCGGCGTTGCGCCTCAATGCGTTGCTGGTGCAGCACCTCTTCCCAGTCCAGCCCCTGCTCTGCGCACTCTTGCTCCAGCGTGGAAACGCCAATCTCCAGCCGCAACTTGGCGGCGGTGATTTCTTTAACCGGGTCTACCCAGCCCTTGCCACCAAACACAAAGCGGCAACGGGTATAGGCGTAGCGGTTGGCGTAAAAATCTGGCGCATCAATCACGCCGGCGTTCACGGCTTCTTCCAGCCACAGCTCATAAATGGGTTTGAGCCAATAGGCCGTCAGCCAGCGGCGGCGGCCATGAAAGTAGCGCCAGGCCTCTAGCAGCGCAGCACGGGCGCTGCTGTAGTTAACGCGGCTGAAGTCTTTGGCAAACAGCTCATACGGCAGGTTCATGCCTGCGGCAATGCGCCGCTCAACCGCCAGCATGAATGCGTCAAACGCCACATTGGGGCGGCCCGGCGTAAAGCTGTTCATGCGCGCACCAGCGGGCAGCGGAATGACGGCTGCGCCCTGCAATTTGCCAATGTTTTGCGCTTGCTTGACGGACTGGCTCCACGCCTCACGCGGCTCTGCACCGAACAAGGCGGAGGCAGATTCCTGATCCAAGTCCGACTCTAAAAACGCCGCCACCAGCGAGTTGGCTAAGCTGGCCTGCAGCTCGTTTTGCGCGTACTTACCCGCCATGTGGAACTCACGCATCACCGCGCTCACAATCGGGCGGCCACGGGTTTGGCCCGTGCGCTCTTTGGCGTGCAGGTGAATCACGCGCCGGCGGCCCCACGGGGTAAAGGCAGGTACACGCTCCCAGCGGTTCAGGTCTTGCGCCTCATCTCCACGCAGGTACAGCGCATCACCGGGGTGCGCCGCCTGAAAATGGTAGGCCTGCGGTGCGCCATCGCGGTCAAACTCCACACCACGGCGAATGCGGGCCATGCCCTCCATGTGCGGGGGCGTTTGCAGGCGGTCAGACTCCAACAGGCTCAAGCGCGTGGCCCAAGGGCTGTCGGGGCGTGGCAGCCATTTAGGAATGGCCACGGCATCGCCGTTTACCATCTCACCGCCCAAGGCCAGCACCGTCAGCCCCAGCAAATCCAGCGTGCGGGCGGCATCACAATCGGTGGTGTCTGCCCAGCTGCGAAAGTGCGCCTCTACCTTGTTGCCCCACTCGCGGGCTTGCTCGGGCGTCCAGCCCAGCAGGCGGTAATCGGGCAAGGCAGAAAGGCGCAGCACCGCCCCCACAATGTTGTCGCGGTGGGTTTGAATGCCGCCGGCCATCAAGCCATCGTTGCGCGCCAGGTCACGGCTGCGGCTGGTGAGCGTATCCAGCTCGGGCAGCAAATCTGCATCAGGGCTGCCCGCAAACGGCTGCCAGTCACGCAGGGCCAAGTCGGAGTGCGATGCGCCCTGGTACGCCGTCATGCCCACACCCGTGGAAACAGACGCAGCGGCACGCTGGCGGCGGGTAAGTTGTCTGGTATTGCGCCGCATGTGCCTACGCCAGGTAGATGGGGCCACGGGTTGGGCCACCGGCGCGGCGCGCCAACTCTTCGTTCACAGCGCGCAATTGGCGCTCAAGGTCTGCCGGGGCTTGGGCAAACTGAACAGACCGCCCCTCCCCACTGGCCGTGGTGGGCAACGTCAGGCGCGCTTCAAGCGCGGCCAGAAATGTGTCGCGCTTGGATTGAAGCTGTGCGGTGGTGAGGTGGCTGTAGATACCCATGCACCGATGGTCGGCGGGGTGCTGCGACATTTACAGACGACATTGTCGTAAATACATGTCGCAGGCCATTTGCCCTTACACATCAACAATCACAAATATAAATTTGATAGCAAAATGACTTTGCCGAAAAGTTATCAATTCAGAAAAAAGAATCGGCTACAGCATCTTCCAGATTGGCGCTCTTCGCACAGCAATCTCTTCACGGAAAAACTCGGCAAAACTCAGAACATTGGGCTCCAGCGCAAAGTCCACCACCACACCCGTTTTTGCCTTGAACGCTTCGGGCACCACCAGATAAACGTCGTGTTCTTTCATTTTTCGCACTGAGGCAACGGCGACTTTCTCATCCATCGTGGCAAGGAAGACCGGGCAACTGCGCTTTTCCATGGTCACCTGCTTCCAGCGCTCACGCAGCGTGGTCTTGGCAGAAAGCACAAGTGCATGAGGGGAGCTTGCCTGATACAGCTCCACATTTGGCAAAACAAAGTCTGGTCTCAAAGAGCTGACAACCCTTTGCTCCGCATAAGGCACTGCTCCAGCATCGAGCAACGAGCGAATATGCGTTTCAAACCCCGTACCCACACGCGCCTTGCGTTGCTGCGACGCATTAAGCATTTCCGAATAAAAGCCACTGAAGTCACGCACCAGCCGCGTCACCATAGAACTCACCGTTGGCGCAGCTCCATCACCAAGCAGCAGCTTGATCAGCTTTGCGCCACGCGTGCGCACTTCATGTTGCCGGTATAGATCAAACTCGATACCTGAAACTATCCTGCGAACAGCATCCCCCGGATTCTTCAATTCCATGGGGTTCAATGAGCAGCCGGGGTTCTGCTGTAACCATGAGTGACGCGACTGATTACTCAGCGTCTCTGGCGCAGGCATCTCGGCATACTTTTGCAACAGAAGATGGAGGCGACCAGTCTCAACAGCCTCAATCGCCTCATCAATGAACATCTGCAGTTCATCGAGTTCACGCTCCGGCAAGGCATCATCTGCCGGGGAGTCAAAAACACCTGCCTGAAAATCTGGCCGCAGATCAAACCGTGATTCCAGCAACCCATACACAGTGCTTGCAGAATCGACCAGAACCGCCTGCAATCCAAGCCCGGGCATCTGACTTGTGCGCCCAAGTACAACCAGCGATGCAGGCCCTGCGGCAGCAAATAATGAGCGCGGAATACGCGTCAGATGCGTTTCACCACCTTTGTTCGTGTAGCGCACATAGCGAGCATCACGCTGCTCATCCTCAGGTGCCTGTGGCCACCTGACAGGCACGGCCATATCCCTGATGTGAGGCTTATCTTCTCTTGCAGGAACCAGCTCATCTGGCGGGAAGAAGTCTCCTCTCAGCTCCTGAGAAATGTAGACACCATCCTGCTTGCCCTGCTTTGGCTCCCATGCCCAGCCACGGTCATTTCTGGAAAGCTTCTTGATCGCAACCTTGTCTGATGCCTGATAAAGCGCATCTAGCGCCCGCAGCAGCTCCATCTCTGTACCTGTCAGCTCACCCGAATCAGCACTTGTTTCTTCTGTATCTGCACCAAACAGATCACCTGTTTCCGACATCACCAGCTCCCTCACGAATTTCCTGTGCAAGACCGAGCAGCACAGCCTCTTGCCGTGCACCTCTGAGCGAACATTCCCAGACGACGATGACATTCCACCCAGCATCTTTCAAGGCGGAAATGGCTTTTGTGTCACGGGCAACGTTCTTCTCGAATTTTTCAAGCCAGAAGGCCTGTCGAGACTTGGGAGTGTAAGCAAGTGTGCAGTCTGCATGGCGGTGCCAGAAACAGCCATGCACAAAAATAACGGTGCGCCACCTGGCCAGTACAAGGTCTGGCGTTCCTGGCAGGGTGCGCACATTCAGGCGAAACCTGAAGCCGGCTGCATGCAGATACCTGCGTACAAGCAGCTCTGGCTTTGTATCTTTCGACCGGATGCCTGCCATCATCCGGCTGCGTGTCTGGCTGTCTACAACATCTGTCATTCAGCAATCATGACAGAGGCTGCAGATCAGGCGGCTCAGTCTTTCGTCTTCATCACCTTCAGCAGCTGCGGCACCATGTGCTTCGCGATCGCATCAATCACAGGCACAGCCACAGAATTACCAAACTGCTGGTAGGCCTGCGTGTCGCTGACTGGAATGACGTGACTGTCGGGGTAACCCATCAGCCGTGCACATTCGCGGGGTGTCAGGCGACGTGGGCGCAGACCCTCACCACGATCAATCAGCACCTCGCTGCCATCCTTGTGATAGCGGGCTGACAGCGTGCGCGATACATCATTGGGGCCAACCAGTCCGAAACCAAAGCCATTGCCTGCCTTCTGATGCTTTTCCTTGTATGCCTGCAGATAGGCCCAGAGCTTTTCCGTCAGGATGTACTTGTCTGGCACCTTGCGTGCTGCATGATCAAAATAGCGATTGCCATCGTGCTCATTGAAAGGCTCCTTGCCATCAGTCCGGTGAAGAATGGACTTGAGCTTGGGGCCATTTTCTACGCCGGGCAGATCCATGGCCAGCAGGCTCCAGTCCACATCCTTGCGGAAACCAGCAATGAAAATCCGCTCACGGTGCTGAGGAAGAAAATGTTTGGCATCAATGATGCGTGGGTCTGGCACGTGGTAGCCAAGCGCCTCAAGGTGCTCCATGATCACGCGGAAAGTATTCCCGCGGTCGTGCGACCTGAGGTTCTTTACGTTCTCCAGCAGGAAAGCTGCAGGGCGCTTGACCTTGATGATGCTCTCGATGTTGAAGAACAGCGTGCCCTGCGTCTCATCATCAAACCCGTGAGCGCGGCCCAGCGAATTTTTCTTGGAAACACCTGCAATCGAAAAAGGCTGGCACGGAAAACCTGCCAGCAGCAGGTCATGGTCCGGGACATCCGCAGGGTCTACCTGCGTAATGTCTCCAGCCAGCTCATGCCGGTCATGAGGGAAGTTGGCCTGGTACGTCTGATTGGAATACTTGTTCCACTCAGACGTCCAGACACACTCGCCCCCTGCAGCCTCAAAGCCGCGGCGTAACCCGCCGATGCCGGCAAAAAGATCAATAAAACGGAATTTGGAAGTCATGTATTCGTTATCAGCTCTGCGGTAACGGAAAGCGCAGTTCAGTGCTGACTGATTTATCAGTCAAGGCAGACCGCCTTGATCTCAGCACCAGCGCCCGCCTCAGAATCTCAAGCTTTCTAGTATAGGTTGAGTGCCCGGTAAGACCTGCCCCGGGGGAATGAAAACATGGCTTTATTACCAGCCTGTGCGGTTAGATATAAATCACGCTCCAGCGCTTATCCAGAAAGCGCTAGCAGCTATCAAAACCATCAATCAAACAGATATGGTGCGGGTGGTTGTGGGGGTAGCGGCTGGGGTTGCTGACGCAGCCAGCGCCTTACGTTCGCGGAACTGGGCACGCTTGGTGAGTTGCTGGGTGCAGGCGGTTGCAAGGGCTGCCAGTTGCGCGTCGGAGGGGGCTACGTCGTGGTTAATGATGTGCTGGGTCAGCTCGGCCATGGATGCCACCATTTGCCCGTCGGCCAGCGTTTGCACGTGGGGCAAGCTGGGCTGGCCGCTGTTGTCGTAGGCAAAGCCGAGCATGTAGCGCGCGCGGCGCCAGTCGCTGTTGCGGCCAGAGGCGATGGCCTCAAACACCGTCTGCGTGACTTGCGCGGCGGCCTGCGCGGCCAGGGTGTGGGCGAGCTGGATGCGGGCGGGGTCGTAGGCGGGCTTTTGCAGCTCGGCCTCCATGCGGTTGAAGGCGGCGATGTAGGCCAGCTTCCAGCGCAGCGCTTCTTTACCAGTGAAGCCCATAGCGAGGAGCATGAAGCCTTCTCGATCCATGCGATACGCTGGCATAGAAATAGGAGCACCACCGCTAGGATTTTCGCGCACATCAACCGTCTCCTCAAAATTGAGGAGACGGTCTTCAGAAACCGTTTCACGAATCAAAACGCGGATAGCGCGCAGCACGTTGTCATGGCGTTTGCCAAAGAACTGTGCAACTTGAACGCTGGTGGTGGTAACGGTGCCGTCGTGAATGGAAAGCTCAGGGCGAGCAGTGACAGCGGATGCAGAAGAACCGAGAGTGATGTCAGCCATGGCGTGACTCCTGTTGATGGACTTTAGAGCCATCACCTCCCCTGCCAAGAGGAGGTGGTGGACCGTGCAGGGTTGGCAGACCGGCAACAGGCACCGGCACACCCTTGCGGGTGTCCCCACACGGCCCACCGTAAAGCGGAGCCATGTGCACGCAGACATGCTTAAGAAAGCAAAAAGCCGCAAACCATCTTGTATGGCGCGGCTGCTGCGCCTGTTGTTCTAGGCTGCCAAGCCCAGTTCACGCTGGAGGGCGTGATGTTGATGAATGTATCACATCTCTCTATACTTCAGCCAATGAAACAATTAGATACCGATCTTGCAAATAAATTAACTTATGAAGCAAGGCCTAATAAACCCATATTCTTGGCTGGAGAAAATGGAACAGGAAAAAGTAGACTTCTTGAAGAAATTGCCAGAAATCTTTATTTAAATGAAGATAATAAAATTATAGCAATATCCAATTCAAGTTATACCAGATTTCCTTCTCGAAGGTTTTTCAGAAAAGATAACTATCATCGTTATCTTTCTGGCATGAAAAACAACACACCCTCTCGCATAGTAAAGAATATATTCTCCAGTAGTACAGAGTCATCTGATAATAATACTTTACACGAACTATCAAGAACTTTAGATTACTTAGATATTGATTCTGAAATAGGATTTTCAATTGACTTGAGGAATCAGTTTAAAGATATTCATGACTACAATCAACATTCCTCCACAACAGATTATAGAAAATCCAGAAATTCAAATTATCTTAAAAATATTGATATTGAAATAAATAGATTGATTAATGAATTATATTTTGATGAAAATATAAAATCCAATTATCCTTATATAATAGATCTTCTTCAAAACCTCCTCAATTCAAAAGAAGATATACATTGGATTGAAATTTCAAAAACTTTCCAAAGTTTCAGTTTTGATTTATTAAGCGCTCTTATAAAAATAGAGTCAAAACTAGGAAAAAACTTACAACTAAGCATTTATTGCAAGAAAAAAGATACAAATAGTCCATTTCTTCTAGACGGCATGAGCTCTGGTGAAAAATCTTTATTTAATATTTTCCAATTCATTTCGTCAAACATCGGCAATAACTCTTGGATTTTGATAGATGAACCAGAGAATAGTTTGCATCCAAAATGGCAAAGAGCTTACTGCAGAAGTCTTATAGATAGATTTGATCTATATGAACCGAAAATAATTATTGCAACACATTCTCCAATGATTATTTCCGGTGCATCCATCAGTAAGGATGCTGACAAAATATATACACCTAACTCAAGTACAGCGTATGACATCAAAGATACTGAGGGTGTTGAAGCACTGCTGATGGAAGTATTTGATACAGTGATGCCTAAAAATCATCACTTAAGCATTAAAGCCCAACAGCTTCTTGAAGATTTTTCAAATGAAAAAATCTCAGAGTTAAAGGCAATAAATACAATTCAAAAATGGAAAAAACAATCCACTGAAAAAAATCAAATAAACTTTCTAGAAGATTTGAAAAAATTAGCAGTTGAAATCTCAAAAAATAAAAAATTAAATGACATTAACAAAAAAGAAAAATCTTGATTTAAAACTATCAGAAAAAGAAAAAACTCTTGTAGCTGCGGCCCTTCAACTGGAAAAACCATGGAAAGATAAAAACACTAAAAATATTCGAAATAAAATACGTGACTTTCACTTAAAGCTTACAGATGATTTATGCTGCTACTGTCAGCAAAATTTTCATGGGGAATTTAAGCTTGTAATAGATCCGGAGCACATATTGCCTGCTTCAATTTATTCACACTACTCATTCTCCATCTGGAATCTAAGCGTAGCTTGCAAAAGATGCAATATGCTAATCAAAAAGGCACGTACAGATTTTCTTGACAAATCTCATCCTAACGAGCAAGAGTCAGAGCATTACAAGTTTATTCATCCAAACTTTGATGAATATGATGAGCATCTTGAATTAAATCAGGTACAAAAGGGAAAAAAAAGAATAGTTAAATATCTGGTTTGTTCAAAAAGCAAAGGTGAATTCACACGTAAATATTTTAAACTAGAAGAGCTTGAGATGAATAATTTCAACAGATCTCAAGGAATTGAAACAGTCACTCAAGATAGTGAAATAACCATGGCAGTCCGATCTTTAGCTTCTAAAAACAATATTGAATAATATTCAATCAAGATGACCTACCAAGAAGCTTTGGCGGAATGGATTCATAGAGTAGAGCTTTCGAGAAACAGAAGAGAAGGTGGCTGGAACCGTGAATTCAACAAACGCCTTTATTCACTGATCACGGAATACTTTTTCTCTCTGCATTTAAAGAGTATTAATGATATCAATCTACCACAGACCGTTATTCACGGATGGATGTATCAAGGTAGCTACCATGAAAAACCAAGAAGATGGTTCAAACTTTCAGAAAATACTCCAGCATCTGACCCTAGAAAAAAAGCAAACGAAGCCTTTATAAGGCATATAAAATCGAAAAGACCTGAAGACAGATTTTTTATTCTGAAGTCGCAAATACTTCCTAACAAAGATTTAATTACAATTGAATTTGATTTTCAGGAAATACTCATAGATTCTGAAAATCGTCTTTACAGAAGACGAAACGAAGCATGCAGAAACTACCGGGCGTCAACCAAACAGAGTATTTCAAAAAATCTAGACTCTCTTGCAGCGATAGATATAAAACAGATTCCCGGGTCTATTGATTTATGGCTAAATAATATTTCAGAGTCTGAACTGGAAATAATTCTTGCCACCAGATGTCTCATGAATTTTGGTTTGCAGTATGCAACTGATATTGATGCATTGGTCTATTCAGAGAACGATCTATTAAACCCAATAAAAATAATAGAATACAAACGAAAGTACCCTACATCAGGATCACGAAGAGTACCCCTATTAATTTCTGAAGAAAATAAGCTTAAAAAATATCTCGGCTTATTTAATGACAAAAATTCACTCTCGGATTTTTTGTCATGGGAGAAGAAAACAGATTCTTGTTTCGGTTTAGATAGATCACATGCTAGCAATGCCAGCTTCTGCCTTAACAATAATATTGACTATATTTATCTTATCTGGAACTCCAGAGAGACTAGCCTTGAAGAGCTGATAACTCATGATTTTTTTATTAAGGATAGAGTATTTGACAACTCAAATATTAATTATCTAAATTTAAAAGATCATCACTTTGACGGTTTTTCCAGAACAGACGGAAAAGATTCAGGATCGTTGACTGAGGACACAAGATTTCAGCTAATGATCAAGGAAGTCGATTTCCAGAAAACCTGCTGGGAGAGCAGGCTCCGGGCGAATCAGTTATGAATTTGCTGCACTAATATCCTTTGCACCTGCCGCAGGCTCAAGCTGTGTTGCCGTGCCAGTTCTCGCATATTGCGCCCATTAAAACTGTTGCGGATCTCCTGGGTAACACGCTTGCGTTCTACAGCGCGTTGCCCAGGCATGTAAACATGAACCCCACCCAGGCGCTGCACCACGCGGCTGACCAGTGCCTCGGTCAAATCTTCCACGCGCTCTACGCCCTGGCACACAGCGGCGGCGGCCAGTTCTTCACGCAGCACGGCAATGGGGTCTAGCTTGTGGCTGGAGCTGCAGGAGACTGAGGGGGTGGGGGTTTGGTATTTGGGGTTGGGCATGGGCGTTGCTGGGTTCATTGTTTTGATAGCTGGATGTGCAGGCGTGTCGGTCATTGCAGGCTGATTGGGGCAAAAAGGTTGTCATCTACCCTGCGCACAGGTTTGACCATGGGTGTGCTGACAGGGGCGGGGCTGGCGGGCGCAGTGCCTTCTGCCACGGGTGGGTTGAAGAGGTCTTGCGCGGGTTGAATGGCTTGCTCTAGCTGGCGCCATTTGGATTCAGGCCATTTGTGGATGCCGTGGGCCATGGCGGCGTGCATGGCGTAGTTGCGACCGTCCAGCACTTCGTTGCGGACGCGGCGCTTGATCCATTTCAGAATGTCTTTGCCGTTAACACGCTTGAGCACGCGGTGCTCTGCGGTGAGTTGCTCAAACCATTCACGCGGCAGCTGGTTGCTGAAGTGCAGGTAGCCGGGGCCGGGTTCTTTGATGGTGAGCTGGCCCAGCAGCAGGTCTTTGGCGTTGTCTACGCCCACGCCCCACAGCTTGATGCCGCGTGAGATTTTGCGGCCCCGGTAGTTAACTTCTTGCATGGTGGCCGCGCCCACAATGGGTATGCCGGGCTTGCCTTTGATGGCGCGCAGGTTGGGCAGTGATGACTGCGCTTTGCTGACCCAGTTGTAGACGGCCTGCGTCTGGTCACTACTGTCAATGCTGATGGCAGTCAGCCCCATGGTGACGCCGTTCCAGCAGTGGGGGTAGCGCCGTTGCAGGTAGTCGTGCACGGGTTCCCAGTCGGCGTCGTTGGCGGGGTTACCTTCGATGATGTGGTGGTCAACCACCCAGCTTTCCAGCCCACGGCCAAAGGCCCAGATGTTGATGTCCCACCAGGTGTGCTGCACGTCTACCCCGGCAAACAGCATGAGGCCGCCAACGGGCACGGTGTGCAGGGCGTAGGGTTCTGCCCGCGCTTGCAGTACGTGCTGGTCTGCGCCCTCGCCTTTCAACTCCCAGGCCTCGCCCATTGTTTCGTTGGTGAAGGTGGTCATGGGCCCGGCGTCGCCTTCTACCAAGGCGCGGCTGGCTTTTTCATACTCATCCACGATGGATGACCATGGTCGCTGGGGGCTGTACGCGGCCCACACGTGTACGCCCAGCGTGCGCGGTGGCGCGCAGGGCTGGCCGCGGGCATCACGCCATGTCTGGTCTGCGCCAAAGCGTTTGCCAGATTTGCGGCAGACCCATGCGCCAGTCAACGGCCAGCCGCCGGGCATGTAGTCGGCCTGGGTGATGGCTTGGCGGCAATGCGGGCAGATGTGGCAGACGGTGTCGGGCTGGCCCGCCTGCCACTTAAAGCCATGCAGCACCTCGGGGCCACCCCATGTCAGGGCGTGCTCGATATCACAGTGCGGGCATTCGATGAGGTAGGTGACTTCGTCGTCAGCGTCTTCACACGCGCGGCTGACGTGGCAGAAACCTTTGATGCCGGGCGTGCTGCCGCCCACAAACTTGGGGTACGGGGCGCCTTCCAGCCGGCCCTTGGCCAAGCTGCCGGGCGAGCCAGAGGTTTTGTCTTTGCTGGCGCCCACGGTTTGGTCAAAGGCAGTCCACTCATCCAGAATGGCAACGGCCACGGTGATGCGGCGGTAGGCCCGGGCAGCCTTGCCACCCAGCAGGTGCAGCACGCTGTCGCGAAAGGCTTTGTACTTGATGGTTTCTTCAATGCGGCTGCTGCGCTTGCGGGCGGCGATGACGGCGGGCACACCGTCTTTGGGGTCAAGCAGTGGCTCGATCTCTGACTTGACGAAGCTGTCGCGGTCGTCATCGGTGGGCTGCCACAGCGCCTGTTTGCGGCGGCGGTGCGCAATGTTGTAGCAAACGAAGGCGGTGATCATCTTGGAGTAGCCCACGCGCTTGGATTTTTTGACGGCCAGCTCTTCAATGCGGTCATCGCTCATGAAATCCAGAATGCCCACCTGAAACGGCCACGCCACCCAGCCGCCCTTTTGGTGGCTAGATTCCCCAGCCAGCAGAAAGTGCTGGGCGGCCCATTCAGACAGGGTCATGGGCGAATCAGCGCTGAGGCTAGACAACCCCAAGTCAACGGCGGCTTTGATGCCGGCCACGGCTTCTTTGGCAAGGCGGCGGCTCATGCGTCATCCTCGATATCAGGTTCTGCATCTTCGTCATCACCGGTCAGTGCCATGGCGTCGATCTGGTCGCTCACGAGTTTGGAGGTGACGCGGATCCATTCATTGCGCGCATCGCCCATGACGCGCTTGACGGTGGTCATCGCCTCGATCGGCAACTGCGGGCAGGACTTGCGCAGCTGGGGCTCTACCTGGTCCATGCGGTCAACCACTGCCGAGCTGGCTGCACCCAGCACATCGGCCAGGATGCCAACCGGCGCGAACTGCCCACGGGCGACGGCGTTTTTCATGTCCTGCGCCTCGCGCTGCGAGCGGGTAAGCAGCGCACGCTCCAGCACCAGATCTGCGCCACCCAGCCCAGAGCGCCCTGCGGCCTGGTCGCGCAAACGCTCGCAGTAGGCGATGAGCCAGGCGTGGGCCGTTTCGCCCCGGGTGAGCACGCTGTCGCTCACCAGCTGGCTGATACGGGCCTCGCTGACGCCAATCATTTCTGCAAACTCTGCTTGTGAAATAGGAGCATCCAGATAAGGCAGGACCTTCACTTAACCCCCTTAGGAACATCACACAACAGTCCGAACACGCGGTTCGAATTACCCGCTCTCAGGCTGGCTGGGAAGGACCCGCGACCACTGCGGCACGCTGGTCGGTGGATGCAGTCGGTGCCCATCACGGCTTGGCCTCCATGCCCAGCGCCATGCGGGCGGACATGGCGGCATAGCGCGAGATGCTGTTGTCGCCGTTGTTCAGCCGAGCCACCAGGCGGCGTGCCCAGTCTTTGCCGTCGCGGCGCTCTTGCAGGTTGACCTTGACGGGCTGGGCCGCCACCGGAGGGGGCAGTGCCGTCAGCCCCTGCTGCTGGGCGTAGGTCTGGCGCGGCATGACTGCATCGCACACCGCCTCGATCTGCGGCAGGTTGGGCGGAAAGCTGGGGTTCTCAGCCACGACGCGGTAGGCTGCGGTTTCCACAACATCGGCAGGAAAGCGGCCCAGCCGCAGCTGCCAGACCGACATGGCAGCACGCATGCCCTTGTCGTGGCCCTGCCCGTCTTTCAGACCTGTGGCGAACTTGCTGACGAACAGGCTGCCGTAGCTGCCCTGCAGCAGCACAAAAAGCTTGCGCACCACAGGGCTGACCTGCATGCCCTCTGACGCCGCGCCCATGCCCGGATCTGCAGCGCGGGACTGCGCCTGCTGGATGGCGTCAGCCGTCAACATTGCCACGTCATGCATCCCACACCCCCTCGAAAATCGTCGCCGCCGCAGCGGCGTGCTTGTTCGCATTGCCAGCCGGCACACGGTGGCCCGGTGGCAGCTCGGCAGGTTTGAGCCATGCGGCCTGCAGCCCTTGCGAGCCGCGAATGCACCACAGCTGCAGGAACGCCTCCAGCGCCATGCCGGCCTTGGCCGATTCGCTGCGTGCACCGTCCACCACGGTTTCGGTCACCGGTGCCCGTTTGGCCTGGCGCAGCTGCTGCCAGTCGCTCCAGGTTTGCTCGGACACGTCATCCGGTCGGGGGACGGGCTCCGCGCGCCGTCGCGCAGGTTTAGTTCCTTGACGGTTCAATTGATGGTTCATTGATGGTTTGGGTGCAGCATCTGCGGGGGTGGGGTGCAGGATCTGCGGGGGTGGGGGTGCATTTGCTGCACCCCTGGGTGCAGGATCTGCGGGGTGCATTTCCTGCGGGGGTGCATATGCTCGGGGGTCAGCTGGTACACGGTTGACGTGCCACTGCGTACGCTGGTGCGCAACAAGTTGGCAGCAATCAGCCAGCGGATCGCACCTTGCACTGCCCGGTCAGACAGGCAGGTACGAACGCCAATGGTCTTGATCGAGGGCCAGCAATACCCGTCGTCATTCGCCTGATCAGCCAGCGATATCAGAACGGCCTTTTGCGAGGGCGACATACCCTGCAGCGGCCAGCAGGTGGACATGATGATGGTGCTCATATAACGCTTTCGATATCAGTCCAGACGCACCTGCCGCGCCTTGCAGCGCACAGGCATCACTAGCCGCTGTCGGCTGGACTGGCTGCATATGCGTGCCTCGCCCTCTTCCAGCTTGCCTGCCGCCAGCAAGGCGTTGACTGTGCTGGCCACGCTGGACAGCTCCAGCCACTCGCCCGTCTGCTGGTGGTGGTAGCCACGCAGCTCACGGCGGCTCATGTCACGCGTGCCGTACTGGTGGGCATGGCGCAGCGACTCATACAGCCGCTCGTTCAGGCGGCGGCGCCCTTCGTTGCCCATGGCGGCAAAGGCTTCTGCGCTGGTGTCATGCCCGGTCACGGTGGGGTTGTGATACATGCTTGATCTCCTTTGATATCTGCGCACGCACTGGCTACACGCCAGCAACCTCACGCAGGCGATAACGAATGCGCCGGGCCAGATACGCCTCGGCATCGGCCCGTTGGGCCACCTTGTCCATGTCCAGCCGGGGCTGGTACGTGCCAGCCTTCACAAACAGCAGCACCGGGCGCACATCTGCGCCGCCCGTGCCACTTACGCCCCAGATGCCCGGCTGCAGGTGGGCTGTGCGCTCATCTGCATCGCCCTTTTTGGTGATACGTGGCCCACCACGCAGCGCGCCATACGCCACAAAGTAGCGCCGCCCTGCCTGCCGCTTGGTGCCTCGGTGCACGCGCTGGTAGCCCTTGGCGCTCATGTTGGCCTTGTAGCCCTGCTCACCAAACGCCCGGAAGTAGCTGATCAGCTGCACCAAAAACGCCCCACGCAGGTTGCCCCTGCCGTCATCGCTGCCGGGGTATGGGCCACCACGGGCATCGTCAGGTATGGCCGTCTGATATCCAGTGGGCAAGATGCCTGCACGGCGCAGGGCCACCTCACTGCGCTTGTCATGGCGGCGGCCACCCCAGGCCTGAGCATTCAGAATCTTTTGTGGGTCAATGCCCTTGCCGCCCATGTAGGCGGGCTCGATCGTCACGCTCAGCTTGTCTGGCTTGGCCATGCGCACACGCGGGCTGCGCAAGATGTAGCTGGTGGGCCGGTCAAACACCGCCCGCATCTCGTCTTGCATGGCGCGGCGCACTTCAAAGCCCGCATCGTTCAGCGCCTTGGCATAGGCGCGTGCGGCCTGCTGGCCAGTCAGGCCGTGCAGTTGCCTGAGCACCTCTGCCTGATTGATTACTTGGGCACTCAGCTGAATGTGCATATCAGGCCTCTCGCTTCGGTGTGCGGGCTGCCACGGCATTGACCAAGGCACTGACACCCGCAATCAACTCATTGGCCTGGTGCTCAACACGGCGGTGTGCATTGCCACTTACGGCACCGTTTCCGCGCAACGCATCGGCAGCCGCCGCAGTTAACTCACCCATCGCCTGCTGCAAAAAACGAAATGCCTCCCAGGCATCACCCTCAGCCACATCCGGGCGAGAGCGCAGGCACACATGGTCCAGCGCGGCCGACATGGCAAACAGCACATACGGCAGGCCAGACACCATCTGCAAAGCCACCGCTTCTTTCAGCGACAGATGGTGCGACGTGTTGTTGGGGTTGAGCTTGTGCTGCAGCGTGTTGGGCGACACACCCATGCGCTGTGCCAGCACTTGCACACCGCCGGGTGTCTCTTGCGCAATTAGGAAGGCGGCATCCAGCACATCCATGCCACGGGCAATGTCGGCATGCGGCTGCTTTTCGCCATAGACCTGAAAAGCTGCGGCAGAGAAACTCAATCCCGTCACAGCAACACCCCCTGTTCAGGAGCCAGCATGCAAAACGAAACACCAACGCCCACAGCACAAGAATTCGCCATCCTCCAACTTCGCGTCACTGCTTTGGAAGAGTTCCTCGCCCAAATGGCCACCATCCTGGAATGCGAGCGCAAAGGCTTCACCGCTGACCGCATGAATGCCTGGCTGGACATGACCACCGCAAAAATGCAAATGACCAAAAGTGCCACGCTTGAGGAAGTGCAAGCCCTGCGCAGGCTGCAACGCATCGTGGTGGGGTAAGCGGCATGCAGGCCGCCCGTCATCTTCGAATGGGTGCCCGCCCCTGCCTTGGCTACGATGGAAGCTCTCACACAACCAACGCCAGGGAGGGCGGACATGAGACGCGATATGGAAGTCATAAGGCGCATAGCACTTGCCACAGAAGAACTTCCTCCAGGGCAGCCTCTTCGAGAAATCGAAGGCATCGATGGGGTGTCCTTCGCTATCCATGCCCAATGGATGCACGAAGCAGGCTTGCTTACCGCCACCATCCATCCCAAGGAAAGCATCAAACCTCCGGACCTCGCATTGGTCTGGCGCTTGACATGGTCAGGCTGTGAATTTGCCGAAGCAGTTCGTAGCGACACGCTCTGGGCCAAAGCAAAAAAGCAAGTCATAGCGCCGTCAAGCTCCTGGACGTTTGGAGTCCTGACCGACTGGCTCAAGTCCGAGATCACAGACGGCCTGAGCAAAATCGCTGGAAGTTGAGAGCACGTCGCGTAAAGACAGCGCGCAGGCCAGTAACCCGTTGCCTTGCGCCGCAACAAGCGCAGGTGCCAACGCCTGGCCCATGGGCCAGAACGCCAATGTGGAACCAGCGGCATTGGCCCAACGCTCGGCAAGGCCCAGCAAGTCAATACAGGTCGGCATGGGTAGGAATCTGGGCTTAGCCATACCCCACCTCCTGCGTTGCTTGGGGCAAGGGGGCATCGCGCAATACACCGTTGGTTGCCGTGTTCACAAAGGCCGCTGCCACGCAACAACCACCAATCACAAGAGAAAGCAATGGACGTATCAGCACTTGTCACCTCCATCACCGGCGCAGCCCAACTCACTCGACTGCTGGTCGATGAGCGCGATCGCCAAAAAACGGCGGCCATCCAGATCGATCTCACGAACAAAATCACTGAGGCACAGATTCAGCTCACGCAAGTACTCGGCGCCATCATCGAAAAAGATGGGCTTATCCAGTCCCTTTCCGAGCGCGTACGCCAGTTGGAAGCTAATCAGGACGAGCGCGCTCGATACCAGCTTTGTAAAGTGGGCGTTATCGGGGATTTCTTTGCATACCAGCTGCGCACTGCCGCCGAACTCAGTGAGCGCGGCGATGAGCCCCCGCACTTGCTGTGTCAACCGTGCCTCGATATCCGCCAGCACAAGAGCATCTTGCGAATCACTGGCATCTACTGTTTCTGCGACTCCTGCAACAGGAAAGTGCCGGTCAAGCTCGATGCCACTTCCTCTCCCTTGCCCGTCATCGGGCTGTAACTTCTTGGCGTTCATTTCAGCCATGTGCCTCCTCCTGCGTTGCAGAAGGCACGGGCACCTCACGCAACAACGCTGCAGGTACTTTTGGCGCTGGTGCACCTTTCTCGCACTGGCTGCTTTTGGGCCGGTCAAAACGATCAGGCCAAAAGTGGTGCAGCGCATTCGGAAGCAGGCCGCCAACCACATTGGACATAAACATGCCCCCAGCAAACGCGATCCAGAAAAAACGCTCGTTAGAACCCATAGACACCTACCTTCATTTGCTAAGTGGCAACGCACCCACCCCTGAGAACTGGGATGCCGCAGCCGAATTGATCAATGCGGGAATGGCTACCGGACAAGTGCACCGCAGCAGCACAATGGCGGCAGGCGAAATCGACGCCCTCTTTGCATTCGCCCCCACGCTGTCGGGGCGTCTGTATGCGCAGCAACTGCAAGAAAACAAACGCGCACGCGGCGTAATTGGCCGCCTGCAGAAATACCTGCTGGTACTACTTGGCTGGGTCGGGGGTGTGCTGTCTGCAGCGTTTGCAGACCTGCTGCTCGAAGCGGCCAAACGCGGGCTAGGCTGGTGATGTCAGCCATGCGCCACCTCCTGCATCGCTTGGGGCAAGGGGGCATCGCGCAAGTAGGCACTGCTGCGCATCAAGCTTCGCTCTTGGGCAATCCACGGGTTATCGCGTTCGATAGCAGCGGGAATGCCACGACTCTTCCAGTTCTGAACACGCTGAGCACCGCCTTTTTTAGGGTCAAAGCCCAAGCGCGTTGCGAACTTCACTACGCCGCCGAGCCGAGAAATGAGCTGTTCGTCTTGATGCATGCAGGAATTAAACATTCAGTTTAAACAAAAGTCAAACGCTGCGTTTAACAACATTTTGTTTACTAAACAGAAAATTTCACACATGCACGCTTCTACAGAACGGCTCTATCAAGCAGCCAAACAAATGCGAGATGTCTCCGGCCAATCGGCAGTCGCTCGCCTTCTCAACGAATCGCCTCAGACTGTGAAGAACTGGGAGACACGCGGCGTTTCGCGCGCAGGTGCCATGACTGCTGAAACTGTGATTGGTGTGCGTGCCGCCTGGCTGCTCACTGGAGAAGGTTCAATGAGCGCGGGGTCGACGTCGCCAATAGTTATCAACCAGACACAGGCCGTGATGGAGTCTGAAGACCTAGTGCGCATCCCCCTGCTGGCCAATTGCGGCAGCATGGGCCCGGGCAATGAGGCGCTGGATGCGGACTATGTGGTGGGCGACCTGGCCCTGTCATCGCACTGGATCAACCAGCACATCCGCCCCGGCAATATTCGAGAGCTGAAGTTCATCCACGCCCATGGCGAAAGCATGGCCCCCACCTTTAGCAGTGGTGACGTGCTGCTGGTAGACGTGGGCTCACGCGACCCTTCCAGCATTGAAGGCGTGTACGTGCTGGAAGTGCGCGGCCAGCTCTACGTCAAGCGTGTGCGCGTACGCATGGATGGAGCCATGGAAGTCAGCTCTGACAACACCAACATCAAAACCGTAGATGTACTCAACGGTGACCACCAGTTGAACGTACTGGGACGTGTGGTGTGGGCGTGGAATGGGAAAAAGCTTTAGATACTCTGTGAATAAATGCATTAGTCACAGACTGCATACGGCCATGAGTAGTCATCCAACTATTGGTCTTTGACGACTAATAAAAGACACGAATTTCGCATGCGATTGCTCACTCTTTTAACTACTGATAGATTTATTTTTATAGGAACGAGGAGCAATTTCGCATGTCGTCTAAATCTAGTTAGCAAGGAAAGTGTAGTTATGTGTGAAAGTAAAACCGCCGCCAAAATTGCAGAAATACAAAAGCAGCTTCAAGCCGTGGGCAGAAATATCGATGTTCTTAATCTATCGCTTGGTGTCCATACGCCAAAAATTCTTAGATCATTGGCTGACGACATTGAATCTGGAAAAATTGAAGTCAATGAATCCAAATTAACAATTAATGCTCTTCAAGATCCCAAAGCTCAAACCCTTACATTAACTACAAAAAAGGTGTAAGCCTGCGCTCGAACTGCCCCAACTGCGGCGGTTGGCTTAGTTATTCCGCTCCACCGCACAAGGAGATCCTGTGATGATCATCGTTTTAATTCATTGGCGCATCAAACCGACATCTGAAGCAGAGGCTGCCTTCTTTGAGTTTTGGAAAAATCAAGCAAAGATCCTCGATAAAACTCAGCTTATAGGGGAATTTCTTAGCGCTCCGATGCCTGCCACAGACTTTCCGTTCAAGGTTGATGACCTTTCAGAAAGCCATAGCAACGGCATGTGCAAACACTTCATCAATGTGGGTGTATGGAAAAGCTGGAACGGATTCAACGAGCAGGTTGGCAGGTATATGAACGATAGCAATCCCATGCTTGAGTTCGAAGCAGAGCGTCGAACAAGAACCGTTCTCGACCCCAGGCATTGGCGTATTGGAAATTCACACCTTCCAATTGAAAGCACGTGTGAATGAGTGCGCTGTGGCCCGCTTACATAGTCCACTAGTAACTTCGCTGTCTGCTTTGGGTCGAGGCTGTGTGAAAACTTGCCCGAACATGAAATTCCGGGGTGTTCTCACCATTACCTCGGTCAAGAAATATGCATGCAGCGCGATCTGAGAGATCTTTTTGCTGTTGATGCCAGTGCTCCATGCGTTTTCACACAGCCTCGGTCGATCCCAGGCCCTCGCCAACGACCGCTAACCCGCATGCAAACTCGAGGCCAAACCTCGTCCAGATTGCCCAGTGTCGAGCGACCACTCCCGCCGAAAGCGGAGGCTGACTAGTGATCTTGCAATCGACTGCAGTGGGTCGATTACAGACAAACATCATCTCAATTCAAGGCCCGCCTAACGCGGGCTTTTTTACGCCCTAAATATTTGGCGCATCCATCGGATCGCCTGGCAGCTCTACCGGTGGGGCATCGCTGGGCGGATCAATCGGCTCAGGTTTGGGATCTTGTTCCTTGCGAGGCTCTTTGGGGTTCAGTTGCATGGCAGCGCCCTCCTTCCACAGTTGTAGCCCAACTCTTTTGCACTGCCTGTCGGATGACAGCCCACCACTTTTTGTTAAAACACCTTGTTTAAACAAAACGTTTGACTTATTGATAAACACAGCGTTTAATTCATTCATCGCAGCACCAACCGCTACATGACCTAGGGGAAGCGATCCGCCCCGTACCGAATCGATGCAAGAGGAAGGTCTAGCGCCCCACGGCGCGCAGCAAGGTGCCACCGCGATGGGTGCCACGGCATTGACCGGGGCGTTGCCCCCGGTCTTTCACAAGCTGCTGCCGATGTGGCTCCCCAGCCAAAGTTTGGGGTTCGTCCGGCTCCATAGCGTCACCCGGCATGGCGGGTGCTCCGCGCAGCGTCCCGCTGTATCCAGTCGCCAAAGTGCGTACACGGTCAAAGGGTGAGGCAAACCGGGTTGCCAAGAACAGCAAAGCCCGTTGCGCAAGCGATGACAGGTCGGAAAGCTACGACCGCAAACCAGAGCCTTGTGACAGAGGGCTGCGGTTTGAGACTCAAGCCAGTGTTACTTACGCATTGATACAACGCGGGTATTGCTTCAGGAGCATCGTGCAGGCATGAAAGCCGTGTTGGCTTTCTCTAACTTTAGGAGTTAGTCCAATGCAACACATATCCACTCTGGCCTGAACATCCTTGGTCAGAGACAAAGGTAAGAGCGACAAGCTGAGCGATCTTCGCCTGGTCTAAAGCAGCCAGGACAAACTCAGAACAAAAAGCAGCAAGACGATGCTTTCAAGCAGAGTGTGTTTATTTTCTGCATGTCGCTCTTCCGTCCACCAAACCACCAGCCCGCATCGAGCGGGCTTTTTCATGCCCAAACACAAGCAGCTTCCACCAGGAGGCTGTTTTTGTTTGTCCAAGGAGACCATCGTGTAAGTGAGCAAGCCCCGTGGGCACAAAGCATCGCCCCCTGCAGCGAGATGCAGGGCCATGAGGTGCATTTACTGACCCAGTGAATACACCTGATGGCAAACGTGACTGGTAGTCGCCCTCCAGCAAGGCGTGAAAGTCGACCCCCTCCATCTTGTCGAAAAGCCGGGGCTCATACGGCGCCATCAACCTTTTTTTAGCCGGGTCGTGGGGGTCTCCTCCCTCCCTCTTCTTCCCATGGCATGCCGAAAGGCACCGGCTTTTTAATTCTCAAGCCCACTACCCGGTGGGCTTTTTTTGGTCCAAAAAACCAAAAGATCGCATTTCTTACGGCAAAAAAGCGTATTTAAGGTTAATTTTTTGCATTTCAGACAAAAAATCTCTGAAACATTAAAATCCACTATCGCCCTATGGTTAATTTATCAGTAAGCACTTTTCTTGCTGACCTTATTTCCAGAGGTTCTCTAACCCTTGACATGTTTAAGGAGTTGAAGAAATTTGGCTAATTCCCTAACAAAAGAGCAAGGTCTCCAGATCACTACGCTCAATAACGAAGGCAAGCCCCACAGCACGATTGCTAACCAGCTGGGCATAACCATCGCCGCCGTTCGCCAGCACTGTGCCAATGCCCGCAAATCACCTTCGTTGAGTGCGCTCAGCAATCGCACCAAAAACAAGGCGAAGGCTCACATCAATGCAGTGGCCATCAAGACGCGTGACACCAAGCACACGGTGCTTGAGTTCAAGCCAGACCCCAACGGCCCATTCGTCAACGCCACCATGACGGACAGATACCTCGGCCTTGAGCTCTCTTACCGCAGATAAGGCCTGACGCGCTGCGCCTTTGAAACCCCTCCGCACAAGCGGCGTTGCCCTCTGCACGACAGCAGAGGGAAAACCCAAGCGCCCTGCTCACAAGGTGTTTGGGTTTGTTGAAACAAACACTTGCAATCATCACACCCCCACCCGATTGAACTTTCACGGTTCAATGCCATCTGTTAATAGTAAGCACCCATCTGCATCAGTTTCAAGCCGGGCTAAGGGCACCTCCTCCCTCCCTCTTATGCAATCCCATAGCACGCCGCAAGGCACCGGCCTTTTATTCCAAGCCCACCACCCGGTGGGCTTTTTTTTGGCCGCAAAGGAGGCTGCGAACATGAAATCTATGAATCAACGCCTGACCACACTCGCCTTTGCTGCGTGCGTGATAGCTCTGACCGCAGGCTGCAGCGACGCCAACGTGGCATCGCGCAACCTCTCAAAAGCAGCCGATAACTTTGAAGTCAACCGCCGCATTGTTTTCTACAACGGCATCACTGACACCTACTTGCTCAGCATTGAGGGCATGTGCAGCAAAGGCAACGATGACACCATCTCCAAACTGACCATCACTTGCAAAGTGAGCCCAGACACCTACAAAAAGCACTACCTGGGCCTGTCTGACAACGTGACTTATTTCATAGAGCAGCTTGAACCACTTACGGCAGGCACAAGCCACTATGTCGTGAACTTCAAGCCCTCAGTAATCATTCCTGATGTGCGCCAGCGCTAAAAGCGCACAAGGCTTCAGTCATCCTACGAGCGACGACCGCTTAGTCATCAAGGCCTTCGTCGTCGCCATCATCGTCAAGCAGCTCAACAAACACCTCAACACGCACCTGTGTGGGTGAGTGCCAGTTAAAGGTTCTGTCCAGAACCTCATAGATGGGCCCATTTTCAAACATGCACACGCAGTCTCCTGGCAGTGGAATAGCCGCCAATGCGCCCACTTCATTGACATCGAAGCCAGGGATAGGGGCTGCGTCAGCCGCATCTTCATTCACCAACACAAACTCAAGAGTTACTTGCATGCTTTTTCCTTTGATACGCCCACAAATGTGGGCATTTTTTTGCCTAGAGATTTTGAAATGACCGCCTGAGAGCCACGTGGGCAACAAGCACCGAAACCCCTGCGCGTCAAGCAGGGCCATCGAGCCATCTGGTGAGGCTGCTGATCTGCGCAGATCTGGGGAGATCTGCAGCCCTCCGGCACGCGCCTTACTGGGTGCGTGATCAACAGCTTCACCTGATGGCTTGAACCAACACCACCGGAGACCCGATCATGAGCGATAACACCGCACAGCGTGCGCTGGCCTACTTCTTCTACCTTGCGCAAGGTCACTGTCACAGCAGCGCCCGTGTTGCTGCCCGCTTGCTACTGAACTGCTACAACGGACACCGCTTCAACTTTGACGTGACTGATTTGCGGCTGCTGGATGCCCAACACCTGGACATGACCCTGCAGATCATGCGCATGGATGCACATTGCACCCGTGAGGTACACGACCATCTCAATGACATGTACGGCCGCACTGACTTTGGCCCGCGCTTTGAGCACTTGGCGTGGAAGTTTGGCCTCAAGGGCAAGACCAAGAAAGACTGGCTCACCCCGGTGGAACCCGTCACCTTCACCAATCCCCTGAAAGAAACAGCCGCCCACTGAGGCGGTTTTTTCATGTCCATTTAGGAGCCATGCAATGAACCACCCACCAGGTCGCCTGACCATGCCCCGCGTGCTGCTGGCTGACCGGGCTTTTAGCTACACAAAGGCAGTTGCCACCAACGTGCAAGCCACTTGGGAGCGTGAAAAGCGCCTCCAGCAGCAAGAAGCCATTGAGCAACAGCGCGCCGCACAACTAGCCCAGCCGTTGCTGCCAGGCATACAGCCCCAGCAACTGACGCCGCCAAAGCCCAGCAGCCACAACTGCGTAAATCAGCCACCCAATCGGTGGTGAAAAATGCACCCGCAGCAATCGTGTGGCCGTCACACATCCAAGTTCAGCACATTGCACTGCCTCAGCCACCCGCTGATTACCGCATCTGCAATGGTTCCAGCAAGCAGGCGTACGTTCCAGCCACGACCCGGTAGCTGGCTACATGCCAACTTTACAAATCTTTGTTTCAGTTTGATACAAAGTGGTCGATAAACTGGAAGTTACTGGATAAGCACAAGGAGACATCAATGAGGCTATGCATCATCAAAGTTGCAGGCGCGTACTACACGGCCCTGTTCCCCAGCACGTTCGCTGCGCTGGAAGATGCCATGAAGCGCTTCCCCAGAGCCGCAGCGATCAGCGTTCAGGCAGCCCGACACTAAGCGCATGCCAAATAGGTGACCCCAGAAGCGCCTTACTTGCAAAGCCAGTAGCGCTAAAGCACCCCACTCATTCCCCAGGCCCGCCACCGTGCGGGCTTTTTTACGCCCGCCCTCAGGAGCCACACCATGCGCCAAGCAATTGTCTGGTTAGTTGCAATCGCCCTCACTGTGCTCATCGGCGCAATGGCCGCCCAACCCCTGTGACCTCTAAAACCACGCCATACCCAGCTTGCAAACCACAGCCGCAGCATGCCAAAGCGTGCATGCAATTTCAGATCAATCTGTATTCATCTCTCAGCAGATTGAATCAATCAGATGTTAAGAAACATGAAATATTACTCATTTGGTAAGAACAACCATTATTGACAATGCAGGTAGTCATTGCCTGACACTGTGAACCCGGCCAGTCTGCGAACCTATCAACAAGGCGAGCAACCTGCTTGCCTGCCAACCTGAAGGAGCTACGGAAATGTCGCAACACAACCAGCCACAGAACCCCAACCAAAAGGAAAAGCAGCAACAGCAGCAAAACCCGAATCAGCAGCAGCCGGGGCAAAGCACCCCCAAGCCCGGGCAACAGCAGCAGCAAAACCCCAACCACAGCAACCAGCCAGGGCAGCAACAGCAGCCTCAAAAGCAAAAGCAATAACGGGCAAATGCTCGCTGCTTTAAGCAAGCAATGGTTTTAGGTTTTTAAATTCTGAGAAGGAACTCCAATGCAAACAATCAACTCAGCGTCGTCCGTCATTTCGTCCTCCCGAGTCAACGGCACGAACGTCTACAACCCAGCTGGAGAGAAGCTGGGTTCCATCGACTCACTGATGATCGACAAAATCACCGGACAAGTTCGCTATGCAGTCATGGAATTTGGTGGCTTTCTAGGCATAGGCACTGACTTGTACCCACTGCCATGGAACAGCCTCAAGTACGACCCCAACCAAGGCGGCTACGTGGTTTCAGTCTCCAAAGAGCAGCTGGACAAGGCTCCACGCTATGAAAACAGCACCCTGCCTGAGTACAACGACGAGTACGGCCGCCGTGTCTACGATCACTACGGTGTTCCCTACTACTAAAAAACGGCCCTCTTACCTTTTTAATTTCAACCCACTTCGGTGGGTTTTTTTACGCCCCCGGCTGCCACTCAGTGCATCGCAGGCAACGCCGCTTAGGCAAGCTGACATTCACGACCAACCCCAACCAAAGCCATGCTTAGCTCAAACACACCTAGACTACACAACCGCACTAGCTGCGCTTGGTAGCTGCCCTTTACTTCAACCCCAACCACCATGGCCACAGAATCTGCACCGCAACGAATTATCAAATCATGGCTTGGTCTGGGCATCGGCGTGTTCTGCACACTGCTGTCACTCGTCTCTTGGCTCAACACAAAAGACATCTCTTACCTTGTCGCCATTACAGGCTTCGTCTGCTGGACTATTGCCTGGAGCCAGATGGGTGCTTCATTCAACTTACCCCTGCGCGACATGTTCCGCCAGTCAGTAAAACTGAGCCGCACTTCATTCATCTGCACCATCGCAGGTATGGTTTTGGTGTGCGCCTCACTGGCAATGCGCTGGCTGCTGTAAAAGCAACCCACCCCAACCCACAAACCCGCGCAACTCACACTGCGCGGTTTTTTACGTTTAAAGGCAAACACATGCGCACCACCAGCCCACCAAAGGCGAAGGTTTGCCTTGCGGGCATTGAACTATGTGTGCTTTTTAAGCGCGTAGTAGAAAACCCAAGCTGCAGCCAGATAAACCAATGGATAGGCAGCCACATAGACCACAAGGTGCAACCAGGCAGCCAGGGCGTCTGGTGCAAAAAGAATGACTTTGCATATCGCTACAAAAAGACTGGCGGTGTAGGTCAGTAGCAGCAGGTATGCCCCAGTGCCTGCCACCACCAGCATGCGATGACGCAAGGCTGGCACATGCAATTCACCACGACACAAAGCAACCGGAATACGAATCAACCTATTGATCGCCATGAAAAAGATGAACGGCAGAAATATGAGTGGCAATAAAAACATTTAGCCGCACGCCTCTGACTAGTTGCTCCCACTGTAGCGCCTTCTGATCAGCAACCACAGCCCCGCCTAGAGCGGGGTTTTCATTTTGGAGAACACCACCATGACACAAGCACAGCCACTCATTGAAACCTTACCAATGACTTTGGGTACACCCATAAGCACTGAACAAGACAATCCATCAAACATCGAAATACCGCTACAGATCGAACTGCCCAACGGCCAGGCCTTGTATACAGCAGTGGTCTTAGGCGGCCTCCACTACCATGGTCAGCAGCAGATTGCTGAGCGCATCACTACAGCCTGGAACGCATTTGTAGGTGTACCCACCCTAAGAATCAATCGACCTACACAGTGCCTGCACCAGATTGCAGAGCCAGCAACACAGAGGCTGGATGCGAAGCGGTTTCTTAGTGAATCTGACTATGAAGATCTATGGCACTTTGAGGGCATGACGTCAGACGGCGAGGGCTACGACATTTCAAAGGAGCGCATGAAGCGGTTGGCAGAGCTTGGTGTTGTGCGCTGGTTTGGGAAAGATCGCTACGGCGTCACGGCTTTCGGGCAATACGTATTGAAGACATGGACGGATCTTCCACTTGAGACTTACGCAGAAGCGAACGCGCGCTGCAATGCCGAGTTCAAAGCGTGTATTGAACGCCTCAACACAGAAGCCCTTGCAAGACAAGCCAAGCAGGGAGAGCCAGATGGGCAGTAGACGCAAACGCACCCAGCGCGATCGCCGCGCACCCATCCCCGATTTTGATGAACCCCTGCCCCGCTAAATCGGGGCTTTTTTAATGGAGCAAGCAGATGATCGACGCAAAGACCGTGGCACCCATGCTTGGCATCAGTGAACGCTCAGTTTACGAACTGGCAAAGTCTGGGCGCTTGAATTGCTACCGCTTTGGCGCGGCTGTGCGTTTTGATGAAGCTGATGTTGAGGAGTACAAAAAATCATGCCGATCCGTTTTGACACACGCAACCAGCGTTGGCGCTTTGAGTTCGACCAGGTTATTGCGGGCCAGCGGCAGCGGGCTAGCCGCCTACTTCCAAAAGGCTACACAAAAGCCGAAGCCCAAAAGTTCGAGTTAGAGGAAACCAAGCGGCTCCACTCCGTTGCAGCTGGTGTCAGCAGGCCAGAACCACTGATTGAAGATGCGGTTCTGCTGTATCTCAAGCATCACGCCCCTGCCCTCAAAAGTTTTGCGAACACCGTGCGAGAGTTGAAGGCTTGCTATGACGCCTACGCTGGCAAGCCTTTTTCTGCTTTGCCAGCCATTGCATTGAGCTACAAGCCAGTAGATGCAAACAAAAAACCACTGGCTGCGGCAACAGTGCGAAACCGCCTGTCATACCTGCGAGCGGCCTGCCGCTACGCATGGAGGCATCATGATCTGGGTGACAGCAATCCTGCAGAGCGGGTTAGCATGCCGAAGGTGCGCAACGAGCGTCACGTGTATCTTGGTCGCCCTGAATTTCTTGCCATCTGCCAAGAAATTAAACCCGGCAAGGCACGGGCAGCAATTCGGATTGCCTTCTACAGCGGCATGCGAGCAGCCGAGGTAGGCCTGGCCCACGTCCATTTCGGCAGCGATGTATTCGAGCTGGGGGGCGAACACACCAAAAACGGTATGCCACGCGTAGTGCCAATTCACCCCAGAATTGCCCACGTAGTGCGCAACCCTGGCTTATGGCCGGTCAAGTCCACCAAGTGGACTGTGAGCAAGGTGTTCAAAGCAGGCGCTCGAGCAGCAGGCTATGGTCATGCCCGGTTGCACGATTTGCGCCACAGTACAGCAAGCGAGATGATCAATGCCGGGGTCGATCTCTACACCGTGGGCGGCGTGCTGGGTCACAAGTCTGCCATCAGCACCAAGCGCTACAGCCACCTGGCAACCAAGACACTGCAAAATGCCGTTGGGTTGGTTGGCAAAAAAACCCGCACAACGGCCAAAATAAAAGCCACTTAAAAGCGGCTGAACAACTAAAATCAGAGCAAGAAAAAGCCCCGTGTATTGCTACACGGGGCTGTAATCTTTGGTGGGCCCTGCGAGATTCGAACTCGCGACCAACGGATTAAAAGTCCGCTGCTCTACCGACTGAGCTAAAGGCCCTACCTACCAATCAAAATATTCATCTGATCAGCGAATAGATCAATTGTAGCATCGCTTTTTTGGTGATTTTTCAAATTCGTGCTATTTTTTTGAGTTGCTCGCAATTTCCTCTAGAACCCAACCTGCAGCACATTGACCAAATGTGGCAGTCACTGCTACCACTGACCCATAGCCACTGCAGTTCAATGAACCATCAGTGGCTGCCAATTGGCATGAGGCACTGGGTTGCTGAACAGCCTCACGACTGAACACTGTCGTTACGCCTATTTTCTTCCCCTCTTTGGGAGCATTGAATTCTTTGCGCAAGCGATATCGCAGTTGTGCCAGCAACGGATCGTGCGTGACTTTGGAAAGATCATCGATCTCTACTTTGTGCGCCAGCCGCTTGCCCCCTGCCGCACCCACACTGACAAACATAGACTTACTGCGGCGCGCCCATTGCGCCATGGCAAGCTTGGCTTTGACCTGATCGCAAGCGTCGATCACGGCATCCACATCTGCGGGCAGAATTTTTGGCCAGTTATCAGGTTCTACAAAATCTTCAATGCAGTGCACTGTGCACAGTGGATTGATTTGGGCAATGCGTTCGCGCATTGCTTCGACTTTGGCTTTACCCACCGTATCCGTCAGCGCATGAATCTGGCGATTGATGTTGGACTCTGCCACGTTGTCCAGATCAATCAAGGTCAACGTGCCCACACCACTGCGAGCCAGCGCCTCGACTGCCCATGAGCCGACTCCGCCCACACCAACTACCGCAACATGTGCTTGGCGAATTCGGGCTGCGCCATCGACACCGTAGAGGCGCTCCAGCCCACCAAATCGGCGCTGAAGATCAGCGTCTGCAAAAAAACTATCGCCGGCTAAGCCGGCGATGGTGTTGCTTGTTTTCTCAGATGAACTCATTCACTTCAAACGCTGAAGACGTTCCTTTGCTGTTGAAGCAGCTTCAGAGGCAGGATAGTCTTTGACCAAGTCTTGCAGTGTCTTTACCGCACCCTTGGTGTCTTTCAATTCCAGCTGGCAATTCGCAATGGACAAGGCTGCATCTGCAGCACGGGCATGCTGAGGGGCTGCTTTGAGCATGGATCGGAAATTGGCAATAGCTTCTTTGTAATCACGCCCTGCGTACTGCGTGTTACCCAACCAAAACCTTGCAGATGGCACGTAGCCGCTACTTGGATAGGTATTGACAAAGCTTGCAAAGGTTTTGCGTGCCTCTGCGAACTCGCCTGCGCGAAACTTCTCCAACGCAGCGTCAAAATCACGCTTTTCCGCAGGATCTGCTGTGAATTCCAGACCATCCAGTTGGACACGGACAGGTTCAAACTTACGCAGCCGGTCATCCACACCAGCGGCCAAATCTTTTTGACGGCGCTGGATTTCGGAGACTTCCCGCTCAAGCTGCTCCTTAGCACCATTGAGCTGAGCCATTTCGCGGCGCATGGATTCAATTTGCGACTGCAAATCCAGCATCCCCCGACGCATTTGTGCGGCTTCCTCAGCACTGCTATCAAAGCGCTGACGCAATTCCAAGATGGCACGACGCGCTTCCGCATCTTCCAAAAAAGCGTATGCAGGATGAACAAATGCCGTGCACAGGCCAATCACAGCCAGTGCACGAACATTCATCCGCAAAAATCCATTGCGAATGCTCATGCTTTAACGGTAAGAAAGTTCAGCGCGACGATTCTGCGAGTAGGCAGCTTCGTTGTTGCCAGATACCGCAGGCTTTTCTTCACCGAAGCTCACCGCTTCAACTTGGTTGTCGCTAACACCCAGCAAGTTGAGCGAGCGGCGCACTGCTTCAGCACGCTTTTGACCCAATGCCAAGTTGTATTCACGGCCACCGCGCTCGTCGGTGTGACCTTCAACAGTCACTTTGCGCGAAGGATCAGCCTTGATAAAGCGGGCATTCGCATCAACCAGGCCTTGAGCATCCGGCTTCACGATGAAGCTGTCGAAGTCAAAGTACACCACACGGCCAACGCCGCGAGGGCCGCCGTCAGCATCGATTTGGGAACCGGTCAAGTCCACGCCTGCCACACCGCTGGCTGCGCCAGAAGTGTTGGCACCGCCGTTGGCACCAGCAGCGGCGTTTTCATCCAACTTCACGCCGGAAGAGCAGCCAGCCATCAAGGCAGCTACAGACAATGCGATAGAAACTCGCTTAAACGTAATCATCAAAAATTCTCCTTGCCTAGGTATCCTAGGTCACTAATAGAACGCAAGCCATTCACAAAGGTTTACGTAAATTCAATATTTTTGATAAGGACCCCAGTCAGGTTCACGGATTTCACCGCCCTGTCCGGCCAATCGCGCTTTGATCTTGCCATCCAGGGTGGTTGTCATCAATGCTTCGCGGCCCCCTTGCTTGGTTGCGTAAACGATTAGACGGCTATTGGGCGCAAAGCTTGGGCTTTCATCATCAGAGGTATCGGTGACCGAAGTGGCATTGCCCGATTCCAACTCCATGACGAACAGCTTAAATGCACCGCCTACTCGTGATATGTAGGCCAACCACCGGCCATCAGGGCTGACCGTAGGTGAAATGTTGTAGTTTCCGGAGAAGGTCACACGCTGCGCGGACCCGCCCGTGGCTGCCACTTTGTAAATTTGTGGAGAGCCACCACGGTCACTGACAAAGTAAACGGTTTTGCCATCGGCAGAGAATGCCGGCTCTGTATCAATGCCGTTGCTTTGCGTCAGCCGTGTGGGCTGCCCACCGTGTGAGCTGATGCGATAAAGCTGCGAAAGCCCATCACGCGTCAGCGTAACGGCCAAAGTTGCTCCGTCCGGGGCCCAGGCTGGTGCGCTGTTAGACCCGCGGAAGTTGGCCACCAAACGACGGCGGCCACTGGCTACTTCGTGCACATAGACCACGGGCTTGCGTGCTTCAAACGACACATATGCCAGCTCGCCGCCATTGGGCGACCATGCAGGAGAAATGATGGGCTCGGTGCTCGACAGCGCAGACTGGGCATTTTCACCATCCGCATCTGCCACCCACAGCACATAGCGTTTGCCGGCTTTGGTTACGTATGCAATGCGTGTCGAGAAAATACCGCGCTCGCCAGTGAGTTTTTCGTAAACGAAATCAGCGATACGGTGAGCAACCAAGCGCAGATCAGCCTGCGTGACCGCAAAACCCTGACCACCCAGGTCCTGACCTTTGACCACGTCCCACAAACGGAAACGCACATCAAAACGACCATCTGCCAAACGTGTCACGCTTCCGGTGACGAGTGCATCTGCAGCACGCTGGCGCCACTGTGCCATCTCAGGGCGCGAAGTTTCATCCAGCGCTACGCCTGCTGCGTCAACATTGCGAAATTGACCACTGCGCTCCAAATCAGCACGGATGATTTGGGAAATCTTCTGGGGTGCGCCCTCTTCACCACGGAATGCGGGCAAAGCGATCGGAAGCTGGGTAAGGCCAACGCCGGTCACTTCCACGCGGAACTGCGCCAAAGCAGGCAACGCTGACGTTGCAGCCATTGCGGCAAGCAGAGTTCGACGCGATGTGAGCGGTGCGACCGCTTGGAGAGGGGATGTGAGAATTTGAGGTTCAGTATTCATGCGCAGCCATCATGTACCGGATCAGGCTCCCGGGACTTCCTATGATGTTACACACAGTTCAAGGCATGTGATCACATTGATGCTGTGTCAATGTGTATAGCAAGGCTGCAGAGCGGGCACGTAGAATCGCTTTTCACATGCAGACCCCAGAAAAAAACCACCATTTGATGACCAACGCTCCCTCTGACTTGTCACTCAAGCAGCGCTTGCTGCGCGTAGCGCCTTACTTTGGCAACCAGAAGCTGGCGTGGACAGTGGCTATTGTGGCAACGCTGCTGGGCGCAGCCACCGAGCCCATGATTCCGGCTTTGCTAAAGCCCCTGCTTGACAGTGGTTTTTCTGAGGGAACGCTGAATCTCTGGATGGTGCCTGTCGCCATCATTGGCGTTTTTTTACTGCGTGGTGTTGCGCAGTTTCTGGCTCAGTACGCGCTGTCGCAAATCGCCAATGACGCCATGCTGCGCCTGCGCGAGGTGCTGTTTCGGCGGGTGCAAAACACCGACATGCGGCTGTTTCAGTCGCAAACTGCCAGTTCTCTGTCCAATACCGTGGTGTATGAGGTGCAAACGGGTGCCAACCAGTTGGTCAGCGCCTTCATCACGCTGTCGCGCGATGGCTTCACGTTGCTGGCCTTGCTGGGCTACTTGCTGTATCTCAACTGGCAACTGACGTTGATTGTGGGCGTGGTGGTTCCAGGTGTCGCTTGGATCATGCGCACCCTGTCCAAGCGCCTGTACCGCATCACCAAAAATAGCCAGAATTCAACCGATTCGCTGGCCTATGTGGTGGAAGAAAACTTTCTGGCCCACCGCATGGTGCGACTGCACGGCGCGCAGGCGGAGCAAGAGCGCCGTTTTCAAGCTATCAGCCGCAAGCTGCGCGGCCTGGCCATCAAGTCCACGATTGCCTCTTCTGCCATGACCCCGCTGACGCAGCTGTTTGCCGCTTTTGCGCTGTCAGCGGTGATTTGTATCGCGCTGTGGCAAAGCCGGACCAATCCTTCGGGGGATATTACGGTGGGCAGCTTTGTGGCATTTATCAGCGCCATGCTGATGCTGATTGCCCCCATGCGCCGTCTGGCCAACGTGGCCAACCCCATCACACGTGGTGTTGCCGCTTTGGAGCGCGGGCTGAGCTTGCTGGACCACACCTTGCCTGAATCCAGCGGCACCCAGCGCCCCAGCCATGTGCAAGGCGCGATTGAGTTGCGCAATGTGGGCGTCTCTTTTGGGGATGACAAAGCGCCTGCGCTGCAGGATGTCAGCTTGCAAGTGCACCCTGGCGAGGTGGTTGCACTGGTTGGCCCTTCGGGCGCAGGCAAAACCACATTGGTCAATTTGCTGCCCCGTTTTCTGAACCCAACTTCGGGTGAGATACGCATGGACGGCGTGCCCCTGCAAGACTGGGATCTGCATTACCTGCGCAGCCAATTTGCCATGGTCAGCCAGGATGTGGTCATGTTCAACGACACCGTGGCTGCCAACGTTGCACTGGGCGGCGAAATGGACGAAGCGCGCGTCTGGGCCAGCCTGGAGGCTGCGAACCTGGCCGAGCATGTACGCCAGATGCCGCAAGGCATACACACCGAGGTTGGCCACAACGCCGCGCAGCTGTCTGGCGGGCAGCGCCAGCGGCTGGCGATTGCGCGCGCCTTGTACAAGAATGCCCCGGTCTTGATTTTGGACGAGGCAACATCTGCGCTGGATACCGAGTCTGAACGCCTGGTGCAACAAGCCTTGCAAACCCTGATGCAAGGGCGAACCACTCTGGTGATTGCCCACCGCCTGTCCACCATTGAGCATGCCGACCGCGTGGTGGTCATGCAGCGTGGTTGCATTGCCGAGCAAGGCACGCACGCTGAACTGCTGGCCCTTAACGGCCTGTACGCACGCCTGCAAGCGCACAGCGGTGGCCACTGAGCCAAATAATAAAAGAGCAGCTAGCGCTTACGCAGCAACACTTTACGTATTAAATGTATTTGAAGTGCTTGCTGGGTAAGCGCTAACCGCTCTTTTTATTGATTTATCAATTACCAGGAAGCCTTGCTTCTGCGCGTTGCCTGGTACGCCGTATCCAGCAGCTTGACCATGAATTCCCGCTCGGAGCGGCGGGCAAAATCAACCGCCGTCAGATTCAGCTCATTGCGCAGTTGCACATCAGCCCCCGCATCCAGCAACAGCTTGACCATCTTTTCCGAGCCATATTGGGCGGCCAGCATCAGCGGCGTGCTTTTGTTGGGCGATTCGGCGTCGATATACGCGTGTTGATCCAGCAACAGCTGCGCAATGGCAACGCTGTGCTCTGTATCTGAACTGGCCACATAGTGCAGCGGCGTCCAGCCGGGATGATTGATGCGTGCGCCCAGCGCCAGCAACTGCTTGACCACATCGATGTGCCCTTTGATACAGGCATGCATCAAAGCGGTCTCACCCGACGCGCTGGCATCGTTGATGCGAACGCCTGGCGCCTTGATCAACTCCTGCGCCACGCGCAAAGACTCTAGCTGCATGGCCTTGACTAGGCCTGGCCGACCGCGCTCATCCACGGTGTTGGGGTCCATGCCCTGCTGCAGCAGTTTGCGCATGCGCACGAAATCATCGCGCGTGATGGCGGTCTGAAAGTCGGTGAGCGCATCGGCATGCGCTACCAGCACAGTGCCAGCCAGCGCACATGCACTGAAAGATTGCAACAAGGCACGTCGTTTCATCCCGTCACCACGCCTTTAAACAGTTGGTCAAAATTTTGGCTGGTCAGCACGGCCACCTCTTGCACCGACAGGCCACGCACCTGCGCCACCTGTTGGGCTACAAACGGCACGTACGCCGGGCTGTTGGTTTTGCCGCGATAGGGCATGGGTGCCAGATAAGGGCTGTCGGTCTCGATCAGGAGACGGTCAGCGGGCACAAACGCGGCTACATCGCGCAAATATTGCGCACTCTTGAACGTCACGATGCCCGAAAACGAGATGTAAAAGCCCAGATCCAGCGCCTGCTTGGCCACCTCAAGGCTTTCTGTAAAGCAGTGAAAGACACCGCCTGCGCTGCCTGCGGAGCCGTCTTCGCCCTCTTCCTTGAGGATGCGAATGGTGTCTTCATGCGCCGCACGGGTGTGAATGACCAGCGGCTTGGCGCACTGCTGTGCAGCGCGAATATGGGTGCGAAAGCGTTCACGCTGCCACTGCATGTCGGCAATCGTGCGACCGCCCTTACGGTCCTCCATGCCGTAGTAGTCCAAGCCTGTCTCTCCAATCCCCACCACGCGGGGCAAAGCGGCACGCTCGAGCAGATCTTGCACGCTGGGCTCGGTCATGTGCTCGGTATCGGGGTGTACACCCACGGTGCACCACAGGTTGTCATACGCCGTGGCCAGGGCATGCACCTCAGGGAACTCTTCCATGGTGCAAGAAATACACAGCGCCCGCGTGACTTGTGCCTCGGCCATGGCAGCCTGAATGGCCGGCAGATTGGCGGACAGTTCTGGAAAGTTCAGGTGGCAGTGTGAATCAGTAAACATCAGTGATCGATCGTACAAAAAACAATGCCGACTCAGGAGCACCCCAAGCCGGCATGGCAAGAAAAAACGCGGTTGGCCTACAGGGTCTGCGTGGGCCTGTCTGAAGCAATGGCAGTGCCCAAAATCTGCTCAATCTTGGCTTTGAGCTGCACTGATTTTTCATCTTTGGGAAAACACACCCCAATGCCCTGCGTGCGATTGCCCCCGGCCCCAGCCGGTGTGACCCAACCCACTTTGCCTGCAATGGGGTAACGCTGGGTGTCTTCAGGCAATGTCAACAGCACGTAGACATCGTCGCCCAAGCGAAAGTCTCGTGGGGTTGCAACAAAAATACCGCCATCCGCAAACAAGGGAATGTAGGCTGCATACAAAGCCCCTTTTTCTTTCAGGGCCAGCTGCAACACACTGGGGCGAGGTGGGGGGGTCTGCATGCTCATAAACTTGCTTCCATCGCATTAAGTTTTGGAGTGTAGGACCGTGCGGGCCTGCGCAACAAGCGCTTCGGTCATTAAACCTGCATTAAATGGATGCTCAGCCGTGCGCGCTTCTTGCGCCAGCGACTTGGCCCACCGGGCCAATACCATTGCCGATGGAGGCTTGGGCAGGTCTTGCACTGCAAAATACCTCGGTGCTGCCCCCTGTGCCACACACATCAGGTCATGGCACAGCTTTTGTAGCCATTGCACGATGTCGGGTTGCGACATGTCTGAAAAAATGGCGACATCGCCTGAAGCAACCGCCTTGGGCAAGCGCTGAAACACATCCAACCCCTTGCCGACCTGCGCCATTGCCCATGCATCCAAAGGACGCCCGCCCGCTGCACGCAGCCAGGCACGGGCATCATCAGCCTGCAAGCCTTGCTGCTGCAACCACTGCAGCATTTGCGCCTCTGCGGGCCACAACATGGTGTGCGCCAAGCAACGGCTGCGAATGGTGGGCAGCAATTGGTGGGCCGCTTGCGTTGCCAGTACAAAGCGCACATCGCCCGGTGGCTCCTCTAGCGTTTTGAGCAATGCATTGGCGGTGATCGCATTCATCTGCTCAGCTGGGTACACCAGCACCGCCTTGCCTCTGCCACGAGCGCTGGTGCGCTGCGTGAACTCCACAGCATCGCGCATGGCATCGACACGGATTTCTTTGCTGGGCTTGCGCTTTTTGTCGTCAATATCGGCCTGCGCCTTTTCGCTCAAGGGCCAGCCGCGCGCCAGCATGTCGGCCTCAGGCATCAGCACACACAAGTCGGCGTGGGCATGCACATCCACACTGTGGCAGCTGGTGCAGTGCCCACAGGCACCCTGCTCTGCGGGCTGCTCACACAACCAGGCGCGCACCATGGCCATGCCCAGCTCAAACTGCCCCATGCCTGAAGGCCCTTGCAGCAGCCATGCGTGGCCACGCTGCGCAAGCAAGGCTTGGCGTTGTTGTTGCAGCCAAGGTGCCAGCATTCCAGTTACTTCGCTCACGCAGCGGCTCCTTGTTCACCCTGGAGGTAGCCACGCGCCTGCAACACATCAGCCACTTGCTGCCAAACTGCTTCACGGGCCTGGTGGGCATCAATACGGGCAAAGCGATGCGGTGCAGCCGCGCAACGGCGCGCATAACCCGAGGCGACGGCTGCAAAAAAGTCTTGCGGCTGCGCCTCAAACCGATCCGGCACGCGCGCAGCAGCCAAACGCTCGGCTGCCACAGCGGCGGGCAGATCAAACCAGATGGTCAGATCAGGCTCACGCATCAATTCTGCGTTAGAGCCGCTGCCCGTCTGGGCCATGCACTCTAGTGTCTGAAGTTTTTCCCAATCAAAACCACGACCTGCGCCTTGGTAGGCAAAAGTGGCATCCGTAAAACGGTCACTGACCACCACTTCACCGCGGGCCAAAGCGGGCTCAATCACCTGCACCAGATGATCGCGACGGGCAGCAAAAGCCACCAGCGCTTCGGTCAACGGGTCCATGGCATCGTGCAGCAGCAGATTGCGCAGTTTTTCAGCCAAAGGGGTGCCCCCCGGCTCGCGCGTCAGAGTCACCGTGCGGCCGGCATCCTTGAAGGCTTGTGCCAGCGCAGCAATGTGCGAGGACTTGCCCGCACCATCAATGCCTTCAAAGCTGATAAACAAGCCAGTGCTGGGGGTGTTGTTCAAAGCCAAATCCCGATCTCTATAAGTTCTGCGCGGCAAAGCACGCGTGGAGCGTGCTGTAGCAACGCCCCATCAATTGCCGCCACGGATGTAACGGTTGACTGCGCGATTGTGCTCATCCAGATTCGGACTGAAATGGCTCGTGCCATCACCTCGCGAGACAAAATAATAGGCTTTGGTTGGCTCAGGGCGAACCGCAGCCATCAACGAAGCCTTGCCGGGCAGCGCAATGGGCGTGGGCGGCAAACCAGCGCGCGTGTAGGTGTTCCAGGGCGTATCGGTCTGCAAATCACGGCGGCGCAGGTTGCCATCAAAGGCCTCGCCCATGCCGTAGATGACGGTGGGGTCCGTTTGCAAGCGCATACCCACGCGCATACGGTTGATAAATACACCGGCAATCTGGCCACGGTCACTTGCGTGGCCCGTCTCTTTTTCTACGATGCTGGCCAAAATTAACGCCTCGTAAGGGCTTTGCAGGGGCGTATCTGCCGCACGCTGTGCCCATGCCTCATCCAGTCTACGCTCCATCGCATGCAAGGCGCGGCGCAGCACAGCCAGTTCACTGCTGCCCTTGGCATAGGTGTAAGTGTCAGGAAAAAACATGCCTTCTGCAGCCAGCCCAGGCTTGCCCAAAGCGTCCATGATCTGCGCTTCGGTCATTGCGGCGGTGTCGTGCTTGAGGAACTCATCCTTGGCAATCTGCGCCCGCATCTGGCGGAAGGTCCAGCCCTCTACAAAAATAATGGCCCGCAAGCTTTCCTCGCCACGCACCAGTTTTTGCAGCAAGCTGCGCGGCGTTGTACCAGCTGTCAGCTCATAGTTGCCCGCACGAATTTGGCGGTCTTGCCCTGACAGACGGAACCAGTAGTACAGCAAACGTGGATCCGTCTGTACGCCTGCATCCGCCACGGCTTGTGCAACACCACGGGGAGAGGTACCAGGCTCAATCTCCAGCTCCAAGCTTGGGCTGGACATACGCAGCGGCTGACCCAGCCACCACGCAGCAGCGCCACCTACGGCAGCAGCCACTGCAACCAAAAACAACAGCACTATAAGTAAACGTCGCACAACCTTTTGCATCCTATGAAAAAGATCGGGGATCATAATTCACCCATGACCCAGACTCTCCAAGGCATTGCCCCCATTTCGCATCTGGGCGTCATCCGCGTACAGGGTGATGACGCCGCCAGTTTTTTACATGGCCAGTTGACCAACGATTTTGCGCTGCTGGATTTGCAGCACGCACGCTTGGCCGCTTTTTGCTCCGCCAAAGGCCGCATGCAAGCCAGCATGATTGGTTTCAAACGCGCCCCAGACGACATTTTGCTCGTTTGCAGCCTTGATTTGCTGGCGCAAACCCTCAAGCGCCTGTCCATGTTTGTGCTGCGCGCCAAAGCCAAGCTCACCGATGCCACCCAGGACTTTCAACTTCTGGGCTTGGTGGGCAGCGCGGTACCCGATGCCTTACAAGAAGCTCCATGGGCAGTTCAAATTTTGGGTGATGCGCACGTCGTGCACCTTTACCCTGCAGCCGGGCAAGCACGAGCGCTGTGGGTGGCTCCTGCTGGCACAGCCGCACCACAAGGGCCAGCGCTGAGCTCAGAACAATGGCAGTGGAGCGAAGTAGCCAGCGGCATTGCCACCCTATCGCTTTCAGCGTACGAATTATTTGTGCCTCAAATGCTCAACTACGAATCTGTGGGCGGCGTGAATTTTAAAAAGGGCTGCTACCCAGGACAAGAAGTCGTAGCACGCAGCCAATTTCGCGGCACGCTCAAGCGCCGTGCTTTCATCGTGCACGCAGCCCACGAAGTGCAAGCCGGTGCCGAAGTCTTTGCCGCCAGCGATGCCGAGCAAGCCACTGGCACGATCGTGCAGGCAGCCCCTGCACCTGATGGCGGCTGGGACGCCATTGTCAGCATGCAAATAAGCTCTGCCCAAGAAGCCCTGACAGCAGGCAGCGCCAATGGTGAGCCGCTGACTTTGCTGCCCCTGCCTTACGCTTTGCTGGAAGACATCTGAGCGCACTGACTGCATAAACCCCAATGAAAAAGCCACCTTCGGGTGGCTTTTTCTCAAGCAGTTGAACTGTCAGGGCTTGATCGCAATCTTGAGCACGCCGTCTCTCTGATTGGCAAACAAGTCATAGGCCTCAACGATGTCATCGAGCTTGCGCTGGTGCGTGACCATCACCCCCAGATCCAGTCTGTTGGCTTCAATCACACTCATCAGTCGGCGCATGCGCTCCTTGCCACCGGGGCACAGTGCCGTACGAATGGTGTGATCCCCCAAGCCTGCGGCAAACGCTGACATCGGAATTTTCAGATCTTCTGAGTACACACCCAGGCTGGATACCGTGCCCCCTGGTTTGATCACCTTCACGGCCTGCTCAAACGTCATCTGCGTACCCAGCGCCTCGATGGCACTGTCTGCGCCCCTGCCCCCGGTGAGTTTCAGCACTTCAGAAATTACATCGACGTTGCGGAAATTGAGTGCCACATCCGCCCCCATCTTCTTGGCAATACCCAGACGATGGTCATTACCGTCGACCGCAATGATGGTGGTGGCCCCCAAAAGACGCGCCCCGGCGGTGGCACATAAGCCAATCGGCCCTTGGGCAAATACCACCACGGTGTCGCCTATCTTGATGTGTGCATTTTCTGCCCCCGCAAAGCCCGTGGACATGATGTCTGGACACATCAGCACTTGCTCATCGGTCAAACCATCAGGAATCGGTGCCAAATTGGCTTGCGCGTCGGGCACAAGTACGTATTCCGCCTGCGTGCCATCAATCAAATTGCCAAAGCGCCAGCCCGCAGTAGCTTTGTATCCATGACAACCACACAAGCCGCGGGCTGCCAGATAGCTGCCGTCCTGGCTGGGGTAGCCATCTTGGGCGGCATAGCTGTTGAAGTTGGGACAAATCGCGCCAGCAATCACGCGCTGCCCTTCTTTGTAACCCTTCACTTCACTGCCCAGCTTTTCAATCACACCCACAGGCTCGTGGCCCACGGTCAAGCCCTTTTCCACCGGATATTCACCCTTCAAAATGTGTACATCGGTACCGCAAATAGTGGTGGTGGTAATGCGGATCAGCGCATCGTTAGGCCCAACATCAGGGATAGGTTTGTCAACAATTTCAATGCGCCCTTTTTCCAAAAAGGCCGCTGCTTTCATCATCGCCATACGTCTGCTCCTTACTGTGTGTAAATCCGAGCTGCACACACGCATTGGTTAGCAACTGAAAACCACATGCGTTGCCAGTGCAATGCTAGGAGCCTCATGGGTAACTGCAAGTTTTAAGGGCAAAAAAATGATTCCCATCAAGAAGCTGACAACATAATTAAACGTTTGCCATGCACACCCAAAAAGCTCGCTAAAATTACGCAGTTGTTTTGCTAGCCATGTTCGGCCTTCGCCAACAGTCGTTAGCAACTCAAAGTTGGCCAGAGTCCTGAAACATTGCCAAACTGCGAAGTTGGCATTTTTTTCGACATATAATCTAGGTCTTGTCGGCGTGTAGCGCAGCCTGGTAGCGCACTTGCATGGGGTGCAAGGGGTCGCGAGTTCGAATCCCGCCACGCCGACCATTGATATAGAAAAGGGCTAACAGTTCGCTGTTAGCCCTTTTTGTTTTTTATTTTTATTTTTAGCCTGCATTCGCAGGCCACAAAGAGCGACAAAGAAATGATTGAAGGTTTGATTACAGGACGCTTGACCACGGACCCCAGCGAGCGCACAGACCGTTTTGGCAAGACATTCATGGTTGCACGCATGCGCGCAACCGTGGGTGATGGCGGCTTGCGCGCCAACACCGGTGATGGCCCCAGCAGTCTTTTTGTGAATGTGGTGGCGTTTGACCCCGTACCTTGCAGCCAGCTGAGCGAGTTACTGGAAGGCGATGTGGTCTCGCTGGTGGGCCCCATCACCCCCAAGGTGTGGACAGACCGTCAGGACATCAGCTACCCAGCATTGGACGTTGTGGCATACCGCGTGATGGCCCTGCCCAAGCCCGACGTGTCTGACTACAATATCTGAGCTGAGCGGCTGGCGACGCGCTACATCTCGAAACGCTATATAAAAATAACAATATATTCTCTCAAGGAATATGGATGCCGTATTACAGTTCGGCATCCATTCATTGAGAGTTCGAGATGCTCAACAAACGCGTGTTCATCCAAGCAGCACTGGCCATCGTCGCCGCCAGCGCATTTAGCGCCCAAGCGCAAGACGCCATCAAGGTTGGCGTTACTGCAGGCCCCCACGCCCAGATCATGGAGCACGTCAAGCAAGTTGCAGAAAAAGATGGCTTGAAGATTCAAATCATTGAGTTCAGCGACTACGTGCAACCCAATGCGGCCTTGTCTTCGGGTGACTTGCAAGTTAACAGCTACCAGCACACACCTTATCTGGACGCACAAGTCAAAGACCGTGGCTACAAGATTGTCAAGCTGGCCAATACGGTGAATTTTCCGATTGGCCTGTACTCCAAAAAGGTCAAGCAGCTGAGCGAGCTCAAGCAAGGCGCCAAGTTCGGCATCCCCAACGACCCCACGAATGGTGGCCGTGTACTGCTGCTGTTGCAAGAGCAAGGCCTGATCAAACTCAAACCCAATGCAGGCCTGAAAGCCACGCCACTGGATGTGGTGGAGAACCCCAAGAAATTGCGCTTTGTAGAGCTGGATGCCGCGCAACTTCCGCGCTCGCTGGATGATCTGGATGCCTCTGCCATTAACACCAACTTTGCCATTTCAGCCGGACTGAACCCCAAAAAAGATGCGATTGCTCTGGAGCGCGCAGACGGCCCTTATGTCAACATCTTGGCCGTGCGTGAAGCAGACATCAAGCAACCCTGGGCCGCAAAACTGGTCAAGGCCTACCAGTCAGAATCTACCCGCGCATTTGTAGAAAAACAATTTCAAGGCTCGGTCCTCCTCGGCTTCTAGACGTTGCTGTTTTGGCACAATTCCTGCAAGCCCTTGGCCTAAGCCAAGGGCTTTTTTATTGCTATAAATAAAGAAGCTTCCAGCACACTTCATTCCACGCATATAGATACAAACCACATCCACTTGAAGTCATCTCCTGCGCCACCAGCTATCAAAACTGAAAATCCCTGAATGGCGCACCCAGCTTTGTGAAGGGTGTTACGAAGTAACGGGGGGTGCTAAAATCCGCCCCCTATCGCGCACGCCAGTGCAAACACGTCAAAAGTTCAAACACGGCTTGCGCGAAAGCGACTTCAAGGCCCCGCTATGCATCACTACATAGCGGGGTTTTTACGTCGCCATGTCACGGTTTCGGTCAACGATACCTGTGGACATACGCAAAATTCGATGAAGAAAACAGGCCCACAGAGGCCACTTTTTATGCCAGATGACAGTACACACCGCTTTTCCAACCATGAGCTGCATATGACACAGCTGCCGCAACGCCCCAAGGCGAAGCCTCCCGAGTTCACCACTCCTTGATTCCTTAAGAGGTAGAGTAAATTGACCACCCATCATGATTCCCGTGGAGTCGCCAAACTCCAAAAGACACTTGTCCTGTGGCAAGTCATCATCATTGGCCTGGCTTATATCCAGCCCATGACGTTGCTGGATACGTTCGGTATGGTGTCGCGAGACAGCCTGCAGCACGTCCCCACGTCTTACATGATTGCGTTGATCGCCGTACTGCTGACATCGATCAGCTACGGCCACATGATCCGCAAGCATCCCTCTTCGGGCTCTGCTTATACGTATGTGCAAAAGTCCATTCACCCCAATGCGGGCTTTATGGTGGGCTGGTCCTCTTTGCTAGATTATTTGTTGTCCCCCATGGTCAACATCTTGCTGGCCAACATCTACCTCAAAGAACTGTTCCCTGATGTCAATCACTGGATTTGGATCATCGGGCTGACACTGGTCATGGTCGGCGTCAACCTGCGTGGTGTGCGCTTTGTAGCCAACTTCAACAGCCTGATCGTGGTGTTACAGGTGTTGATCATTGGCATCTTCACCTACTTGATCTACACCAAGCTGCACGCAGGTGAAAACGCTCTGGGCAACATTGCCGAGCAAGGCGCTGATGCACTTTGGAGCTTCAACCCCTTCTGGAGCGCCTCGACCGAGATCGGTGGCCTAGTCACGGGCGCAACCATTTTGTGCTTCTCCTTCACCGGCTTTGACTCGCTGAGCTCGCTGGCTGAAGAAACCAAAGACACCAAGAAGACCCTGCCCCGTGCGATTTTCTTGACTGCGCTGATCTCCGGCATCATCTTCGTCATCTCCACCTACTTCATGCAGCTGTACTTCCCCGGCAATCCCGAGCAGTACTTTGAGCTGGTGGACGAGACCCAGCCTGAAATCCTGCTGCTGGTCGGCGGTGCCTTCTTCCAGTCAGTGGTGCTGGCGTTTGCCATCGTGACCGTAATGGCTTCTGGCATCTCCGCTCACGCTGGTGTTTCGCGCCTGATGTACGTCATGGGCCGTGATGGCGTGCTGCCCAAGAAATTCTTTGGCTACATCAGCCCTAAAAGCTTCACCCCTTCGCTCAACATCTGGCTGGCTGGCGTGATTTGCCTGACCGCCGGTTTCATGAGTCTGGAATTCGTAGTCGCCCTGATCTCGTTCGGTGCACTTACCGCTTTCAGCTTCGTTAATTTGTCGGTGATCTGCAGCTACTGCTTCCGCGACGGCCGCATGAAGACGCCCAAGGACATCCTGAACTTCTTCATCATCCCGCTGCTGGGCTTTATCTCGATTGGCGCTTTGTGGCTGGAAGTCGAGGACACCTCACTCAAAGCCGGCGTAGCCTGGGCTGCTGTAGGTATCGTCTACTTGGCGTGGATGACCAAAGGGTTCCGCAAGTCCCCTCCGCAGCACCACTTCTCAGACGACGATCTGGAGTAATTCAGACATTCAAACACGCCGCATTTGACCGGCGTGTAATGTGCACACTGTCATTGATGACCCGGACTGATTCAGCTCCGGGTCTTTTTTTGCCCGTTTGTTGCCTAACAATGCAAACACGCGGCATCAACCTTCTTGCTTGGCCGGCACAGCTGCAGCCATGGTGCAGAACACGCCAAGCACACCTCCCAAAAGCATTACTCGACGCTGCACAGCCACCCAAGCCGCTCTTCTGAGCTTGCTGGCGGCAATCACCTACCTTATAGTAGGTAGTCATGAAGCCCAGCATTTCTCGCCACACACAGACCGACACGCGCGCATTAATACTCAAGCATGCCCAAGCGCTATTGCTAACCCGCTCCTATTTGGGGCTGAGTTTTCAAGATCTTGCCAACCACGTTGGCATTCGCAAAGCCAGCCTGTACCACCACTTTGCATCGAAAGAGGCTCTTGGCATTGCGCTGATTGACGCTACTGGTGCGCGCTTTATGCACTGGGCACAGAGCGTACAAAACAGTTCTGCCACCACCCAGCTGCAAGCCTATGTGCAAATGTTTCGCGATGGCATTGGAGCTGGCCAAAAAGTGTGCCCTATTGGAGCAACTGGTGGTGAGTGGGACTGCCTAGAGCCAGCTTTGCAAGACCGCATTCGGCAATTGCATCTGTCACAACTGCAGTGGCTCAGCGCAACCACATTGCAATTGGACTCCATCACAACATTGAAAAGCAGTGCTTTGCGCCAGCATGCCGCCGCAGCACGAGCGCACCTGATCAATGCACTGTGCCAAGGAGCAATGCTCAGCGCCCGCTTACATGCAAGCGCGCAAGTATTTGATGTCGCCACCACCCCTCTTAACGACCTGCTGCAATAGTGGCACGCTCTTGTCACCCAAACAAAGCGTAGTGGCACAGAAATGTCGCTGGCCCTGCAAAGCTCCGAGGGCTGCGTGGGTGCAAGCAACGCATTCAGCGCACGCGCACATTAGAAGAATTTTTTTGAACCAACAACCTACCAACCAATAGGTAGCAAACATGCAGCACACATCCACACCACCGACCACCACCCCAGCCATCGAGCAAGCAATCGGTTACTTTCTTACCCCGCACCGCTGTGCTGCGAAAATTTGGTCAGCCAACTTGCCAGCACTTACGCTCCAAGCCAAGGCAAGCACCGATTGGCCAGACGGAGAAAGTATTCCCTTCGTCTGTCACCGCCTGGGCTCTGGCCCTGCTGTTTTACTGGTGCATGGCTGGGAATCTCAAGCCGCAGATTTATGGCATTTGGCCGATGCAATCGCTCAAGCAGGATTCAGCGTCTGGTGTCCAGACCTGCCAGCACATGGCAACTCACCAGGCAGCATGCTTTCTATTCCACTAGCCACGCAGGTATTGCACAGCGTTGCACACAAAGTTGATCACTTTCACGCGGTTATCGGGCATTCACTGGGCGGCGCAGTGGCCGTCAATGCATTGGCAACAGGCTTAGCGGCAACCCAGGCCATTGTGATTGCGGCGCCTACCCATTACGGAGCTTATGCGCGCCAAGTCGCACATGCTTGCAGCCTGTCAGACAGCGACACAACGCGAATGCTTGACCGACTGCAAGAAATAACAGGCACTCACCCTGACGACATAGACATTTGCAAACAGGCAGCCACATTGAATCAACGCTGCTTATGGCTTCATGCCAATGATGATGATGTGGTGCCCGTGCAAGAAGGCATCAGAGCAGTAACTGCATGGAAGCACGCTGAACTGCACAGATTTGATAACTTGGGGCACTTTCGCATTCTCCAGGACGCAACCGCCTGCCACCAGGTGCTACAAGCATTGTCACGACATGCATGACACTTGATGCAAGCGTTGAAAATGCTTGCACAGACCATAAAAGCCGTCGAATAAATGGACCATCACGCCCCGCCTAGTGAGTCCCGCAAGTGAATTTCAGTTAGCTGTTTGAAGCACCTATGCCCTGGTGAAATGGAAAAAATTCAATAACACCGTCAACATTGGCACAAAAACACCTAATAACTGGCTTACGTGCGGGTTTACTCAGGCAATGGAGACACCCAAGACACCTCTGTGCTGGCACACTAGACTATGGTTCAAATTGCTGATGACTATGGATAAGGATTCCCATGCCACCACAAAAGACCGCAGCTCTACCCAGCAGCGATACCCCAGCCAAGAAGGCCCGCAAAACCCCCGTGAAGGTTCAAGCACAAACCGTGATACCTGAAGGACTCAAAGTTCAGGTGCATGAGCGCAAATCACCGCCGGACAATTACCCCATTTGCAACGGCACAAGCTTCGAGCCTTACCGCCCTAAAACTTGGGGGCGCTAACTTTTACAAAGACCCGCCTAGAGCGGGTTTCTTTTTTTGGGCAACGAGCACCCACAGAAATCCTAGCCAACAGCTCCCGAGCCTGCTAACGCTTGTGGGCAAAAAACTCAGCGCTTAAAACACTGCCAACAACACAAGCGTGAATATGCGCATATTCACGGCTTTGCGCGAATTTTTGACAGCTTCTGGCGATTAAAACGAGAGGAAGGCCTAGCCTTGCATTCACACGGCCGTGCCGCGAACTGCAAAGTTTTCAGCCCCGCCGATCATTGCAACGCGGTGCAAACGGAACAACTAGCCCTAAAAAGACAAAAGGACTTAGCTGATTTCTCAGCTAAGTCCTTGAATCAATGGTCGGAGCGGCGGGATTCGAACTCGCGACCCTCTGCTCCCAAAGCAGATGCGCTACCAGGCTGCGCTACGCTCCGACAAGACTTAGATTATATGCAATAAAAACCAGGCAAATTCGAAAAACCGAATTTATTTCCCTCTACCCAAGCATTCTTCTCGACGTTAACGCGATGAAGGGCCTGGTCCCCGGTTGGGTAAGTGGCGGAATGTAATACGACCTTTGGTCAGATCGTAAGGCGACATTTCAAGAGACACTTTGTCTCCCGCCAAGATCCGAATGTGGTGCTTACGCATCTTGCCACCGGTGTATGCAATCAACTGGTGACCATTTTCCAAGGTCACGCGGAAACGCGAATCAGGCAGGACTTCAGTCACAGAGCCTTGCATTTCAATCAGTTCTTCTTTTGCCATGTTCAATAAACTCGTTAGGAATAGGTATCTGCTAGCGGTGCCTTTGTTTCACCCCACATACCTATGGCAAGGCCTCTGTCATAGTGCAAGGTGTACAAGGTTTGCACCGTGCATCCACAGAGGGCCTCAACGGAAATGCGGCATATCTAGCTGCAAAACAGCTGTTAATTGTAGCTGTTTAGACATATTTCGAATGCAAGCCAGCCAAGCCGCTCTAGAAGAATCCATCAAATAGTGAGTGCATGGGCAGGTGCTGATGCCCCAACACAACAGATGATTGTCTCAGCCTCGCTCGGGAACACTGATTGCGCCACTCAGGGCGCGAATTAAGTCTGTCTGCGTCACGATGCCAACCAGCTTATTGTGTTCATCCACAACCGGCATATGGTGGCAGCCTCCAGCAGAAAACAAAGGTAGCAGATCCACCAGCAAACAGTCAGACCTGACCACTTGCGCTCCACTGTCCATCAACGCTTCAACCTTTGCTTTACTCGCACTGCGCCCGGTTACCAAATGGCGAATGCGCTGCGCCACTCCTTCTGGGGCATCCAAAGTTGCCTGTCGAACGAAATCTGACACTGCCAGCATCCCAAGCACTACTCCTTCCGCATTCACCACGGGCAATGCTTTCACGCGCTCTTGACGCATCAGCGCCCACGCCTCTTTTTGCGGTACACCAGGTTCAACAGCAAACACCGGCTGGGACATGATGTCCGCGCAACGCAAATTACCAAAATTGCGATTAAAAGCAGAGCGGCCTGCAATATGCAGCAACCCCTCTAAATCCGATCGACTAATGTCCAACACTTGGTTGTAGTGCTTCAGCGCAGCATCCAAGTCTTCGGGGGCAAAGACATCGCTGCCATCAGGATTGAATGCACGCTTCAAGCTATGCTGCGGATGTGGATAACGCTTGCCAGTCATAGCGTTGTAGAGCACCGCGCAAACGACCAGCACCGCCACATTAAAAAAAATAGGGAATGCGATCAAAGTCACGCCATTGACATGCTCTAGCACGACATAGGCGGCAAAACCTGCTCCAGGTGGGTGCATGCATCGCAGGGGCACCATCAACATCACCGATAGCCCGACTGCCACAGCACACGCAATCGCTGTATCTGATACTGATACCTGCACTGCAGCACCGATCAAGGCAGACAAAACTGTTCCCATCAGCACCGGCCACGGCTGCGAAAGCGGGCTTGCAGGCATTCCAAAAAGCAAAACAGCGCTCGCAGCAAGGGAAGAGGCCATCCACATACTGTTTGCTTCTCCACCCCACCAACGAGAAAGCAATCCCGTAACCAATAATCCAAAAGCAATGCCGACAGACATGCGCAATGCCTCGGCGTACCCCACGCGCACTGATGCAGGTAAAAAATTTCTTAGCCACAGCCCCCAGCGACTCAACTGCGCGCGGCTGGCATCCAAAGTATTTGTCGAAGAGTTCTTGAAAGGGTCAAGCATTAAGCACCTCAAAGCATCCTCTCAAGCCACCAGCCAAAGATTCGCACAGATAGATCACAGCCTTTGATTGTGCCGCCCACATAACTGCTTGGTATCAAACCTAGGGATGACCTTAGACGCTACCGATAGAATCCATTCCTTTGCCTCTTACTCAATCATTACCCGTGTCTGATCGCATCTCGGTCCTGCCCCAATACCTTCTCCCCAAACAAGCCCTTACCCGGCTCATGGGACGTCTGGCCAATTTGCAAGGAGGCGCTGCGACCACCGCTGTCATTCGGTGGTTTATTAAGCGCTATCAAGTCAATATGTCAGAGGCGCTCAATCCAGACCCGGCCTCCTACCCTAGCTTTAATTGCTTTTTCACGCGCGAACTCCAGCCTGATGCACGCCCTTTAGCCACTGCCGATTGGATCTGCCCTGTTGATGGTGCAGTCAGTCAATTAGGCGCAATCAAGGGTGACCAAATTTTTCAGGCGAAAGGGCACCATTACTCGACGCAAGCGCTTTTAGGCGGTGACGCTCAATTGGCCAGCCAATTTCAAGACGGGCACTTCGCAACCATCTACCTGAGTCCTCGTGACTACCACCGCATTCATATGCCATGCGCAGGCAAGTTACTGCGCATGATTCACGTTCCTGGTGATTTGTTCTCTGTCAACCCCACAACAGCACGCGGCGTACCGGGTTTATTCGCACGCAATGAGCGGGTTGTGTGTATTTTTGAAGGACCTTTCGGGCCTTTTGCCATGGTGCTCGTTGGAGCCACCGTGGTTGGCAGCATGGCTACGACATGGCATGGTGTGGTGAACCCACCGCGGCCCGGAAAAGTGCGTGATTGGCAATACGAAAATCAAAACATCCAGCTGACGCAAGGCGCAGAGATGGGCCGTTTTTTACTCGGCTCAACCATCGTCCTTTTGACACCCAAAAGCACCTTGCAATTTAGCAAAGCTTGGCAGGCTACAACCCCTGTGCGTCTGGGTGAGGCCATGGCCAGCCAGACTGCGCAATAAAGAAAAAGCTCCCTATCGGAGCTTTTTCTTTATCCGTTACAGATACCAATTCAACGCTTCTGGGCGTCGCGTGGTAGTGAACCAAGTTGGCACCAAACTTAACCGGTCAGGTTTGACAGGCTCTTCCTTGCCAACCAAATACACCATCATTTCACGGCGACGTAAGACAACATGGCTTACAGTTTCCTGCCGATTGCCTTCTATCACTTGGACACCTGGCTTGAAAACTGGCATTTGAAACATGATGGACCGCTCATGGTGCACGTGAGCAGAATCTGCGGAATCGGGGCTAACTAGCAACATAAGAGCATGCCTTCATAAATACGAACACAGTTCATATCGACAACTGACACAAAAAATTAAGTGTTTTTTTCTAAAAAATGCCGACTACTGGCATCCCATTGAGATCACAGTGAACCCATGAGCATTGCAGCCCGCCTACGCCCTGATAACTTCACGCTGGCTTTGGCAAGTACCGTTCTCCTTGCAAGCTTGCTGCCTGCCTCTGGGCCGTTCGCAAATGCCTTGGAAAAAATCACCAATGGCGTCATCGTTTTACTTTTCTTCCTGCATGGCAGCAAGCTTTCTCGCCAAGCAATCTGGACCGGCATCAAGCACTGGCGCCTGCATTTACTGGTGACAGCCACCACTTTTTTATTCTTTCCACTACTTGGCTGGCTACTCCAGCCCATGCTGAACCACTTACTGCCGCAAGAGCTGGTGCTGGGAGTTCTATTTTTGTGCACCCTCCCAGCGACAGTGCAGTCGGCCATCGCCTTGACTGCGCTTGCGCGGGGCAATGTTCCTGCTGCAGTCTGCAGTGCCTCAGGCTCAACGCTGATGGGTATATTTTTCACCCCATTTCTAGCAGGCATCTTGCTGTCGTCCTCGGCCCACATTGACATCACCTTAGACGCTTTTGTCAAAATCGCCATGCAGCTGCTATTGCCTTTTGCGGTTGGTCATTTGCTGCGGCCATGGACAGAGAAAACCCTTCAACAACTCGGCAGCAAGATCAAAATTGTGGATCAAGGCTCCATCTTGCTGGTGGTTTACACCGCTTTTAGCGGCGCGGTGATCGCAGGGCTGTGGCAACAAATGCCGTGGACAGCAATGCTGGGCTTGTTCACCGTCTGTGCTTTCATTTTGGCCTGCTCCATGGGCTGGTGCATCTGGAGCAGCCGCCGCCTGCACTTAAGCACCGCTGATGAAGCCACTGTTCTTTTTTGTGGTGCACAAAAAAGCCTAGTCAGTGGAATTCCAATGGCCCAAGTCTTATTCTCTGCCGCGATGGTTGGCCCCATGGTCCTGCCCGTCATGCTTTTTCACCCCATGCAACTCATGGTGTCAGCGACGATTGCAGCGCGTTATGGCCGCAAAGAAGACAGCCCTCAAATTTAACGCAAAGAAAGTGGTTGGCGAGGCCTTCAGTCCAGCCAATGCCGGTCAGCCAGAAGTTTAAGAACCCCAATGTCCTTTGCCTGCCAAATTTCCTAGCATGTTGGTGGTCTTTAGTGCACTTGCACTGCTTATCACCACAACCTTTCCAAAAGGAAAAAAAGGAAACAGACCTATGCTGAAGAAAATTATGACGGTCTTCATTGCCTTGTATGCAGCGCTTGCATTCGCGGCTGTCGATGTCAACAAGGCTAACCACGCTGACCTGACGCAAGTCAAAGGCATCGGCCCGGCCACTGCAACACGCATCATGGATGCGCGCAAGCAAGGTCCGTTCAAAAATTGGGACGACTTGATTGGCCGCGTCAAAGGTATTGCTGAGACCTCCGCCAGCAAGCTGTCTGAAGGAGGCTTAACCGTCAATGGCCAAGCTTACAAAACTGGGCCTGCATCTTCCAGCAAACCAGCAAGCATTACAGAAAAATCAGCAAAACCTGCACAAACTGCAGGCAAAAAACAAGAGAAGAGTTGAATTTCTCCTTTATGCTTACAAAACGCCCGCCCTTGGCGGGCTTTTTTTATCGCTGCGCTACACAGAAAACCCTTTGTAGCTTAAGTTTTCATAGCACTCAAAGAGACCACTGCCCCATAGAATAAAAATTCATGCCTCTGATCTCGCTCATTCTTCTCCCCTTCATCGGCAGCCTTTTAGCAGCCGTTTTGCCTGCTAACGCACGAAATACCGAATCCACGCTCGCTGGAATCATTGCACTTGCCTGCGTCATACAAGCAGCCCTGTTTTTTCCAGAGATAGCAGACGGAGGCGTGATACGCCAAGAATTGGTCTGGTTGCCTGCGCTTGGGCTGAACTTTGTCGTCCGTATGGATGGTTTTGCCTGGATGTTCAGCATGCTGGTGCTTGGCATTGGCTCTTTGGTCGTGCTGTACGCGCGCTACTACATGTCACCGGCAGATCCAGTGCCACGGTTTTTCTCGTTCCTTTTGGCATTTATGGGGGCGATGTCTGGCGTTGTTTTGTCCGGCAACATCATTCAAATGGTGTTCTTTTGGGAGCTAACCAGCCTCTTCTCGTTCTTATTGATTGGCTATTGGCACCATCGCCAAGATGCACGCCGCGGTGCGCGCATGGCTTTGACCGTGACGGGCACAGGTGGCCTGTGCATGTTCGCGGGCATGTTGATCTTGGGTCATATCGTTGGAAGCTATGACTTAGAGAACGTTTTGGCAGCAGGTGAACAAGTGCGAGCGCACGACTTGTACACCCCCATGTTGGTTCTGATCTTATTGGGCGCCCTGACCAAAAGCGCTCAGTTTCCTTTTCATTTTTGGCTGCCGCATGCCATGGCGGCGCCCACACCCGTATCTGCTTACCTGCACTCAGCCACGATGGTAAAGGCGGGGGTCTTTCTTATGGCCCGCCTTTGGCCAGTACTGTCAGGCACGGATGAGTGGTTTTGGCTCGTCGGCGGTGCCGGTGCGATCACCCTGCTGCTGGGTGGATTCTTGGCCATGTTTCAGCGAGACCTCAAAGGATTGCTGGCCTATTCCACGATTTCTCACTTGGGCTTAATTACTTTGCTGCTCGGACTGAACAGTCCTTTGGCGGCAGTGGCAGCGGTGTTTCACATCATGAACCACGCCACTTTCAAAGCCTCGCTATTTATGGCGGCCGGCATTGTCGATCATGAAAGCGGTACCCGCGACATGGATCGGCTATCCGGGCTGCGCAAGTTAATGCCTGTCACCGCAACCTTAGCCTGTGTTGCCAGCGCAGCCATGGCAGGCGTTCCGTTGCTGAACGGATTTTTGTCAAAGGAAATGTTCTTTGCAGAAACCGTTTTTGTCGATGCAGATCACTGGGTAAGCATCGCACTGCCACTGGCGGCGACCATTGCTGGCATGTTCAGCGTGGCGTACTCGCTGTGCTTTACCGCTGATGTTTACTTTGGCCCCAAAGCCACTGATCTGCCACGCAAGCCACATGAGCCGCCGCATTGGATGCGTGTTCCGGTAGAGTTGCTGGTTTTGATTTGTTTGCTCGTTGGCATCTTCCCGGCCTGGGCTGTCGGTGATTTCCTCAACGCTGCAGCATTGCCTGTGGTTGGGGGCAATTTGCCTCACTTCAGCTTGGCGGTATGGCACGGTATCAATACACCATTGATCATGAGTGTAGTGGCCTTGATTGGCGGCATTGTTTTGTACACCGCCTTGCATTGGTTGCGCAAACAAGGCGTGCTCAAAGACGGCGTACCACTTTTATTCAAGCTCGATGGCAAGCGTATCTTTGAAAATTTGATGGCTCGCCTGACTTTGCTTGCACGAGATACCCGACGCCTGCTCAATACACAGCACCTGCAATGGCAAATGCTGTGGCTGGTCTTGGTCGCGCTGGGCGCTGGTGTATTGCCACTGTGGATACGTGGGCTAGAACTCGGTAACCGCGCTAACTTGCCTTTATCGCCGGCCTTCATCTTGCTGTGGACGGTGGGCGGTCTTTGCGCCCTTGCAGCGGCATGGAAAGCCAAGTACCACCGGATGGCTGCTCTGATCATGCTCGGTGGTGCTGGCCTATGCACCTGCATCACATTCTTGTGGTTTTCTGCACCCGATTTGGCCCTGACGCAATTGGTCGTTGAAGTTGTCACCACAGTGCTCATCTTGCTGGGTTTGCGGTGGCTGCCAAAACGCGACAAAAACTTGCGTATCCCTGTGCTGTCCACCGAGTTGGCGGCCCGCGCTCGCCGCATTCGCGACTTGCTGATTGCCTTGGCTGCAGGCGGCGGTGTGGGCTGGCTGGCTTTTGCCATGATGAGCCGCCCTTTCCCGGAAAGCACATCGACCTTTTTCCTGGAACGAGCATTGATTGAAGGTGGCGGCACCAACGTAGTCAACGTGATGCTGGTGGACTTCCGAGGCTTTGATACCTTTGGTGAAATTGTTGTGCTGGGAGTGGTGGCCCTTACGGTTTACGCATTGCTGCGCCGTTTCCGGCCTGCACGCGAAACCATGGACATTCCAGAGCAGCAACGCTATGTACCTGGTGACTTGCAAACCGATTTGATCAACCCGCGTCACGCTACAGATACTGCGGTTGGTTATTTGATGGTGCCTGCGGTACTGGTGCGCCTGCTACTGCCCTTTGCCACCCTGGTTTCGGTCTATCTCTTCATGCGCGGGCACAACGAGCCCGGTGGTGGCTTTGTGGCGGGTCTGGTCTTTTCCGTTGCGCTACTGCTGCAGTACATCATTTCGGGAACGCACTGGGTCGAAGCACACATGCCGCTGTTCCCACGCCGCTGGATTGGCTTTGGTCTGTTGTTCGCCATCTTGACTGGCCTTGGATCGCTCGTCGCGGGCTATCCATTCATGACAAGCCACACCTTCCACTTCAGCTTGCCTTGGCTGGGTCAGATTCACCTGGCCAGTGCTACGTTCTTTGATATAGGAGTCTTTACCTTGGTTGTGGGTTCTACCCTGCTGATTTTGACGGCCATCGCTCACCAGACGGTGCGCGGCCATCGCTACCACGCACGTATGCAAGAAGAGCAAATCGCTCGCGAAGGGGATCGTTAATGGAAACCGTTCTAGCGATTGCCATCGGCGTGCTGGCCGGTTCTGGGGTTTGGCTGCTGCTGCGCCCTCGAACCTTCCAAGTGATTGTGGGTCTTTCTTTGCTGTCGTATGCAGTGAATCTGTTCATTTTCAGCATGGGCCGTCAAGGCCTTGCCATCGACAAAGAACCCGTGCTGCGACCCGGTATCCCAGAGACATTGGCACACTACGCCGACCCTATGCCCCAAGCCTTAGTACTCACCGCGATCGTGATTGGTTTCGCGATGACTGCACTTTTCTTGGTGGTCCTGCTTGCTTCTCGCGGCATGTCCGGCACCGACCATGTGGATGGCGTGAAATCTCGTGACATGCAGGAGATGCCATGAGCTTGGTTCTCGAATGGCTGGCATCTCTGATGCCGCATCTCATGCTTGCCCCGATTGTGCTGCCCATGCTGGTGGCAGCCATCATGCTGCTACTCAAAGAAGAGCAGCAACAGATCAAAATGGTGATGAACGTTGCAGCTACTGCGCTGGGCCTTATGGTCTCGGTTGCGCTGCTGCTATGGACCGACCAGGCTGGTTCCAGCACCACCATGGGCGTGTATTTGTCTGGCAACTGGCAAGCTCCCTTCGGGATTGTGCTGGCCGTAGATCGACTGACCGCATTGATGCTGGTGCTCTCTTACAGCATTGCCTTAGCTGCCAGCCTTTTCTCCACGGCACGCTGGCACAAGGCGGGGGTGCACTTTCACCCCTTGTTCCAGTTGCAGCTCATGGGCCTGTCAGGTGCGTTTCTCACGGCTGATTTGTTCAATTTGTTTGTGTTCTTTGAAATCATGCTGGCGGCCTCTTATGGTCTGCTGCTGCATGGCTCTGGTCGCATGCGCGTGCAAGCTGGCTTGCACTACATCGCCATCAACTTGGCCGCGTCGTCGCTGTTTTTGATTGGTGTGTCCATGTTGTACGGCCTGACCGGCACATTGAACATGGCTGATTTGGCCCAGGCCATTCCCGAGGTCTCGGCCGCAGACCGCGGCTTGCTGCACGCAGCAGCGGGCATTCTTGCCACTGCCTTTTTGATCAAGGCTGCCGTCTGGCCGTTGAACTTCTGGCTCGTTCCCGCCTACAGCGCAGCGACTGCCCCTGTGGGTGCTTTGTTTGCCTTGATGACCAAAGTAGGCATCTACACAATTTTGCGTTTGTGGACGCTCATGTTCTCCAGCGAAGCCGGCGACTCTGCCCTCTTTGGCTCAACGTGGCTCATTGTGGGCGGCATGGTCACCATGGTGTTTGGAGGCATTGGCACATTGGCAGCAACGCGCCTGACGCATTTGGCCGGGTATGCGGCCATCCTGTCTTCAGGCACCTTGCTTGCGGCCATTGGCTTTGGGCAGAACATGTTGACCGCAGGCCTTTTGTATTACCTGCCCAGCTCCACGCTAGCGGTTGCCATCTTGTTCATGTTGGCGGACATCATGGACCGCTGGCGCAACGACGGCAATGTGGATATTGATGATGAGGAGGCCCCCTTCCTCAACTCTGAGCTGGTTCCCACGCAGAGTCTGAATCTGGATGAAAACGAGCAAGTCCTGATTGGGCGAGCCATTCCTGCATCGGCTGCGTTTTTGGGTCTGGCGTTCATCATGTGCACCCTGGTGGTCGCTGGCTTGCCACCGCTGTCAGGGTTCATTGGAAAATTCGCCATGCTAAGCAACCTCATCAACCCAGTCGGCCTCGGGCAGTCAGCGGGCTATCAGGCCGGGCACTGGGGCTGGGTGCTGATGGCGCTGATGATTGGCACCGGTTTGCTGGCACTGATTTCGCTGACTCGCGCAGGCGTTCGCCATTTCTGGGCGACCCATGAACGTGGTACCCCTGAGCTACGTATCTCCGAGGGGCTGCCCATTGCCGCCTTGATGGCGCTGTGCATCGTGCTGACCGTCAAGGCGGACTTCGTGATGCAGTACACACAAAATGCGGCCAACACGCTGCATTCGCCCGATATTTATATTCAAGCGGTGATGGAAACCCAGCCCATTCCGAACCCAGCACCTGCGACACCCTCCACCGCAGTACCGGGAGCCAAGCCATGATGAAATTAATTTTTCCAGCGCCGCTGCTGTCTGTGGCTTTGTTTGTGCTGTGGCTGCTATTGAACCACTCGGTCAGTGCAGGCCACCTCGTACTGGGTGCATTGCTGGGGCTGCTCATTCCCGTGCTGACACGTGGCCTGCGCCCGTTGCCAGTACGTGTGCGCCACCCCTGGACTATTTTCAAGCTGGCTATCACCGTGGTGGCAGACACCTCTGTGTCCAACTTTCAGGTCGTGCGTTTTTTGCTCTTCCCATCGTTGCGCAAACACCCCGCCGCATTTGTGCACATTCCTCTGCAATTGCAAGACCCCAATGGCTTGGCCGTGCTGGCCATGATCACCTGCATCACACCAGGCACCGCGTGGGCTGAGATATCGCGCGACCGTTCTATGCTGCTGCTGCATGTCCTGGAAGTCGAGGACCCGCAAATCATCATTGACCATGTCAAAACCAAGTACGAGCGCCCACTGATGGAGATTTTCGAATGAGTCAATGGCTGATGTGGGCCTTGTCTGCCGCCCTCTTCCTTCTCGTTCTGGCCATGGCCTGCACGTTAACGCGCCTGCTCAAAGGCCCATCTGCTCAAGATCGGGTGCTGGCCCTGGACTGCATGTACCTCAACGGCATGCTGATCATGCTGGTGCTGGGCATCATGTACAGCTCCTCCATGTACTTTGAGGCGGCGTTGCTGATCTCCCTGTTTGGCTGCGTCAGTTCTACGGCCATGGCCAAATTTTTGCTGCGTGGCGAGGTGATTGAATGAACGAAGTTCAACTGCCCATGTGGGCCGAGATTTTGATTGCCATTTTTGTTCTGGGTGGCGCTACTGTTGCGTTCCTTGGCTCGCTGGGTTTGATGCGTTTAAAAAGCTACTTTGAACGCGTGCATGCGCCCTCCATCATTGCCACCATGGGTTGCTGGCTGATCATGTGGGCCACATTTGTATTTTTCAGCGCCACCGGCCAAGGTCTGGCGCTGCATGCACTGCTGATTGCAGTATTCATCGCCGTGACCGTGCCTATCACCACCATCTTTTTGATGCGCGCAGCACTGTTTCGCGCGCGCAGAGCTGGCCGTGATGTACCGCCCAGTGTCAGCCGTGTAGTGCCCAATCAGCCCCAGACTGAGCAAGCGTCTAACGCAGAGTCTGAAGCGCCCAACAAATAAGCAGCCATCACTGATCCGCGCAATTTGCAGCGCCAAACGCCATCTCACCTACCATGCACCAAGTCATAGCCATTTGCACAGGAGCGAGCCTCGGCGCCTTGGCGCGCTGGCAACTGGGCCTGTGGCTGACAGCCCACGGGCATTTGGCCTGGGGAACTTTGGCCGCCAATGCCATAGGCGGCTACGGCATTGGTCTGGCCATTGCCTGGTTGGATGCATCTCCCCAGCTTGATCCGATCTGGCGTCTGGCCATCATCACGGGTTTTCTAGGCGCACTCACCACCTTCTCCAGTTTTTCAGCCGAGGTGGTTGGCCTGCTTCAAGCACAACGCTGGGGCATGGCGATGGCGTGGACAGCCGGCCATCTCTTTGCCTCGTTAAGCTTGACCATTGCCGGTATTTACACCGTGCATGCGCTGCGTTAACTCTATCGAGCTTCTCCAACTTTTTGTCCTGCAAGCACTGCGCAATCTGCGAAGATTGCAGCTTGTCCCTGTGATAGTGCAATTGGAGATTTATGGACACCAAAACATCCCTGCACGAGCGTTCGCTGGCAGAAGACTTAGCCCCGCTTGACGCTCCCGCCGCCGCCCGTGAATCTGTGGTGGCTGACCCCATGCTGCCCGACGCCTACCGTCTGGCATTTGCTGACCCCGAGTTCATGGCACGGCGCGAAGCGCGTGGCATCCGTTTTCAGCTGGAGATGCTCAAACCCGATTTGGGCCAGCAAGCCCATGGCATTGAGCACACCGTGGTGGTCTACGGCAGCGCCCGTTTTGTCGATGCACAGACTGCGCAAGCTCGCTTGGCGACAGCACAGTCCAATGGCGATGCCGCGCAAATTCGCGCTGCAGAGCGCGACGTTCGCAATGCTGGTCGCTATGAAAATGCTCGCGCATTTGCACGCCTGGTGGCCGAGCACAGCCAGCATCAGCCGCAAGATCAGCGCATCTACATTTGCACCGGTGGTGGCCCAGGCATCATGGAAGCAGCCAACCGTGGTGCCTTTGAAGCCGGAGCAGACAACGTGGGCTTGAACATCTTGCTGCCCCATGAGCAGCAAGGTAACCGCTACATCACGCCAGAGCTGAGCTTCAAGTTCCATTACTTTGCGCTGCGCAAAATGCACTTCATGATGCGCGCCAAAGCCCTGGTTGCTTTCCCTGGTGGCTTTGGCACGATGGACGAGCTGTTTGAAGTGCTGACACTGGTACAGACCACCAAGGTCAAGCCCGTTCCCATCATCTTGTTTGACAGCCAGTTCTGGAAACAGGTCTTCAACTTCGATCTGCTGGTGCAAGAAGGCATGATTTCGCCACAAGACTTGGCGCTGTTTCACTTTGTCGACACCCCACAGGCGGCGTGGGACATCATCAAAGATTTCTACCAGTTGCCCGATTAAAACGGCACCCATTAAAAAAGCAGCCTCAGGGCTGCTTTTTTAATCTTGCGCGAGCCACCGTAGGCCGTCTTACTTGCTGGTACGTGCTTGCTGGCCCCTATTTGCTGGCCCCTATTTGCTGGCACCCATGTGTGGCAATACGTTCTGTGCCTTCAAGTCCTCTTTACCCAGCAGCCATGGCAAGCGTGAAGAGCCGCCCACCACGGCCCCGACAGCCCAGAACAGGGCCGAGACTCCGACCACCGTACCAATCGAGCCAAACAGCACAGGCATGACCACGCTGGAGCCGTTGATGGCCATCATGCGCAGCCCCAGTGCTTCGCCTTGCCGATCGGGTGGCGTGATTTGGTGAATCATGCTCATCACCATCGGCTGCACAGACCCGAGCACCAAACCCAGCACGATAGAGCACCCCATCATGGCCCAGGCATTGGGCATGATGGGGTATAGCGTAAACAGCAGGCACGCGCCCAGCATGGCGCCCATGACGACTTTCCATTCACTGATACGCTCCGACAGCAGCGGAATCAGCACACGGATGGCTGCCGCCGCAATCGCAAACGCGCCCAAGATGGAGCCAATCACCGATGCCGACAACCCGCGCTCATGCCCCAAGATGGGCACCACAAAAGTGTGCACATCCCAGCACGAAGACAGCGCCCAGTTCATCAGCAACAAGCGGCGAAAGCCCTGGTTTTGCAGCATGTCCCACGCCGTGGTTTTCTTGCTCCCCTGGGGCCTGGGCTCAGGTTTTTCTTCTTGCAGCGTACGCACCCACAACCATGCGCTCAAAGGCAGCAGCGCCATCAGCAAGAAGGCGGCCCTAAAACCGGTGTCGCTGGCCGCCTCACCACCGGCATAGTCAATCAGCAAACCGGCAAAAAATGGGCCCAGAAAGTTGGAGACCGCGGGGCCAATCGCCAGCCAGCTAAATACTTTGCGCAGCGTGACCGTGTCATGCGCTGCGCGCCCCACATGGCGCTGCAACGCAATGATGGCCGCGCCCGATGCGCCACCACTGAGCAGCGCCGCCAGGCACAGCACGGGATAGATGGGAAAGAACACCGCAGCACCAGCTCCCACACTGGCAGTCACCACGCTGACAGCCAAAGGGCGCTTCAAACCATGTCGGTCTGCATAACGGCCTGCAGGCAGCGAAAGAAACACCTGCGTCAGCGCAAACAGCGCCAGCAGCACGCCCACGGCAGCAGGGCTATAGCCTTCGCGCAGCGCCAGCAAGGGGGTGGCCATGCGCATGCCCGTCATACAGGCGTGGATAGAAATTTGCGCCAGTATCAGGCGCATCAACGACCAGGTCACAGATTCATTCGTCCTCAGGGTCAGCGGCCGCCAAAGGCGCAGCCAATGCGCTGTCTGGGTTCAGCGGCTGCAGCAACTGTGCCGTGCTTGCGGCACTGGGCAGCTCTTGCACCGTGCGCAAACGGCGTTGAATGGCGCGTGTGCGCACATCTACTTGTTCAAAACGCTTGGCCGCCGCATCGATCGATTTGCGCGTGGCTTCCACCACTTCACCAAACTTGGCAAACTCGGTTTTCACCTGCCCCAGCACGCCCCACACTTCGGATGAGCGCTTTTCAATCGCCAGGGTTTTGAAACCCATTTGCAGGCTGTTGAGCATGGCCGCCAGATTGGCGGGGCCGGTGATGACCACGCGGGATGCATTTTGCACCGCCTCCACCAACCCTGGCCGGCGCATGACTTCCGCAAACAAGCCTTCTGAGGGCAAGTACATGACGGCAAAGTCGGTGGTAAATGGCGGCTCTACGTATTTGGAAGCAATCTTTTTCGCCTCATTGCGGATGGAGCTTTCCAGGGCATTGCCTGCTGAAATGACTCCCGCCTTGTCCACTGCATCCAGCGCATCTTGCAGGCGCTGGTAATGCTCCACCGGGTACTTGGCATCAATGGGCAACCACACAGGGTGCTCGTCATCGCGGCCCGGCAGGCGTATGGCAAATTCGACCAGTTCATCGCTGCCCGGTACGGTTTTGACGTTGCGTGCGTACTGCTCGGGCGTAAGCACGTTGTCGATAATGGCGCCCAGTTGCACCTCGCCCCAGGTGCCACGCGTTTTCACATTCGTCATCACACGCTTCAAGTCGCCTACGCTGCTGGCCAGTGACTGCATTTCGCCCAGACCCTTGTGCACTTGCTCCAGGCGGTCACTCACCAGCTTGAAAGATTCGCCCAAGCGCTGCTCCAGCGTGGCATGCAGTTTTTCATCGACCGTGCGGCGCATCTCTTCAAGCTTGGCCGCGTTGTCGGCCTGGATGGTGGCCAGCCGCTCATTGAGCGTGCCACGCAGCTGTTCGGCGGTTTGGTGGCTGTCTTGATTGAGTCTTTGCAGTTGCTGCGCAAGCGCCTGCTGCAAGGTGTTGAAGTGTTGCTGCTGCTCTTGCCGGCTGTTGCGTGCCTCTTGCAATTGGCGTGACATGTGCGCATCAACCAGCTGGCGCAAGCTGTCGGCGGCCGTGGTCTGGTTATGGCCCAAGGTATGCACCAGGCCCTGCACTTGCTGGCCCATGCCAGCCAGCGCGCCGTCGCTTTTAGACACGGCCATTTGCGTCAGCTGCTGGGCCCGCTCCAGGTGCTCCAGCCGCTCCAGCAAATCCAGATCCACCGGCGCAGGCCGTGGATGGAGCCAATGCAACAGTTGCAGGACCACGATAAGTATCAGCAAGGCCAGCAGTAGCCAGGGCATCCAATCCACAAAATCTCCTTAAAAATATAGCTATTAGCGCAAGCCAGCTCTAGTTCTTAGATAGTTTTATATCTAAGAACACCGCTACACAAGCGCCAACAGCTATCTTTTTACTTATCTTTATTAACTATTCCAGCGCAAAGACTTCGCTGCGGCATCGGGCGTATTCACCGGTGTAAGCGGCTGTTCACCCCCCAGCACTGCGACCAAATTGTCTGCCGCCAGCTTGCCCATGGCACGGCGTGTGGCCACCGTGGCACTGGCAATATGCGGAGTGAGCACCACGTTAGGCACGGTGAGCAAATCAGGGTGCACCTTGGGCTCACCCTCAAACACATCCAGGCCAGCAGCGGCAATGCGCTGTGCTTTCAGGGCTTGCGCCAGCGCTGCATCATCCACAATGCCGCCACGCGCAATATTGATCAGCGTAGCGGTAGGCTTCATCTGCGCCAGTTCGGCCGCGCCAATGGTGTGGTGACTCTCGGGCGTGTACGGCAGCACCAGCACCACGTGGTCAGCGGTTTGCAGCAGTTCGTCCTTGCTCACATAGCGGGCCTTGCATTCAGCTTCCAGCGCAGGGCTGAGGTGAGAGCGGTTGTGATAAATCACGTTCATGCCAAATCCGTAAGCACCGCGCTTGGCAATGCCCTGACCAATGCGCCCCATGCCAATGATGCCCAGCGTGCTGCCGTGCACCTCGGCACCCGCAAACATGTCGTAGCTCCATTTGTTCCATTTGCCTGCGCGCAGGTAGTGCTCGCTTTCGGTGATGCGCCGGGCCGTAGCCATCAGCAGGGCAAAGCCAAAGTCTGCTGTGGTTTCGGTCAGTACATCCGGGGCGTTGGTGCCTTGCACACCGGCTTGCTCCATGGCATCGACATCAAAATTGTTGTAGCCCACTGCCATGTTGGCAACCACTTTGAGCTGCGGGCAGGCGGCCAGCATCTGAGCACTGATGCGTTCGGAGGACGTTGTCAGCACCCCATCCATTCCCTGCAATTGCTGCGCCAGCTGCTCGGGCGACCAGACGGTATCTGCATCGTTGCTGTGCACTTCAAAGTGCTGCTTCAAAAAGGCCACCACGTCAGGATGGATGGCACGGGCAATCAAGATACGGCGCTTTGTCATTGTGCTTAGAACCAGATAAATGTCATTACGATAAACAGCGGCACCAAGATGCCGACCGACCACAGCATGTAGCCAAAGAAGCTGGGCATGCGCACGCCCCGGTCCTCGGCAATGGCTTTCACCATCAGATTGGGTGCGTTACCAATATAGGAGTTAGCGCCCATGAACACTGCGCCCGCAGAGATGGCCACCAGCGTGGGGGCCAAAGCCGTCATCAGCAAGGCCGGATCACCACCAGCAGTGTTGAAGAACACCAGGTAAGTGGGTGCGTTATCCAAAAATGAAGACAACACCCCCGTCGCCCAGAAGTACATGGCCACATTGGGTGTTCCGTCCGGGTTGGTGACCGCTCGCACAATGCCCGCAAATGGGCCATCGACCCCCGCCTTGAGCATGGCAATCACAGGAATGATGGTCAGGAATATGCCGGCAAACAGCTTAGCTACTTCCTGCATAGGGCCCCAGCCAAACTGGTTGTTCGCGTGCACCGTTTTGGGAGTGAGCACCAACGAGAGCAATGCCACCACGATCAAGCCCACATCACGAACCATGCCTGGCAGGCCCACATCGGTGCCCGCAATATGCAATGCCACGCCAGACTTCCACATGCCGCTGAGCAGCACCAACCCAACCACTACACCCAACAGGACGAAGTTGATCTTGCCGTCAAAACCCAGCGACTCGCGCGCGTCATTGCTGGGCTGTGCAGACAGCTGATTGGTGTCGTTCTTGCACAGCCAGCTGTCCAGCACAAAAAAGATGGCCAGCAGCGCACTCACCAAGAACAAGGCCTGGGGCCAAATGTGCAGCAACGTCCAGCTGAAATCCACACCCTTCAAGAAACCCAGGAACAGCGGAGGATCGCCCAGCGGCGTCAGCGAGCCACCGGCATTGGAGACAATGAAAATAAAAAACACCACCACATGCACCACACGCGAGCGGTGTGCGTTGGCGCGAATCAAAGGTCGGATCAACAGCATGGAAGCACCCGTGGTGCCCATGAAACTAGCCAGTAGCGCACCAATGGCCAAAATGGCCGTATTCAGCCCAGGGGTGCCCGTCAAACTGCCGCGAATGTAAATACCACCGGCCACAACATACAAGGCGGTAAGCAAAATCACAAAAGGCAGATACTCCCCCAGCAGCGCATGCACAAAATTAGCGGTGGCAGCCCCCATGCCATAGATCAGCACCAAGGGAATCAGAAATGCCAGCGACCAAGCTGCCGTCACCTTGCCAAAATGGTGATGCCAAAAGTTAGGGGCCAGTAAAGGCATCAGTGCAATCGACAGCAGCAAGCCCGCAAAAGGCACCGCCCACCAAAGCCCCAAGCCCGCACCGTCCAGCTCGGCAGCCTGGGCCCATGCTGGCAACCCCGCCATCAGGCCAGCTACTGCAGCAGATCGCACATAGTTCATTCGTTGGTCTCCTCGGGGATCTCGAACACCTGGCGCAGGTAGGCCAGATACTTTTTATCTTCACACATGCTTTTGCCTGGGGTGTCTGACAATTTGGCCACCGGCTGGTCATTGCACCGCGTCATTTTGATCACAACCTGCAAGGCTTCATAACCCAAGTCATTGGTCAGATTGGTGCCAATACCAAAGGCCAGCTGGCAGCGGCCATGAAAGCGCTGGTACAGCTCAATCGTGCGTGGAATGGTCAGCGCATCGCTGAAAATCAGCGTCTTGTTCAGCGGATCCACACGGTTGGTACGGTAATGCTCCAGCAGACGTTCGCCCCACACAAAAGGGTCCCCACTGTCATGGCGCGCGCCATCAAACAACTTGCAGAAATACAAATCAAAGTCACGCAAAAAAGCACTCATGCCGTACACATCTGACAAGGCAATGCCCAAGTCCCCGCGGTACTCTTTGGCCCAAGACTCAAACCCGAACACCTGGCTGTCACGTAGACGCGGGCCCAGTGCCTGGCAGGCTTGCAAAAACTCATGGGCCATGGTGCCCAAAGGGGTGATGCCCAGTCGCATGGCATACAGCACATTGCTGGTGCCGGCAAACTGCCCGGGGCCATGGCCTGGTGCAGGGCGCTGAGGGCCTGTGCCCAGCTTGCCGCACAGCACGCGCAGCACTTCTTCATGCCAAGCACGGCTAAAACGGCGGCGCGTGCCGTAGTCCGCAATCTTCAAACCCTCCAGCGTATCGCCACGCATCAGTTTGATTTTTTCGTCCAAGCGGCGTCGCCCTTCCAAGAAGTCAGGCACCGGCTGGGTGTTGCGGAAATAGACCTCATTGACAATGGCCAGCACCGGAATCTCAAACGGAATCACATGCAGCCAGGGGCCTTTGATGGTGATATCGATCTCGCCGTTTTCAAGTGCCTTGATCGTGATGTACTTTTCATTGAGCTTGAAAAGGCTCAAGAAATCCACAAAATCACTCTTGATAAAACGCAGTGAGCGCAAGTACGCCAGCTCTGCATCCTGAAAGTGCAATTGACACAGGGCGCGTATTTCATCGCGAATCTCTTGCACATAAGGTGCCAACTGCACACCGGGATTGCGGCATTTGAATTTGTATTCAACCTGTGCCCCGGGAAACTGGTGCAGTACCGCCTGCATCATGGTGAACTTATACAGGTCGGTATCAAGCAAGCTGGTAATGATCATGGCATGCGGGCCGGATGCGAAAGCCACAGTGTAGGCCATACACCGAAAGCTTTGGTGCAAGCTTTATGCATTAAAACGAGCTAATTGCCTTGATGTGCAAGCACCAAGCGCTATGAAGTTTCACCCTCGGCAATTGGCAGCACCAAAGGCTCCAGTGCAACACGCAAAACTGTAGGCACTTCGCAGGGGCGGCGCGTCGTTTTATCCACATAGACATGGACAAAATGCCCCACAGCAGCACTCATTGCCTCGCCTTGCGCAAACAGGCCTATCTCATAGCGCACACTGCTGCGCCCGAGTTTGGCAACCCTGATCCCCGCCTGCACAACTTGCGGGAAAGCAAGGGGAGCAAAGTAGTTGCACTGGGTTTCAATCACCAGGCCAATGGTCTGCCCCTGGTGAATATCCAACGCCCCCTGCTCTATCAGGTAGGCATTCACAGCGGTATCAAACCAGCTGTAATACACAACGTTATTCACATGGCCGTAGACATCGTTGTCAGCCCAGCGCGTGGGAATGTCACGAAAAACGCGAAATACACTGCGTGGCTGTGCTTGGGGGCGTGCAGCAAAAGAAGTGGCTTGGGTCATCACAGCATTTTGGCTGCGAGCTGTTGCTTGCGCATGCATACAGGTGACAGGTGCACCACGTCTCAAGCAGCACCTCTGCTGCACATCCCTACCGCCTGCACCCGCCGCTTGTCTGATTCAACGCAAAGAATGCTGCAGTGCACAAAAAATTACTTGCACCAAATTGAAGCTTGCGGAAGAATACATCCATGCTGCGCTGCAACATGGTTTTTTGGATTCACAAGTGCAGCTGCCTTTAACCCCTGTCAGCTTTTTTTATTGATGGAGAACTCACCATGGCACTCACACCTGAACAACTCACCGCAGCCCACAAAGCCAACATCGAAACCCTGTTTGGCCTGACCACCAAGGCTTTTGAAGGCGTTGAAAAAATTGTGGAACTGAACGTTGCAGCTTCGCGCGCCGCATTGGCAGAAGCCGCCACCCACAGCCAAGCCCTGTTGAACGTGAAAGACGCGCAAGAGCTGCTGGCACTGCAAACCAGCTTCTTTCAGCCACTTGCTGAAAAGACCGCTGCTTACAACCGCCACCTCTACAACATCGCCACCAGCACCAGCACTGAAGTGAGCAAAGCATTCGAAGCCAAGACTAGCGAATTGCAGCAAGGCTTTAACAACTTGGTGGAATCGACCACCAAGAACGCACCTGCTGGCTCCGAAACAGCTGTGGCCGTGATGAAGAGCGCCGTTTCTGCAGCCAACAACGCTTTTGAAAGCGTTCAAAAAGCTGTTAAGCAAGCTTCTGATCTGACCGAAGCCAACCTGAAGGCTGTCACAGCCACTGCAACAGCAGCAGCCCAGGCTCCTGCAGGCCGTAAATCCTGATTTTTTCCAGCTTTTAAAAGCTGCGATCTAGACAAGGTCTAGGGTTTACCCTAGAATACGCACATCGACCAGTTTATCTGGTCACCAGTTGTCTCCTTGGATCCTCTCGAAACCCCCGTTTCTTGGATCCATTTAAGCCCGGCTTTATCGCCGGGTTTTTTTTTGTCTGCATGCAGCGCAAGTGACTGGCATTTAGAACCAGCACCTTTCATAATTGACGTTTACGTTAACGAAAAACAAGGAGCACAAGCATGGATATTCAAGGCAAGGTTTTCATTGTCACGGGGGGTGCATCGGGCTTGGGCGAAGGCACAGCACGCATGCTGGCTGCCAACGGTGCCAAAGTAGTGATTGCAGACATGCAGGCAGACAAAGGCCAGGCTGTTGCCCAAGATATTGGTGGCGTTTTTGTACCATGCGATGTCAGCAGCGAGGCCGACGGGCAAGCCGTGGTGCAGCAGGCCACTGCAATAGGCAAGCTCATGGGCTTGGTCAATTGCGCAGGCATTGCTCCCGCTGAAAAAACCGTTGGCAAAAATGGTGCCCACAGTCTGGCTGTCTACCAAAAAGTCATCCAAGTGAACCTCATTGGTAGCTTCAACATGATTCGCCTGGCTGCCCAAGCCATGAGCAAAAATGAGCCCGAAGCCACTGGCGAGCGTGGCGTGCTCATCTCCACCGCCAGCGTGGCTGCTTACGACGGCCAAATGGGTCAAGCAGCCTATGCTGCATCCAAAGGCGGCGTGGTCGGCATGACTCTTCCTATTGCCCGCGACTTGGCACGCAATGGCATTCGCAACATGACCATTGCACCCGGTATTTTTGGCACTCCCATGTTGTTTAGCATGCCCCAAGAAGTGCAAGATACATTGGCTGCAGGTGTACCCTTCCCTAGTCGCTTAGGCACACCACAAGACTATGCCAAGCTGGTCAAACACATTATTGAAAATGACATGCTTAACGGTGAAGTGATTCGTTTGGATGGCGCTATTCGCCTTGCCCCCAAATAATCAAATGACTGACCAAGCACTTCGAACAGAACATTTCTTCGAGGTGTAAAAAACAAAAAGCCGCATTAATTTTCATTAATGCGGCTTTTTAAAACTGGCGGAGTGGACGGGACTCGAACCCGCGACCCCCGGCGTGACAGGC
>RCUL01000024.1_pt1 | contig 184471 bp, 150 predicted proteins | sample 2167521 | NCBI WGS metagenome assembly RCUL01 (sample SAMN09932745, study PRJNA488358) | compost metagenome | feature: garden; material: soil; isolation source: compost soil in acetic acid-enriched culture | place: Germany: Experimental Botanical Garden Goettingen | collected 2016-01-27
GAGTACTTGGCTACGAACCAAGGGGTCGTGGGTTCAATTCCTGCCAGCCGCACCAGATTCAAACCCCAGAAATGAAAGTTTCTGGGGTTTTTGTCTATTTATGAAAGCTTTGTTTTTTCAGCGTCATGAAACAACAAACTTTTAGCTAAAGAAATTTAGCAAACTTCGATCCTAGGGTAATTGCTTATCTTATAATCGAAAGCTTAGCGGCTGTAGCTCAGTTGGATAGAGTACTTGGCTACGAACCAAGGGGTCGTGGGTTCAATTCCTGCCAGCCGCACCAATTTAAAGTCCTGATACCGAAAGGTGTCAGGACTTTTTGGTTTCTGCATTGCAAATTTTTGCAGCGCTGCTTTTGTGTGAAGATTCAGTCTATGAACAAGGCTTTCACCAAGGAAACCGATGGGCAGGACGATGATGACGAGCTGCCCAGCTTGCCAGCCCTTCCCAAGGGCAGCAAAAACTATATGACGCCGCAGGGCTACCAGACGCTCAAGGCAGAGTTGCTGGAGCTGATTGATAACGAGCGGCCCAAGATTGTCGAGATCGTGCACTGGGCGGCCAGCAACGGCGATCGCTCGGAAAACGGAGATTACCTGTACGGCAAGAAACGTCTGCGTGAAATTGACCGCCGCATTCGCTTTTTGACCAAGCGTCTGGAGATTGCCGAGGTGGTCAACCCTTCGGTGCACTACGGCAGTGAGCAGGTGTTTTTTGGCGCCACCGTCACCTACGCCGATGATGAAGGCGTAGAGCGCACCATCACCATCAAGGGGATTGATGAGGCAGACAGCAGCAAAGCCGAGGTCAGCTGGATTGCCCCGGTAGCGCGTGTGCTGCTGAAATCAAAAATTGGCGATGAGGTGCCACTGCCAACCCCTGCAGGCGTGCGCACGCTGGAAGTGCTGGATGTGAGTTACCCGGCGCCTCAAGCAGAGAGTTAATAAAAAATGAGCTACTAGCGCTTGCTCAATAATGGTTTCAAATATAAAACGCATTGAAACTGTTGATTGGTAAGCGCAAGCAGCTCACTTTTATAAACAGTACAAACAAAAAAATACGGCTGATAGGCCGCATTTTTTTGTGAGAAAACGTCCTTATTCCTGCGGCAGTATGCGCGCAGCGCGCACCACTGTGGGTACACGGCGCAGGCTGCGCAAGGCGGCGTCCAGTTGCTGCTGGTCGTGCACAGACAGTACGAAGCGCAACTCGGTGGTCTGCATGGCGGCTTCGTCGTCCATCTCCAGACGGCGGATGTCCACATTGGCTTCTGCCAGCTCGCTGGCCACGCGTGCCAGCACACCTTTTTGGTTGTGGATGGTGACGCTGATGCCGCTGTCGTACAGCTTTTGGTTGCTGTCTTCCGCCCATTCCACGGGCACGATGCGTTCGCTGTCTGTGGCCTGCAAGCGTTTGGCGTTGACGCACTGGGCGCGGTGCACATGCAGGCCATCACCACGGCCAAGGTAGGCCACCACGGCGTCACCAGGCACGGGGCGACAGCACGGCGCATAGCGCACAGATGCGTTGCTGCTGCCATCCAGCGCAACGGTGCTTTGAGTCTGTTTGTTCTTGCTGGCAAAGCGCTCTTGGGTCAGCAGCACAGCGTCAGGGCGCTGGCCCTGACTGGATAGCAGCGTCATGAAGTGGCGTGCAACCCAGCTTGCGGCTTGGCGGCCCATGCCGATGTCGGTGAGTAAATCTTCGCGGCTAGGGCTGCTGGTTTTACGCAGCACTTCATCCCAAAGGGCTTGGTTGGCTTCGTCGTTCTCTGGAATGGAGGCAATGCCTTCTTCGCGCAATGCTTGCGTGAGCAGGGTAGCGCCCAGTTCTGTGGACTCGCTGTGCGCCGCAGTTTTGAGGTAGTTGCGGATTTTGGAGCGAGCCCGTCCAGTTTTGACAAAGCTGAGCCACACAGGGTTGGGGTTGGCGTTGTCGTCCGTGATGATTTGCACCACATCGCCGCTCTTGAGCTCGGTGCGCAGCGAGGCGGCTTCACCATTGATCAAGGCCGAGACGGTGTGGTGGCCAACATTGCTGTGGATGGCGTAAGCGAAGTCCACCACGGTGGCTCCACGTGGCATGGCCATGATCTTGCTCTTGGGCGTGAACACGTAGATGGAGTCCGGGAACAGATCCACCTTGACGTTGTCCCAGAACTCGGTGGCGTCGTTGGTTTCGGTCTGAATGTCCAGCAACGACTGCAGCCACTTGGTGTTGAGTGCGTCTTGCTTGCCCTGCGACTTGTATAGCCAGTGGGCAGCAATGCCTGCTTCGGCCACGATGTGCATGGGCTCGGTGCGAATCTGAAACTCGATGTTTACGCCCGAGGGCCCCACCAGCATGGTGTGCAGCGATTGGTAGCCATTGCTCTTGGCAATCGCGATGTGGTCCTTGAACTTGCCCGGTACTGGCTTGTACATCTGGTGCAGGATGCCCAAAGCGGTATAGCAGTCTGTGACGGTAGGCACAATGATGCGAAAGCCATAGATGTCGGTGACCTGCGCAAATGTCAGGTGGTGGCGAATCATCTTTTGGTAGAGCGAGTACAGCGTGCTTTCACGGCCTGCCAGGCGGGCGGACATGCTGACGCGGTCAAACTCTGCGGCAATTTCGTTTTGCACGCGTTGCACCAGATCGTGGCGGCGAGCGCGCGATTTGGTGATGGCCTTCTCCAGCGTGCTGTAGCGCCAGGGGTTCTGGTAGCGGAACGAAAGATCCTGCAGCTCGCGGTAGGTCTGGTTCAAGCCCAGGCGGTGTGCAATCGGTGCAAAGATTTCCTGAGTTTCCGAAGCAATGCGCCCCCACTTGCTGCGCGGCATATCACCCATGGTGCGCATGTTGTGGGTGCGGTCTGCCAGCTTGATCAGGATGACGCGTACATCCTTGGCCATGGCCAGCAGCATTTTGCGGAAAGACTCCGCCTGATTTTCTTCGCGGGTATTGAAGTGCAGCTTGTCCAGTTTGGTCAGTCCATCGACCAAATCTGCCACGACGGGGCTGAATCGTTCGGCCAAATCCTGTTTGGTGATGCCACAGTCCTCCATGGCATCGTGCAGCAAAGCCGCCATCAGAGCGGGGGCATCCAGCTTCCAGTGCGCGCAAATGGTGGTGACGGCAATCGGGTGGGTGATGTAGGGGTCACCGCTGCTGCGCCACTGGTTGGTGTGGGCCTTGTCAGCGTATTGCCAAGCTTGTCTTACCTGCTCAATGTCTGCAGCTGGCAAGTAAGAGAGATAGTCCAGCATGCGCTCAAAGTGCGCAGCAGAAATGCGAGCAGCAGCTTCCAGACGCGCATCTAGCGAGGCGTCTGGCGAAATTCGGGGGGTGTCGTCTGTTTTGGAAGTGAAAGCCGCGTTCATACCCTAAATGTATCGCGGGAAAGCGGGGATGGACATAGTAAAAAAAAAGCACCGCGATACGGTGCTTCTATTGTCTGCCTAGTTAGGCAGATTTTTGAAATAAGCCAGAACTTAACCTGGAACTTTTTTCAGCATTTCTAGGCCCACTTTGCCTTCTGCGATTTCACGCAGTGCAGTCACAGCTGGCTTGTTGTTGCATTCCACCTTGGGGGTGTGGCCTTGGCTCAGCATGCGTGCGCGGTAAGTTGCCGCCAGCACAAGCTGGAAGCGGTTAGGGATTTGCTCCAGGCAATCTTCAACAGTGATGCGTGCCATTAGGTACTCCGGGGGAATTCAGGAAAGGTTGAGCGATTCGAACACGTCGGCGCGCAAGCGGCGCTGTGATACGTACTTCAGACGCTGGGCATGGATGATTGCCTTCAGGTCAAACAGTGCGCTCTCAAATAACTCGTTGATTATAACGAAGTCGAATTTACCTACTTGCGCCATCTCTACTTCTGCATTTTTCATGCGCAGCGCAATCACGTCAGGCGCATCTTCGCCCCGGTTTTCCAGGCGAGCACGCAGCTCATCCCAGCTAGGGGGCAAGACGAAAATCAGTACCGCTTGTGGGAATGACTCGCGCACTTGCAGTGCACCTTGGTAGTCAATTTCCAGCAGCACGTCCTCGCCAGTGCTCAGGCGGTCTTGAATGCCTTTTTTGGATGTGCCATAGCGCTTGCCGTGGACATTGGCCCATTCGACAAAAGCGTTGTTGGCCACCATGGCGTCAAATTCTTGCTCGGAGGCGAAGAAATATTCTCGACCATGCTTTTCTTGACCACGGGGCGCGCGGGTAGTGTGAGAGACAGATGGATAGACGCGCGCATCGAATGAACGCAGGGCCTTGACCAGGCTGGATTTACCGGCTCCGCTGGGAGCTGCGACGACAAAGAGGTTTCCAGGATGTTGCATAAGAAAAACTCGGGTGCTTGTGGCGACCTTGCAAAAAGGGCGCTTGCGCGCCCTGTGGTTTTAACGGTGGTTATTCGATATTTTGAACTTGCTCGCGCATTTGCTCGATCAGTACCTTCATGTCCACGCTGATGCGTGTCAGGTCCAGGGCGGCAGATTTCGAGCCCAGGGTATTGGCTTCGCGGTGCATTTCCTGGATCAAGAAGTCCAGGCGCTTGCCGATCTCGCCGCCTTTTTTGAGCAGGCGTTCCACTTCGTCAAGGTGGGAGTCAAGGCGTGTGACTTCTTCGGCAACGTCGATGCGAATGGCAAATGCCGTGGCTTCTGACAGCGCGCGGTCACGAGCGGCTTCAGGCGTAACTTGACCTTCGGTCAAGCCCATGGCCTCTTGCCAGCGCTCCAGAAAGCGTTGGCGCTGCTGCTCAACCAGCTGGGGTACCAAAGGCGTTGCCTGCGCAGCCAGTTCACGCAGCTGATGCAAACGGTCTTTGAGCATGTCTGCCAGCCGCTTGCCTTCACGGGCACGCGCATCCATCAGCTCAGTGACGGCGGCATCGGCCAGATTGGGGACAACCTCGTGCCAGTCCACCTGGACGGCGTTACCGCTGCCTGCCAGACGCAACGCATCGGAGACAGACAAGCCTCTGGCATCGGGCAGCCATGCCTGCACCATGTCTTGCACGGACTGCATGCGTTGCAGCAATGCAGGTGTGGGCTGGGGCAAGGAAGCTGACGCATCCACATCAATGGCGGCGCGCACTTCGACTTTGCCGCGCTTGAGGCGGTTGCTCAACAAGGCACGCAGGGCGGGCTCTTGGCTGCGCAGTTCATCAGGCAGGCGAAAGGTGAGGTCCAAAAAACGGCTGTTAACTGCGCGGATTTCAAGCCCCAAACGCACGTTTTGTGCAGAGGCGTTGTTCTCAGCAGATGCCGGTGCGTGCTGCACACTGGCGTATCCGGTCATGCTGTAAACTGGCATTGGACTTATCTTTGGTTACTTGCAATTTGGTGATTATCCAGTTTCCGCTTCGACCTTGAGGTTTACCTGAACAAAATGTCTCCCAGGATCAAGCCAGCCCCCCTGCCTCCCGATACGCTCATTGGCGATTACCGCGTGGTGCGCAAGCTCGCATCCGGAGGGTTCGGGGTGGTCTATCTGGCCAAAGATGGACAAGGGCAAGAGGTTGCCATCAAGGAGTATCTGCCTGCAGCGCTGGTCACTCGCACTGCTGGTGAGCTGGTTCCCAAAGTCTCGCAAGAAAAGCTGTCGCTCTATCGGCTGGGGTTGAAAAGTTTTTTTGAAGAAGGGCGAGCCCTGACGCAAATCTCCCACGCTTCTGTGGTGAGTGTGCTCAATTTCTTTCGTGAAAACGAAACGGTTTACATGGTCATGAATTTCCTGCGCGGTGCTTCGTTGCAGGAATTCGTGGTGATTGCACGTGGGCAGCGTCATGCCAAGGTGCTGCGCGAATCCTCGATTCGCTCGCTGTTTGATGAAGTGCTGCGCGGGCTGCGCATCGTGCATCAGCACAAGATGCTGCATCTGGACATCAAGCCCGCCAATATTTTTATCACCGACGAAGACCGTGCGGTCATGATCGATTTTGGCGCTGCGCGAGAAGTGCTCAATAAAGAGGGCAACTTCATCCGTCCCATGTACACACCGGGCTTTGCAGCGCCTGAGATGTACAAGCGCAACGGCAGCATGGGCCCCTGGACCGATATTTACGCAGTCGGTGCCTGCATGTTCGCCTGCATGACCGGCCAGCCCCCTGCTGACGTACCCAGCCGCCGTGACAAAGACCGGCTGGCCGTGGCGCTGGCGCGTTTGCGCGGCGTGTACTCCGATAACTTGCTGGAGCTGGTGCAATGGGCCATGGAACTGGACCCCTTGGCGCGTCCGCAGTCGGTGTTTGCTTTCCACAAAGCCTTAAGCCATGAGCCTGAACGCCGCTACACGCCTCTGAGCGTGTCTGAAAGGGTGCGCTTGCAACTGGATGCCTTGATTGGTGAAGGCCGCAAAACCCAGTTGGCAGCTGAAACCTCCGTCCGTGTGAAGGCACCATGAAGTTTTCTGTTTTTCAGCTCAGCCGCCGAGGGGGGCGTGCCGTCAATGAAGACCGCATGGGCTACTGCTACACCCGAGAAGCGGCTTTGTTCCTGCTGGCCGATGGCATGGGCGGCCATGCCGAAGGTGAGGTGGCGGCGCAACTGGCGCTGCAAAGCATTGCGGCGCAATTTCAGCGCGAAGCAACCTCCGTGTTGGCCGACCCTTCAGATTTCCTCAGCCGCGCTGTGCTGACGGCGCACCAGCATATCCAGCGCTATGCCAAGCTCAAGCGCATGCCTGATGCACCCCGCACCACGGTGGTGGCCTGCGTAGTACAAAACGGCGCTGCCACGTGGCTGCATTGCGGTGACTCCCGTCTGTACTGGGTGCGCGAGGGTAAATTGCTGGCGCGCACACGCGATCATTCCTATATGGAGATGGAGCGCAATGCGACCATGCCGGTGCGGCTGGCGCAGAAACTACTCAATCGCAATGTGCTGTTCACATGCCTGGGTGCGAGTGGCAAACCTATTTTTGATGTGAGTGGCCCCCATACTTTGCACAGTGGTGACCGGTTGCTGCTGTGCTCGGATGGTTTGTGGGGTGCACTGAAAGAACCGGCACTGCTGCACGGGCTTGCTGAGCTACCTGTGGCGCAGGCAATTCCCGCCTTGGTAGAGTCGGCTTTGCAAATTACCGGCGAAAAGAGCGACAACGTCACCGCCCTGGCGTTGGAGTGGGAGATGCCGGAGCATGTGCAAAGTGCTGGTGATGTGCGCACCGATACGGCGTCGATCAGTGAATTGTTTGCGTCAACCATTCAGTCCTCGCATGAGCTGGATGTCCTGGATGACCCGCTGGATGAAGACGAAATCGAGCGCAATATTGCCGAGATCAACGCAGCTATTCGCCGCTCTGCTGCCAGTAAAACCTGAGCTGCTTGCACTGCAGCAGCCTATGTGGGCTTGCGCTTTGGCGCACACTTGGCCCCTGTTTTGCGCCACCCAAGACGGTCTGGTCTTTGCGTAATCATCTAAATAAATAGCTATTAACGTTTGATGCATCAGCGTTATTGCTTGATTTCACCCATGAAAATTGTTCTCGCTTCTAACAACCGCGGCAAGCTGGCCGAATTGCAATCCATGTTCGCTCCTCTGGGCGTGGAGCTGATCTGCCAAGCAGACTTGTTTGAGGGCGAAGCACCTGAGCCGTATGGCACTTTTGTAGAAAATGCCCTGAGCAAGGCGCGGTTTGCGGCTGAGAAAACCGGCCTGCCAGCGATTGCCGACGATGCAGGCCTGTGCGTGGATGCCTTTGGAGGGCTGCCGGGTGTGGATACCGCTTACTACTGCACGCACTACGGCTACGAAAAAAGCGATGACAACAACGTCAGCTGCCTGCTGGAGAATCTAGCCTCCCATGCCAATCGCAAAGCGGCGATGGTGAGCACCTTGGTGGGTGTGCGTTCACCCAAGGACCCCGAGCCCTTGATTGCCGTGGGCCGCGTGAGCGTAGAAATTGCCACAGAGCGCCGTGGCAGCAATGGCTTTGGCTTTGACCCCGTGCTGATCATTCCTGAGCTGGGTAAAACCTTTGCAGAAATGGCGCCCGAGTTCAAAAACGACCATAGCCACCGTGGCCGCAGCACGCGCGCCATGATGGAGTTGCTGCGCACCACCTGGTTGAGTGCCTCCTGAGGCGCGGTGTGCCTTTTTGCTCTGGCTGAACCGGATGGGTGCAGCCCTTGCTCGGCATCCACTGGTTGTCACAGGTGAGGCTGGAGCAAGCTTCGATTTTTGAATGTCATGACTATTCCTATTGTTTCTGCGGGTGCTGAGCCGCAACTGGGTCAATCCCCCAAAGACGTGCAGCACTACATGCGCGCGGGCACGCTGGGGCTGCCTGTGCTGCCGCCGCTGTCGCTGTATGTGCACCTGCCCTGGTGCTTGAAAAAGTGCCCGTACTGTGACTTCAACTCGCACGAGCAGCGCGCGGGCAGCGAAGGTGGCGTGCCCGAGCAGCGCTATATTGACGCGCTGATGGCGGATCTGGAAGCCAGCCTGCCCCTGATCTGGGGGCGCACCGTGCACAGTGTGTTTATTGGTGGTGGTACGCCCAGTTTGTTCAGCCCTGAGAGCATTGACCGCCTGATCAGCGGCTTGCGCGCGCGCCTGCGCATGGAGCCTGATTGCGAAATCACCATGGAGGCTAACCCGGGCACGTTTGAGAAAGACCGTTTCAGGGCTTTTCGGCATGCGGGGGTCACGCGTCTGTCGATCGGCGTGCAAAGCTTTGATGACCGTTTTCTGTCCGCCCTGGGGCGTGTGCACAACGGTGAGCAGGCGCGGGCTGCCGTGCAAGAGGCCGCCGCATCGTTTGAGACCTTCAACCTCGACATCATGTATGCCTTGCCGGGGCAAACGCAGGCGGATCTGGTCAAGGATCTGGAGACGGCGCTGAGCTTCAAGCCTCCGCACATCTCGATTTACCACCTGACGATTGAGCCCAATACCTACTTTGCCAAGTTTCCGCCGGTCATCCCGCAAGACGATGAGGCCTACGACATGCTGGACCGCATTACCGCCATGACGAGTGCACATGGCATGCAGCGTTATGAAATATCGGCCTATGCGCGCGACGGCCACCAGTGCTTTCACAACACCAACTACTGGCAGTTTGGTGACTATCTGGGCATTGGTGCAGGTGCGCATGGCAAGCTGAGTTTTGCGCACCGCGTGGTGCGGCAGGTGAAGCTGCGTGATCCGCAGCGTTACATGGACGCGGCCTTGGCTGGCCATGCGCTGGCCAGCGATGAAGATGTGCGCCGCAAGGACTTGCCGTTTGAATACATGCTCAACGCGCTGCGCCTGCGCGGGGGCTTTGCCATTCAAGACTACCTGGATCGCACGGGGCTGCCGATCAGCTCCATCCGTGCAGCGCTCGATACAGCCGAGAAAAAAGGGCTCATTACTCGCAGTGCGTCGCACGTCACACCTACGGAGCGGGGCTTTGATTTTCTGAACGATTTGCAGGAGCTGTTTCTCGGCGAGGCGTAACTCCTTTACGTTGATGCAAAAAAGAAAGCACCCTGCGCGGGTGCTTTCTAGTTTTTAGCTATGTTTGATAGCCAAGTGCCTGTTAACCAAGCGCAGGCAGCTATCAACGAAAAAAATTGCTTACCCGCAGCGTGCGGCAATGATGCGGCCTGTGGCATCGACTTCAAGGTTCAGGCGCTCTGCATTGAACTCACGTGTGGTCACCTGTCCGGGGCGCAGCACGCGGGCCATATAGGCACCTGCACGCTTGCGTGCTTCATTGACGTTGTGCTCTGTGTTTGTCTTGCCAACGGCCCATTGCGCGCCGGCTTGGTCGCAGCGTTGTACGGGGCGTGGGGCAGGGCTGCTGCCAGAGTCAGTGCCAGACGGTGTGGTGGTGCAGCCTGCTGCCAGTGCAGCGACGGCAGCCAGGGTCAAGGTTGGCAGTGAAAAACGCATGGTTGAACTCCTGATTTTCAGATGTGTAACTGCCAGCCACCTTAACAGCAGCGATTGTGATTAATGCGACAGAGATGTGACGTTTTGTTTCTCTGTCTTGTGGGGTTTATTTCTTGGGTTGCTGAAAAACACTGCTATCAATGCGCAGACGTTTGGCCTTGATGGCCGCTTGTTCGGCCTGCTGGCGCGTATCAAAAGGCCCAATGCGCAGGCGAGTGAGCTCGCCTTTGTTGCTGCTCACGGTCTGGCGCACCGCATTGAGCTTGGCCGCTTGCAGGCTTTTGACGGCTTTGTCGACATTCGCCGTTTGCGCATAGACACCAGCGTTGAGGTAGTACTTGCCTGCAATCAACTGGCCAGAGGCTGCAGGTGGGGGGGCAGGTTTGGGCGTGGGCTTTGCCGCGGGTTTGGGCTGTGGTTTGGCAGCAGGGGGGGGCGCTGCGAGTTTTTTGGCTGGCGACGGCGCGACGGGTTCTGGCGTGGCGGCAACTGGAGCGGGCGTTATTGCAGCAGCAGATACTGCTGCTGGAGCTGGCGGGCTGGCAGCGGTGCTGGGCTGTGCCGTGACCGGTACAGATGGCGCAAGGGCCAGCGTTGATGATGCGGCACTGTCTTGTGCAGGTGCGGCTTCTATGGCCGGTGTAATGGGCTCTGGCAAGGCAGGCTGCGGCAAGGGCTGGTCTGGCGTGAACGCTACGGGTTCGAGCGGGGGCAACGAGCTGGTTGATGGAATGACAAGGTCTGGCGGGCCAGAGGGCGCATCGTTTGCAGGGCGCTGGGGTGCTGCATCCAAGGCGTAATAGAGCACAGCAGCCACTGCCAGCATGGCCAGCACCTGAATGGCTGTCGCCAGTTGAAAGCGCTCTTTGGTGATGGCCTGCTGGGCCAGTTGTGCACGGGCTTGCCCAATGGAGCTGGCACGTGTCAACGTCTTCAAAGTCTGATTACGCACATGCTGGTAGTACAGGCCATTGCCCATAAAGCCTGGGACCGCGCACAGCAGCAGTATGGTCAGCAAGCACACCGTGACTTCCAGCTGCAAAGGCACACGGCCGTGTAAACCCAGCCACCACAGCAGTAACAGGGCACCAAGCAGGCCTGCGTAAATGCCCGCTGGCCGCCATAGTTTGCGCATCAGCAGCCACGTCAGCGTGAAGAATGCTGCGCCGTGGTTCCAGGTGGGAATAACTTTGCCCAGGGCTTCAAACCGGTTGAACTGCTGCTGGTAGTAGTCAGCGTTAACGGGGCCCACACTCAAGCGATACAGGTCCGGCATGATGCCGGTTTGCCCGGAGCTGGGTGGGGGGGTAAAGGCGTTAGAGCGTGAAGGCAGCGCAGGCATGCGGGGCATTGTGGCATGGGCGTGGGTGGCCAGACCGTGGATGTAACGTCTTGTGCACACTCAAGGCTGCCAAGGTGGGCAGTGAAGGCTTGTTGCGCTCATACACTCTAGGGTTTACATGGGCGGTGCCTGTTGATCGGGCGGCGGCTCACGCGTTTTCACATACCTAGTCAGTGCGGCATGCAACAACAACACGAGTGGCAGTTTTACCAAGCAGGGGGAGTGGATCAGGTTTCGATTCGCACCGGCGCAGATATCGCCAACATTGGCCAGTTGGACCAAAAGCTGTGGGTGGCGCTGGCCTGCCCCACACGCGGCATTGAATTTGACAGCGCGACGCTGGATTTGATCGACCAGGACTCTGACGGCCGCATTCGCGCACCAGAACTGGTGCAAGCCTGTGAATGGGCTGCCTCCATGGTCAAGGACCCAGAGGTTCTGGCTCAAGGCTCTGACGTGCTGGCGCTGGACAGCATCCGCCCGGAGACCGAGGCCGGGCAGGCGCTGATCGATGAGGCGCGGCGAATTCTGAAGCTGTCTGGCAAAGAGGGCGCAGACAGCGTCACGCTGGCGGATGTGCAAGAGCGTCTGGCATCGCTGAACGCCATGCCTTTCAACGGCGACGGTATCTTGAACCCAGCCACCATGACCGAGTACCCGCAGCAGGCTGCGCTGGTCTCGCGCATCATGGACGCTTATGGCGCTGCCAACGGCTGTGATGGGCAGCCGGGTCTGGGCCGTGCGCAACTGGACAATTTCTTTACCGATGTGCAGGCGATGGCTGACTGGCACGCCCGTGCTCAAACCAATACCTGTGCCTTGCCCACGCAAGAGCAGGCCATGGCTGCGGCCAAGGCGCTCAATGCGGTGCAGGCCAAGGTGGAAGACTTTTTTGCCCGCACCCGGCTGGTCGCGTTTGATGGCAATGCCCTGGAGCCACTGAGCCCGTCCAAGGAAGGCTACGCCGCGCTGAGCCAGCAGGTGCTGAGCCAGCAGGACGCAGCAATTGCTGCGCTGCCAATTGCCACAGTGGTGGCGAACGGTGATTTGCCCTTGCTGCATGGCATCAACCCCGCGTGGGCAGACGCCATTGGCAATTTGCGCACCACCGCAGTGCTGCCATTACTGGGTGAGCACAGCAGCCTGAGCGCAGCGCAATGGGCGCAGCTTAAAGAGCAACTGGCCGTTTGCCAGACTTGGCTGGCCGCTCACCCCTGCACGCCCTTGGGCGAGATGGGGCAGCAAGAAGCGCAGGCCTTGCTGGCCGGCGGCATGCAAGCGCATTTGCAGGCCTTGATTGAGCATGACGCGGACGAAAAGCAGCACAGCGCCCATGTGCTCACGCTGGAAAAGCTCATCCGCTTTCAGCGCGATTTGCTGGCACTGCTCAATAACTTTGTCTCGTTCTCGCAGTTTTACAGCCGCCAGGGCGCAGCTTTTCAGGCAGGCACCTTGTACCTTGATGGCCGCAGCTGTGACCTGACGGTGGATGTGGCCGATGCGGCCTCACACGCCACCCTGGCTGGCATGGCCAAGGTATTTTTGGCGTATTGCGAATGCCGGCGCAACGGCGTCAAGCGCCATATCGTGGCGGCTTTCACGGCAGGCGATGTGGACTTTCTGTTCGTGGGCCGCAACGGCATTTTCTATGACCGCGAGGGCAAGGACTGGGATGCCACGATCACCAAATTGATTGAGAACCCCACCAGCATTGGTCAGGCCTTCTTTTCGCCGTACAAGAAGTTTGTGCGCATGATTGAAGAGCAGGTGGCCAAGCGCGCAGCAGCCAAAGATGCCACCGTGACGGCCAATCTGGATGCGCAAGCCGCCAAGCTGGCCGACATAGCCAAACCTGTGGCACCTGCGCCTGCTGCCGCTGGCAAGAAGACCGATGTAGGCACCGTGGCTGCGATTGGTGTGGCCTTGGGCTCGATCAGTGCGGTGCTGGTAGGTATCTTTGGCAAGTTCATTGAACTGGGCCCCTGGATTCCAGTGGCCTTGCTGGGCATCATCCTGGCCATCTCTGGCCCCAGCATGCTGATTGCCTGGCTCAAGTTGCGTGAACGCAGTCTGGGCCCCATTCTGGATGCCAGTGGCTGGGCCATCAATGGACGCATGAAGATCAACCTGCAACTGGGCAACTCGCTGTCACAGGCCGCCAAAGTGCCGTTGAGTGCCAAGCGCATCACCCGTGACCCGTTTGCAGACAAGCACACAGCACGCTGGGTGTGGGCAGCAGTGGCCTTGCTGGTGCTGGCTGCTCTGGCCTGGCGCTTCGGCTGGCTGAACAGCGTGTTGCCGCAGTCTTGGCAGTACGGCACTGCTGAAACGGTGGTTGCGCAGCCTGCTGCGGCATTGCCAGCGCCGGCGGCTGCCCCCGCCCCTTAAGCACAACAAGCCCGTCACCACGGGCTTGTTTTTTAAGTATTTCAAATATTTGTCGCCTGACTAGGTACACGCTTCAGATCAAGGCGCAGCGCTGGTGCCACCACAGACCTGCCGCAGCAACGCTGCGAGACAGGGCTGCTTGGTTCATCTGGCTTGCCGTGGCTGTTTGAGCGGCGCGCTGGTACAGCGCACAGCCGAGTTCCACGGCCGGTATTCAAAAGCGCATCTTTGGTTACTTTCTGGGCGCACCCAGAAAGTAACTCGGCTGCCGGGACGAATTCCCGGCCTCTGGCCATCAAGTCCCAGCTATATCTGAGACAAGTCGTTCATCAGAACTTTTCGTATTGAAATGCCTTGGCTGTTGCACAGCTTGCTGTTCTTTATAGTTTTTTAACAGCGATCTATCAGCCCGGCCTTGTGTGCATCAAACACAAAATCCAGAAAAGCCTTGGCGCGGATGGGCAGGTGCTTGCGGCTGGGCATGGCCGCAAGCACGCTGTAGCGGCCTGTGATCCAGCCTGGCAGCACGTGCTGCAAAACACCTTGCTCCAGAAAGGGGCGGGCCGAGTCCAGCGTGAAGGTGGCAATGCCCGCGCCATCCAGCACCATCTGCAGGATGCTGGCAGTTTGATTGATGGTGACGGCGGCCTGCACCTCAATGATGTGCACCGGCGGCTCTGTCATGCGCTGGCCGCTGTGCCACAGGTTAAAGCTGTCGTGGTGCTGCCCGGCAGGGCGACGCAGCACGCACACGTGCTGTGCCAGCTCCTGCACGGTCTGGGGTGCACCATGGCGGGCGATGTAGGCGGGGGCGGCACACAAAATGGATTCAGAGGTGGACAGCGTGCGCGCCACAATGTCGGCATCAAAGCCTTCGGCCACCTGCAGCAAACCCAGGTCGTAGCGGGTCAACTCGGGCACTGGTTGCGGGTCGACATAGACATCCAGCGAAATGCCCGGGTACTGCGCTCTAAAGGCTGCAGCCAGTGGAGAGATCAGGGCATCGGTCAGTGCAGGGGCCGCCACAATGCGCAGCACACCCTTTAAAGCGCTGGTGTTGCTCTGTGCTTCCATGAATGCGCTCTCGACGGCTTGCAAAATATCGCGCACGCTTTCTGCATAGCGCTCGCCTGCCGCGGTCAGGCTGGTGCGGCGTGTGGTGCGCTGTAGCAAGCGGGTGCCCAATTGCGTTTCCAGCGCAGCAATGTGGCGCGTCACGTGGGGCACGGTCATGCCAAGGTGGCGTGCAGCTGCTGTAAAGCTGCCGTCATCGGCAACGGCCAAAAACACCTTCATGGTCTGCAAACGATCCAGCACAAACACCTCTTTTTATGCCCGCGCAGCAGGGCTTATGGCGTTGGATTATTACGGCAGCGGTAAAAGTCCATTGCTTGCAGCGTCATTTTTTAATGGTCTGACAAGGCATACAGTGTGAGCAAGTACCAACACTGGCTGGTTGGCATGCATAGTTTCTGTATTTCTTAGCGAGTGACAGCTGCAAGCGCGACCCTTGATGCGTTGCCGCTTTGCGCCTCGTGGCCACCCCCCATCTTTGACGGGCTGGGTGGCACTCGCCGCTCTTGACACCTCCGGCACCTCAGTGCACCTCAGGCATCTTGTGCCTTGATGGTGCTTGCTGCGTTGGTTTTGCGGCTTTGCGCTGCAACGACATGCTGGATGCGTGCACAAGGCAGAAGTACACCCACGAACGCCATGGCGCGCACTGCACAGACAGGGGCCCAGAGGTTTGAGCTGTTCAGTGTGACCGCGGCAACGGTGACACAGGGCACGGGACAACGCTTGCTGGCAGCTTGGTTGGTGCGGATTCACATCAAGCGAAACGTCCCACCATGACATCCCATTTCAATATTCCATCTTTTGGCCTGCAGCGCCGCCACTTGCTGGGCGGCGCTTTGGCTGCCAGCGTGGTGCAGCTTGCGCCGTTGAGCTGGGCAGCCCAGCCAGTCAGTCCTGCAGCAACCGGTGCGTTCATGGCCTTGTCTCAGTACCTGACTGAGCGCAACCACCTGAGCCCCAAGCTGGCAGGGCGCATGCAAGCCGGTCTGCAAAGCCTGGACAGCCACTTCACCGCACATGCCGATGCCCTGTGGCAATGGGTGCAGGCCCAGCAGGTAACGCTGGCGCAATTGAACGAGCGGCTGAAGGCGGAAAAGCCGGAGCTGCTCGCCATTCCCGGTCAGATCATGCAGGCCTGGTATCTGGGCATTGTGGGTGCAGGCACCCAGGCCAGGGTGGTGACTTATGAGTTCGCACTGAACGCGCAGACCGTGGCCGACAAGCTGCGTCCTCCCAGCTATTCCTATGGCGTGTACGGCAGCTGGACCAGCAATCCCACCACGTTCAATTTGCAGCGCATTGCACGGCCCGCCTGAGGCTGTGCGCACTGATTGCCCCAACGTTCTCAAAAAATATTCCCCATGGCTGATACCACTCCCAACTCTGCCGATTACGTGATCATCGGCTCCGGCATCATTGGTGCCATGCTGGCTGCCAAGCTGGCGAAAACCGGCGCATCGGTGCTGATGCTCGAGGCCGGTCCCAACATTCCACGCGGTGAAATCGTCGCTCGCTTTCGCAACTCACCCCGCCGCAGCGACTGGATGTCGCCTTACCCGTCGGTAGACAGTGCCCCGCACCCCATCTACCGCCCAGAAGACAACCACCACCTGGTGCAGGCCGGCCCTTACCCCTACAAGGCCGAATACATGCGCATGGTTGGCGGCACCAGCTGGCACTGGGCCGCACATGCCTGGCGCAATGTGCCCGGGGACTTCAAGATCAAGTCGCTGTATGGCGTGGGCGTGGACTGGCCCTTTGACTATGACGAGCTGGAGCCCTACTACCAAGAGGCTGAAGCCATCATGGGGGTGGGCGGCTCAACAGCAACGGGTTCGCCGCGCAGCCAGCCTTTTCCCATGGGTGAAGTAGCCATTCCCTATGCCATGCAGCGCGTGCGCGAGCGTCTGGCGGGCAGTTTTGATGTGGTCAACAACACGGTAGCGCGCAACAGCCGCACGTTTGATGGCCGCCCCCCTTGCTGCGGCAACAACAGCTGCCAGCCTATTTGCCCCATTGATGCGCAATACCACGGCGGCATTGCAGTGCAGCAAGCGCTGGCTGTGGGCGTGAAGATGACGTACCTGGCCAACGTGTTCCAGCTGGAGCACGACGCGCAGGGCCGCATCGTGGCTGCCAACTACTACGACCCCGACAAGAACGTGCATCGCGTAACGGGCAAGACCTTCATCGTGGCGGCCAACGGCATTGAGTCGCCGCGCCTGCTGCTGCTGTCCAAGAGCGAGAAGTTCAAGCAGGGTATTGCCAACGACAACGACATGGTGGGCCGCCATTTGATGGACCACCCCAGCACCTCGCTGACCTTTGATGCCGACGAAGACGTATGGCTGGGCCGTGGCCCGCAAAGCCCGGTGTCCATCAACGCCATGCGCGACGGTGATTTCCGCGGTGAGTACTCTCCGTACCGCCTGGACTTCACCAACATCTCACGCGTTGACGGTGCCACCAACTCGCTGCTCAAGGCAGGCATTTATGGCAAGGAGTTTGCCGAGAAGCTGCGCCATGCATCGGCCCGTGAAATGAACGTGAAAAGTGTGCTGGAAGTGCTGCCCGATCCCGAGCGCCGCATTGATCTTGCCGATGAAAAAGACGCCATGGGCCTGCAAAAGCCCCGTGCCCACTACAGCATTGACGACTACACCTTCAAGGGCCACAAGCGCGCGCAAAAGGATTTCGCCAAGATTGCTCAACTGATGGGTGGCTCCAACCTGCGCTACACCAAGGACGACGACTTTGCCAACAACCAGCACATCTGCGGCACGTTGAGCATGGGTGCAGATCGTGCGGTGTCGGTGTGCGATGAATTTGGTCGTGCCTGGAACCACGCCAACCTGTACTTTGCCTCGACTGGCGTGTTGCCTACCTCGTCAACCTGCAACTCCACGCTCAACGGTATTGCCGTGGCTTTGCGCACAGGTGCACACCTGATCGCAGAGAACGGCGGCGCAGCCATGCTGCCGCGCAGCAACACGCTGGCCACATGGAAGCGCCTGAACCCCCTCTGGAAGCCTGCGGCTTAAGGCTGGAGGAAGCAAGCATGAACAAGACAATGATGAAATCTTCCTGGCTGGCTGCAGTGCTGCTGGCCGCTGCACCGGCTTTTGCCAACGACGCCACCGACATTGAGCGTGGCCGCTACCTGGCCACGGCGGGTGACTGTATCGCCTGCCACACGGCAGCCGGCGGCAAAGCCATGGCTGGTGGACTGGCGCTGGCCAGCCCCTTGGGGCCGATTATTTCGACCAACATCACGCCCTCCAAAACCCACGGTATTGGCAACTATTCGCTGGAGCAATTTAGCGATGCGCTGCGCCATGGCAAGCGTGCAGATGGTGCCAACCTCTACCCCGCCATGCCGTACACCGCGTACGCCAAGACGACGGATGAGGACATTGCCGCCATGTATGCCTACTTCATGCAAGGCGTGCCTGCGGTGGATGCGGCCCCTGCCCAGCAAACGGACCTGCCATTTCCCTTCAGCATTCGCGCTTCGCTGGGTGTGTGGAATGCGCTGTTCCACGATGCCACGCCTTACCAGCCGGTTGCCTCGCAGACGCCAGAGTGGAACCGTGGCGCCTACCTGTCGCAAGGGCTGGCGCACTGCACCACCTGCCATACCCCGCGCACCACGCTGATGGCAGAAGACAATCTGCGCGCGTTAAGCGGTGCAGAGGTGGGCGGCTGGTACGCGCCCAACATCACCTCTGATGCGGTCAGCGGCATTGGTGGATGGAGCGTGCAAGAGCTGGTCACTTACATGCAAGGCAAGCCCGTACCCGGCAAGGGTCCGGCTGCTGGCCCCATGGCCGAGGCGATTGACCACAGCTTGAAGCACCTGACAGCGCAGGACCTGCAAGCCATTGCGGTCTACATCAAGTCGGTGCCCGCCATCACGGATGCCAGCGTCAAGCAAGCTGCCGACAGCTTTGGCCAGCAGACCGATGCACTGGAGAGCGTGCGCGGAACGACATGGCCCAAGGAGCACGACGCCCTGACGGGTGCGCAAATCTATGACGGTTATTGCGCCAGCTGCCACCAGGTGCAAGGGCAGGGCACAGAAGGTGATGGCCTGCCTGCGCTGTTCAAGAACACTTCGCTGGGCCACAGCAATACCAACAACCTGGTGCAAGTGGTGCTGCACGGCATTCACCGCGTGGGGGTGGATTCGGTCATGCCCGCTTTCGCCCACGAGCTGAGCGACAAGCAGATCACCAGCTTGAGCAACTACATGCTGACCAGCTATGGCAACCCTGAAGCCAAAGTGACCGAAGCACAGGTGGCCAAGTTGCGCGATCCTGCCACCAGCTCAGACTCTGGTCTGGTGACGCTGGTGCGCACTGGCATGGTGCTGGGTGCGCTGGTGGTGCTGTCACTCATCAGCTGGCTGCTGGTGCGCCGGCGCAAAGGGTAAGAGTGCGCTAACGCAAGCCTTGGTACGTCGTTGCTTCGCCTTGTCGTACTTTGGTATTGCCTGCGGCTTCGCGCCTCGTCTCCACCGTAAACCTGCGGTTTACTGGATTGCGTTAGCCGCTCTAAATATCTGGCTGTTGCCCGCTGCACGCCGTGCATATGCACTGTGTTTGCAGCGCATATAAAAACAAAGCCCTGTGATGTGTTGCATCGCAGGGCTTTGTTTTGTGAGCTACTAGCGCTTATGGGTAGGAGTTTTTAGATACTTTTATATCTGAAAGTGCCGTAAATAAAGCGCTGATAGCTATGAAAACTAAGGTTGTGCAGCGCTGGGTGCGTACAGCTGCATGAAGGCGGCAATCGCCCGCTGTGTGCAGTCTGCAATTTCTTGTGGGGTTGGCAGGGGCAGGTGCTGGAACACAAAGCGGTCCAGCAGCTCGGCCTCCAGTAGTGCTTGCAACTGCCGCGCGGCCAAAGCCGTGGGCGCAGTGCGCAGCAGGCCACGCTGCATGGCACTGTCCAAGAATGCACTGACCGCCATGCTGCCGCGCCCCGGCCCCATGGCATGGCAGCGCTGGCCCAGACCTGAACGCCCGCCTTCGGCCACCACCAGACGGCGCACCGAAGCCACATTCGGTGAATACAGCAGCCCCAGAAAGCGTTCCCCAAAGTGGCGCAAGGTGGTTGCAATGTCTGGGCCATCCAGATTCAAGGCTTCCATGGTGCGGCGAAAGTCCGCTTCAGAAGCTTGAAACATCACTTCCAGGAACAGGGCTTCTTTGGAGGGAAAGTAGTTGTAGAGCGTTGCTTTTGAGCCACCCAGGCGCATGCAAATTTCGGACATGGAGCTGCGCTCAAATCCCAGTTCTCCGAATGTAGCTGCTGCCACATTCAGGATGGCTTGTCGCTTTTCTTCCGTTTTAGTTCGCATGTGGGGCTTGTCGTGTGAAGGAGTTGGAGACTTTTTGAGTGTAGCGGTGCTGTGCGGAGTATTAGAATTTAAACCGTACCGTACAGTTCATTAATAAAGTATTCCATGAAAACTTGTCACGAAACTGCGCCAGCGCAAAGGCCGCTTGTGCGCGCTGTCTGGCTGGCGCTGGGTGCGCCGCTGCTGCTGGCCGCGTGTGCCCAATTGCCCGACTGGCAGGGCAAAGCACCTTTGCAGGGCCACGTGCCCGCCGCTTTGGGCGACACCGCTTCTGCCGCTGCCATGGACTGGCCCCAGGACCATTGGTGGCAGCGCTACGGCGATGCACAGCTCAATGCACTGATTGACGAAGCCTTGCAGGGCGCGCCTGACATGGCCGCTGCCGCTGCCCGGGTGCGCCAGGCACAGGCCATGCTGGGCGTCAGCGAGTCGGCCACTGCGCCGCAGCTGTCAGCCCATGCCAGTGCCACGTCCGACAAGCTCAGCTACAACCACCTGACGCCCGCAGAAATCACACCGCGCGGCATGAACGGCTATGGCCGCGCAACGCTGGACTTGAGCTGGTCGCTGGACCTGTGGGGCAAACACCGTGCCGCCATTGCCGCCGCCAACGGTGAGCTGCAAGCGCGGCAGGCCGATGCAGCCCAGTCGCGCCTGCTGCTGGCCAGCAGCGTGGCAACGGCCTATGCCGATCTGGTGCGCCTGGGGGCTACTGAGCGCACCCTGGCGCAGTCTGTACAGGTGCGCAGCACCACTGCCCAGTTGTTTGCCCAGCGGTTTGAGCATGGGCTGGAGAACAAGGGTAGCGTGCACAGCGCCAGCGCCCGTCTGGCTGCTGCACGGGCCGAGTGGCTGCAGGCGCAAGAGCAGGTGGCTTTGCAACGCCACCGCATTGCCGCCCTGATGGGCGCGACACCTGATAGGGGCAACCAGATTGCCCTGCCCGAATCCACGCTGCAGCAGCCCTGGCAGCAGCAGTGGGCTGTGCCCGCCAATTTGCCTGCCAACTTGCTGGGCCGCCGCCCCGACGTGGTGGCCGCGCGTTTGCAGGCGCAGGCGCTGGAGTCGCGCGTGGCTGCCAAGCAGGCCGAGTTTTACCCAGACGTGAATCTGAGCGCCATGGTGGGTGCGCAGTCACTGGGGCTGGACATGCTGACCAAGGGCGGCTCGGGCATTGCCAGCGTGGGCCCGGCCATCAGCCTGCCTATTTTTAACGGGGAGCGCTTGCGCTCTGAGCTGGGTGCGGCCCGCGCCCGCTATGACGAGGCGGTGGCGCTGTACCGCAACACCCTCAACCGTGCCCTGCAAGAGGTAGCCGACAACGCAGTCAGCCAGCGTGCATTGCAGCAGCAACTGCAGGCCATGCAGCAGGCAGTAGAGGCCGCCACCGAGGCGCACCGCGTAGCCCGCAACCGCTACGAAGGCGGGCTGGCCAACCATCTGGAGGTGCTGTCTGCCGAAGACCAGCTTCTGGCCAGCGTGCGGCAACTGGTGGATGTGCAGTCACGGGCGCTGGCGCTGGACATTGGCTTGCACCGCGCTCTGGGCGGTGGCTGGCAAGCCCCGCAGGCGTTGCCCGCATCACAGGCTGCACAGGCCTGAGGGCCTTGAGCGCCTGACCACCCAGACAAGAACATCTCCCCCTATTTCTGATCCGATTTCTGCAAGGTTTTTATGACTGAAAACGCTTCTTCCGTGAGCGCCAATCCTGTGGCGCGCCAACAGCGCCGCAACAAAATGCTGCTGGGCCTGGCCGGTGTGACCGTGGTGGCTGCGGCCATTGCGGGTGGCTACTGGTGGCTGCATGCTTCCAACTTCGTCTCCACCGACAACGCCTACGCGGCGGTGGAGGTGGCACAGGTCACCCCCTCGGTGGGTGGCACGGTGCTGGAGGTGCTGGTGAAAGACACGCAAGCCGTACGGCAAGGCGATGTGCTGGTGCGTATTGATCCAACCGACGCCAAGCTCAGCCTGGCGCAAGCAGAGGCCGAGCTGGCCCGCGCAGTGCGCCGTGTGAAAGGCTATGTGGCCAATGACGGTGGCCTGAAAGCGCAGATTGCCGCCCGTGCGGCCGACCAAAAAAGCGCTGCCGCCAAGCTGACTGCAGCGCAGGCTGACATGGCGCGCGCCACAGTCGATTTGCAGCGCCGTCAGGCGTTGGCGCAAAGCGGCTCGGTCTCGGGCGATGAGCTGACGCATGCACAAAACGCGTTCGCAGCGGCCCAGTCGCAACTGGCGGCTGCGCTGGCTGCACAGGCGCAGGCACTGGCCAACCACGAAGCCGCCATTGGAGCCAAGCAAGTGAACGCCACGCTGATTGAAGGCAGTACCGCCGAAGACAACCCTGAGGTATTGCTGGCGCTGGCCCGCCGTGACCAGGCCCAGGTTGATCTGGCCCGCACCACCGTGCGCGCCCCGGTGGACGGTGTGGTTGCCAAGCGCAGCGTGCAGATTGGCCAGCGCGTGCAGGCCGGTACACCGCTGATGTCGGTGGTGCCGCTGCAGGACATGTATGTCGATGCCAACTTCAAGGAAGTGCAGCTGCCCAAGGTGCGCACCGGCCAGAGTGTGCAGCTGCATGCAGACCTGTACGGTAAAGATGTGACCTACACCGGAACGGTGGTGGGCTTTAGCGGTGGCTCGGGGGCCGCGTTTGCCGCCATTCCTGCGCAAAACGCAACCGGCAACTGGATCAAGGTGGTGCAGCGCCTGCCCGTGCGCATTCAGCTCAATGCGCAAGAGCTGGCAGAGCACCCTTTGCGGGTGGGGCTGTCGATGACGGCCACGGTTGACACCCGCAGCGGTCCTGCGGTGCAGTGAGCACCGCCATGAGTGACCGTAATAACGACGGGGCGATCACCATTGGTGGTCAGCCACTGACGGGCGGCATGCTGTGGCTGGCGGCCATTGTGCTGGCGGCGGCCAATTTTGTGGCCGTGCTGGACATGACGATTGCCAACGTCTCAGTGCCCAGCATTGCTGGCAACCTGGGCGCAACCACCAGCCAGGGCACCTGGGTGATTACCAGCTATGCCGTGGCCGAGGCCGTAACCGTGCCGCTGACCGGCTGGCTGGCCGCCCGCTTTGGTGCCGTGCGGGTGTTTGCCACGGCCATGGGCTTGTTTGGCGTGGCCTCGCTGCTGTGCGGGCTGGCCAACTCTCTGGGCTTTTTGGTGTTTGCGCGCATCTTGCAAGGTTTTGCAGGCGGGCCATTGATGCCTTTGTCGCAAACGCTGCTGCTGCGCATTTTTCCACCACGCATGGCACCAGCCGCCGTGGGGCTGTGGGCCATGACCACGCTGATAGCTCCTGTGCTGGGCCCCATTGTGGGGGGCTGGATCTGCGACCAGTACAGCTGGCACTGGATCTTTCTGATCAACATCCCCGTGGCCATTGGCTGTGCGTTTGCGGCATGGAACCTGCTCAAGCGCTATGAGCTGCCCAAGCTCAAGAACCCCATCGACACGGTGGGGCTGGTGCTGCTGTTTACCTGGGTGGGCGCGCTGCAGCTGATGCTGGACGAGGGCAAAAATCTGGACTGGTTTGCCTCCGGCACCATCGTGACGCTGGCGATTGTGGCCGTGGTGGGCTTTGTGGCCTTCCTGATCTGGGAGCTGCATGAAGAGCACCCGGTGGTGGATTTGCGCGTGTTCCGGCACCGGGGCTTCAGCATGAGTGTGCTCACCATCAGTCTGGCGTTTGCTGCATTTTTTGCCGCCAACGTGCTCACGCCGCTGTGGCTGCAAAGCTTCATGGGTTACACGGCCACGCAGTCGGGCAAGGTCACTGCGTGGACCGGCCTGTTCGCGCTGATGGTGGCCCCCATGGCGGCAGGGCTGTCTGCCAAGGTGGACCCGCGCAAGCTGATCTTTGGCGGGGTGTTCTGGCTGGGTGTCATCACGATGTGGCGCACGGTGGCCACCACCGAGATGAGCTACTGGGACATCGCTATGCCGCTGATGCTGATGGGCTGGGGCTTGCCGTTCTTCTTTATCCCCACCACCGGCCTGGCTCTGGCCAGCGTAGAGCCGCACGAGATGGACAACGCTGCAGGCTTGATGAACTTCCTGCGCACGCTCTCGGGCGCAGCGGCGGTATCGATGGTCAATACCGAGTGGGAGAACGAAACCACGCGCCAGCACGCCGAACTGGTCGGGCTGACCGATCGCTCCGGCGAGGTGCTGCAGGGCTTGCAGCAATCTGGCCTGACGCCGCAGGCGGCCTTGCAGACGCTGGACCACCTGGTCACCAACCAGAGCGTGATGCTGGCCACCAACAACATCATGACGGTGATTGCCATCTGCTTTGTACTGGCGGCCAGCGTGATCTGGCTGGCCCCCAAGCCGCAGCGCGTGGTGGCACCGGGCGCGGGCGGGCATTGAGGCGCTGCAGCGCCGCCCTGACAACAAAGCCCGCAATTGCGGGCTTTGTTGTGTGTGGCTGCATGCAGCAGTAATGTGGCTTTTTAATTTGGTAGCTGTTAACGCTTGCTGCATAAGGTTTTCAGATAGTTTTATATCTGAAAAGTCCATTGGGTAAGCGATGGCAGCTATGTTTTTGTCGTCAAGTGTTTATTGTTTGGCTGCCAGTGCCTTGGCAATCTTGTTGCGTGGCACGGTGGGCTTGGGCACCTTGAAGTCAAACCAGTTGCGCACATCCTCTTCCACACCAATGCCGTGCATGTAGTTGTAGATGGCCTTTTTGAGCACAACGCCCAGCTTGTCGTGGTCTACGCCGGTGGCGTCAATGAACGGAATGTCATTGCGCGCAAATGTGGCCTTGGGCTGGGGTGGCAGGGTGACGCCGTAGTCCTGCGGGTTCTGGCCCACGGGCGAGTGCACGGTGCAGGCAAAACGGTGAAAAAAGCCGCTTTGAATGCAGCCGTTTTCAAACAGCTGGCGCACGTATTCCAGCGCGTCCACCGTGTCTTGCACGGTTTGCGTGGGAAAGCCATACATCAGATAGGCGTGCACCAGAATGCCGGCATCGGTCAGCGCCTTGGTCACACGCGCTACCTGCTCTACGCTCACGCCTTTTTTCATCAGCTCCAGCAAGCGGTCTGAGGCCACTTCCAGCCCGCCCGAGACGGCAATGCAGCCGCTGTCGGCCATCAGCTCGGCCAGCTCTGGCGTAAAGGTTTTTTCAAAACGGATATTGCCCCACCAGCTGATCTCGGTGCCCCGCTCGATCAGCTCTTTGGACAGCGCCTTCAGGGCCTTGGGCGGCGCAGCTTCATCCACAAAGTGAAAACCGGTCTGGCCGGTTTCGGCCACGATGGCGTCAATGCGGTTGGCCAGCTCGGCAGCGCTGGCACCTTCGTAGCGGCTGATGTAGTCCAGACTGACGTCGCAGAAACTGCACTTTTTCCAGTAACAGCCATGGGCAATGGTCAGCTTGTTCCAGCGGCCATCGCTCCACATGCGGTGCATGGGGTTGAGCATGTCCAGCAGCGACAGGTAGTCGTGCAGCGGCAGGCCGTCCCAAGTGGGCGTGCCCACTTCGGCAAAGGCAATGTCGGCTTCCATCATGTTGACGTATTTGACGCTGCCCGTCTCTGCATCGCGCACAAAGGTGCGCACCAGACGCGACTGGCCCCGCTCGCCTTGCAGGTGCTCCAGCAGCGCCAGCAGAGGGCGCTCGCCCGCATCCAGCGTGACAAAGTCAAAGTAGTCAAACACGCGTGGCTCGTTGAGCTCACGCAGTTCGGTGTTGACAAAGCCGCCACCCAAGATGAGCTTGATGTGCGGAAACTCGGCCTTGATGGTTTGCGCAATGCGAAACGCCGCGTAGACCGAACCGGGAAAGGGCGTGGACAGCAATACCACCGTAGGGCGGTGGCGCCAGATGGCCTTGCGCGTGAGGTCAATCAAGGCCTCGTCCACCAGCGTGGGTGCGGCGGCCAGTGCGCTGGCCAGTGGGTCAAAAGTGGGCTGGTTGCCCGACAGCGACTCGGCGTAGCGCACAAATTCAAAGCGTGGGTCGGCCGCATCACGGATCACGTCGGCCAGATCGTTCAGATACAGCGTGGCGTAGTGCTTGGCGCGGTCTTGCTGGCCCAAGGCACCAAAGGCCCAGCCAATGGGGTCGCCCGAGCCATCGTCCATGTAATGCTCCAGCGCATCAAAGCGCGGGCCTTCAGGCAGCCAGCTGCGGCTGACGATGCGGTGGCTCACCGTGCTGTCTTTGCCCTGCAAAAACGCAATCACCCGGTTGATGGTGGCGGTGTAGCGGTCGCGCTGGCCCATGAAGCTTTGCACGGCGGGGCTGAACATGCGCTCGGGGTTCTCGTCGAACTGGGCTTGGACCAGATCGATGATGCGCTCCAGCCCCTCTTTGGACAGCAGCCTGAGCACCAGCGCCAGCGCCAGGTCCTCCTGCACCGCATTCACCTCGCGCGAGCGCAAAAAACCTGTGATGTAGGCGGTGGATGGGTAAGGCGTGTTGAGCTGCGTCATCGGCGGGATGAACGAGAGCACGCGAGGGGCAGTAGCAGTCATGAACAGTCAAGCAGGCCAGAAGCGCGGCAGTGCCGCAAAACCAAAACAAAAGCCCGGCTGGTCAGCAGGGCAAGGTGCTATTGTCGCTGGCTTGGCATAAAGCTGCCGGGGCGAGGTTTTGCGTGCTTTTGCAAAGCGTTGGTGGGCGGTGTCCTCAAGGTGCAGCGCTTTGGGCCGCAGCATTCAGCCGCAGCGCATGGATGTGATCGCCAAAGAAGCTGCGGCGGATGGATAGCTCTGCAGGCACAGGGCCCTTGGGGAGCGTGTCAAAGTTATCTGCATTCACACAGAATTCAAAGAAAAGATAACGCATGTCGGGAATCTCGATCTGGTGCTTGCAAGAGCGCCCTGAGCCACGCTTTTTCTCCACGGTGGCCGAGCGTGTGACTTTGGCATGCACCAAGCTGGTATAGCCCAGTGGCAACGTGACGGCTACATTCAGCCACACCACGACCACAAAAAAAGCCATGCACAGCGGCGCCATGAGCAAGCGTTTGAAAGGCCCGTAAGTCAGCCAAGGGCCAGAAGGACGCCAGAGGTTCTTGCGGTACAAGGCCCTGAGCCAGATTGCGCTGACAGCGGTCAGCAGCAAAGAGATGCCCCACGCCATCTTTTGCCACTGCTGCGTAGGGACAAAACTGCGAAAAAAGATGGGCACCAAAGCGCCCAGCATCCATAGCATGAAGGTGCCGATGAGTATCTTCTGTGCGCCAGGGATGTCTTTTTTCCACAGCAAATTCATGGCGTTGGCTCTTTGTTAGCACGGGATTTAGGGGCGGATTCTAAGTTGAACGCACAAAAAAAGGGATGCCGTGGCATCCCCCTTTGCAAACAGCTCGCCCGTACGCTCAGGACGAGTGGTGCGAGGCTTCGTGCATGCGTGGATCTCGGCGCTCACGCTGTGGGCGTGGAGCGTTGGCCACGGGTTTGCGACCATCGCGGTAACGCATGGCCCAGCGCTCAATCGTATAGAAAGACAGGGCAGACAGCGCTGCAGAGATCACCAGTGCGCCGATGACGGTCACTGGCCAAGAATAGTCCGCGCGCAGAAAGCGCACCACAGGGTAGTGCCACAGATAAACACCGTAAGACAGTTTGCCCAGTTGCAGCAGCGTGGGGGCGGTGAGCATTTCATACACCAAGCCCTTGGGCTTTTGTACTGCCAGCAGCAATACGATGGCTGCGCACTCGACCACAGTGATGCCCCACAGCATGGCGTGTTGGTCGTCCCATTTCAGCTCCATGATCAGTGGCACAGCCAGTACCAGCCACATGGTATAGCCACGCAAGGACTGCAGGTACGCGATCCACTTGGGTTTTTCCACCATCAGCGCAGCCAGCAGTGCCCCGGCAATCAGGCCCGAGACGCGTGTGTCAAAGCGGAAGAAAATTTCATAGAACGCCTGCTCTTGGAACACCCAGAACACGCGCCACAGCGTGCTCAGCACCCACAGCCCCAGCAGCGGTGCCCATACGCGACCCGGTGAAGTCTTGCGCAGCAGCCATACCAGCAGTGGTGGCCAGATCAGGTAGAAATGCTCCTCGACCGAGAGCGACCACATGTGCAGCAATGTATCGGGGCTGTCAAAGAAGGCAATCCCGTAATCGGCCAGATAGAGCAGGGACACCAGCGCATCGGAGTAGATGTCATTGAGCTCAGGCCACAGGAATGGTGCAACGACACAATATGTGGCCAAAAACAATGCCAGTGCGGGCATCAGCCTAAAGAAGCGGCGGCGGTAAAAGCGCCAGTAATCCAGTCGCTCATTGGTGTGAAACTCTTGCAGCAAGAGCGAGGTAATCAAAAAGCCGCTGAGCACAAAAAACAGATCGACCCCAAAAAAAGCGCCGTCAAACAGGGGCGCGTGCGCATGCGACAAGACCACCAAAATGATGGCTACGCCGCGCAATCCATCCAGCGCAGGGTTGTAGCGCAGTTTGAATACTGACTCTGTCAAAACTAAACACCTTTCATTTGGCCCGGCCAGAGGAGACATGGCCGCGCTCGTTTTTGTTATTTCTTGCAATCAGGGAAAACCTTGCTGCGAAAGTATGAAGAAAACGCGGCAAGTGCTCCGTAACAAGGCTATTTTTTCTGTAATCAGGCGTTGAGCGGTGCGGCTCCCATTGCGAAAAACTGCGTGCGCAACCGGCGCATGGTTTGTTGCGTTGCTAGCCAATGAGATGATTTGTTTGAGAGGTTTGTTTTGAAAGCGCATGCTTACTTTAGGCAAGACTGCCGGCATAAAAAAAGCCACCCTGAGGTGGCTGTCAAAGAAGGAAAACTTCGGGGGTGTTTTTAGTTGTCAGCCAGCTTGCGCTCTTTGACGACACGGCCCCACTGGTCATATTCTTTCTTGATGAAGGCTGCCAGCTCCTTGCGTGTAGTGGGCTGGGGTGTCAGGCCATGGTCGTTGAGGGCTTTTTTCACGCCTTCGTCGTTCAGGGCTTTGACGATTTCCACATTCCAGCGCTCCAAAATGGGCTCAGGGGTCTTGCTGGGCGCAACAAAGGCGTACCAGTTCAGGGCTTCAAAACCGGGGTAGCCCGCTTCAGCAACGGTCGGAATGTCGGGCATGTAGGCCGGGCGTGTCAGGCCTGTGGTGGCCAGCGGAATCAGCTTGCCGGTCTGCACGTGGGGCAGGGCGGTGGGAGGCGCTGCAAAGTAGCTGGTGACGCGCTCGCCCAGCAGGTCTTGCAAAGCTGGCGCGCCGCCCTTGTAGGGAACGTGCACCATTTCAACGCCAGCGCGCTGATTGAACAGCTCGCCAGCCAGGTGCGAGGCCGAGCCAGCACCGGTGGATGCGTAATCCACCTTGCCGGGAGATTTTTTGGCCAGCGCGACGAACTCCTGCAGATTCTTCACGCCTGCGCCTTTGTGTGCCACCAGTACGTTAGGGAAGTTCACGCCCCCGGACAGCGGGGCCAGATCCTTGAAAGGGTCGTAGTTCAGCTTCATCAGGTGCGGGGCAATCGCCAGCGGGCCGACGGAGCCAAACAAAATCACCGAGCCATCGGCCACCGCGTTGGCCACCTGCCCATGGGCAATGTTGCCGCCCGCACCGCCCTTGTTTTCCACCACCACCGACTGGCCAATGTTTTCTCCCAGCTTCTTGGCAATCAGCCGGGCTGCGGCGTCGGCGGCACCGCCTGGTGCAAAGCCGACCACCATGGTGACGGGTTTTTTGGGCGGGAAGTCCTGGGCCAGAACATGGCCTGTGAATGCCAGTGATGTCGCAGCCAGTGCGGCTGCCTGGATCAATGTGCGCTTTTTCATGGTGGGTCTCCTTGTGTTGTCTTATGAATATGAAAGTGGCAGAGGAAAGCAGGGGGGGAAAGCAAAGGGAAAACGGATGGCTAATCGGCCCCCAGTCCGATGGGGTTGGGCTGACGCTTTTCGGTGGTGTGGCGCAGCAAGGCAGCGGTGCGAAATACCCCGTGAGCAAACTTGCCGTAGGGCAGCGTGACAAACAGGGCCATGACGGCACCCAGATGCAGGCACAGCAGCAGCGCCAGTGCCGGGGTTGCACGGCCCCACCACAGAGCAAGGCCGCTGGTGGCAACGAGGAACAGCAGGGCAATGAATCCCAGGTCCATGGGCTTTTGCTTTGCATCGCCGTGCATGGGGTGGCGGCTGCGGTTGAGCATCCACAAGCCCGCAGTGCCCAGCGTCAGCATCACACCTCCCACGCCACCCAGGAGCTTGGGCAGGCTGGGCAGGTCATAAGGGGCGGCCCAGCCGAACACATAGTGGTAGAGCGTAGCCACCGAGGTGGCTGCAAAGCACAGCATGAAGCCGTAGAACGTCAGGTGGTGGCAGCGGCGGCGGCGCAGCGTGTAGGCATCGTCTTCGTTGTGGCAGCCTTCACCGTGCCCGCCATCGAGGTACTTCAGGCGCAGCACATCGCTGGTGGCTTCAGTGGCTGCAGCGCCGCTGACATCGGCCCCGCTGGTAGCTGGCTTGATGTCTTTCCAGAAGCGGCGCACCCCCATGGACAGGGCAAACACAACAAACACAAAGACAGGTGCAAACATGCCCACCAGCAGGTTGTGCGGGAACAGGTTGTAGAAATTGGCGCCCAGATCAGCCCCCCACAGTGCGCTCAGGCCACCGCCTTGCAGTACCGCACCCAGCACCAGAAACAGTGTCAGGGCGGCGACCAGTGCCAGCGACAGCGTCAAGCCATTGCGCTTGTACAGCTGGCCCAGCGCGGGTGGCCAGGCGTAGTCGATGTAGGTTTGCCCTCGCACTTGGGCCATGGCCTTGGGGATATTGATGGCAAATTCATGCGGTGGTGCGTACTGGCAGGCATGCAAGCAGGCACCGCAGTTGTGGCACAGGTTGGCCAGGTAATTGACATCGGCCTTGAGAAACTCCAGGCGGCGCGTCATGGCCGGAAACACAGCGCAAAAACCTTCGCAATAACGGCAGGCGTTGCAAATCTGCATGGAGCGCGCCACTTCATCTTCGGCGGCGGACATGGGCAGGATGGGGATGACTTTGCCGCCAGAGCCTGCGGCCAAGGATTGCGCCTCTTGGCCCAGTGCTTGCAGGGATTCGATGCTCATGGCTTAAACCTCGTCTTTCACAGCGCCGTGTACGGCGTCTTTTCCAGCAGCAGCCAGCGCTGCATTGCGCCCGGCAATGCGTCCAAAGGCGGTGCCAATCGACATGCCAACACCGGCGGTGTAGCCCTTGCCCAGCACGTTGCCAGCCATCATCTCGCCCGCTACAAACAGGTTGGGGCTGGGCTGGTTGCTAAAGCGCACTGCGGCGGTGTCGTCCACCTTCAGGCCCAGATACGTAAACGTCACGCCGGGGCGCAGCGCGTAGCCGTAAAACGGCCCGGTATCAATCGGGCGTGCCCAGTGGGTTTTGGCCGGTGTCAGGGCCTGGGTGTGGCAATCGTCCAGTGCGGTGTGGTCAAACTTGCCGACTTTGCAGGCACTGTTGTAGGTATTGAGGGTGTGCATGAAGGTATCGACATGCAGCCCCAGTTTGTGGGCCAGCTCGGGCAGGCTGTCTGCCTTCACACCGGGAAACACGGGCGGCATGAAGCGGCCAATGGCTTTGCTGTCGATGATGGAATACGCAATCTGCCCCGGCTGCTGTGCCACCAGGCGCCCCCAGATGGCATAGCGCTTGGGCCAGAAATCTTCCCCCTCATCGTAAAAACGCTGTGCATCCCGGTTGACCACCACGCCCAGCGAGACACAGTCAATGCGGGTGCAGATACCGCCGTCATACAGCGGGGCGCGGGCATCAATGGCCACCATGTGTGCCTGTGTAGGGTCGCCAATGCCATCGACCTGGTGATCGTCGAGCAGGTGTTTAAGGAGCACGCCCTTGTTGAACGCAGTGCCGCGGATGATGAAGTTGTCTGCCGACCATTCGCCGCGCTCGTTCTGGCCCCAGGCCTCGCGCAGCCACTCCCGGTTGGATTCAAACCCCCCGGCAGCCAGCACACAGCTTTTTGCGGTGATGCGCTGGCCGTTGACCCATGCGGCTTGAAAGACACCGTCTTCAATATCGAGGCGATCCACGGGCGATTCGTAGCGAATTTCAACGCCCAGCTTTTCAGCACTGCGGTAGTAGGCGTTGACCAGTGCCTTGCCACCACCCATGAAGAAAGCGTTGGTGCGTGCCACGTGCAAAGCACCAGACAGTGGTGGCTGAAAGTGCACGCCGTGCTTGCGCATCCAGTTGCGGCAGGTGGAGGAGGCGCGGATCACCATGCGGGCCAGATGCTCGTTGGTGATACCCCCTGTGACCTTGAGCAAGTCTTGCCAGTACTCTTCTTCGGGGTAGGCCTCTACCAGCACGTCTTGCGGTGCATCGTGCATGCAGCGCAGGTTGCGGGTGTGGGCGGAGTTGCCGCCGCGCCATTCGCGCGGTGCGGACTCCAGCAGCAGCACGCGCGCACCTGCTTCGCGCGCCATCAGCGCGGCGCACAGGGCGGCATTGCCACCACCGATGACCAGAACATCGGTGTCCATGAATCTCTCTCCTTGCAGTCTCACTCGTGGGGAATGTGAACTCTAGGCAGATCGTTCAGGGTGAGGCAGGTGGCAAATGGAATGGGGGTATCAGTTTTCGTGATGGCTCAGCGTGGCGCCCGCCCACGCGCCACTGCTGACCAGTTGCCTGGTGCAGTCCAGCAGCACCACCCGGGCAGCCAGAGCGGCGGGTGAGAGTTCGTCTTCAGACAGGCCGCACAGCATGGCGGGGCGGCGCACCTGTCCGTCAATGATTTCGGACCACTGAAACACTTCTTCCGTGGCGTGGTACAGCTTGACGGCAGACCACGGCTGCACGGTGGCCCCCATACCCGCCATGACGGCTTCCATCAGCAGGGGCAATCCATCAATTTCCAGCGCCATGTTCAAGGGGATGCCTGCGTGCGCAAACGCGGTGACGATGGAGTAGCGCAGCCCATGCGTGCCCGATGGCAGGATTAGCGGCACACCCCGCAACTGCGCCATGCTGGTGGTGGCCGTGTGCGGGCAGACAGGGTGCTGCCTAGACTGGATGAGGTAGAGCTTTTCTTCCAGCAGCGGCAGCACGCTCCAGCGTCTGGCGTTTTTGTCGTCAAACAAGATGGCCAGATCCAGCTGGCGGGCATTGAGCAGGCTGGTCAGGTGCCCTGAGAGCGCAGACACCATGTGCAGCCGCACCTCGGGATAGCGTTCACGCATGGCTTTCATCAGCGGCAGACCCAGCACCGAAGCAATGGTGGGAGACAGGCCAATGCTCACCGCGCCAGATAGTCGAGCTTGCTGTGCAGCCCGAATGGCTTGCTCAGAATGGCGTAATGTCAGCTGTGCTTCGTGAAAGAAGGCAATGCCTGCTTCGGTCGGCACTGTGCCTTTGCTGGTGCGTTGCAGCAAGCGGGTGCTCAACTCCCCTTCCAGGCGGCTGATCTGCTGGCTGAGTGCGGATTGCACCAGGTTCAAATCCAGTGCTGCCCGGCTCATGGAGCCGAGTTCTACAACGCGTACAAAGTAGCGCAACTGACGCAGTTCCATAGTCTTTTTTGGGCTCGAGTGGGAAAGTGGGCACCGCTGTGCACACCTTGAATTACACAGCGGTGAACATAGTCTGTTCTTGCATAGCTGTGCATGTGAGTAACGCGTATGGCTTGGACGTACGACGTGGGCTATGACTTGGTGGCCGCGTTACATGCCCCAGGCCTTGGATGGACGTAATCACCAATCCCAAGGGCTAGGCTGTATTTTTGTCGCTCCACGTGCATCAGCAGCACCACCAGTTGTACAAACTGGTGCAATGGTAGAGGTGGAAAAGTTTTTACCCCTAGGCCCCCGCATGCAGCATGCGCTGTTGCTGTCAAAGGTCGCTATACTTTGGGCAGCTCCGGGGTGTGCGAAAGCGCTGAGATGCAAAAAGAGATTGAAAAATCTCTGATTAGCGAACCCGACGAACTTGATCCGGTTCATACCGGCGTAAGAAGAGCGGGACCCTGACGCAGGGCCAGTGAATGACAGCTTGATGGCATATCCATGTCCTCCGCCGTGATTCATGTGGCACAGCACACCCCAGGCGCCTCGCGCACTGGGGTTTTGTCTTTTATGGACTGTCCTCATGGCGCGTCAGCCATGGCCGCAATCAGCAGATTCCGGTTGGTAAAGACGATACCGAACCCTTGGTATCTCGCGCTTGACCAAGGTGCACCGTGGTCTGTGATGGAAGTTGTCCATCGCAAGCTACGGCCAGATCAGAGCCACGCATTCCTCGGAGCGCTTTATCCCCGCTTTGGCCTTTGAGGAGACCGCGATGAACGCACCTGATTCCATCTTTACCCCCGCCGCTGGCAATGCACCAGATGCCACCCGTTTTGCACAGCTGCTGGCCCAGTCGCGGCAGCCTTTTCCTGCATCCACCAAAAGCTATCTCAGCGGCGCATTGCACCCGGAGTTGCGTGTGCCGGTGCGTGATATTGCCCTGACTAATGGCGAGCAGGTCAGTGTCTATGACACATCCGGCCCTTACACCGATCCCCAGGCGCAGATCGATGTGCGCCAAGGGCTGGCCAGCGTGCGCGGTGCATGGATAGAGGCGCGTGGCGACAGCGAGTTCTACGTGGGACGCCCGCGCATGGCGCTCGATGACGGTGGCAAGCGCGGGGAAGAGGACCACCGTGTCGCTCAGCTGCGTGCAGAAGCTGCAGCCCTGCAGCGCCAGCCGCGCCGCGCTAAATCTGGCCAGAACGTGACCCAGATGCACTACGCCAAGCGCGGCATCATCACGCCGGAGATGGAATATGTGGCGCTGCGTGAAAACGGCCGCCGTGAATGGATGCAGCAGTACCAGCAAGACACCGCGCGTGAAGCGCGTCTGGCTGGCAACAGCCTGGGTGCCAGCATTCCAAAAATCATCACTCCTGAGTTTGTTCGAGACGAAGTGGCCCGTGGCCGCGCCATCATTCCGGCGAACATCAACCACCCTGAAATAGAGCCCATGGCGATTGGCCGTAATTTCAAGGTCAAGATCAACGCCAACATCGGCAACTCGGCCGTGACGTCCAGCATCGAAGAAGAAGTGGAAAAGCTGGTCTGGGCCATTCGCTGGGGCGCGGACAACGTGATGGATTTGTCCACCGGCAAGAACATTCACACCACGCGTGACTGGATCGTGCGCAACTCGCCTGTGCCAATTGGCACGGTGCCTATTTACCAGGCGCTGGAAAAGGTGGGCGGCATTGCCGAAGACCTGACCTGGCCTATCTTTCGCGACACATTGATTGAGCAGGCCGAGCAGGGGGTGGACTATTTCACCATCCACTCCGGTGTGCGTCTGGCCTATATCCACCTGACGGCGCAGCGCCGCACGGGGATTGTCTCGCGTGGTGGCTCCATCATGGCCAAGTGGTGCATGGCACACCACCGCGAGAGCTTCTTGTACGAGCACTTTGAAGACATCTGCGACATCATGAAGCAGTACGACGTGAGCTTCTCGCTGGGCGATGGTCTGCGCCCCGGCTGCGCCTCTGATGCCAACGATGAAGCACAGTTTGCTGAACTGGCCACACTGGGCGAGCTGACGCAAGTGGCATGGAAGCACGATGTGCAAACCATGATTGAAGGCCCGGGCCATGTGCCTTTGCACATGATTCAGGCCAACATGACCGAGCAGCTCAAAACTTGCCACGAAGCGCCGTTCTACACACTGGGCCCGCTGACCATCGACATTGCCCCCGGGTATGACCACATTGCATCGGCCATTGGTGCAGCCCTGATTGGCTGGATGGGAACGGCCATGCTGTGCTACGTGACGCCCAAGGAGCACCTGGGGCTGCCTGATCGCGATGACGTCAAGCAAGGCATCATTGCGTACAAGATTGCGGCGCATGCGGCTGATGTGGCCAAGGGCCATCCGGGTGCACGTTCACGCGATGATGCGCTGAGCCAGGCACGCTTTGACTTCCGCTGGGAAGACCAGTTCAACCTGGGGCTGGACCCTGACACGGCCCGCGCCTATCACGATGAAACCTTGCCCAAGGACAGCGCCAAAGTGGCTCACTTTTGCTCTATGTGTGGCCCAAAATTTTGCTCCATGAAAATCACGCAGGAAGTGCGTGAATTTGCCGCAGCCAAGGGGCTGGCTGAGGGGCAGGGCATTGCAGCAGGCATGCAGGCCAAAGCGGAGGAATTTAACCGCACGGGTGGCCAGCTCTACATTCCGGTAGCCAAAGTGCAGGCATAAGCCGCATGTAGCGGATGAATGACCCAGGCGGCTGGGCATCCGCTTTGAAAGCACTGGGACATCCACGAAACGTGACTGAAATGGCTGCTGCCATCAGAGGTGCACGCTTCGTGGATCTCGGTGCTTTTGCAGCTGTGAGAGAGCGTTTTTTTAGAGCTTAAACACTGGCGCTGATGGCTTGGGCGAGTGCCAGAAAATCGCGGTCACCACCTCGCTTGCCAACCACCATCAGGCCAACTGGCAGCTCATCTTGAGAGCGTGGCAATGGGATAGAAGCTGCAGGCAGGTCGTAGAAGTTGAAGACGGATGGGTTGCGCAGAACCAGCATATTGGTTCGGTTGAACTCAGCTGCGTCTTCAAGGCTTTGGATCGTTGGTGCCACGACCGGCACTGTGGGCAGCAGCAGTACATCAAAGTCAGCGATGGCCGCATCGAGCTGCGGCTGCAACTTGGCACGCGCTTGCTGAACGGAAACGTAGTGTGAAGCTGGAACCGTTTGCCCACGGGTAATACGTGCTTTGACCAAGTCGTCCAGCTGACCATCTTTGCCACTGGCAAACAGCTCCTGGTGGATCTGAGCTGCCTCACAGGCAATCAAGGTGCCGTTCTCCTGAAGCTTGAACGGCGCACCAAGCAGGTGGTCCAGATCAGCGTCCGTTGCTTTGACGCCGTTGGTTGCCAATTGCTTCAATGCCGATTCAAACGCGTTGAGCACTTGCTCGTCCGCATGGGTAAAGAGCAGACCTCGAGGGATGCCGACACGCAGGCCATCAACGCTTCGCACGACCAGTGGCTCCCATTTCTGGCCAGCCAATACGGCATCGGTCTTGGCGCAGTCAATCACATCGTTGGCCAATGGGCCAACGGTGTCCAGTGAGTACGACAGGGGAAATGCTCCTTCACGGGTCACCCGGGCCTGCGTAGGCTTGAAGCCGGTGACACCGTTCAGCGCGGAGGGAATGCGAATGGAGCCGCCGGTGTCGGAGCCAATGGCAATTTCACACATGCCGCGTGCCACAGCAACCCCCGCGCCTGAAGACGATCCGCCGGGAATGCGGCTTGCATCTTTGGCATTGCCAGGGGTGCCGTAGTGCGGATTGATGCCGATGCCCGAGAAGGCGAACTCGGTCATGTTGGTTTTGCCAATGATCACAGCACCTGCGCAGCGCAGACGCTGCACGATGACCGCGTCTTGCTGGGCTGGTGGCGCTGAACGCCGCACCTTGGAGCCAGCGGTAGTGGGCTCGCCGGCCACATCAAACAGGTCTTTGATTGACACGATGCGGCCATCGATAGGGCTCAAAGAGATGCCAGCTGCGGCGCGGGCATCGGCTGCTGCAGCCTCTGCCCTTGCGGATGCGGTGTAAACCTTGACGAAGATGCGAGCACCTTCATCACCAGCGGCTGCAATCGCTTGCAGTGCTTCTTCGGTTCGTTGAACACAGTGTTTGGACATGGCTGCAATCTTTATCAGGCAACTTCGGGCAGGATTTCAATTTCGTAGCGGTGGTGCAGCGAGCGGTTTAACACCGGGTCGTGCAGCTCCATCTCGAACACTGTCGATGGACGAATGCCACCGATAGCGCCAACAGTGCCACAGGTCATCACAGTGCCTTGCGCGAATGTACCGTCATAGCCGCTGATCAAATCGCGTGGCGTGCGCAGGGTGGACATGGGACCATCCTGGTACTGCTTGCGTTCACCATTTTCAATGATCCAGGAGCGCAGGATCAGGGAGTCGATGTGGTTTTCCACGTCAGCGTACAGCCATGCGTCTTTGGCCGCTGGCTTGGCGCACACTTGTTTGGACAAGGCCACGCTGTAAGCCTCCAGCTTGCGGTCTGTGTGGTCAGAGGCAATGCTCAGGCACAGCTGGCCTTCGGCCTCAAACACCAGTGCTTCGATTTCACCGGATGAGTGTGGGCCAACGACCTGCACCACAGGCTCTTGCGTGAACTGGTTTGCGCCGATGCGGTAGTACAAGGGAACGCTGGTTGGGCGCGGCACGCCAATGGCGGCCAGCTCTTCGATGTGGTGCTCAATAGCGGCAATGTCACGGCCAGCCCAGCCAGCAACGATCAGGTGGTTCAGTTCAACTTCCACGGCACGGGTCTGCCCTTTGGATTCGATGTTGAAGGTAGCTTGCATTTGTATGTCCAATGATTTCAAAAAACAGTTAGCCGAAGGTGGTGGGCATCCACATGGCAATCGCTGGGAAGAGGGCCAGCAGCAGCAACATCAAGAACATGGCTGCTACGAAGGGCAGTGAGCCCACAATCACATCGTTCATGGAGCCAGACTTGCGCAAGCTCTGCACGACGAAAAGGTTCATGCCCACAGGCGGGGTAATCAATGCGGCTTCAACCAAAATGATGATCATGATTCCAAGCCATACGGGGTCGTAGCCCAGACCGATCATCACGGGGGCCACGATGGGGATCGTGGTGATCATCATGGACAGCGTTTCCATGAAGCAGCCCAGCACCAGATAGAAGATCACCAGGACCAGCAGCATCCAGCCTGCAGACAGGCCCAGGCCACCGATGAAGTCAGTAATCGCGTTGGTCAAACCCGTTGCAGACATCACGAAGTTCAAGAAGGCCGCGGCGATCACGATCAGCATGATCATTGCGGTGGATTTCATCGTCCCTTCGATAGCCTCGCGCAGCATGTTCAAAGTCAGGCGGCGGTAGAACGCAGCCAACACCAGCGCACCAAACACGCCCAGAGCAGCTGCCTCTGTAGGGGTTGCCAGACCTGCGTAGATCGATCCCACCACCAAAAAGAAGATGCCCAGCGGAGGCAGCAGGTTCACCAAGCTGCGAAAACGGTCACCCCAGCTGGCGTAGATCTTCTTGCCACCCCATTCAGGCTTGACAACGCAGGCGATGATGATCGTCAGGATGAACAAGCCTGCCAGCATGAAGCCGGGGATGATGCCGGCCAGATACAGCTTGGGCACGGAAGAGTTGGTGAGAACGCCGTACAGCACCAAGTTGATCGACGGCGGAATCAAGATACCCAAGGTGCCGCCAGCAGCTAGGCTGCCCAAGAACAGCGATTCCTTGTAGCCGTGCTTCTTGATCTGTGGAATAGCCACAGTGCCTACGGTGGCAGAAGTGGCCACGCTGGAGCCGGAAGTGGCCGAGAACAGCGTGGACGCGCCGATGTTGGCGTGCATCAAGCCACCAGGCAGCCACGACAGCCACAGGCTCATGGACTGGTACATCTTCTCTGCCAGGCCAGCGCGCAGCAGCACCTCACCCAGCAAGATGAACAAAGGAATGGCGACCAGCAGGAACTCGTTGTTGGAGTTCCACGAGATCTCGCCAAGTGCTCGCGTCAGTGGAAGCTCTGAAAACATGGGGTCCAGGGTCAGACCCAGAACGCCAAGGGCTGCACCAACCGGGATACTCAACCCGATAAGCACCAGCAAAATGGTCATTGCGGTTGCAATCATGCTTTCACCTGCTCTCTCTCGGACTGGATCAAACGCTCGCCGTTGGCGGCCTCTTCTTGCGCTTCTTCTTGTGCGGAGCGCACACCGCACAACAGCTGCAATGCACTGATGTCACCAGTCACCAGCAGGTAAGACGATCGGGCAAGCATCAAGGTCATCACGATGCACATCCAAGCCAGACCGATGAACCACAAGCCCTGCGGAATCCAAAGTGGGGTTGCCATGGTGGAGTTGGCCGTGGAGTTTTGTATCCATGAAGCGGCCAACACGTCCCAGGCGTAGTAGGTCAAGAAGACCATGAAAACGCCCAGGGCCACGACAGACAACCAGTCAAGGAAAGCGGCCAGCTTGACTGGCAGCTTCTGGTAGAGAACGTCCACACGCACATTGGCGCGCTGGAGGGTGGCAAAGGCCAGAGCCCAACTTGTGCTGATGGCAAAAGCAAAGCTTGACAGTTCATCGGCACCACCAGTGGTGAAGTTCCAGAACTTGCGGGCGACAACGTCAAAGCAAATAAGCAAGACGCTGGCAATAAGAAGGGATCCTGCTGCCCAGACCGCGTACTGTGAAAGTACGTTGGCCAAGCGAAGCGGAGCCCACTGTTTTTGAGCAGCTAGGTTCATGACTCGTCGTCCCTTTAAAGCTTGGCGGACGAATCCGCCAATTCCAGGCTGTTTAAAGAAGGATTACTTCTTTGCTGTCAGACCCACGACCTTGCCGATCGTCGCGTTGAAATCACCCACGCATTGCGCGTTGCAGCGAGCAGCCCACTTGGTCAGCACCTTCTCTTCAAAGATCTTCTTCAGTGCGGCCTTGTCAGCTTCGGTTGGCTGGACCAGAACCATCTTGCCCTTCACTGCTTCCTTGCAAGCAGCTGCGCCTGTGTTGCAGTCGTAGCCTTCCTGGGTCTGCTTTTCAGCACCAGCCCAGATGTCATTGACCAAGGTTTTGTACTTGTCCGCAATCAGCGCCTGAACGCCGGGATTGAGCTTGTCCCAGGACTTCTTGTTCACTGCATGAATCTGCTGGTTCCAGTTGATTGGCAGTGCGTACAGGTGGGTAGATACCTCATACCACTTGGCGGAGTAGCCAGACAGCGAGCCCGTGATCGCGCAGTCCACAACCTTGTTTTGCAGCGCAGGCACCACCTCACCGAAAGCCATGGTCACGCTGTGACCGCCCAGAGCCTCCACAAACTCTGCTTGAGTGCGGCTGGAGGTACGAACCTTCTTGCCCTTCAGGGAAGACAGATCCTTGATGTCTGCATTGCAAAACAACACCTGCGCGGGGTAGGTAGACATGCCCAGCACCTTGATACCCTGGTTGCCGTAGAACTTCTCGTAGGCAGGCTGGAATGCATCCGTGACAGCGCGCGCAGTCTTTACGTCAGTGGCCAGACCTGCGAGGTCGATGGCCTCGTTGATGGGGTTGTCAGCTGCAAAGTAGGCCAGCGTTGAAGTACCAAATTCGATCACGCCGGAGCTCATCAAACGGATGACTTCCGGCCCCTTCAGACCCATGTCGTTGAAACCCTTGATGTCTGCAGTTACCTTGCCGCCCGAAGCTTCGGGAATGGTCTTGGTCCAGAAAGGCTTCTCAAAATCGTTGTACAGAGTCAGATTGCTCAGAGCACCAACAACTTTGACCTTGGTTGCAGGCAAGTCAGCTGACTGTGCTGCGGGAACAAAAGATGCAATGGCGAGCGCAAAAATAGAGAGAGCACGTTTCATGATGATGTCCTTTCAGGAACCCTAGGGCCAGGATGAGCACAAGTGGTGCAGCGACGCACCAATCTGCAATTACTGTGAAATTTCACTGAGACTTTAGAAGAAGAGTCCTTTGACTCGTAAGAGGGTTTTCCCTTCTTTCTGAAATTGTTGTGAAATTTCACAATAGTCACGCTGAAGTCAAAGCGAAAAACATGCCAGTCAGAATTTTTTATAAGATTGCTGGACGCTGAATAGAACAATGGAGATGCGTGTGATACCCCGAGAAGTCCAAAAAAGAGGTTCAGCTGTTTCGCAAAATGAGCAGGCTTACGGGCTTTTGCATGAGCGTTTAACCACTCTCGTATACAGGCCAGGGGAGTACCTGAATACCGCTGTTTTGATGAGTGATCTGGCCATGGGCAGAACACCGATCAACCATGCGCTGCATAGACTTGGTAACGAAGGGCTGATACAGATCATTCCTCGCAAGGGCGTGATGGTCTCGCCTCTGTCGATAGATGATGCGCTGCACATGATTGATGTGCGCCTGGTCAATGAAAAGCTGTGCCTGAAACTGGCTGCAAAGAACATCACCAAGGCAGAGATTGAGCAGTTGCGTTCTATCAATTTGGCATACAACAAGGCGGTGGCCAACCGTGCTGTCGCTGAGGTGATGAGCCTGGATGGCATGTTTCATGAGGTGCTGGCCAGTGCATCTCGCAATCCTGTACTTATTGATGTCTTGCGTGTGCTGCATGCCCGTTCACAGCGTTTTTGGGCAATTTCTCTTTCCAGCAGCGGGCATATGAATGAAGTTCAAGATGAGCATGAGCTGGTTGTGGATGCGCTGGAGCAAGGGGATGCCGAGTCTGCGCAGCAAGCGATTTCTGACCATGTGCTGTCGTTTAGGAATGCGCTGATCAATGCTCGATCCTGACGGTATGGGCGCTGGTGTAGTACCAATCAGCCTGCACCAGCCTGCCGACTTTGCGTGAAACGGTTGATGCTGCAACGCCAGTGGCGATGGATACGAAACTGACATGGTGACAATGGATCATTCCCTGCGATCACTGGCTCTTCCCGAATCTTTTTTATTGCGATGGTGATTGCATGCGTGCTGTCTCCATGCATTGCAGTGTGGATAAAGCAGTGTGCTGAACAGGTCATCCTGCGGTCCTGCAAGGCAGCTTAAATGACCGCATAAAACCTCAGTAACTTCAGCCACTGAGAGGCTGTTGAAGCCGCAAAGCAATACTCTGATGACACAAAAAAAGCCAGCTTCTAGTGAGCTGGCTTTTTGTTGATTGCTATGTTTTTACAACAATTGCAGTCCGTCGGCGATGGTGGTGGACAGCAAGGCAGCGCTGTTGCGCAGTGCCTCGGTTTCGGCTGCATCCAGGGTTGGCATGAACGGGGTGGAGGCTCCGCGTGCGCCAATCAGATGGGGCAGGGAGACGCAGGTGTCGCGCACGCCCAGCAGCTCAGGCATGCAGGTGGACACCGCAAACACCGATTGCTCATCGGCCACGATGGCCTTCACCAGGCGTGCAATACAGCCGCCAATACCGAAGTTGGACACACCCTTGCCAGCCTTGATGCGGTAGGCCGAGGTGCGCACATCTTCGGCAATTTGCAGTTGCATGGCCGCATCAATCGGGCGGCCCACTTGCGCCGCAAAAGCCGTAACGGGCATGCCGGCTACCTGGGCGCTGCTCCAGTTGGGCACGGACGAGTCACCATGCTCACCCAGCACATAGGCGTGGATAGAGGGGGGTGCCACGCCCAGGTAATCGGCCAGCCGGTCGCGAAAACGGATCGAGTCCAGCGAGCAGCCGGTGCCAATTGCACGGCCCGGTGGCAGCCCATAGCGGTGAACGGCGATGGCGGGCATTACGTCCACCGGGTTGGTGGCAAACAGCAGCACTGCATCGGGGGCCACTTTCAAAATCTGGCCGATGATGGTGTCCGTCATCTTCAGGTTCTGTTGCAGTAACTCCAGGCGAGTCTGGCCGGGCTTCAGGCTGGCGCCCGCAGTGATGACCACCACCGAGGCTCCGGCCAGATCGGCATAGTCGCCTTCGCTGACGCGGGCCGCTGTACCAAAGGCGGCTGCGTGGCCAATGTCGGCTGCTTCACCGGCAGCGCGGGCGATGTTCTGGTCAACCAAAATGACCTGGCTGATACCGGGTGTGGCCGACAGCAAATAGCCCGCTGCCGCACCAACTTGGCCTGCGCCAATAATTCCAATACGTGCACCCATTTACAGCACTCCCATAGCAGGCCACAACGTGGCGGACAGCAACAAAATCAACCCCAGGCCCGCCAGAGTGACCACAATCCCCACCTTGGCGAACTGGGCTGTGTTGAAGGCATTGGTGCCGTAGCACAGCATGTTCTGCGGTGCATTGGTGGGCAGGATGAAGCCGAAGGAGACCACAAAGCTTTGAATCATCACGATGCCGAAAGCTGTTTCAGGGCTGACAGGCAGGGTCTGCGTGAAGGCGATCATGATGGGGATCAGGGTGCTGGCCAGGCCGGTGGCCGAAGCAAAGCCCAAGTGCAGCACGATGCTGAACACCGACAGCGCCGCAATCACCGCCACGACAGGCAGCGCAGACAGGCCCATCTGGCCCAGCGTTTGCTGTGCCAGCCATCCAGCCGCACCGGTCTTGGACAGCAGATTACCCAGCGAAATAGACGCGGCAAACAGCACGATCGTGCCCCAAGGCACCAGCTTTTCAGCCTGCGACCAGTGCATCACGCCAATTTTTGGCATCAGCAGCAGAGCAATACCAATTTGGGTGGTGGTAGTGGTGTCAAAAGGGTGAAGCATGCCTTCGGTAGACCACATCACCAGCAGCAATGCCGCTACGGCGATCAGGCGTTTTTCCACGGCAGTGACCGGGCCCAGCTCGGCCAGTTGCTGGCGCAGCTTGCCAGCCATGTCTTCACCTGCAGGCACTTGGGGACGCAAAATCCACAGTGCGGCAAAGAACAGCACCACGCACATACCGATGGTGAAGGGCAGCGCAGTCACAAACCATTGGCCCCAGGTGACGGTGCGCCCAAAAGCCTGCTGCATGAAGTCCAGACTGATGATGTTCTGTGCAGCGCCGGTTTTGATGGCCATGTTGAAGATGGAGCAAGCGCTGGCGGTAACGATCATCAGCGTGGCACCCAGCGAGCTGTTCACAGCCAGCCCCAAAGCGGCAGTGATGCCAATCATGATTGGAATCACTGCACCCACGCGGGCAGTGGCAGATGGAATGAACAAGGCCAGCACAAAGCCAACTATCATGGCCCCCAGAATCAGGCGTGCGGGTGATACGCCGATCTTGCTCATCACGATCAGTGCGATGCGTTTGTCCAGTCCGGTGTGCTTGAGCGCTACAGCCAGAAACAGCGCGGCAGCCACGAGCAGTACAGCGGTGGACGAAAAGCCGGTGAGCATGGTGCTCAGCGCAGCCGAAGAATTCATCACCTTGCCGCCTTCGGTAAGTGATGTCCCCATCAGCCCCAGCACGGCGGCGCCGGTCAGTACCACTGCACTGTTGGCGGGTGACACGCATTCGCTGATCCACAGCACTACCACCAGTACCAGCAGGCCCAGTGCCACCTGGCCCGAGTCCGTCAGCCCCGCTGGTTGGGGCAGGGCCAGAACGATGCCGTACAGCACCAGGCCCAGCAGCAGATAGGCTAGTTTTCTATTTGAATCAGGTTCCGGTTTCGATGTGATCGGGCCGGTTTCGGGTGCGGGCATAGATGCCATAAGAGCTCCTCGCAAGAGTAAAAACCATCAGATGGGTTGCAACTATGCTAGTTCTTGCGCACAGCCCCATGCTTCAAATAAGAGGTGTTTTTCTATGCAATCTTGACGTGTGTCAAGGGAGTGGTGGCTTTGCCTGCCTTGCACGCCATATGCCGGTGTCGGCTGTGCATTGACTCTTGCGACAGTGATAAATCGCAGGCCTGCTCTGCTGCCCAAGATGGGTTTGAACCTTGAAGGCGGTTAACGATTACCGGTTGTGCCCATGTTTGCGGGTGCGTCCAGGCGGAACAAGCTATGGCCGACTCAGTCATGTCTGCAATCAGGCGTTATGCGATGCAAGATAAAGGCATGGGCATCTTGCTAGTGCCCTAAAGCTGGTATCAAACAGCGGCTTCGGTGCGGATTCGCTCAGTGCAGCGCAGCAAAGAACATTGCCATCGATACAATCGTCGCCAGTTACAACATGCCGCCCGACCTCCGCAAGTAGCACGATTCCTACCTCTCGCAGCCAAGCAGCGCGAAAGGTTTGCCAATCCGGAGCGCAGGCAGATCGCTGCGAGCCGTGCTATTTCTATTTCTTTTCTCTGCGTTTCCTCACGTATTCCCTGCCAATATCTGGCAAGGGGCGTGGAGTGTTGCGCCATGAACGTACGCATTCCTAGCGAAGGCGGCAAGGCTCGATCCTGTCGTGGCGCTGGCTGGGCAATGACGATGCCATCGCCATCGCTATTACCGGGGCAATGCTGCTGGCAGGTTGCGCGAAGCCAAGCCTGCAGAAATGCTTGAGCTGCACAAAAGCAACCTCGCGCATATGAAGCAAGGCACACGAAAAGCGCACCGGCAAACGCCGCGTGGTGCGCGTGGTGGTCGAATACGCGGTTGACGCGAACGGGAAGCCCACAAACCCCGCCGTGGCCGATTGGCTATGTGCCCCTTACCCCGAAAGTGCCCCTGCGGCCCTATGCGGGGCTTACAACGGGCTTCTTGCACCGCGCGTCATGCTTTTGCCAGTGTTCGACGATTGGGAAGCCGCCGCCGAAGCCCAACAGCGCGATTTGCTGGCGATGGCCCGCAGCCGAAGCAACAAACCCGCTGCAGTAGCGCCCGATAGCGTGGGCACCATCATCAACGACGTACCCGCACCCGCAGCAATCTGAATTCTCATGGTCACGCCGCTGGTCAACATGGACGGCTGAAAAAGGCTGGTTGCAGTCATTCGCATCAGCTTGGCCTACGGCGGCTTTCGCGCCATCGGCAGGCCCCGGATGGCGTATTTGCTCACTACGAGCGCGCCGCCCGAAGTAGACCACGCTATACCGCTTGGTGCAGCAGCATGCCGCGACCATCTTCGCGCAGGCTGAGGCCTGGTCCTGCGCGGACCAGTCAGTGTGAGTGACTATGGTAACGGCTTCAAATTCAGTTCTTTTAGGAAAACGTTGTGCGCGTCCTTCGCTGCCACAATCGCCTTTTCAATCTCCACCAGGTCTTGGTGAGTCTCATCCAGAACAATCTCCTTCTCGGTCACCGCCGTACTGATATAGCGCGAGATGTTCAGGTTGAAATCGTTCTTCTCGATCTCAGCCATTTCCACCCGGCGTGAGTAGCGCGCCTCTTCCTCGCGGAACTGGTAAGTCTTGATGATTTTGGCGATGTGCTCGGGCTTGAGCTGGTTCTGGCGCTTGCCTTTTTCGAAGTGCTCGGCAGCGTTGATGAAGAGCACGTTGTCCGGCTTTTTGCACTTCTTCAACACCAGGATGCAGACGGGAATGCCGGTCGAATAGAACAGATTGGCGGGCAGGCCGATCACCGTGTCGATGTGCCCGTCCTTCAGCAGCTTGGTGCGAATGCGTTCTTCCGCTCCACCTCGGAACAGCACGCCGTGCGGCAGGATGATGGCCATCGTGCCTTCGTCTTTGAGGTAGTGAAAGCCGTGCAGCAGGAAGGCAAAATCGGCAGCGGACTTGGGCGCGAGGCCGTGGCTCTTGAAACGCACATCGTCGGCCAGCGCGTCCGTCAGTTCCCAGCGGTAGCTGAAAGGCGGGTTGGCAACGATGGCGTCAAAGCTCGGCTTTTTGGCCGGGTTCTGCTCGCGCATCATGTCCCACTCGTTGAGCAGGGTGTCGCCGTGGAAGATCTCGAACTCCGTGTCCTTGACCCCGTGCAGCAGCATGTTCATGCGCGCGAGGTTGTAGGTTGTGATGTTCTTTTCCTGGCCGAAGATCTTGCCGATGGTGCCACCCGCCTTGGCTACTTTCTTGCGCACATTGAGCAGCAGCGAGCCGGAGCCACAGGCAAAGTCCATCACACTTTCCAGCCGCTGTTTGGTGCCGGTCTTCGGTTCCTGGCTGTCCAGCGTGACGATGGCGGAGAGGATGTCGGAGATCTGCTGTGGGGTGTAAAACTCGCCCGCCTTTTTGCCAGACCCTGCGGCAAACTGGCCTATCAGGTATTCATAGGCGTCGCCCAGCGCGTCAATGTCCGTAGAGAACTCTGTCAATCCTTCAGCGATCTTCTGGATGATGGCGCAGAGCTTGGCGTTGCGGTCGGTGTAGGTTTTTCCGAGCTTGGGCGAACTCAGATCAATCTCTGAGAACAGGCCCTGGAAGGTGCTCTCGAAGGATTCCGTCTCGATGTATTTGAAACCCAGTTGCAGCGTGTTTAGCAGATCCGCGTTCTGGGTGCGCGCCATGTTGGCGATGCTGTTCCAGAGGTGGGCGGGCTGGATGACATAGTGCACCTTGCGGCGCATCTGCTTTTCGAAGGCTGGGATGTCGTCCACGTTGTTCGCGTACCAAAGGGCCAGTGGCACCTTGCGGGTGTCGTCACCCACATCGGGGTAGTCCTTGCCCAGCTCCTTCTTGGCTGCCGTTTCATAGTTGTCGGAGAGGTAGCGCAGGAAGAGAAAGGACAACATGTAGTCGCGGAAGTCGTCCGCATCCATCGCCCCACGCAGTTGATCGGCAATGCTCCAGAGGGTGTTGCCCAGTTGTTTTTGGTTGGTTTCGGTCATTATTTGGAACGTCGTTTGATTTGGGTTTCCAGCGCTGCGAGGTCAGCCTCGTCCTGCTGATCGGTCTTGATAGCTTGTAGTCGTTTGCGGTTTTGACCGAACTGGAGGTGGAGTTCGCCTGTGCGCGCTTGCATCTGGTCAGTGCTTATGGTGGAGATATCAAAGAGTTCGGCCATTTTCAATTGCGTCAGCCAACCGGTCTGCTCATGCGCCCGCAGCTCGATCTGGCTGCGGCCATCTTCCGTAGTGTAGAGAATCAGGTCGTTTATGACTCCGCAACGGCTTCGGGAGCTTTGGGAAATGTTCCACCTTGTGCCGACGAGTGGAGAACGAATTGATACTTTTCCTTTAGCCCGGTAAAAATTTTCTTAAAAGTATTCAGCGAATCTGCGTTGAGTTCATCTGATTCAAAGTAGTAAACTTTCTTGTGGGACAGGGTGTTAACAATGGTGGCAACTTCTTCCGCATCAGTGATTCCTATCTGCTTGAGGACATACCCAAACTGCCCTACCCCAAGAAACGACGCCACATTTTCAAGAATCTGACGAAGCATGGCAAAGTGATATGCCTTCAATTCACCAGCCGTATGCGCTTGATCCAGAACTTGAAGAAGGCGGAGGTGGTATAGAAATACATCCTTGTGGCAACTCTCCAGTGAGATTTCGCCATTCTTTAAACTGAGAGTTGAAACCTTTGTCTTTTTATTGAACTTTGACGCCTTTTCCCCCTTCATCAGCATGTCCGACAAGATGGAGAAGAGGCCTATGTGGTGCGTGGTGATTACGAACTTTCTCTTCTCATGAAATTCTTCAATCAGATCGTAGATCGTGGATGCTGTGATGAAGATATTGTGATCGTCCAGACTTGACACGGGATCATCAATGAAAAAGTGGGAAGATTGCTTTCCTGCCCATCCTTCAACCTCGAAGAGCGCGAGAAAGAAGCACCAGACAAAGATCCTCTCTTCACCCCGCGAGATCTTGAATGGCACTTTGAAAATCTTGTTCGAGTCAGTCGAATCAGTGACTTCATGGAAAAACATCACGGACTTGATGCCGTCCTCGGGATTCTCGTGAGGTATAAAGTCGAAACGGTAGTTAGGACGGAATCGGTTGAGTTTGTCTCTGATGTTGTCTTCAGTGAGTGAACTGTGAAACTGGTTCAGGCTGCTTTTACGGATGTCGAGTTGGATGGCCGTTTCATTATTCTCTAGATCGTTGTCCCAGACAAAAAGGTCTTCGCTGTATGCGTTGTAGTAGACCCCCGTATGGCTGCGGTCATCGTTCCTTGTGGCATTTTTGTACGCTACCGAAAGCCTCGTCTTTCCTGTTGCGTTGAAAGCGTAAATAAGCACGATCCGCTCTTTAGCGGCTACAAGTTCCTTGGCGATAATTTCGTGACTCATTGCTCCTCCTCCAGAGATGGAAAAAGTTGCTGCATCAGGCCTTTCTTGTGAGTTTTAAGGGCCTCGAGCTTTTGGGTTTCGGCGGCGATCAGGGTGTCAAGGCCGTTCAGATGCAATGCGATGCGTTGCTGTTCGGCGAGGGATGGGACCGAAACTATTAATTCCTTTTTGAAGGTGGTCGGGTTGATGTTTGCTTGGCTGACGCTTGGCTTTGCGAACGATCTAATACGCGCCTGATAAATCGGAGTGTTTAGCATCAAATTGCAGTACGAAGGATCGATTCGCTTTTTGTTCAGACGATAGGTGACGATGTAGGACGCAGTCATGCACTCGGACTTGAGCTGGAAGAGTGAGATCTTTCCAACCAGCGCAGGACTGTTGGTTCTGTTGAGAAGAATGTCTCCCTCCTCCAGTCGGAACGACTCAAACGAATCGGCATCCAAGTCGAGATAAACTAAGTTGGTGAAATCCAAGCCTCCGTCCAACATGTTCCCCATCCGGAGAACCGGATACCTTCCTGTCGGTGAGGTCGAGCGGGACGTGCCGTAGAAAGACTTTGTTACGAATTCCTCAAATGGCTTGAAGTCCCAATCCTCAGAGTTCTGAAATTCGGGAAATCGGAGCCTGGGTCGGGTTTCACCTGCGCGGGGGAAAAGCTGCTGCATCAGCCCTTTTTTATGGGTCTTGAGTGCATCCACTTTCCGCGCTTGCGCGGCCATCAGCTCGTCCACCGAACTCAGGCATTCGGCTATTTTTTGTTGTTCCCCCGATTTGAAGTCGGGAAAGAAAACAGACTTTTCCTTCAGGATAGAGTAATGCCGTTTGTATTCTTCAGTGACGACAGGCTGGTAGCTTAGGAATTGATAGAGGTAAGGCGTCCCTACCTTTGGACGAGCCTTGAGAATCTTGATTCCATCAGCTCCTTGAGCGAAAGGGCGGTTAATTAGCTTCAAGATGCACGTGTGGTCCCCGAAGATAACGAGTGGGAGACCTTCCTGAATAAGGGCTTCTTCATCATCGGTCCAGCCGCAGATGTCGGACTGTGATTGATCGATGATTGGAAACGCACCCGAGGAAGCGTAAGTCGATGTTGGGAGCTTCTTGGGTGGTGTGACTGTGTCAACCAAGTCATCGACTTTTCCACTTTCCCAGTCCCCAGCATCCCGAAACTCCGGAAACCGCAGCTTCGGCACCAGCGCGTGCCTTGCATCGTCCTTCGTGGCGGTGGTTTTGTTCTTACTGCTCATAGGCGCTGAGTCCTGAAATTTCGCGCTCCCCGGCGCGTTTGGTGAGGAGGGGGTGAAGGTCTTCCATGAGGGAGAGTTCGGCCTGGGTTCTGGCTTTCCAGCCGAGGTCCAGCGGTGCCATGAGATCGCTGAGTTGCTCGCCATCAAAGATCATGCGGTCAAAGATACCGTCTACAAAGGTTTGTAATGCGGAGGTGTTGAGGCCGTGCTTGGCTGCGATGGTGGCCAGTTCCGAGGCGTTTTTCTCGGCCTTGAAGCGGGTATAGCCGTCGTGGATGGCGGCTTCGGAGAGACCTGCGCCGGCTTGGAGCGTGCCGATATATTCGGCGATATCGTCGCGCTCGTTCATGAACTTGGCATCGGCGCTGATGAGGCCGATGAGCTCCTCGCGGGTCATCTTGGCCGTGCCTGGCTCCTTGGCGGAGAACTTGGCAATGAGGCCCATGATGTAGTCGTAGTCGATGACGGCGGAAGCGAAGAGGACAAACTCGAAGTCGAGTTCGTCCACGATGTCCTCGGTGGTGCCATCCTTGCCGTCAGTCTTGACCTGCTGGTCTTTGAGCTGCTTGGCGGTTTCAAGGTATTGGCCTTTGAAGCCGCGCAGGCTTTCATTGGGAAGCACCTGCTCGATGGCGGCTTTGTTGTCCGCGCTGAGGTCGGTGTATTGGTCGAGTTGGGTTTTGAGACGTTGAACTTGCTTGAAACGGTTGATGAAGGCAGCTCGGGCTGCATCACCTTTCAGGTTGGCCACTGCGGATGGCGCGCAGGGCAGACCCTGGGATTTCATGAAGTCGTCCAGCTCCTGCACAGCAGCCTCCAGCTTCTGGATGAGCACAGGCGCCTTGTCCACGAGCCAGATTTTTCGTGCCTGCTCACCGGATTTTTCGCCGGAAAAAAGGGCGATGGCTGCATCGACGGAATTCTGTTGCTGGCGGAAGTCGAGGATGTTGCCGAATGGCTTGGTGCCATTGGGCTGCTTGTCGGGGGGCTGAATACTGGTCAGCACACGATTGGTGCGCGAGAACGCCTGGATCAAGCCGTGGTACTTGAGGTTCTTGTCCACATAGAGGGTGTTCAGGAACTTGGAGTCGAAGCCGGTGAGCAGCATGTCTACCACGATGGTGATGTCGATCTTTTGCGCAGCCGGGTAGTCGGCATTGGGCCACTGCTGGTCTTTGATGCGTTTTTGCACATCTTGGTAGTAGAGGTCGAACTCGCTCAAGCGGTGGTTGGTGCTATAGCTGGCGTTGTAGTCGGCAACAATGGATTCAAGCGCCCGTTTTTTCTTCTCTGGCTCTACCTTGTTGTCCTCCTGCTCTTGCGGGAGGTCTGCGGACAGCTGGTTGATGTCCTTTTTGGCTGTCTCGTTCTCCGCGAGTTCGGCGGGGGGGGAGAAGACGCAGGCGATGTTCAATGGCTTGAAGTCAGGGTCAGCGGCCTGCTTGTCTGCCTGCATGGTCTTGAACAGCGCGTGGTATTCAATCGCGTCGTTGATGGATGCGGTGGCGAGGATGGCATTGAAACGGCGCCCGCCTGTGGCGGCACCGTGCTTGGCGAGGATGGCATCGATAACGGCCTTCTTGGCGATGGCTTCGCCGGGTTTGGGCAGTTTTTTGCCGTTTTCCTCTTTCGGCTTGAAGTAGTCGATGTGAAAGCGCAGAACGTTCCCATCATCGATGGCATGAGTAATGGTGTAGGCGTGGAGCTGTTTCTGGAACAGATCCACCGTTGTGCGCATGGAGGCTTGAGTGTCTTCGATCTTCTGCAAGGTGGCATTGGCCTCGAAGATGGGCGTGCCAGTGAAGCCGAAGAGCTGCGCCTTGGGGAAGAACGATTTGATGGCCTTGTGATTGTCGCCAAACTGCGAGCGGTGGCATTCGTCAAAGATGAAGACGATGCGTTTGTCACTGAGCGCTTCGAGCTGCTCCTTGTAGCTGGCTCGGCCATTCTTGCTGCGCTGCTTGTTGCGCTGGCTGTTTTCGTCCAGTGCCAGGCCCAGCTTCTGGATCGTGGTGACGATGACCTTGTCCGCATAGTCCTCTGAAAGCAGGCGACGTACGAGGGCCGCAGTGTTGGTGTTTTCTTCAACACAGCCTTCCTGGAACTTGTTGAATTCCTCTCGCGTCTGGCGGTCGAGGTCTTTGCGGTCGACGACGAACACACATTTGTGGATGTGGTCGTTTTCCTTCAGCAGCGTGGAGGCCTTGAAGGAGGTGAGCGTCTTGCCACTGCCCGTGGTGTGCCAGATGTAGCCGTTGCCGTTGTCTTCGTCGATGCATTTGATGATGTGTTGCACGGCATAGACCTGATAGGGCCGCATGATCATGAGCTTTTGCTCGCCAGCGAGCAGAACCATGTAGCGGCTGATGGTGCGTCCCAGGTCGCACTTTTTCAGGAAATGCTCGGCGAACTCGTCGAGTTGGGTGATTTTGCGGTTGTCCTCGGCTGCAAACTCGTAGATGGGCAGGAAGCGCTCGTCGGCATTGAAGGCGAAGTGGCGAGCATTGTTATTGGCGAAATAGTAGGTGCTGTAGCGGTTGCTGACAATGAAGAGCTGCATGAAGCAGAGCAACGTCTTGGCATAGCCATTGCCGGGGTCGTTCTTGTATTCGACGATCTGCTCCATGGCGCGCCGCGGATTCACGCCAAGGGTTTTCAGCTCGATCTGCACACAAGGGACGCCGTTGATGAGGATGAGAACGTCGTAGCGGTGGTGGCTGTTGTCGGTATTGATGCGGAGCTGGTGGACGACCTCGAAGTGGTTTTTGCACCAGTCCTTGATGTTCACCAGCGTGTAGTTCAACGGCGTGCCGTCGTCGCGGGTGAAGGCATTGATGCCGCGCAAGGTCTTGGCAGCGGTATAGACATCCGGGGTAACGATCTCATCCAGAAGTCTGGCGAACTCGGCTTCGGTCAGCTTGACGCGGTTGAGGGCCTCGAACTTCTCCCGGAAGTTCGCTTCCAGCGCGGCGCGATCGCGAATGTCGTCGCGGTATTCGTACTTCAGGTTCTTTAGCTTGCCAAGGAAGCCGTATTCGATGTGCTGTTCTTTCACGACGGGGCTCGGTATTCCTGACGGCAGATCGTAGGTGAGCTTGGATGAAGGCATGTGGGAGGAACGTACGTTGGCTATGGATCGGAAGGCAATGCGGGGGCGGGCTGCTATAGATTGTGGCGGTTGGCCTATGCGCTACAGCGTATTGAATGCATCTATTGTGGGGGAGTGGGCTCAGCACTGGCTAACGAGCGTGTGCAGACCACCGCCGCAGGACAAGCGTAGCCGGTCTTTGTTCCTTGAGGTTTACTCATGCGCCGAGACTACCTGTGCAACGGGGCCGATTTGTGCAACAAAGCCGTTCGACGCAAAAACAAAGGCCCACATGGGGGGCGTGTGGGCATCAACAGGTCTTTGGTGAAACGGTAATAAATCGTCAATAGATTGAGCTAAAAAAGAAAAAGCCATTGAAAATCAATGGCTTATCTTAATGTGTGGCGGAGGCTGTGAGATTCGAACTCACGGACCCTTGCGAGTCGGCAGTTTTCAAGACTGCTGGTTTAAACCACTCACCCAAACCTCCGTAAGCTGCGTATTCTACACATGGAATGAGCGTTGAAATCTCAAGCGTGGACGCAGGCGGTGAGGCTGTGGGGTTGATGGTGCAGGCGATTGCTTTCTTTAATCTTGGCCATCGATAAGCACAAACCATAGCGTGCAGCCTAGTGCCTACACTGCTTGCATGCCGCCACAGTTGTGGTTTGAATTCTGGAATGGTGTGAAAGGTGGTCGCAATGAATGAGCCAAACCCTGCGTTGGATGACGCGACTTTGGAGTTTGCAGAGCGCGTGTTTGATGCGGCGCGCAAAGGCGATGCGCCGCAATTGGTACTGTGGCTGGACAATGGCTTGCCCGCCACTTTACGCAACGCAAAGGGCGACAGCTTGCTGATGCTGGCCAGTTATTACGGGCATGCAGATGCAGCCAAGGTGTTGCTGCAGCATGGCGCTGATGCGCAAACGCCTAACGGACGCGGTCAGACACCATTGGCAGGCGCTGCGTTCAAAGGTGATCTGGAGATGACGCGCTTGCTGCTGGATCACGGCGCGCAGGTGGATGGCCCATCGCCCGATGGGCGCACGCCGCTGATGTTTGCCGCCATGTTCAACCGCACGGATATTGTGGCGCTGCTGCTGGAGCGCGGTGCGCATATCCACCAGGCTGACCACCAGGGTACAACGGCGTTGGCGTGTGCCACGGCCATGAATGCCCATGATGCGGTGGCTTTGCTGCAGCAGCGGCTTTAAGACCAAGCATGCAGCGTTTGAAGTTTTGAGGAGCACACAGCGCGCTGTTTTTGCAATGGGTTGAGCATTGAAAGATGCCCAATGTGAATAAAGCAAAGCGCTTGATGCTCTTATAAGCTGAGCGTGCGTGTGCAATGCATGCACCATCAATGCCCCAATGCATGCTCCATCAATGCACCAATAGATGCGCATAGGCGCTCAATGGGCTTTGAGCGCAGGCATCAAAAACGGGCATAAAAAAACCGCCTTCGATGTGAAGGCGGTTCAGTTTGGGTGGCGTAAGACTTAGTCAGCCGTAGCGCCGGAGGCTTTCACGGCATCGCCCCATTTTTTGATGTCGGCATCAATCAAGGCTGCGAAATCTGTGGTGCTCAGGCCGTAGGCTTCAGCCCCCAGATTGGAGATTTTTTCTTTCACGCTGTCTTGCGCCAGGATGTCGCGCACATAGCCGTTCATGCGTTCTGCCAGTTCCTTGGGCATCTTCTTGGAGCCGATCATGCCGTACCAGGGCTCGACCTCAAAGTCGGTGTAGCCCAGTTCGTGCAGGCTCTTGACGCCGGGGAATTTGGGCGAAGCGTGCTTGCTGGTAATGGCCAGCGCCTTGAGCTTGCCGCCTTCGATCTGGGGCTTGAGGGGCACAGGGTTGTCAATGCCGTACTGCACTTCATTGGCCATCAGGGCAATGATCAGCGGGGCCGAACCCTTGTACGGGATATGCGGCGACTTGGCCTTGACCTGCATGTGGAACATTTCAGCAATCATGTGCTGGGGCGAGCCTGCACCAGCCGAGCCGAAGTTCAGCTTGTCAGTCTTGATGTGCTTGACCAGCTCGTCCACGCTATTGATCCCCGATGTAGCGCCGGTGACCAGCAGGAAAGGTGCCTTGGCGATAGGGGTGATCGGTGTCAGATCGGTTCTGGGGTTGTAGGGCACGCTTTTGTACAGCGAGGGCGAAATCACTACGGGGCTGCTGGAGCCCACCAGGTAGGTGCCGCCATCGGGCTTGGCGCGGCTGACAAAGGCTGTGGCGATGTTGCCGTTGGCACCGGGCTTGCTCTCTACGATCACCGAAGCGTCAATGCGCTTTTCCAGCTCCAGCGCCACGATACGGGCCAGCATGTCGCTGGTGCCGCCGGGGGCGTAGGGTTGAACCAAAGTGATGGTTTTAACGGGCCATGCATCTTTGGCTTGAGCCAGTGCAGGCAAGGCTGCGGTGACGGCTACTGCAGCGCTTGCAGCCAATACGGTTCTTCTGAACATGTCCACTCCTGGTAGTTTGAGCTCATACGTGTGAACCCAATAGTGATCGCAAAGAAAGATTCAATTTGGTGCACTTGCGTGCTTGTGAATCAGATCTAACCCGTAAATACTAACCCGCACTTTTGCGCTAAGCAGGCGCTGAAAGCCTGTATATCGAAATAAATGATGTGGGTTCTACGTAGAAAAGGATGTATTTTTCAAGAAGTAGTTTTCTGTTTTGTAATATGAAAAATGTTGCGTTGCAGCATGTTTTTAAAAGACTTTTTCAGAAAATTTGAAAAGATCAAAAGTGTGACTACTTGTGTAGGCTCGTTGTTTGTGTGATGAAAAAGACTTTTTTCACACGTTCATCGACCTCCCAGTGACCAGCAAAGCCTTCGGGCAGAACAAAGCTGTCACCCGCACCAAAACTGTGAATGGTGCCGTCGGGGTCCACTACGCGGCAGCTGCCTTCGACGATGTGGCAAAACTCGACATAGCCCGCGCAGTGGGAGCGAAAAGCGCCTGCGGTGGCTTCCCATACCCCACTGGAAAGCTGGCCGCCCATGGCGCTGAAGCTTTCTAGCGTTTTGTAAGTGGTGTGGCCGCTGATAGGGCGGCTGGGTTTGCCGGGTTTGGCCTGTGACAGGTCTTGGGTTTCGATACGAACGAGGGTGGGCTGTGGTGAGGTCATGACAAAGCAAGTGAGCAGTACGCGCTGGCGTGAGGGCGGTATGTTGCCATCTTGTAGCTGGTGATGGTCGGTGCACGGGTGCACGATAGAGCGCACTTGATTCGTAGGTGGCCATGGCAGCCTTGCCTGCATCGCTTTCGCCGTCTATCCGCAACCGCACCAGCGCAGTGCCTTGGTCTGAAGCATGCACCTAATCAGGCGCTGACAACTCTTGATTAAGTAGCGCATGAAAAAGGCCTGCATGTAGCAGGCCGTGTCACTTCACTTACGTCATTTGCGTTACTTTTCCCGGAATGTTCAGCGCTTGGGCAGTACATCCAGTTCTGCCGCACTGGGCAAGAAGCTGCCATTCCACACGGCATCAACAGGAATGGGGTTCTTGGTTTCATAGGCCTTAGCCACTTGCTCGGCCATCAGCTTCAGGCGCTCGGGTTTCAAGCGGCCAAAACCTTCCTTGCGGGCACCTTCGCTGTCCACAGCGGTTTCAATGGTCAGCTTCAGGCGCTTTATTTCCAGATCGGTCTTGACCAGGCCATCTTTGGCTTTGAGTGAGGCAATGGCCACTTCAGGCTGAGCAATGGCTTCTTTGGTGCCCTTGGCAAAGGCCTTAAGGAAGGCCCGCAGGGCTTCGGGCTTTTCTGCAATCAGCTTGGGGCTGGCAATGATGACGTTGCCATACAACTGCACGCCGTGCGTGGCGTAGGGCAGCACCACAATGTCTTCGCGTGGGATGCCGCGCGCTTCCAGATTCAGCAGGCTGGTGAAGGTGTAGCCGGTGACGGCATCCAGCTCACCGCGTGCCAGCATGGTTTCGCGCAGCGGCGGGTCCATGGTGGTCCATTGCACTGGGCCTACGCCGTTGGCCTGTGCAAACAGGGGAAAGGTGCGGCGTCCTGCATCAAAAATGGGTGCGCCCAGTTTCTTGCCGGTCAAATCTGCCGCTTTGGTGATGCCCGATTTTTTCAGCGCCATGACCGATGCGGGCGTGGTGTTGTAGATCACCATGACTGCCACAGGCTTGATGGGAGCTTCGGGGTTGTTGGCGTGAAACTCCATCAACGCCGCCAAATCGGCAAAGCCCAGGTCGTGCGTGCCCGATGCCACGCGCTGGATGGCACCTGCGCCGCTGGCCGCTTCTACATTCACATCCAGGCCCACTTCTTTGAAGTAGCCCTTTTGCTCAGGGTGCACAAAAAAGGCGGCGGGGCCTTCAAAGCGCCAGTCCAGCTGGAACTTCAGGGGCGTGGTTTGCGCTTGCGCGCTGGACAGGGCGGAGCAGGCAAGCAGGGCCGCTGCCGCGGTTTGCAGAAATTGGCGTTTGCGCATGGGTGGTGCATTCAAAGGGTGGATGACACACCGCTTGAGCAAGATCAATGCCTGCATTGCATACACAATTGGCATGCAAGTTGCGGCACTGCCGCATCGACAAAGAACGGACCGTTGCATGACAGAAATCGACTTTTCCACGCTGGGCGTGTACGAACGCTACAAGCTCATGGCCAGCCTGATCGTGCCGCGCCCGATTGCCTTGGTGACAACGCTGAGCGAAGACGGCACGGTGAACGCCGCGCCGTTCAGCATGTTCAACATGGTGGGCGAAGACCCGCCCGTGGTAATGCTGAGCGTGAACAAGCTGCAAGACGGGCAACTGAAAGACACGGCGGCACACATTTTGAGCACCAAAGAGTTTGTGGTGCATCTGGCCGATGAGCCGATTGCCGCCGCCATGCACCGTTGTGGTGACCGGCTGCCCGTGACCGAGAGCGAGCTGACCTACACCGGGCTGAGTACCGTGGCCTCCAAAACCGTGCAGGTACCGCGCATTGCTGAAGCGCCGGTCGCTTTTGAGTGTGTGCTGCACGAGCTGATGGAAACCGACAGCCGCTACGTGTTCATTGGCCGCGTGCAATGGCTGGCAGTGCGCGATGGGCTGGTGGACACCGAAAAGTGGCGCGTCAAGCTGCAGGATTACTTTCCGGTGGGCCGCTTTGGTGCCAGCTTTTACGTCACCTGTCGTGAGCGCTTTGCGATTGAGGCCAATGAGGGCAAGGCCGAAATGCAGTCGGGCAGTGCAGCCACCGCCATTGATGAAATGTGAGCGTATAGCGTATTCTGAGTAACGATTTCAGATACTTTTATATCTGAAATCAAGCTCTGGTAAGCGCTAAGTGCTTCTATAAAAAGAGTGCATGAAAAAAGCCCATGGCCTGGGCCAAGGGCTTTTTTACGGGCAGTAACTGTGCGTGATCAGGCTTTGCGGGCCTGTGCCTGCGCGGCAGACAGTGCCGTCATGTTCACCAGACGGCGAACGGTAGACGACGGAGTCAGCACGTGGGCAGCAGCGTTGGCACCCATCAAGATCGGGCCAATGGTGGTGCCGTGACCGGACGTGGTTTTGAGCACGTTGAACAGAATGTTCGCCGCATCCAGATTCGGGCAGATCAGCACGTTGGCTTCGCCTGTTAGGCTCGACTCCAGCAGCGTGCGGTGGCGCACGTTTTCGTCCAGAGCAGCGTCGCCATGCATTTCACCGTCGCACTCAATGCTGGGGTTGGCAGCGGCAAACAAGTTGCGCGCAGCACGCATCTTCAGTGCAGACTTGCGGCTGGAGGAGCCATAGTTGGAGTGCGACAGGAATGCCACCTTGGGCGGCAGACCAAAGCGCGCCACTTCATCAGCGGCCATCTTGGCAATCTGTGCCAGCTCTTCGGCGGTGGGGTCTTCGTTGATGTAGGTGTCCGCGATGAACAGGGTGCGGTTTTCCAGCATCACGGCGTTGACGGTGGCCAGACGGTCGGCACCGGCTTGGTGGCCCAGCACGGTTTCGATGTAATCGAGATGGCGGTCAAAACGACCCACCAAGCCAGACAACATGGCGTCGGCATCACCCAGCTTGACCATCAGCGCTGCAATCAGGGTGTTGGAGCGACGCACGGCAGCCTTGGCAGTCTCGGGTGTCACGCCTTCACGGCCCATCAGGTGGTGGTAGGTTTCCCAGTACTGGCGGAAACGTGGGTCGTCTTCGGGATCGCAGATCTCCACATCCACACCGGGTTGCAGGCGCAGACCGGCTTTTTCAATGCGCGCAGCAATCACTGCGGGGCGGCCAATCAAGATGGGCTTGGCCAAGCCTTCTTCCACCACCACTTGCACGGCACGCAGCACGCGCTCGTCTTCACCTTCGGCGTAGGCCACGCGCTGCAAGTCTTGCTTGGCGGCGGCAAACACGGGGCGCATGAACATGCTGGTCTGGTAGACAAAGCGTGTCAGGCTCTCGCGGTAGGCTTCGATGTCTTCGATCGGGCGAGTAGCAACACCCGACTCGGCAGCAGCCTTGGCCACGGCAGGCGCAATGCGCAAGATCAGGCGTGTGTCGAACGGTGTGGGGATCAGGTAGTCGGGGCCGAACTTCAGCTCCTTGCCTTGGTAGGCAGCGGCGACTTCATCGCTCACGTCTTGCTTGGCCAGCGCAGCGATTTCGCGCACGCAAGCCAGCTTCATGCTTTCGGTGATCTTGGTGGCGCCGCAATCGAGCGCGCCACGGAAGATGTAGGGGAAGCACAGAACGTTGTTGACCTGGTTGGGGTAGTCCGAGCGGCCTGTTGCAATGATGCAATCGGGGCGCACGGCCTTGGCCAGCTCAGGGCGAATTTCTGGCTCTGGGTTGGCCAGCGCCAAGATGATGGGCTGGCTGCCCATGGTCTTGACCATGTCGGCAGTCAGTGTGCCAGCGGCGGAGCAACCCAGAAACACGTCAGCGCCGTTGACGGCATCAGCCAGTGTGCGGGCATCGGTCTTTTGAGCGTACTGGGCCTTGGAGGCATCCAGACCACCGGGGCGGCCTTCATAGATCACGCCCTTGGAGTCGCACATGAAGACGTTGGAGCGCTTGACGCCCAGACCCACCATCACGTTCACGCAGGCAATGGCGGCAGCGCCAGCGCCGGAGACGGCGACCTTGACTTCATCAATCTTCTTGTTGACCAGCTCCAGGCCGTTGAGCAACGCTGCGCTGGAGATGATGGCGGTGCCGTGCTGGTCGTCATGGAACACCGGGATGTTCATGCGCTTGGAGAGTTCTTGCTCAATGTAGAAGCACTCTGGCGCTTTGATGTCTTCCAGGTTGATGCCGCCCAGTGTGGGCTCCAGCGACGCGATGATGTCAATCAGCTTGTCGGGATCGCGTTCAGCCAGCTCGATGTCAAACACATCAACGCCCGCGAACTTCTTGAACAGGCAGCCTTTGCCTTCCATCACAGGCTTGGAAGCCAGAGGGCCGATATCGCCCAGACCCAGCACCGCAGTGCCGTTGGTGATTACGCCTACCAAGTTGCCGCGAGCGGTGTATTCAAAGGCCTTGGATGGATCGGCTTCAATGTCCAGACAGGGGTAGGCCACGCCGGGCGAGTACGCCAGCGACAAGTCACGCTGGTTGGACAGCGGCTTTGTTGGGGTGACCGAAATCTTGCCCTTGTTAGGGGTGCAGTGGTACTCACGCGCTGCGTCGCGCAGGGCTTGTTCAGCGGTGGACAGGGTTTGCGTCATACAAAAATATCTCGTGAATCTGGCAAATCAAGCCAAAAAGGCTTGCCGACCTAGAGCTTACCCTAGGTCTCGAACTTCCAATCAATGAACGCTTGTGCACTGCAGCAAGCGCCGTCTCAGGCGCAAAACCCCTGCGGTGTGGGCAGGGGTTTCGTGGAGCCCGGTGATGGCCGGACTTGAGGAGGGGCAAAACGCTTTAGTGGGCGTCTGCCTGGCGCGCAGCATTGATGACAGCTTGGGTATCGCCGCGTGCACCATTAAAGAACACATTCAGGAGCACTGCAGCGAGCGAGGCCAAGAGGATACCGGATTCGATCAGGGGGTGAATCGCGTGGGGCATCCACTGGCGAAAGTTGGGGGCAACCAGCGGAATCATGCCCACACCAATCGATACGGCCACGATCATTGCGTTGTTGCGGTTGTGCTTGAAATCGACGGTCGACAAGATGCGGATGCCGGTGGCGGCCACCATGCCAAACATGACCAAGCCGGCACCACCAAGCACCACGGTGGGCAATGACTCAATCAGCATGGCCATTTTGGGCAGCACGCCCAGCACAATCAAAATTACGCCACCAGCCACGCACACCCAGCGGCTCATTACGCCCGTGACAGCAACCAAGCCCACGTTTTGCGAGAAGCTGGTGTAGGGGAATGTGTTGAAAATACCGCCAATCAAGGTGCCAAGGCCATCGGTACGCAAACCCCGGGTCAGTTCGTTCTGACTGATCTTCTTGCCTGTCATCTCAGACAGCGCCAGGAACATGCCGGTGGATTCAATCATCACCACGATCATCACCAGGGTCATGGTCAAAATCAGGATGGGGTCGAACACCGGGGTGGCAATCTCAAAAGGCAGCACCAGATTGAACCACTTGGCCTCAGCCACTTTGTGAAAGTTCATCAGCCCCATGGCAGCGGTAATCACGCCACCCACAATGATGCCCAGCAGCACCGAAATATTGGCCAGAAAACCCTTGCCAAAGCGTGCAACCAGCAAGATGGTCAGCAGCACAATTCCGGAAATGCCTACACCAGTCAGGTCCGCGTATTTGGGGTTGGGGATAGTGGGAACAACGGCAAGCCCTTTGGGGATTGGCGACAGTGCTGAGCCGGGTGCACCGGCCATGGCCTGTGCTTCTGTCAGCCACTTCAGGTGCTCAGGGTTGGGCACGGCGGGTGCGGTTGGGCCGACAGGGTTGCCAAAAATCCAGTTAATGCCCACGCGCATCAGGCTGATGCCGATCACCGTAATGATGGTGCCGGTGACCACTGGCGGGAAGAATCGAAGCAAACGGCTGATGATGGGTGCAATCAGCATGGAGGTGATGCCTGCGCCAATGACGGCACCAAAAATCAGCCCAGCCCCGGCATGTCCGCCCGTACTTTGTGCCATGGAGACCATAGGGCCTACGGCAGCAAAGGTGACCCCCATCATGACGGGCAGCTTGATGCCAAACCACTGCGTACAGCCCATGGCCTGAATCAAGGTGACCAGGCCGCAGACAAACAAGTCCGCCGAGATCAGCATGGCCACCTGTTCAGGGGGCAAGTTGAGTGCGCGACCCACAATCAGTGGTACAGCCACTGCACCGGCATACATCACGAGTACGTGCTGCAAGCCTAGTGCGGTGACCCGCCCTAAAGGCAGTTTTTCATCGACAGGGTGGACGGTAGTTTGCATGGCGTCTTCCTTGGAATCCTTTGTATATTTGACAGAGAGAAATGCACCTGCTTGTGCACAACGCTCCATACAAAAAGTGTATACAAAATGAGGAAAAAGAAGCCGCTCCAAAACCCCTGTTTGATCCCCATCTTGATAGGGTTTGCCCGCTGTTAGCAGGACATCGCAACAAAAGCACGCTGGGCGTTTTTGAAGTGCAAAAATCTTTTTTACAATGTGAAAAATAAACAAACTGCAAGTGATCAATGATCAGCTTGGTAGGAGCTGTGCACGCCTTTGGCATTGCTGTGTGGACTAGGACGGTAAATCGATGGGCTGCAATTGTTTGCGCAGTGGATCGTGAGGCTGGGCATTGTCGGGGCTCAGTGATTGCTCGACTTCGCCCAAATGCTCGTGCAACAGACGCGCAGCCAGTTGGGTGTCGCCCGCTTCCAAAGCCTGCACGATGCCTTCGTGCTGCTGGCACGATAAATTTGCATCTTGCTGTGATTGATAGAGCGTGGCCGCCAGGGTGGTGCGTGCGGTGAGATCACGCAGGATTTGGCTCAAGGCATCATGGCCCATGCTCTGCGCCAAACACACATGGAAGTCCGCCAGCAAGAAGGCTCGCATTGCGGGGTCTACGCCTTCAAGCGCTGCCTGCTCCTGTGCAATGTGCTGGCGCAACTGTCGCGTCACTTGCTGCAAGGGGCGGCCTTGTTCCTGCAGAAGGCCTGTTTCAATGACGCGGCGCGCAGCAAAGGCATCACGCGCTTCAGACACGGATGGCTCAACAACAAACCAGCCACGGCGTGGATGTACGTTGACAAATCCACGCGCTTGAAGCTGCATGAGTGCCTCGCGCACCAAGGTACGGCTAACGCCAAATACATCAGACAGGGCTTGCTCGCCCAGACGCTCTCCGGGCTGCAGTTTGCGCGCCAGAATGGATTGGACGACTAGCTGAGCGATGGATTGCGTAGGGCGTTGCATGTGTTCTATGTTAGATGAGGGAGGGGTGCGATCTCTTCTGGCAGCTCCAGTGCAGGCACCGTTTCTCCGTTAAGCACTTGGTGTGCCCGCGCTTTATCAATATCACCTTCCCATGCGGCGATAGCGACGGTGGCGACACAGTTTCCAATCAAATTGCCCAGTGCACGGGCAATGCCCATGAACCAGTCCACCGACAGCACCAGCACCAGGCCAATGGCCGGAATGGCTGGCACGGCTTGCAACGTGGCTGCCAGCACCACAATGGCAGAACCGGGCACACCGTGTGCGCCTTTGGATGTGAGCAGTGAAATGGCCAAAATGGTCAACAAATCCGTCATGGTGATGGGCGTGTTGGTTGCCTGGGCAATAAACACTGCCGCCATGGTGATGTAGATGGAGAACGCGTCCAGATTAAACGAATAGCCCGTAGGAATGACCAGGCCCACGGTGGAGTCGCGGATGCCCATGTGCTTGAGCTTGGCCATGATCTGCGGCAGTACGCTGTCAGAGGATGTGGTGGCAAACACCACGGCCAGCTCTTCGCGCAGATAGCGCAGCAGCTTGAACAGGCTAAAGCCTGAAAAACGCAAAATTAGCCCCAGCACCCCAAACACAAAAATAAGCACAGCGCTGTAGAACAGTACGACCAGCATGCCCAACTGCTTGAGGGAGCCCAAGCCGTATTTGCCCACAGTGAAGGCGATGGCACCCAGCACCCCCAAAGGGGCCAGCTTGATGAGAATGCCCATGGTCTTGAACAGCACCAGTGACAAATCTTCGATCAGACCTGTGACTTTGCGCCCCCTCTCACCTAGCAGTGAAAGGGCGCAGCCAAACAAGATGGAAAACAGCAGCACTTGCAGCACATCGCCGGTGGCAAAAGCGCTGACTGCCGTGGTGGGTATGAGCTTGAGTAAAAACTCTGCAGTGCCGCCGCCTGCCAGTTTTTCAGCATTGCTGGCATAGGCACTCATGGCCGAGGCATCCAGCCCCTTGGGGTCCACGTTCATGCCTACTCCGGGCTGAAACCACACCGCCAGCAGCAAGCCCAGGGCCAGCGCGATGGTGGTGACGACTTCAAAGTAGATCAGGGATTTGACGCCAACGCGGCCCACGCGCTTGAGATCGCCAGTGCCAGCAATGCCATGTACAACCACGCAGAAAACGATCAACGGGATCAGCATCTTGATGAGCTTGATAAACCCATCGCCTAGAGGCTTCAGTGCGATGCCTGTATCAGGCCAAGCCAAGCCGATGACGACACCCGCAACCAGTGCCAGAAGTACTTGTCCAAACAGTGATTTCAAAAAGCGCATGGAGAGCCTCGCAGTCTTGATGTTCAAATCTTGTATACAAGAAATGTCTTCAAGATTGATGCCAAGGTCACGAGGGTTTGCACGCAAACTGTGGTGTGCAGTGAACGCGGGTTAGCGAGAGGGGGAGTTCGGGTTGTGCAGTTGTGCTGCCGCTAGGGCTGTGCTTGCCGGTTGTGGTGCCAGCATCGCCGTGCAGTGTTGTCTGCGTGCTGTTCAAACGCGTGCATGGTGTTTGTGAGTGTGGTTACTGTTTAGGCGAGTGGTGATGCAATGTTTTCACGTGCCATCACAGGGCGTCTGGACACGTTCTTTGCCCAGAGCAAAAGCGCACTGCGCTGCATACATGGCCGCCATGACATCTTCAGCGCTGCCAAAAAGTAGAAAGCCCCCAGCGGTTACCAGCAGGGGGCTTTCTTCGTTAAAAGTGACAGCCGGCTTAGGCCGTCAAATCCACCAGACTGCGGGCAATGACCTTGGTGGCGCGGCGCAAGTCTTCCAGTACCAGGCGCTCATCGGCACGTTTGGCATGGCTTTCCAGCACGGTGCGTGGACCAGCTCCGTAGATTACGCCGGGAATGCCGCGCTCCACATACAGGCGCACATCGGTGTACAGCGGTGTGCCCACTGCCGGGGGCTTTTCACCAAACACAGCTTCAGCGTGCTTTTGAATGGCGCTGACCAGCGGCGCATTGCCTGTCAGTGGGGTCATGGCATTGGCCAGCAGCAGGCGCTTGATGTCAACACGCACGGCATCTTCACCGGCATAACCGTGCTGGGCGTTGAAGTCTGCTGTGGCTTTGGCGATCACTGCGCGGATGGACGCTTCCACCTCGGCGGGATTCTCTTCAGGGATCATGCGGCGGTCCAGCTTGAGCGAAACCTTGCCGGGGATCACATTGGTGTTGGTGCCACCTTCGATGCGGCCAATGTTCACATACGGGTGCTTGATGCCGGGCACCTTGGACAGCACTTGCTGGTATTTGACGTTTTCAGCGTACAGGCCGTTCATGATGGCTACGGCGGCTTGCAGCGCATCCACCCCGGTGTGGGGGACAGCGGCGTGGGCCATCTTTCCGTGTACCGTCACTTCCATCTGCAGGCAGCCGTTGTGCGCGGTGACCACTTCGTAGCTAAAGCCTGCCGCCACCATCAAGTCGGGCTTGGTCAAACCTTGCTCCAGCAGCCAGCCGGGGCCCAGCAGTCCGCCAAACTCTTCGTCGTAGGTGAAGTGCAGCTCTACCGCGCCCTTGGTGGGCTGGGCTACGGCTTCCAGTGCGCGTACGGCAAAGGTAAAGGTGGCAAAGTCGCTCTTGCTGACTGCTGTTGCGCGGCCAAACATCTTGCCGTCTTCAATCTCGGCACCGTAGGGGGCTTTGCTCCAGCCTTCGCCCGGTGGCACCACATCGCCGTGGGCGTTCAGGGCAATGGTCTTGCCACCATCGCCGGGCGTGCCATAGGGGCGGCGCACGATCAGGTTGGTGATGGACTCCATGCCGTAGTCCTTCACTTGCTGCACAGGTACTACGTGTTTTTCAGCGTTAAAACCAAAGGCTTCAATCAGGTCTGCCGTGCGTTCTGCGTGGGGGGCGTTGTTGCCTGGGGGGGTATCGGTAGGCACTTGCACCAGTGCCTGCAAAAACTGCACTTGCTCATCAAAGTGCTGGTCAATCCATGCATCCAGCGCGGCGTAGGTGGCTTGGCGGTCTTGGGTCATTCTTGTTGTCTCTTATTACTAGTGGTTTATTTGGCGCTCAATTGCGTCAGCAACAGGCTGAATGCATCCACGGCCAGTTGCATGTCGTCGCTGGTGGTCGATTCCAGCGGGTTGTGGCTGATGCCGCTGTTCAGGCCGCGCGTAAACAACATGGCCTGGGGCATGATTTCGTGCAGTTTCATGGCGTCGTGGCCGGCACCGCTGGGCATGCGGTAGACCGGTACACCCAGCGCGGCCACAGCCTTTTCCCAGCAGCTTTGCAAAGCCGGGTTGCTGGGGGCAGCAGCGGCCTTCATGGCCAGCTCTTGTTTGGTCTGCAGGCAGCGGCGCTGGGCAATTTCTTGCAACTTGGCCAGTACATCGCTCACCATGGCATCGCGCTGCGTGTCGGTAGGCGCGCGCATGTCCATGCTGAATGCGCATTTGCCAGGCACTACGTTGATGGAGCCATTGGGCACCTGCAGCATGCCCATGGTGGCTACGCTGTCACCATCTTGTGCGGCGCGCTGTTCCATGTACAAGGCCAGCTCGGCCACGCCCAACGCGGCATCGCGGCGGCGGTCCATGGGGGTGGTGCCGGCGTGGCTGGCCGTGCCGATCATTTCGCAGACGTAGCGCACGCCACCATTGATGGAGGTCACCACGCCCAGTGGAATATCCAGCTCGTTGAGCACTGGGCCTTGCTCAATGTGTACTTCCACAAAACCGAGGTATTGCGCAGCATCGCGCTGGATTTTGGGGATGTCGTCAATGCACAGACCTGCGTGCTGCATGGCTTCGCGCATGGTGATGCCGTCGGCATCTTTTTGCTCCAGCCATTCAGGCTTGAAGTCGCCAATCAGTGCGCCAGAGCCCAGGAAGGTGGCTTTGTAGCGCTGGCCTTCTTCTTCGGCAAAGCCGACGACTTCAATACCAAAGGGCAGGCGCTTGCCCTGGCGGTGCAGCTCACGAACGCATGCCATGGGCACAAAAATGCCCAGGCGGCCATCGTATTTACCGCCGTTGCGCACGGTGTCGTAGTGGCTGCCAGTCAGCAGATATTTGCCGCCATCTTGTGCCGGTTTGTAGCGGCCCACCACGTTGCCAACGGCATCGACTTCGACCTCATCAAAGCCACAGTCGCGCATCCAGTGACTGATGCGCTGGGCACAGGCGCGGTGTGCATCGGTCAGGTAGGTGACGGTGAGCTGGCCTTTTTCGATGTAGCCGGGTTCGCTGTGCTGGGCCAGTTTCTCCTGCCAGTCCCAGACGTCGTTGCCCAGCGTGGGTTCATAGCCAAACTTGTCGTTCAGGCGAATCTCCGCAATCCGGTGGATGTTGCGCAGGGCTTCAGCACGTTCAAAGTCAGGGTGGTTGGACAGGCGCCGAGCAAAGGTATCAATGATTTCTTGCTTGAGCAGCCCCGTGCCGCGTGGGCCACGTACCGCAAGAATGAAGGGAAAGCCAAAGCGCGAGTTGTAGGCCGCGTTGAGTTGCTGGATGTGTGCAAACTCTTCGGGCGTGCACTGCGTCAGGCCGGCCTTGTTTTGTTCGTTGGTCGACTCTGCTGTGAGCGATTTGGCCACCATGGCTTTGCCTGCCAGCTCCGGGTGGGCGCGAATCAAGTCCAGCTGCGGCTGCACACCCGCTTGCTCCAGCACCTGCACCATGGCGTACTTGAGGTGGGCCAGCGACGCAAAGGGGCGCTGGGCCAGCGCGGTCTGGGCAATCCAGGGTGAATGCTCGTACAAGCCATCGAGCATCTGCACGGCGCTGGCAGCATCGGCCGTGTTGAGTTGTTCCAGGGTGAGGGCCATGGTGCTTCCTATCAATAAAAAGAGCTGTCAGCGCTTATGGGGTAAGCGCCAGTGCTGATTTGGCTTAAAACTTCAACTTACAGGGCAGGCGCTGGAAAGCGCTGTGCCCAGTGGCGTGCAATGTCAATGCGGCGGGCCACCCACACCTGATCGTGCTGCTGGATGTGATCCAGAAAACGCTGCAGTGCGGTGATGCGGCCGGGGCGGCCCAGCAGGCGGCAGTGCATGCCAATGCTCATCATCTTGGGGGCGTTGTCGCCTTGTGGGTCGCCTTCGGCGTACAGCGCATCGAACGTGTCTTTGAGGTACTGAAAGAACGGGTCTGCATGCGAGTAGCCCTGGGGCAGGGCAAAGCGCATGTCGTTGCAGTCCAGCGTGTAGGGCACGATGAGCTGCTGGTGCTTGCTGCCATCGGTTTTGCCCACGGTCATCCAGAAGGGCAGGTCGTCGCCGTAGTAGTCGCTGTCGTAGGTAAAACGGCCATCATCGGCCACGATACGGTGGCTGTTTGGGCTGTCGCGCCCTGTGTACCAGCCCAGGCCGTGGTCGCCGTCATGCCCATAGAGTGCTTCAAAAATAGCCATGCACTGTGCCATGTGCGCGCGCTCCACTTCTTCGGGAACGCCCTGGTAGTGAATCCATTTGAGACCGTGGCAGGCCACCTCATGGCCCAGCTGTGCAAAGGCCTGGGCCAATTCGGGGTGCTTTTGCAGTGCGCTGGCTACGCCAAATACGGTCAGGGGCAGGCCGCGTTTTTCAAACTCGCGCAGGATGCGCCACACGCCAGCGCGTGAGCCGTATTCGTAAATGCCTTCCATGCTCATGTGGCGCTCGGGGTAGGCGGCAGGGTTGAACATTTCAGACAGAAACTGTTCGCTGGCCGGGTCACCGTGCAGCACGCAGTTTTCGCCACCTTCTTCGTAATTGAGCACAAACTGCACCGCAATGCGCGCCTGGCCGGGCCACTGCGGGTGCGGGGTGTTGCGGCCATAGCCAATCAAATCACGTGGGTAGGGGGCGCAGGCGTTGTAGGTCATGGGGCAAAACTCAGATCAAAGCGTGACGCTGGATAGCGCCATGGATAAATCGTTGGTGGGCATGTCGCGGTCAAAGGTCAGGCCTTGTTCCACATGTTGCAGGTGGCCCTGCATCAGGCGCACGGCGGTGTCTTCGTCTTTGGCAGCCAGGGCTGCAACGATGGCTTCGTGCTCTTCGTGCGAATGCTCGGCAGCACTGGTGCTTTGGTACATCAAGGTAATGAGGGCGCAGCGCGAGATGAGATCACCCAGCAGTTGTGCCAGCACGTGGTTGCCCATTTGCTCGGCCATGACCACGTGAAAATCACCCAGCAGCTCGGTGCGCTGTCCCACATCGTTGCGGTCCATGGCCTTTTTCTCTGCGGTGATGTGGTTCTTCAGCGCTTTGATCTGTGCGGGCTTAATCTGGCGCACAAAGGCGCGTGTCATTTCTGACTCCAGCATGCGGCGCACGGCAAAGACCTGTTTGGCTTCATCGACCGAGGGAGTGGCCACAAAGGCACCGCGTGCCGGTGCGAGCGTGACCAGACGGTTTTGCGAAAGCTGGAACAAAGCTTGCCTGACCAGTGTGCGAGAAACGCCGAAGTGGTCCGCGAGCTTTTGTTCCGCCAACTTGGTGCCGGGGCGCAATTTGTGCTCGACGATGGCACGCGTCAATGCGTCGGCAATGGCGCTGGTGGAGGATGTTTCCATAGGGATCATCATAGATGCGTTTGAACAAAAATTGTATACACTTTTGGTGAACAAGCGGCTGCTGGGCAGCTGCCGCAAATTAAGGAGTTACCCCATGGGCTTGAGTACCCACGTTCTAGACACCATGCATGGCGGCCCTGCCGCAGGCATGGCGGTGAAGCTGTTTGCTACGGAGGGTGACACTGCCACTCTCATCCAGAGTCTGACCCTGAACCACGATGGCCGAACCGACGCGCCACTTTTTGACAACAACAGTCTCAAAGTGGGCACCTACCGCTTGTCCTTCGATGTTGCAGGCTACTTCAAAGCAAAAGGCGTGCAACTTCCCGAGCCTAATTTTCTGAATGTGGTGAGTCTGGACTTTGGCGTAGCGCATACAGACCAGCATTACCACGTGCCATTGCTGGTCAGCCCCTGGAGCTATTCCACGTACCGTGGTTCTTGATTGCCACTAAGTGATTGAATAAAAGAGAGCGGCTAGCGCTTATGCATTCAGCGTTTCAGATATATATGTATCTGAAATCAAAGAATGGCGGGCGCTAGCCGCTCTCTTTTTAAAACTTCCTGGTTTAACCGCCAGTCAGTTGGCCTTCAGACAAGCTATCGAGCTGGAACTGCCCGGATCGATCCCACAGCCACGTATCTGTGTACGTCACATTGCCCGCGCCCGTGGGCGGAAATGGTGCAGCGGCGCGCACCAAGCGTTCAATTTCTTTGACCACTTCTGGTGCATGGCTGGGTGTGCGCATCCAGCTCAGGCGGCGGATATGGCCGGTGCCCGTGAGAAAAATCTGCAGCACGCCCACGGCGTAGAGCATGGGCGGCAATTTGCCGTGGTAGATGCGCTGCGGATAACGCTGGTAAAGGTGGCGGGCTGCTTTTTGCTCGTAAGCGGCAGACGCTGGGTTACCTGCACCGAGCAGGTCGCCAGGTAGCCGAATCGGTACGCCGCAAGCGGTCAGCGAGGCTGCAGCCACCGTGGTCAAACCACTCAGCAGCCAGTGGCGGCGCGAGAGGGGGCGGGTAGAGGGTGTGGGCAGGGTCGTCATATCGTCAGCTTATCGATTGCACGGGGCATGCAGTCGCTGCACCATGAGCGCTTGTTGCTGTAGGTCTGGGCGCATTGAGTAGCTTGCCCAGTCGTGGCGCCAAGAACGGGTCAGCCGCCGTTCAACTGGCCTTCTGTCAACGTGTCCAGCTGAAAGCGCCCCGACTTGTCCCACAGCCATGTGTCGGTATACGTCACATAACCGAGTTTGCTGGCAACCGGAAACGGCGCAGCGGCGCGCACTGTGCGCTCAATTTCGCGTACCACTTCGGGGGCGTGGCGGGGCGCGCGCATCCAGTTCAGGCTGCGCACGTTGCCGCTGCGGTCCAGGTTCACTTCCAGTACGCCCACCGCGTACAGCATGGGAGGCAGCTGCCCTTTGTAAATACGCTGCTGGTTGTGTTGGTACAGGTGCTGTGCGGCATCTCTCCGGTAGGCCCGTGCAGTGGATGCGTTGGATGGTGCACTGGGCACCGCCGTAGAAGAGCCTGTAGGAGGCGCTGATGGTGCAACGCCGCAAGCTGCCAGCAAGGCGGCGACTGCCGTTGCCAAGCCACCCCAGAGCCAATGGCGCTTAGGATGGGCAGAAGATGGAGTTAAGGCGTGCTTTTCAGTCATGGTGAGAGCTTATCCTGATCTACAAAGACGCAAAAGTGGCAAGACTTGTGCTTGCCATGGTGATGACTGTCAACAAAAAAGGTGAACCGGGTGAATGATTGGGAATGTCTGCACGCTGCGCTAGCGCAAGGCCCGGTGTGCTTGGTGGAGGTGATAGCCACCCAAGGCTCAGCCCCGCGTGGCCCCGGTGCCTGGATGGCGGTGCAAGCGAATGCCTTGATTGGCACGATCGGTGGCGGTCATTTGGAGTGGGAGGCCACGCGGCTGGCGCGCGAATGGGTGCAGCAAGGCTTGCAGGGCCATAGTCGCGGCCACCGCCTGGCTCTGGGCCCATCGCTGGGGCAGTGCTGCGGCGGTGCGGTGGATATCCGCCTGAGTGTGGTGGCTCACCAGGCAGCGCTAGAAGCCGTGGCTGCCCGCCTGCAGCAAGTGCGTGTGCCGGTGGTCTTGTTCGGGGCGGGCCATGTGGGTCATGCCTTGGTGCGTGTGCTGCAGCCCTTGCCCTTCACTGTGCACTGGGTGGATAGCCGCGATGGCGTGTTCCCTGCGCCAGTGCCTGCACATGTGTTTTGCGAGCACTCTAGCCCGGTGCAAGATGCCGTGCGCGATCTGCCCGCGCACGCTTTGGTGCTGGTGATGAGCTTTAGCCATGCAGAGGATCTGGACGTTGTCTGTGCATGCCTGCGCCGCCAGCGTACGCAGGGCGATATGCCGTTTGTGGGGCTGATTGGCAGTGCCACCAAATGGGCGGTGTTTCAGCGCCGTTTGCTAGAGCGCGGGTTTACGCAGGCAGAAATTGCACACATTACCTGCCCAATTGGGGTTGCAGGTGTGCCTGGCAAAGAGCCCGAGGTGATTGCCATTGCCGTTGCGGCACAGTTATTGCAGCAAAGACAGCAACAGCTTTCATCGCGCTAAAGCCTTGTCAAAGGGGCTAGGTAGTTCTCCTAGGAGCACAATTGCTGCTGTTTTTGGAGACAAAAATTGCATACACTTTGATGAAAGACAGGTCGCAGCGGTGCCCAGAATGGTTGTTAAAACCCAGGTGCGCGACCCTTTCTTCTGCTCAGAGCGCCCGCAGTGGTGAGTGGATTGATCTTCACGTGCAGCCATTGCGCTGCCGGAGTTGGGTGCTATGGAAAGCTATATCCTCGACTGGGCCAATCTGCTGTTGCGGTGGCTTCACGTCATTACTGCCATCGCTTGGGTGGGTTCGTCGTTTTACTTCGTATTTCTGGACAGCAGTCTGACACCGCCCGTCGATGAAGACCTGAAAAAACAAGGTGTCAGCGGTGAGCTGTGGGCCTTGCACGGCGGTGGTTTTTACCACCCGGTCAAATTTGCGGGCGCACCGCCCAAGCTGCCCGATCACCTGCACTGGTTCTATTGGGAAAGCTACACCACATGGCTGTCAGGCTTTGCGCTGCTGACGGTGTCCTACCTGTGGAATGCCAACATCTACTTGGTCAACCCAACGAACCCGATCATGTCGTCCAGCATGGCGATTGTGGTGGCGCTGGCCTTTTTGGTGGTGTTTTGGCTACTGTACAACGCTGTCTGCCGCCTGTTCGGAGAGAAAGAGGGGGGCGACGGCGTTGTGGGTGCACTGGTCTTGGTGCTGGTGTGCGTGGCTTCATATCTGGCCTGCCATCTGTTTCCCGGCCAAGCGGCTTTCTTGCTGGTGGGGGCCATGCTGGCCACGTCCATGAGTGCCAACGTGTTCTTCTGGATCATTCCTGGCCAAAAGAAGATGGTGGCCTCTATCAAGGCGGGTGAGCCAGTCGACCCCATCCATGGCAAGCGCGGCAAGCAGCGTAGCGTGCACAACACCTACTTCACACTGCCCGTGTTGTTTGCCATGCTGTCCAACCACTACGGCTGGTTGCACAGCCATCCGCAAAACTGGCTGGTGCTGATTTTGATGATGTTTGCGGGCGCTGCCATTCGCCAGTTCTTCGTCATGCGCCACGGCTACAAGCTGGGCCGCAATCCCCATCCGTGGAAGTACGCTGCCATAGGTGCGGTGGTGTTGCTGGGGGTGATCGCCTGGCTCAAGCCTGCTCCACCTGCCGCAGTGGCGGTTAACCCCGCAGTGATTGCACCTGTGGGCCAGTCCGTGCTGCAAGGCGAGGTCGTGGTGGTGGCAGAAGAAAAATCAACCCCTGGTGCAGATGCAGCACCTGCCGGCAGTTATGAAAAAATTCATGCGGTGATGCAGCAGCAATGCGTGGTCTGCCACAGCGCCAACACCATTGCGCAAAAGAACGTCAAGTTTGACACCCCTGAGGAAGTCAAAAGCCATGCCCAGCAGATCTATCAACAGGTGGTGCTGCTGCGAAAAATGCCGTTTGGCAACCCTGGCGCTTTGACGGATGCAGAACGTGAAGCCTTCAAACAATGGTTTGAAAACGGCGCACCTGCCCGCTGACGGCGCGTGTACTTTCCCCTGTAGCCAAACCCGCGGCCATGCGCTGCGGGTTTTTTACGCCTGTGGCACGCCGTGCGCACCAGCGCCAGTGCGCGGATACACCCAGTGAAAGCAGTTTGTAACTGCATCAAATTATTGACATGGCTCAACACGATATGGCAGGTGCTGCTGCACAGTGCGTAACCATGTTCCACATCCCATCTTTTGATCCATTGGCCCAAGCAGAAGTGGTTTCTGCCGGTCAACTGCTGCGCCAGCGAGGCACACGCCCTGACTCTGTTCTGTACCTGGACAGCGGATGTGTGGTGCTGGGCGTCAGAGGCGAGGGTCAAATGCGCCATCAACTGGGTGTGGTGGAAGGCCCCGCCTGGCTGGACGCCGCTTTTGCCCTCACAGGCAAGCCTTGTGGCGTTGACATGGTGACTGAGTCCCGCGTTCGCCTGCGTCGTATTTCGCTCAGCTCTTTCCAGAGCAGTCTGGATGCTTTGCCAGACACCGTTGCCACGTTGGTGCGTGACATGGCACTGGGTTACTGCCAGCAAACCGAAACTGCGGTGAGCCGTCTGGCACAAGATGCGGAAACACGCTGTGCCCAATGGCTGCTGCGCAATGCCCAGCATGATGTGAATGGCACACTGCGCGTGACGTTGAACCAGCGCAAGCGCACCATTGCAGCCCAGCTTGGGATTGCGCCAGAAACTTTCTCGCGCGTGCTGCGTCATCTGCGTGAACATGGGCTGATTGCGGGTACAGGCAATGTGTTGAACCTGCCCCAGCCCAGTGCGCTGCAAAGCGTGGCGGGTATCTAGAGCCTGAAAAGCTGACAAGTAAGAGGCCGAAAGGCCTCTTTTGCGTTGAGGCGCTTCTCTTTTTGTGCTGTCAGTGCTGGTCTGGCAAGGGTTCCACCCATATAGAGCGAATTCAACGCCTGCCTATAGTGGGGCGTGAACCGCAAGACTTCTTTTGTCAAACAACCGCCTGACGGCACTCCATCCAGCTGGCGTGGATTGCGTGTGGCTGTCTGTGTGATGGTGGCACTGGTGCTGTCTGCCATGGCGTTGTGCGGGTTTTTTCTGGTGCGTGTTTTTGATGCCCGCACACAGGAGCGTCTGGTCGCTTTTCAAAGCCTGGAGGCTGATTTGTGGGCGCGCATGCTGACTGCACGCGTGGAGGCTCACCAGCGTTTGCTGACCTCGATTGCGCAAGGCGTACATACCAGTTTGCTGGACAAACCCGAGGTGCTGGATGCGCTGATGCAGCAAGACGGCTCCATGCTGCGCTTGTTTGAAAGCTTGCATGTTGCGCTGCCCGCGGGCTCCATCAGCCACCATGGCGCGGTGGGGGCTGTGGCCGAGGTAGACACACCGGGACTGGATGCCTTGCGGCGCACCATTACCGATGGCAAGCCCACGGTCTCTTTCATTCAGGCGGTAGAAGATGCACAGCACTTGCGCATTTTGCTCAGTGTGCCCATACGGCGCGCAGATGGCAGCGTCTCAGGTGCCTTGGCCGCCATAGTGAAACTGCCTTTGGCGGCGCTGATGCCAGAGCTGGTAGAGCTTGACCAGGGCCTGCAATACATGTTGCTCGACAGTGAGGGCCTGGTGCTGGCGCATTCGGATGCAACGCAACGCTGGAAAAATGTCAGCGATGTCATGGGCATGCATGGCAGTGACTGGCAAGCCCTCTCCAAGCCATCGTCGCCCAATGCCGACACCCGAGTCTGGGGCGAGTTGCTGGCAACCCGGGTGGGGCTGCCTTTGCCGCAGTGGCAGGCGGTGGTGCTCAGAGATATGTCGGCAGACAAGCAGATGGACCAAGGCTTGCCGCTCAAGGTCTGGGCAGGATTGGGGGGCGGTGCCTTGCTGCTGACGCTGCTTGCAGGTTGGTTGCTGTGGGGGTGGCTGGCACCATGGCCTAAGAAGACAGTGCCGAATGTTCATGGTGAGCTGGCACAGCCAGAGCATGAAGATGTGCTGGAGGCGCAAGAGCAAGCCTTTGCCGCTGCACCTCCACCACCGGCTACCCAGACAGGTGCTATGGCCATGCTTGAAGGGGTGCCTTCGGCCATGCTGCTGGAGCAGGACGGGCAGGTCATTTTGGCCACACCGCTGGTGGCGGTGATGCTGGGGTACTTTGGACAAGATGCCGAGCAACTGACGCTGGCGCAACTGGTAGAAAGCTCTGAGGCCCTGTCAGCGGTGCGAGAAACGCTGGAAGAGCTGGGCAGTTACGAAGGGTTGCTGCAACTGCGCAAGAAAGATGGTGATTGGGTGCTGGTGCAGGCATTGGCATGGTCGTCTTCGCAGCTGCCCTCGGCTACGCTGTGGCGTTTGCATTTGCCCTGGCGCCAGCAGCGTGCTGTACCGCTGCCAGCAGATGCACATGTCTGGCGTGATGGACTGACTGGTTTGCCCAATCGCGAGGCTTTTATGTGGGAGCTGCAGTCCTGGGTGTCTGACAGCATTCAATCCGTGAAGTCAGACCCGAGCAGTGCCATGGTGCGGGTGCCGGCGCAGGGGTGTTTGCTGTTTGCAGACGTGGACCATCTGGGAATGATGAATGAAGTGACCTCCCGCGAGATGGGCAACAAGATACTGCGCCATATCGGGCACTTGCTGGCCAGCCAGACCCAGCCCCTGGGTAACTTGGCGCGGCTGGGGGGCGATGAGTTTGCGGTGCTGCTGCCGGGTATCAGTCTGGCACATGTGCAAGGCATAGGGCAGGCTTTGTGCGATGCCGTATGGCGCTGGCAGCCCAGCTGGGGCGGAGAGCGCCACTGGGTCAGCATCAGCATTGGGGTTGTGGCGGTGGATGCGCAGCGACATACGCCTGAGCAGGCGCTGCGTGCCGCCGACATGGCCTGCTATGAGGCCAAACGCCGTGGCCGCTGCCAGGTGGCAGTTGGGCAAATCACGGCGCACCCCACGCTGGAGGTTTAGCGCTGCAGCGATTGCAGCACGTGTTCGGCGGTTGCCGGTGCCTGCAGCTGAACCACATCGGTTTTGCCTTGTTGCTGCCGTGCGCTGGCAATCGCATGGCGCAGTGCTTCGTACACGCTGATGGCCAGCATGAACGGTGGCTCGCCCACTGCCTTGCTGCCGCCCACGTTGTCTTCGCGGTTGGGCTCGTTGAACAGTGCCACCTTGAAGTGCTCAGGGATATCGCCTGTGGCGGGGATCTTGTAGGTGCTGGGGGCGTGGGTGGTCAGCACGCCCTTGTCGTTCCACACCAACTGCTCGGTGGTCAGCCAGCCCATGCCTTGGATGAAACCGCCCTCGACCTGGCCAATGTCAATGGCCGGGTTGATACTGCGGCCCGCGTCGTACAGCACGTCAATGGCCAGCACCTTGGATTCGCCCGTGAGCGTGTCAATGGCCACTTCGGTGCATGCCAGGCCATAGGCAAAGTAGTAGAACGGGCGGCCGGTGAGGGTGGCTTTGTTGTAGTGAATCTTGGGCGTGCGGTAAAAGCCGTCGCTCCACAGCTGAATGCGGTTGGCGTAAGCCTCTTTGACCACCGTATTGAAGGGGCGTGAGCCGCTGGGTGAATGGATCAAACCGCCTGAGAACGTGATGGCGCCAGCGCCGCAATTGGCCAAGCCCGCCACAAAAGCAGCCAGATTGCTGCGCACCTTGCCCGCTGCGTACTGGGCGGCACGGCCGTTCAAATCGGTGCCGCTGCTGGCAGCGGTAGCGCTGGCGTTGGGTACTTTGCTGGTGTCGCTGGCCGTGACCTGCACTTGCGACAGCGGCACACCCAGTTCATCGGCCACGATCTGCGCTACCTTGGTGTTCAGGCCCTGGCCCATTTCGGTGCCGCCATGGTTCACCTGCACCGTGCCATCGGTGTACACGTGCACCAGCGCGCCCGCCTGGTTGAACAGGGTGGCAGTAAAGCTGATACCGAATTTGACAGGCGTGATGGCTATGCCGCGTTGCAAGACGCTGTTTTGCGCATTCCAGGCAGAAATTGCGGACAGCCTTTGCTGGTAGAGCGAATCCTGCTCTAACTTTTGCGTCATGGGCTGCAGAATGTTGTCTTCCACCTTCATCTGGTAGTGGGTAACGGCGCGTGGCGACGTGGCATCTGCATCGTAGTAATTGCGCCGGCGCACCTCCAGCGGGTCCAGCCCCAGCGTGTGCGCAATGTCTCCCATGATGGTTTCAATCACGATCACGCCCTGCGGTCCGCCAAAGCCACGGAAAGCGGTGTGGCTCTGCGTATTGAGTTTGCAGCGGTACGAGATGATGCTGACATCTGACAGAAAGTAGGCGTTGTCGGTGTGAAAAATGGCGCGGTCGGCCACGGGGCCTGACAAGTCGGCGCTGAAGCCGCAGTGCACCGCCATTTGCAGTTTCAGTCCGGTGATCAGGCCATTGCCATCAAAGCCCACGTCCCATTCATACGAGAACGGGTGGCGCTTGCCGGTGACCATGAAGTCGTCATCACGGTCCAGCCGCAGCTTGATGGGACAGGCAAACTTGCGTGCGGCCAGCGCAGACCACACCGCCAGATGCCCCGCCTGCGTCTCCTTGCCACCAAAGCCACCGCCCATGCGGCGGCATTGCACGGTGACAGCATGCGCCCCCACGCCCAGTGCGTGCGCTACCCATTCCTGCACTTCGCCGGGGTGCTGGGTGCTGGAATGCACCACCCACTGGTTTTGCTCAGAAGGAATGACGTAAGCAATCTGCCCTTCCAGATAGAAGTGCTCTTGCCCGCCCACTTCCAGCGTGCCTTGCAGGCGCTGTGCGGCGCGGGCCAAGCCCGCATCTGCATCGCCGCGCTGCACATGCACGGGGGGCAGTACAAAGCTCTGTTGGGCAATGGCGGTTGCGGTGTCCAGCACGGCGGGCAGTGGTGTGATGTCGGCGATCACCTTGCGTGCAGCGCGGCGGGCGGCCATCACGCTGTCTGCCACCACCAAGCCAATGACTTGGCCCACGTGCCAGACCTTGTCGAGCGCAAAAATCGGCTCATCGTGGCCAAAGGCCGCAAGAATGGGGTCGCCCGGAATGTCAGCTGCCAGCACCACACCACGCACACCGGGCATGCGCAGCGCTTCGCTGCTGTCTACGCCATGCAGCGTGCCGTGGGCGATGGTAGAGAGAATGGGTGCGGCGTACAGCGTGCCGCGCAGCTCGGGCACATCGTCCAGATAAGGGGCTTGGCCCAGCACCTGCGCACGGGCGCTTTCGTGGATGTTGGATTGGCCGACAGCGCCGGTGGCGCTGTTCAGCACGGCAGTAGTGACAGGGGCGTTCATGCGCAAATCTCCACGCGAATGTCTTCCAGCGATGCGCTGGCGTGGCCCTGGCTTTCCAGCCAGAAGCGCTGCATCAGGCTTCCCAGCACATGGCGGCGGTAGTCACCGCTGGCGCGCATGTCAGAGATGGGGCTGAACTCGGCTTGCAATACGGCGGCTGCAGCCTGGGCTGTAGCCTGCGTCCAGGGCTGGCCGAGCAAGGCAGCCTCTGTCTTGACTGCGCGCGCGGGTGTGGCAGCTACCCCGCCCGCGCCAATGCTGGCCTGGGTGACCACACCGTTGTGAACTTGCAGGTTGAGCACCAGGCACACAGCCGAGATGTCGTCATCCTGGCGTTTGCTGATTTTGTAGGCACGCAAATAGGTGGTGTGATCGGTGGTGCAGGGCAGTGGCACATCAATGCGCGTGACCAGCTCGTCGGCGGCCATCACGTTCTGGCGGTAGCCGGTGTACAGCGCTTGCAGGGGCAGGCTGCGCTCACCGCGCACGCTGGCCAGTACCACCTGGGCATTCAGCGCAATCAGCAGTGGCATGGAGTCGCCAATTGGCGATCCATTGGCCACATTGCCGCCCAGCGTGCCACTGTTGCGCACGGGCAGGCCGGCAAAGCGCGTGGCAAATTTGTGCAGTTGTGGCCACAGGGCTTTGAGTGCGGTGAAAGCTTCTTGCAGCGTGGCGGCGGCACCAATGCGCAGGTGCCCATCGATTTGTGTAATCACTTTCAGCTCGGCAGCGGCGGTGACGTCCAGCACCATCTCAAAACGCTTGTGGTGCTTGGTCACCCACAGGCCTACATCTGTGCAGCCTGCCACTATTTGGGCTTGTGGGTGCTGCGATCTAATTTGTAGCAGCTCACGCAGGCTATTCGGGCGTTTGTAATCGGTTTGTATCTCAAAGCTATTGTCCGTAAGCGCTAGTAGCTCTAATTTTTGTAAAACAGCCGGAGCGTTGACAGTCGCCGGGGGCAGGCTGGCCATTTGCTGCGCAGCATCCAAAATTGGGCGATAGCCGGTGCAGCGGCACAAATTGCCCGACAGCGCCTCCTGCGCACCCTGGCGATCCAGTGTGCTGCCGCAGGCGTGGTTCTGGTACATGCCAAACATGCTCATCACAAAGCCCGGTGTGCAGAACCCGCATTGCGTGCCGTGGCACTGCACCAGCGCCTCTTGAACGGGGTGCAGATCTTTGCCCTCGGGCAGTTGAATGTCGGGATCTTGCGTCAGGTCTTCAACGGTCCACAGCGCCATGCCGTCAATCGAGTGCGCCAGCCGAATGCAGCTGTTGATGGCCTTGTAGCTCAGCTGGGGCTTGCCGCTGGCATCGCTCGTGCGTTCACCCAGTACCACGGTGCATGCGCCGCAGTCACCTTCGCCGCAGCCTTCTTTGGTGCCGGTGCAGTGCAAATCTTCGCGCAGCACCTCCAGCAAAGTACGGTCAGGTGGAACGTTATGCAGTGTCACGGGCTGACCACCGCGCAAAAATTGGATAGGGCGTGAGGACATAGGCTTGCAATCTGGCGGTTTTTTGGCGATTAAGCCACTCGAACACTGGGATGGCATATAGACTTCTGTATGCAGTCTATGCGTTTAAAGCAATAAAGTCGGCTCCGGTGCCGGGGAAGACGATATGCTGCAATTTGTATACACGTGCTGTAAGCAATTTCCGTGCAAGGCTATTTATCTCTTTGAATTGCCTTGTCATTGTTAAACTCTGCGACCTGTTTTCTTAGACCTTTTGCCGCAACATGAGCTTTTCTAACTTCTTGCGACGCGCCAAAAGCTCTCTCAATTTCTGGTCTGCACCAGTGCAGCTGGCATCTGATTCCCCTGAGTTCCATATTGACGAAGTTTCCGAGCGAGTGGCCAAGCTCCAGGCTCCCAAAGCCAAAGAGCCTGCGCAATTTCACTCCTTGGTCAAGCTGGCCCCTATCCCTGTGCCGCGTGAAGTGCGCTGGGAAAGTCAGGCCATCTATATGGGGGCATGGGCTGGAGTCGCAGCGCTTGCATGGGGGGGCTTTCAAGTACCTGCAGACTGGTTGCTGTGGTATGGCGCAGCTGCTGTCCTGATCTTTGCGGTGCTTTTTCGCATCGAAGGCCCGCGTACGCGGGCTGAACGGCTGCAGCGTGAAGCAGAAGTGCAGCGCTGTCATGAAGCCTATTTGCAGGCAGAGGCCCATTTGAAGGCCGTGCTCAGCGAAGGCTTCAATGAGCGGATGGAAGAGCTCAACAGCATCCGCTCGACGTACGACGATGCGTGTCGTGCGCTGGGGTCGGTGGACCCTGGCAAAAACAGCAAACTGCTTGCTGCGTTGGCGAATCCGTCACGGACTGAAAAGACGGAGGAAGACGAGCTGATGGAGAAAATGTCGCAGATGGAGCAAAAGATGCTGAAGTTGGTGGATGAACTGGAGGATTACTCCGATGTCCACAAAGTAGCGATCGATGAGGCCATCATGGCGCGCCACAACGCCCGATTGGCGTACTGGCAAGCCAAGCTGGACGAAGCTGCATTAACGGGTGAAGCCGTTCAGCAACATTGACAACCGAATAATCCCTGCCCTTGTGGCACCAACGTATTGGCATACTGGGTCGCATTCGCGGCCCTTATTTCTTTCATGCGAGAAGCCACGGTTTTAGAAAAAATTGATCTGCACCTGATACGCGTGCTGCACACGGTGATTGCCGAGCGCAGCGTCTCGCGTGCAGCGGTGCGCTTGGGCATGCACCAGCCGGCGGTTTCTACGGCGCTCAAGCGCTTGCGGGATTTGTCGGGCGACCCCATTCTTGTGCGCTCGGGCAGTGGCATGCAGCCTACCGATGCAGCACTGTGCATGCTTGAGCCTGCGGCCGCCATTTTGCAAGCCGCAGAAAATTTGTTTACCGAGGCGCGTGCGTTTGATCCACGCGTGGCAACGCGAACCTTTCGTATTGCTGCCAGTGACTACCTTGATCCCCTGTTTCTTCCCCAATTGGTCGCGCACCTGAAAAAGCATGCCCCGCTGTGTACGGTGGAGATCATGGCGCTGAACCATGATGTGGATTACAGCGGGCAATTGGCCCAGGGCGATGTAGATATTGTGATTGGCAACTGGCCCCAGCCGCCTGCAGAGCTGCGCATGGCGCAGCTGTTTGCCGATGACACTGTGTGTCTGGTCAGCCAAAAGCACCCCGCAGTACGCCGGGGCTGGAAGGCCAAGGACTGGCTGGGTGCGGAACACATTGCGCCGATGCCAACCCATCCTGGTGCCAAAGGCGTCATTGATGAGGCGCTGAATGCGCTGGACTTGCGGCGCAATATTGCGGTGCGCTGTGCGCATTTTGGTTTGATGCCGCAGATGGTGGCATCGAGCTTGCTTGTATTGACGACAGGCCGACAGTTTTGTGAGCGCTATGCCGCGCAACTGCCGCTGGCAATTTTGCCGCCCCCGATTGCACTGCCGCAAATGCGCTACTACCAGCTGTGGCACGACCGAACGCACCATTCCAGTGCCGGTGTCTGGCTGCGAGAAGCCGTAAAGAATACTGCGATGAAGCTATAAAAAATATAGCTATTAACTTAAGCCAAATCTGCTACCAAGCAGGTTTGTTCACAAGAATTATTGAAACTGAAACAATCTCGCGCATGAATTCCCCTCAATCCATCCCCACGCCCGGTGCCGTGCCACCGCGCTTGCAGCTGGTGGGCATTACCAAGCGATACCCGGCCGTGGTGGCCAATGACGGGGTATCGCTGACGGTGCAACCCGGTGAAGTACACGCCGTGCTGGGTGAAAACGGTGCAGGCAAGTCCACGTTGATGAAGATCATCTACGGCACGGTCAAGCCTGATGAAGGTCAGGTGCTGTTTGATGGCAAGCCCGTCAACATTCGCAACCCTCAAGAGGCGCGCCAATACGGTATTGCCATGGTGTTTCAGCACTTCAGCCTGTTTGACACGCTGACCGTTGCAGAGAATGTCTGGCTGGGCCTGGACAAGCGCATGTCTTTGGCAGAGGTGACTGCACGCATTGAATCCAAGGGCGCTGAATACGGCATGGATATTGATCCCTTGCGCCCTGTGCACACCTTGTCTGTGGGTGAGATGCAGCGTGTGGAAATCATTCGCGCTTTGCTGACTGACCCACGCGTACTGATCCTGGATGAGCCAACGTCCGTGCTCACACCGCAAGCGGTAGACAAATTGTTTGTGGTGCTCAAGAAGCTGGCCTCGCAAGGCTGTTCTATCTTGTACATCAGCCACAAGCTGCACGAAATTCGCGAGCTGTGCACCGCCTGTACGGTGCTGCGTGGCGGCAAGGTGACGGGTTACTGCAATCCGCAAGAAGAAACCAATGCTTCGCTGTCGCGCCTGATGATTGGTGCCGAGCCACCAGCGCTGCAGTACCGTGAAGTAAAGACCGGCAGCGTTGTGCTGCATGTCAATGGTCTGAGCCTCAAAAAGCAGGACCAGTTCGGCGTGGACCTGATCGACATGCGGTTTGAAGTGCGCGCTGGCGAGGTGCTGGGCATTGCCGGAGTCTCGGGCAATGGCCAGCGCGAGCTGCTCTATGCGTTGTCAGGCGAAGACACGCGAGCAGCGGCACACATGATCGAGGTGGCTGGCAAAGCTGCAGGGCGCCTGAACCCCAGGCAGCGCCGCCAGCTGGGCCTGCACTTTGTGCCAGAAGAGCGCCTGGGCCGTGGTGCCGTGCCCACCATGGGGCTGGCACACAACATGCTGCTGACGCGTGATGACGCGGTGGGCAGGGGCGGCTGGCTGAACATTGGCAAGCTGCAGGTGCATGCGGCAGACATCATCCGGCGTTTTGGTGTCAAGGCAGGAGGGCCGAACGCGCCGGCCAAGTCGCTCTCCGGCGGTAACCTGCAAAAGTTCATTGTGGGCCGGGAAATTGATGCAAAGCCCAAGCTTTTGATTGTCTCGCAGCCCACATGGGGCGTAGATGTAGGGGCCGCAGCGCAGATTCGTGGTGAGATTTTGGCGCTGCGCGACGCTGGCTGTGCGGTGCTGGTGCTCAGTGAAGAGCTGGACGAATTGTTTGAAATCAGTGACCGTTTACACGTGGTAGCCAAGGGGCAGTTGAGCCCCTCGCTGCAGCGTGCAGATGCCACGCTGCAGTTAGTGGGTGAATGGATGAGCGGTTTGTGGAATGCCGATGTGCAGCAGCACCTGGCCCAGGTTGAAGCAGAAAACGGAGGCACGCAGCATGTTTAAGCTCGAACCCCGTCCTCAGGTCTCCAAATTCTGGACCTATGGCGCACCCGTCCTGGCGCTGTTGATCACGGTGGCGATTGGTGTGATCTTGTTCATTGCTTTGGGCAAGGATCCCGTCAAGGGCCTGCAGGCCTTTTTCTGGGATCCGATCAAAACGAGCTATGCCCTGGGTGAGCTGGTGATGAAGGCCACGCCTTTGCTGCTGATTGCGCTGGGCTTGTCGGTCTGCTTTCGCTCCAACATCTGGAACATTGGCGCAGAGGGGCAGTTTGTCATTGGCGCTGTCACGGCAGGTGGTGTGGCGCTGCTGGCAGACAAAAGCACGGGTCCCTGGATTGTTCCGGCCATTTTGCTGACCGGGGTGCTGGGCGGCATGTTCTGGGCGGGCATCGTGGCATTTTTGCGCGACAAGTTCAACGCCAATGAAATCTTGGTGAGCCTGATGCTGGTGTACGTTGGTACGCTGGTGCTGGGCTACCTGGTCTATGGCCCCTGGAAGGATCCCATGGGCTACAACTTCCCGCAGTCCAAGGCATTTGAGCGCGTCACGCAAATTCCCAAGCTGATTGAAGGCACCCGCGTGCACATTGGCACGCTGCTGTCGTTGCTCGGTGTGGCGGCACTGTGGGTGTTTTTGTTCCGCACCAAGGCCGGTTTTGCCCAGCAAGTGGGCGGTATGGCACCTGCCGCAGCACGATACGCAGGCTTTTCATCGCGCCGCGCGCTGTGGACTGCGTTGCTGATCTCTGGCGGCACGGCTGGCTTGGCGGGTGCGCTGGAGGTGGCAGGCCCCATTGGGCAGTTGACCCCGTATGTACCAGCTGGCTATGGCTTTGCCGCCATCATCGTGGCCTTTGTCGGCCGCCTGCATCCTGTTGGCATGATTTTTTCGGCGATTTTGATGAGCATGTTCTATATCGGTGGCGAGCTGGCGCAGTCGCGCTTGGGCTTGCCTAAATCTTTGACTGGTGTGTTCCAGGGGCTGTTGTTGTTTACGTTGCTGGCTTGCGATACTTTGATTGCCTATCGTGTCCGCTGGGTGGCCGCTAAACCTGCAGTGAAGGGAGCCCCGTAATGGACGCGTATGCATTGCTGTTTGCTTCAACGCTGAGCGCTGGCACTGTGCTGGCCTTGGCTGCGATGGGGCTGCTTATCAATGAAAAAGCGGGTGTGATCAATCTGGGTGCTGAAGGCATGATGCTGTGCGCCGCGCTGGCAGGTTTTGCTGCCGTGGTACACACCGGCAGCACGTGGATTGGTTTCCTGGCAGGGATGGGGGCAGGTGCTTTGCTGGCCGCCATTTTTGGTGTGCTGGTCATCTGGCTCAATACCAACCAGTCGGCCACCGGCTTGGCTCTGAGCCTGTTTGGCGCAGGATTTTCGGCATTTGCCGGCTTGAACTATGTCCAGGCCAAGATGCCAGAGTCGCCCAAGTTTGCGATCCCCTATCTGGCAGACCTGCCTGTGGTGGGCCCTGCCTTGTTTCGCCACCATCCCCTGGTGTACGGGGCCATCATCATTGCGGCGCTGCTGGTGTATTTCTTGTATCGCACGCGTGCGGGCCTGGTCTTGCGCTCGGTGGGTGAGTCGCCAGAGTCTGCCCATGCGCTGGGCTACAACGTGCGCATGATCCGCCTGGGCGCAGTCATGGCAGGTGGTGCACTGTGCGGCCTGGCAGGTGCTTATGTGTCTACGGTCTATACGCCTTTGTGGGTGGAGGGTATGGTGGCTGGCCGAGGCTGGATTGCCTTGGCGCTGACCACCTTTGCCACATGGCGGCCAACGCGAATTTTGCTGGGTGCCTACTTGTTTGGCGGTGTGACCATGTTGCAATTTCACCTGCAGGCATCGGGCGTACACATTGCCAGCCAGCTGCTGAGCATGCTGCCTTATGTGGCGACCATCGTCGTTTTGGTGCTGATTTCGCGCAATCCTGCATGGATTCGTGCGAACATGCCGGCTTCGCTTGGAAAGCCGTTTTACCCGGGCTCTTAAAAAGAGCTGACAACCATGACGCTTGTGCTCTGGAAAAGGGCACGCAAAGCGCAAGGCGGGCTTTTCAAGTCCGCCTTTTTTTATATCCATGTCGAGGAAACACACATGTCCCAACTGCACAAACGCACCGTGTTGAAGATGGTGGCCCTGTCGGCCATCACCATTGCCACTTTGGCCGCTTGCGGCAAGAAAGAAGAAGCCGCTCCTGCACCTGCTGCAGCACCTGCCGCAGACGCTGCTGCCAAGAGCGAACCGTTGAAGGTTGGCTTTGTGTACGTGAGCCCCATTGGTGACGGCGGTTGGACATTCCAGCACGAGCTGGGCCGCAAGGCAGTGCAAGAGAAGTTTGGTGACAAGATCGCAACCTCGTTTGTGGAAAGCGTGGCTGAAGGTCCAGACTCCGAACGCGTCATGCGCGACATGGCAGCGCAAGGCAGCAAGTTGATTTTTGCAACCAGCTTTGGCTACCAAGAGTATGTGCAGAAGCTGGCCCCTGAGCTGTCAGAAGTGAACTTCCAGCACGCAACGGGCTACAAGCAGTCTGCAAACAGCTCAACCTACGACGCCAAGACCTTTGAAGGTGCGTACATGGCCGGTATCGTGGCTGGTGCCATGAGCAAGACCAAGACTATTGGTGTCGTCGCTTCGGTGCCAATCCCTGAGGTGGTGCGCAACATCAACTCCTTTGTGCTGGGTGCGCAAAGCGTTGATCCCACCATCAAGGCCAAGGTGGTGTGGGTGAACTCCTGGTTCAGCCCACCCCAAGAAGCAGAAGCGGCCACCAGCCTGATCAACGGCGGTGTGGACGTGATGTACCAAAACACCAACTCACCTGCAGTGCTCAAGACGGCAGAAGAGCGTGGCGTGTACGCCTTTGGCAAGGATGGCGACATGAGTGCCTACGCACCCAAGGCCCACCTGGGTTCTGCCGTGATTGACTGGGCGCCTTACTACACCAAGGTGGTGCAAGATGCGCTGGACGGCAAGGTAGAAAACGGCCAGAACTTCTGGTGGGGTGTCAAGGAAGGCGCGATGGACCTGGTGAAGATCTCGGACGATGTCCCACAAGAGATCAAAGACAAGGTTGCCGAAGTACGCAAGGGCCTGAAGGACGGCACATTCCAGATCTGGAAGGGCCCTTTGAAGGACAACACCGGCAAGGAACTGCTGGCCGATGGCCAAGTGGCTGATATGCCTTTCATCACCAGCATCAAGTTCTATGTGAATGGCGTTGAAGGCAACGTGCCAGGCGCTGGCAAGTAAAACTTCGTCATCCATCACAAGGGCCAACTGCCCTTGCGTGATGCCAAAGGCCTCCCGTTGAACGGAGGCCTTTTTTGTGGCTCAGGCACGCACAGAAAACGCCTTCGGTATACCCACTTTGCGTACGAAATGGCATACATCTTGCGATTGGGCATGAATGCAACGCCGCAGGCTGCAGCCACACGTGAATTGACCGGTTATGAAACAGCAGCGCTAGGATGTGCCTGTTTCGTAAAAGCGCAGCTGTTTTATGCAACCATCATGCCTTTGGCAGTGGTTGCTTGAAGCGCTGGCTCAAAAGGCTGGGCGCAGGTGTTGCTGCAATGGTTTGCTTACTCCCCGATCCAAAAGGATGATTCATGACTGATCTGAACAAACGTTCCATGTTCAAACTGGCAGCTATTTCGGCGTTGACCGTGACTGCTTTGGCTGCTTGCGGTAAGAAAGATGAACCTGCTGCAGCACCTGCTGCTGCACCCGTTGCAGAGGCACCTGCCAAGGCTGAGCCGCTGAAGATTGCTTTTGCTTATGTCGGCCCGGTGGGTGATGGCGGCTGGAGCTTTGCGCACGATACGGCACGCAAGAAATTGCAAGAAGTCATGGGTGACAAGATCGTCACTACCTATGTGGAAAGCGTGCCCGAAGGCCCTGATGCAGAGCGCGTGCTGCGTGATCTGGCCAACCAGGGCAACAAGGTGGTTTTTGGCACAACGTTTGGCTACATGGACTCCATCCAGAAGATTGCGCCAGATTTCAAAGATGTCAAATTCGAACACGCCACCGGCTACAAAACGGCTGACAACGTGCGCACCTATGACAGCCGCACCTACGAAGGTGCTTACATGGCTGGCGTCATTGCGGGTGGCATGACCAAGACCAACACCTTGGGCATCGTCGGTTCCGTGCCAATTCCTGAGGTGATTCGCAACATCAACTCCTTCACGCTGGGTGCCCAGTCGGTCAACCCCAAGATCACCACCAAGGTGGTGTGGGTGAACGAATGGTTCAGCCCACCCAAGGAAACTGAAGCGGCCACCAGCCTGATCAACGGTGGCGCTGACATTCTGTTCCAAAACACCGACTCGCCTGCCGTGCTCAAGACTGCCGAAGAAAAGGGCAAGCGCGCTTTTGGCTGGGATTCGGACATGACCGCCTACGGTCCTAAAGCCCACCTGGGCTCGGCCATCATTGACTGGTCGCCTTACTACATCAAGGCCACCAACGATGTGCTCAACGGCACCTGGACCACGGGCCGTGCTTGGTGGGGTGTGCAAGAAGGTGCGATCGATCTGGTATCGCTGGCTGAGGACATTCCTGCCGAGTTGAAAGCCAAGGTTGACGAAGTGAAGGCAGGCTTGAAGTCTGGCTCGTTCAAGATCTGGAAGGGCCCCCTCGCATCTAATGATGGCAAGGAAATTTTGGCTGACGGAGCGGTGGCTGACGATGCCTTCCTGTCGGGTGTTAACTTCTACATCAAGGGCGTAGAAGGTAAGGTTCCTGGCCAGTAAGCCATCACCAACGAGCCTCTGACTGGCTCGGATATTGCAAGGGCAGCCTATGGGCTGCCCTTTTTTTTGGAAAGATCGCGGTCTATGAAAACAACTGTGACAGTGATCCCCATGATGGAAAAAACCCAATGGCACCCCGTAGCCCTTTCTAGCGATGTGCAGCAAGGCCCTGTGGGCGTGCGTTTGCTCGACGAAGATCTGGTGCTGTGGCGCGATGCCTCTGGTGTGGCCAACGCTTTTGTGGACCGCTGCCCGCACCGGGGCGCACGCTTGTCACTGGGCCGTGTCAATGAGGGCAATCTGGAGTGCCCCTATCACGGCTGGCAATTTGCAGACAGTGGCCAGTGTGTGAAGGTGCCTGCTGTGCCCAGCTTTACGCCGCCACCCCAGCATTGCGTCAAATCGTTTGGTGTGCAGGAAGCCTGCGGCCTGATCTGGGTGCAGTTGCAGGCCGCTGATGTGCCCCTGCCCGTGTTTGAAGCCGAAGACGACGCGCGCCTGCGCAAAGTCAGCTGCGGCCCATACGACGTGGCTGCCAGCGCGCCGCGCATCATTGAAAACTTTCTGGACATGTCGCACTTTGGTTTCGTGCACGAAGGCTGGCTGGGCAGCCGCGATGCAACGGAAATGTCGCCCTACAACGTAGAAAACACGGCGTTCGGTGTCAAGGCCACCAATTGCAAGGCGGTGCAGCCACTGTCCAACCTGCACTCCACCAAGCCGGCACAGGTGCACTACACCTACGAAGTCACGGGGCCTTACACCGCGCTGCTGACCAAGATTCCCGAAGAAGGTACGACCAAGGACGGCTGGCGCGAAGCCATTGGCCTGTTCATCTGCCCCATCACGCCAGAGAGCAGCCGCGTGTGGTTCCGTCTGGCCGTGGCAGACTTTGAATCGAGCGACGAGCAGTTGCAGGCTTTTCAGCACACCATCTTCACGCAGGACCAGCCGGTGCTGGAGTCGCAATTGCCCAAACCTTTGCCGCTGGACCCGCGCGCTGAGCTGCATTCCTCGGCAGACCGCATGTCGGCTGCTTACCGCCGCTACCTGAAAGCCAGCGGCGTCACTTTCGGAGTTTGTTGATGACCTACGCAGTGCCCTCTACGGTTTCCCGCATACCGGCCGACCGCGTTCCCGCGCTGCTGCGCGCCATGCCCAAGGCAGAGCTGCACATGCACATTGAAGGCTCGCTGGAGCCCGAGCTGATCTTTGCGCTGGCCCAGCGCAATGGTGTGCAACTGCCGTATGCCGATGTGCAGGCGCTGCGTGCGGCCTACGCTTTCACCGATCTGCAAAGTTTTCTGGACATCTACTACGCCGGGGCCAGTGTTTTGCTGCAAGAGCAAGACTTCTACGACATGGCCATGGCGTATCTCCAGCGCGCCGCAGCTGACCACGTGGTGCGTGCAGAAATCTTTTTTGACCCGCAAACCCACACCGAGCGCGGCGTGGCGATGGAGACCGTGATTCATGGCCTTGCGCGCGCCTGCAAGGACGCTCAGGCCCAGTGGGGCATCAGCGCCGGACTGATCTTGAGCTTTCTGCGCCACCTCAGTGAAGAGGCCGCCTTTGACACCCTGCATGCTGCGCTGCCTTATCGGGAGCACTTCATCGGTATCGGGCTGGACAGCTCAGAGGTGGGTAACCCGCCAGAGAAGTTTGCGCGTGTGTTTGAGCAGTGCAAGGCGCTGGGTTTTCACTTGGTGGCCCATGCGGGCGAAGAAGGGCCTCCGGCTTATGTCTGGAGCGCTTTGAACGTGCTGCAAGTGCAGCGTATTGACCACGGCGTGCAGTCAGAAAAAGATTGGGATCTGATGCAGCGTCTGGCAGATACGCGCATGCCGCTGACGGTATGCCCGCTGTCTAACCAGAAGCTGTGCGTATTTCCCGACCTGCGCGACCACAATCTGCCGCGCATGCTGGCCGCTGGGCTGAACGTGACCGTCAACTCAGACGATCCAGCCTACTTTGGCGGCTACGTCAACGAGAACTACCTGCAAGTCTTTGCTGCCACCGGGATGGGGGCTGAGCAGGCCTACCAGCTGGCCCGCAACAGCCTGGAGGCCACCTTTGCCAGCCTAGAGCAGCAAGCCGTGTGGGTGCAGCAGCTCGATGCATGCTTTGACAGTATGGCTGCATAAAACATAGCTGCTGGCGTAGGCTGTTAAAGGATTTGCGATAGTTTTATATCTGAAATCTTTGCTGCGTAAGCGCTGGCAGCTACTTTTTTTAACAACAAAGACACCCAAGCCTAAACCCTGGCCTAAGCCTGCAGCGCTGCCTTGAGTTGCTCTGCATAGGCTTGCAGCTTCTGCATGCCCGGCTCTTTGCGTGGCCAGGCCAGCGCCATGCCATCGCCTTCATGGCGAGGCAGCACATGCATGTGAAAGTGAAACACCGTCTGCCCGCCCGCTGCGCCATTGGCCTGAAAGAGGGTGATGCCATCGGGGTCAAACGCAGCCTGTGCGGCCACGGCCACGCGCTGTGCGGTCTGCATGATGGCGGCGGCTTCTTCGGCCGTCAGTTCCAGCAGGGTCACTGCGTGGCGCTTGCTGGCGACCAGCACATGGCCCGGGTTGACCTGGCCGATGTCCATGAACGCCACTGTTAACGCATCTTCATAAATTTTGGCCGCTGGAATCTCGCCCGCCACGATCTTGCAAAAAATGCAGTGGCCGGGTGGGGATGTGTCAATAAACATGGGCATGGCAATCTGTCTCCTCCTGTGAATGGTTGCCATCGTAGGCAGACAGGCCGTTGGCCGCCAGTCTGGTTAGTCCGAACGCAGCAAAGGCTAATACGCAGCGCTAGAATTCGCCCCTTCGCAAGCCGGTTGCTCCATTGGCTTGTGTTTTTTATTTCGGAGTCATGTAGAGGAACACCATGTACAAAAACCTCGCAGCCACGCTCGTGGCCGCTTGTTTTGTCGTCAGCGCGTCAGCGCAAACCCCCAAACCCACAGCTTTAGCCAGCCAGGCGCCGCTCAAAGCGGCGTTTGTCTACGTCACGCCTGTACTGCCTGCGGGCTGGACACGCCAGCACGAAGAAGGCCGCCTGCAACTGGAGCGCGACCTGCCCGGCAAGGTGCAGACCACGGCGGTGGACAACGTGGCCGAAGGCCCTGATGCCGAGCGCGTGATTCGCGATCTGGCAGCGCAGGGCAATCAGCTCATCTTCACCACCAGCTTTGGCTATATGGAACCAACGCTGCGTGTGGCGCGTGAGTTTCCGAACGTCAAGTTTGAAAACATCACGGGCTACAAGCAGGCCGACAACGTGGCCACGGCCAATGCCCGCCATTACGAAGGGCGTTATCTGTCTGGCGTGGCGGCAGGCCGCATGAGCAAGACGGGCGTAGCCGGTTTTGTGGCGGGCTTTCCCATTCCCGAGGTGGTGCAGGGCGTGAATGCCTTTGTGCTGGGCATGCGCAGCGTGAACCCCAAGGCGCAGGTCAAGGTGGTGTGGCTGAACGCCTGGTTTGACCCCGCACGCGAACGCGAGGCCGCCATGGCGCTGATGGACCAGGGCGCTGATGTGCTGTCCTTTCAGGTGGCGACCACGGCAGTCATGGCAGCGGCGCAAGAGCGCGGCAAGATGGCCATCGCCTTTCACTCTGACATGCGCAAAGATGCGCCTGATGCCCAGTTGATGGCCATCACCCACCACTGGGGCAACTACTACGCTGCGCGCGCCAAGGCGGTGCAAAACGGTACGTGGAAGCCGGGCGACACCTGGGGTGGTGTGAAAGAGGGCATGGTGCGCGTAGAGCACTTTGGCCCCAAGTTGCCACAAGCCGTGCGTGATGAGGTGCTGGCACGCCAGAAAGAAATGGCCGCAGGCAAGCTGCAACCTTTTAAGGCCGTGAAAGCTGCAATTCGCGACAACCAGGGCAAAGAACGCGTTGCCAAGGGTGCGCAACTCACTGACGAGCAGCTACACCACATGGACTGGCTGGCAGAAGGCGTGATTGGCAGCGTCAAGTAACGCGGCACCTGTGCGTGCGTGCGGGCGGTAAATACGTAGACTGTGCACAGCGATTACGCCGGAAAATCAGGAGCGCCTTGCGCACGTAATTGCTAGGTTTTGGCATGATTCATGCGTAAAAATCAATCAATATCAGCGCAAGCTGCTCCTGAAATGTGTGCAACCGTAGAGAGTACCGTGTCCATGAAAATCTACCGCAGTGCCTTGCTCCGCTTTGCCCCAGATGGCAGCCCCGTGTATGACAGCGACGGGCTGCTGGCGGTAGCGCCTGACGCCAAGGGCCAGGAGCGGGTGGTTGCGGCAGGCAGCTGGCAGGCGTTGCAATCGCAGTATGTGAACCAGCCGGGCGCAGTACTCGTCGCCCTGCCGGGCCGGCTGATTGCCCCCGGTTTTGTGGACATGCACATCCACTACCCGCAAACCGACGTGATTGGCGCTCCGGCCGATGGCTTGCTGCCCTGGCTGGAGCACTACACCTTTCCGCATGAATCGCGCTTTCATGACCGGGCCTATGCCGACAGCGTGGCCACGTTTTTTCTGGATGAATTGCTGCGCAATGGCGTAACTACGTCGCTGACTTTTGCCACCTCGCACCCCGCATCGGTGGATGCCATCATGCACGCCTCACAACAGCGCGGCATGCGCATGATGGCAGGCAAGGTGCTGCAAGACCGCAACAGCCCGGATGGCGTGCGCGATGACACCGAGCAGGGCTTGATCGATACCGAAAACCTGATTGAACGCTGGCACGGCGTAGACCGTCTGGGCTATGCCATCACCCCACGTTTTGCGCCCACCAGCACGCCCGAGCAACTGCGCGGGGCGGGTGAGCTGGCGGCCAAGTACAAAGATGTGTGGGTGCACTCGCACGTCTCAGAAAACCTTGATGAAATCCGCTGGGTGCGCCAGCTGTATCCACAAGCGCGCAGCTACCTGGATGTGTACAACGGCTTTGGCCTGATGCGCGAGCGTGCCGTGTACGCCCATTGCATCTGGCTGGATGACACTGACCGCGCACTGATGCGCGAAACCCACACGGCTGCGGCCATCAGCCCGACCAGCAACCTGTTTCTGTCCAGCGGTTACTTTGATTATTTGAAAGCCGATGCAGCAGGCTTTATGTATGGCCTGGCCAGCGATGTGGGCGGCGGCATGAGTTTTTCACCATTTCGCACCATGCAGGCCGCTTACATCGTGGGCCGTGAGCAGCACAGCAAATCGGGTTTGAGCCTCAAGCCCGCCCACCTGTGGTGGCAGCACACAGCAGGTGCGGCCAGGGCGCTGGGTCTGGAGGGTGTGATTGGCAATTTGCAGCCCGGTTGCGAAGCAGATTTTATCGTCATCAACCCTGCCTGCACCTCGCTGCTGGCGCGCAAGACGCAGCAAACCGCATCGCTGGATGAGCTGCTATTTGCCATGATCGTGCTCGGGGATGACCGCTTGATTGAGCAAACCATTGTTTCTCAAGCAAAATAGCGCCATTGCGCTGATATGAAAAGCGCTTCATGCTATACAAAATTCAGCGAAACAGGACACTTTCATGAGCATCATGAGCGACAAATGGATCCGCAAAATGGCGGAGCAGCACGGCATGATCGAGCCGTTTGAGCCCGGTCAGATTCGCGAAGCCGACGGCAAGAAAATCATCAGCTACGGCACCTCCAGCTACGGCTATGACATTCGCTGCGCACGCGAGTTCAAGGTGTTCACCAACATCCACAGCACCGTGGTGGACCCCAAGAATTTTGACGAAAAGAGCTTTGTGGATTTTGAGGGTGACTACTGCATCATCCCGCCTAACAGCTTTGCACTGGCCCGCACGGTGGAGTACTTTCGCATTCCACGCGATGTGCTGACCGTGTGCCTGGGCAAGAGCACTTATGCGCGCTGCGGCATCATCGTGAATGTGACGCCGTTTGAGCCAGAGTGGGAAGGCTATGTGACGCTGGAGTTTTCCAACACCACGCCACTGCCTGCCAAGATTTATGCAGGCGAAGGCTGTGCGCAAGTGCTGTTCCTGCAAGGCAATGAGCCGTGCGAAACCAGCTACAAGGACCGTGGCGGCAAGTACCAGGGTCAGCACGGCGTGACTTTGCCGCGTACTTGATTGGCAAGGTATTCCCAATAAAAAAAGCGGGCCGTCTAGCCCGCTTTTTTATTGGTCTGCACAACTTCACTCGGAGCGGTGTACCCGGTTGCGGCCAGCGCGTTTGGCCTCGTACAAGGCTTCATCACTGCGCTTCATCATGCTGTGCAGATCATCGGTGGCTTCTTCGCTGCGCAAACTGCTCACGCCAGCGCTGACGGTGATGTGGCCCACCGTCGGTATGGGGGTGCGTTCAATGCTCTCTAGAAGTTCTTGGGCCAGCCGTTGTGCAGCGCTGGCGCTGGTATCAGGCAGCAGCAGTACAAATTCCTCACCGCCAATGCGTGCGACGATGTCTGCTTGGCGCGTGCGCTGGCGCAGGATGTCTGCCAGATTGGCCAAGACGCTGTCTCCCACATCGTGGCCAAACTGATCGTTGACGGATTTGAAGAAGTCAATATCCAGGCTGATCATGCTCAAGGGGCGGCCACTGCGGCGTGCCAGGGCCAAAGCCAGGGTGGCCTGGGTGTCAAAGCCACGGCGATTGAGAAGCTGGGTGAGTGCATCGGTATTGGCCTGGCGCTGCAATTCGGCATTGGCTGCTTGCAGCTCTTGCGTGCGCCGGTGTACCTGCCTTTGCATCTCTTCATTGGCGCGCAGCAACTGGGCTGTCATGGCTGACAAGGCCTGAGAAAGTTTGAAGACTTCGCGGTTGCTATGAAGCAGCGGAATGCTGGCTGAGTGCGTGTGGGCCTGAATCTGGCTGGCGGCCTGGGCCAGTTGCTTCAAATCATCGCTCACATGTCTGGCCAGGTACCAGGCTATCAAGGCGGTCAGCATGCCTGCAATGCCAGCAAAACCAAGGGACAGCCACAGCATGCGGTTGGCGTCTGCATAGGCAGCTTCAACAGGTTGGCGCGCCACAATCCACCAGCCCAAGTCATTGGCCGGGCTGGGTGTAGGGAGCTGCACAGCGGAAGTGAGGAAAGGCTGGGCCTGATCTTTCCATTGCACCAAGTTGGCATTGGGGCTGTTGCGCTCCATGACCTCAGGCAGGCTTTGGTCAAGTTGGGAGTAAGGCGCCGTCACGCCATTGGGGGCGTAGATCAACGTACCGGCTTTATCGAAAATGAAAATGCTTTGCTGGTTGTTTTTTGCCGCACCTTGTTGCAGCCGCTCGACCGCATCGCGTGCCCAGTCCCAACTGCTGTGAATGCCCAGAACACCCAGCAAAGATCCGTCAGGGCCGAGGATGGGTGCCGCAAAGTCCATCACACGCAGTGCTTCTGCAGAAGCTGACTTTTGCAGCAAATCGGCCAGTTGCTTGGAGGCGTAGACCTCGCTGATGAACGGGCCACTTTGGGCGTACTGAAACCAAGGGCGTTGCGAGACATCTGCGCCCTGCAGCAAATGCCCCGTGGCGTTTTGCACGTTTCCGCGCACGTCGGCCACCCCAATCCACACGTTATGGGGATTGATGTGCTGCATGCGGCTGAGCATATCGGCCACACCGCGTGAGGCCAAACCTTGTTCCCACAATTCTTTGGATGCAGCCAGCACCTGCGCACGGCGGCTTTGTTGCTGCAAATCTTGCTGCAGCATTGTGGCGGTATTGCTGGCCACGATATGCAAGGCGGTAGCGGCTTGTTGCTGCAAACGCCATTTCAGAAATTCACCCGCCAGTAAACAAAGCACCACGGCCAGAAATACCGAAAAACCACCAAATACCAGCGCAATTTGAGTTTGAAGGCTCCGGTAGGGGGCGGTGGTTGGCAGCATGAATTGTGTGGTGCGCAGAGGGCGAGTTAAATCAGGGCCGCAGCAACGGATGGGCGGCGGCATGGAGTGTTTGCAAAAAAAGCTGGAGCGTCAAGTAGCGTGTTTGTCAGTCAAGAATCCTTGAGGTGGTCGCTGTATATGAAAGTCCTACAACGACTTGGCATGCATCACGCTACGCAGGGTGTGAGCGAAAAACTAGCATTCACGCATTGCATGACGGATTTTCGATATGAGCGAGCAAAAACTGAATCACGTGTTTTTTAGTCTGTTTTTGCGTGGCTGGCTGTTTTTTGGTGCAGCTGTCTTGCTGGTTTGGCAATTCATCACATTCATGGACGTAGTGCAGATGCACACTGCACGGGCGCAAAATGTGAGCCGCTCCGCCAGTTGGTCCAACCAGCCTGTGGGGACTATGCCGCAGGCGTCGCACGAGCAAGAGCAAGTGGCGCAGCACGAATGACGATGAATACAGATACAGGTATGTCGCGCGCAGCGCTACCTTAGGGTGTCGAGGAGACAACGATGAAATGGGAAGGCAATCGCCAGTCGGACAACGTGGAAGACCGGCGCAGTGGCGGCGGTGGGGCACCCATGCTGGGTGGCCGCAATATCGGGATCGGTACGATCGTGATTGCGCTGGTCGGCGGCTGGGTACTTGGTGTGAACCCATTGACGATTTTGGGCGTTATCAGTGGTGGCGGCGGTATGCCTGCGACGCAGCAGCAAGCACCAGCGCAAGCGCCTCCGGCCAATGACACCATGGCTAAGTTCGTATCTACCGTTCTGGCAGATACGGAAGATGTGTGGACGCAAATTTTTCGGCAAGGCGGGGCAACTTACCAGGACCCTCGATTGGTCTTGTTCCGCGGTGCCATCGCTACGGCATGTGGCACTGGCCAGTCAGCCATGGGCCCTTTTTATTGCCCGGGTGATCAAAAAGTCTACATTGACCTGTCTTTTTATGACCAGCTGAAAAACCAGCTGGGCGCTCCCGGCGACTTTGCCCAGGCGTACGTGATTGCGCATGAGGTCGGTCACCATGTGCAGAACTTGCTGGGTATTTCTGGCCAGGTTGATCAAATGCGTGGACGTGTCAGCAAGGTGGAATACAACAAGCTGTCCGTCAAGCTGGAGCTGCAGGCAGATTGTCTGGCCGGTGTGTGGGCGCACCATGCAGACAGCCAGCGCCAAATTCTGGAGCAAGGGGATGTCCAAGAGGCCATGAACGCCGCTGCAAAAATTGGTGACGATGCATTGCAAAAGGCGCAGACTGGCCAGATCGTGCCCGATAGCTTTACGCACGGCAGCAGTGCGCAGCGTCAGCGCTGGTTTAAAACCGGTTTGCAGACGGGAGCCGTTCAGTCGTGTGACACTTTCTCTGCCAGCACCTTGTAGCAAAAATGCGCTTTAAGTGAGGTTTTATTTCCACGGAATCCGCGAAGAAACGCTGGATTTAAAGACCTCACAAGGTGCTTGGCGTTCACAGTGCGACAATAGCACCCTCAATGACAAGTTCTTTTTCCTCTTTACTCTTGGCGGAGCCTCTGGCACGCGCCGTGGCCGAAATGGGCTACGAGTCCATGACCCCCATCCAGGCCCAGGCGATTCCGGTGGTTTTAACCGGCAAGGATGTGATGGGAGCAGCGCAAACTGGCACGGGTAAGACCGCTGCTTTTTCGCTGCCACTGCTGCAACGTTTGATGCGGCATGAGAACACCTCTGCATCTCCGGCCCGTCACCCCGTTCGTGCTTTGGTGCTTTTGCCAACACGTGAGCTGGCCGATCAGGTGGCTCAGCAAATTGCGCTGTACGCAAAGCACACCAAACTGCGCAGCACTGTGGTTTTTGGCGGTATGGATATGAAACCCCAGACGCTGGAGCTGAAAAAAGGCGTGGAAGTCTTGGTGGCAACGCCGGGCCGCCTGCTGGACCACATTGAAGCCAAGAATGTGGTGCTCAATCAAGTTGAATATGTGGTGCTCGATGAGGCTGACCGCATGCTGGACATCGGATTCCTGCCCGATTTGCAGCGCATCTTGAGCCATTTACCCAAGACACGAACTACGCTGCTGTTCAGTGCAACGTTCTCGCCTGAAATCAAGCGTCTGGCAGGCAGTTACCTGCAAGACCCCGTCACCATTGAAGTCGCTCGCCCCAATGAGACGGCCTCGACGGTGGAGCAGCGTTTCATTGCCGCCAATGACGACGACAAGCGCCGTGCCATCTGTGAAGTGCTGAAAGAACGTGGAATTCGCCAAGCGTTCATTTTTTCCAACAGCAAGCTGGGATGCGCCCGTTTGACCCGTGCTCTGGAGCGCGATGGCTATCGCGCAACGGCTTTGCATGGCGACAAGAGCCAGGATGAGCGTTTGAAGGCGTTGGAAGCCTTCAAACAAGGCGAAATGGACCTGCTGGTGTGTACCGACGTGGCTGCACGTGGCCTGGACATCAAAGATGTGCCTGCCGTGTTCAATTACGACGTGCCATTCAACGCTGAAGACTATGTGCACCGCATTGGCCGTACAGGCCGCGCTGGCGCAACTGGTCTGGCTGTGACGATGGTCGGTAGCTCGGATACCAAATTGGTGGCTGATATCGAAAAGCTGATCAAGAAAAAGATCACTGTCGAGACCATTCAATTGCCTGATGCCCGCCGTTTCCGTGAGCGTGACAACCAGCGTGAAGTGGCTGGCCGTGAAGAGGTGCAACGCAGCGCTTCTGTACCAGGCACCCGCCCTATGCGCGGTGCACGCCCTGTGCGCAGTGCTCCGGCAGACCCCTTCTTTGATAAGCCTTATCAGGAGCGAGAGTCTTACACCCCCGCATGGGACGCCAGCCCTGCAGCACCAAAAACGGCTGCGAGCGTGAAGTCCAAACGCAAGGTTGCGGCTTTGTTCAAGCCCATGGGTAGCTTCTAACAAGTCGCTGCACCCATAAAAAAACCACGCCATTGAGCGTGGTTTTTTTATGGGTGCAGCTCTGGTTTATCCGGGTTTTTGTGCCTGCTCGCAGTGAATTTGGTGCAAATGCCGCTCTGCAAAATCACTGCTAATTTCCATGGCGCTGAGACAACCTCCCCATACACAGCCAGTGTCCAGTGCCATGAGATTGGGGCGGTTGATCAGTCCTAATGTTGACCAGTGGCCAAAAGCAATAATGTCATTCATTGTTTTTCGCTCGGGACATTCAAACCAGGGGATTAATCCCGCAGGGGCTGCATCTGCAGATTCAGAGCTTTCAAAATCCATCACACCATCGGCAGAGCAAAAGCGAATGCGTGTCAGCGCATTCACAATCACGCGCAGCCTGTCAGCGCCGACCCATTGCGCATCCCACTGATTGGGGGTGTTGCCATACATATGCATGAGAAATTCTGGCAAGGCATCGCTTTTGATCTGCTGGTGTACTTCACCGGCCAGTGCCAGCGTGTCTGCAAGGCTCCATTGAGGCAATACACCTGCATGCACCATCAATAATCGTTGACCTGAAGCACTCTCTAAGCAGCGCGCCAAAGGTTGCTGTGAAACCCAGTGCAATAAGTCAGAGCGATCCGGTGCATTCAAAATACTTTGCAGCGTGTCGCGTTTACCTGGTTTGCGAACACCATAAGCACTGGCCAGCAGGTGCAAGTCATGATTGCCCAGCAAGGGTTTGACGGCATCACCTAGTTGCATACAGCGGCGTAAAACCTCGGTGGACTCAGGCCCTCGATTGATCAGGTCTCCCAGTAAATACACAGTGTCCCGGCTGGGCGAGAAGGAAATTTGGTGGAGCAGTTTTTCCAAAGCGCTATCGCATCCTTGGATGTCACCAATTAAGTAAGTGGACACTTTCTTTGCTTTCTTGATAATTCAATAGGAATACATCATTTGCAATGACAGGTATTCAATAGGCGTAGTGTAAATTGCAGATGGGGTGTGCTGTAGCCCACAACGTGCAGCAATGAGAAATTGAATAAAATTTTTCCATTAAATAATGGGGTTTTTATTTTTTATAAATACTTGTGTGCGTATTCATAAAAAACACATTGGTATATATAATTTTTGCACCTAACTAAAGGAAGTACGACATGAGCTCTTATAAAGATCTTTTGAAGCAACGTGAAGCACTGGAAAAGCAAATTCAAGAAGCGCGCAAGCGTGAATTGGCAGAGGCTGTCAGCAAGGTGCGTGGCTTGATTGAAGAGTATGGTCTGAGTGCTGCTGATGTATTTCCTGCCGCGCGCACTGCACGCAGTAGTTCCGCTGGTTCCAAAGTTGCGCCTAAATACAAGAATCCTCAAACAGGTGAAACGTGGACAGGGCGTGGCAAAGCTCCAAAGTGGATTCAAGACCAAGACCGCAGCAAGTTTGAAATCTAAAGAGTCTAAAAAAACCCGCAGTAGCGGGTTTTTTTATGCGTCCACCGGCATGCCGTTGTTATCTTTTAAGTAGTCAGCAGCTGACCTTTTAGAGCGGCTCACACGACTCAGTAAATTAAAAGTTTGCGGCGAATACGAGGCCAGAAGTAGCACGCCGCAGACAGTACGCCGCACGCTTAAGTGCGATCAAACAAGGCAACGACGTATCAAGGATACAGCCCACGGCTTTTGGGCAGAAGTGTGTGGGGCAGGGTGATAGAAGTGAGCTGCTTAAATAGTGAGCAGATTTTGCGGCGTATCAGACTTATCTGTCTCTGTGAGTGCACACCTCACGTATTTCAGCGCCACAATTTGGCGCATGAGAAAACAAGTACTGATTGCTGGGGGCGGTATTGCAGGTATGGCGGCCGCATTGGGTGCATCGCATGCGGGCTGGGATGCACGCTTGTTTGAACGTGCGCCCCAATTTTCTGAAGTGGGCGCGGGCGTGCAATTAGGGCCAAACGTGGTGCGACGTTTGCAGGCCTGGGGCCTGCAAAAAGCTTTGCAGCAAGTGGTTGCATTGCCCCAGCAACTGGTGGCACGCAGTGGCATCAACGGAAAAGTTCTTGCCAGTGCGCCGCTGGGGCAATCCATGGTGGAGCGTTATGGCGCAGCCTACGTCACGATTCACCGTGCTGATTTGCACGGTGTGTTGCACCAGGCGGCGCAGCAGCGCGCAGACATCTTTATCAACTCTGGGCAAGAGGTGAGCGAATTGCTGGGGACAGAGCGTGTCACCACCATCCGCACTTCGGCCAATAAGGTGGTGGAAGGTGATGCGCTGATGCTGGCCGATGGCGTATGGAGCAAATTGCGTGGCCCCCTGCTGGGCGACAGCAGCCGCCCGCGTGTCTCGGGGCACCTGGCATACCGCGCGCTACTGCCTATGGCAGACGTGCCTGTGGGCTGGCGCAGCAATGAGGTGACAGTGTGGCTAGGTCCACGCATGCACGCGGTGCATTACCCGGTGCGGCGTGGAGAAATGATGAACATCGTGGTCATCATTGAAGGGCCTGCGCCGCAAGACATGGAGCATTGGGATCATGCCGCCAATGCGCAGGCGCTGGAGCAAGCCCTTAAGCATTGCTCCAGCAATGTGCAGGATCTGGTGCGCAGTGTGCCTGCAGCTGGAGCGCAGTGGCGGCTGTGGCCCTTGTCTGACCGTGCCCCTTTGCAAGGGCCAGAAGGCATGGCCATGGGGCTGGTGGGCTTGATTGGCGATGCAGCACACCCAATGCGGCCTTATCTGGCGCAAGGCGCGGGCATGGCGATTGAAGATGCCGCAGAGTTGCAGCGAGCGCTGGCGATGGATGACCTGGAGGTGGAGTTGCGACTGCGCCGCTACGCCATCAACCGCTGGGAGCGCAATGCACGCGTGCAAGCGCGCTCCATTCGCAATGGCAATATCTTTCATGCTACCGGGCCTGTGCGCTGGGGGCGCGATCTGACCATGCGCATGCTTGGCAGTCAGCTGATGGATTTGCCGTGGCTGTACCGGGGCGATGGCTCTAGCGCCAGCAGCTTGTAGGCGCTACGTTCTGGCAGCTTGCAGCAAGGGCGATGCAGGCAGCAGCCGGTATGCCGTAGATGCCGCTGCCAGCCATAGTGCAATCGTGAGGGCAACCGCCGTGTAAGGCTCCCAGGCGTGGCGGATGGCCCATGCCGCCACGATGCCGGTGAACCACTGCATCAGCGCCACGCCCAGAAACATGGCCATGGTGAACAGGGACAGCGCCCGCCCTGTCATGTGGTTGGGGTAAGAGGTACGCACATCGGCGTATTGCAGCAGGCCGTACCCCGAGAGCATGGCCATGGCCACCAGGGTCAGCACATTGGCTACCGGTTGCTGCCACAGCGCCAGCACCACGAACAGCGCCGCCATACTCAGCGAAAAATTAACCAGCCATTGACGCCGGCGCAGGGTGCCGGGGTCCAAACGGCCGAAGACCGCAGGGCTGAACAGCGAAATCAGTGACACCAAGAAGGCCACATGCCCGCTGCTCACCAGGCTGAAGCCATGGCGCTCCATTAGCAGTGGCCCAATCCACAACCCGCGCAACGACAAAAAAGCGGCGTAGCACGACATGCCCAGCACCAGCATGCCCCAGGTGTAGGGGAGGGTGAGCAGCTCTGCCATGCGGATAAAGGCCCGGCCCCACGATTCTTTGGCCGTGCTGGCGGCCTGTGGCAAAGCGGGCTCGTGCACTTTGAAAAAGATCAGCAGCCACGACAGTAGGCACAGACCGCAGAGCAGCCAGAACCCGCTGCGCCAGCCACCCATCTCGACCACCCATGCCAGCGGTGTACCGGTAAACAGCAGACCCAGTCCGCCTACGCCCATGGACAGGCCTGAAATGAAGGCAAACCGCTCAGCCGGAAAATGGCGCGCAATGAAGATGGTGCAGGCTAGAAAAGCCGGTGAGCAGCCCACGCCAATCATGAGCTGGCCCAGCATCAACCAGCCATAGCTGGGCGCAGCAGCCGAGAGCGCAGAGCCCAAGGCTGCCAGCGGAAAAGCGCACAGCACCGTGCGGCGCAGGCCGTACAAATCCATGCCAATGCCCATCATGAGCTGGGCGACACCAAAAGACAGGCCAAACAGGCCGGCAAATGCGCCTAAAGAGCTGGCGCTGATGCCAAAGTCCTGCTGCAGGCCCTGGGCCAGGATGGCGGTGATGGTGCGAAAGGCCTGGCTGAGTGCAAAGCCGCTGAGTAATGCCAAAAGCATGATCCACAGCTGACGCTGCATGGTGCTGGGTGCTGTGTTGGGGGTGTTATTGGGCACGTGGCTGTCTCCTGGCCGCAAGGGTAGCGCGCAGCGTTTACAAGAACTGTCGCCACTGTGTAGGGATTTGCCCTTGGCGGGGTCTTTGGAGTGGCATAAAGTGGCTGCCATGAGCACTCGCACCTCCACCTCTTCAGCGCCGTTGGTCTTGCACTACACCCTGCGTCAATCCGCGCTGGGGCAGGTGCTGGTGGCGGCCACACCCAAAGGTATCGCGGCTGTATTGCTGGGCGATAACAAGTCTGCATTGATCAGCGATTTGCAGCAGCGCTACCCCAAAGCGCAACTGGATACGGGCGGCCCGCTGCTGCACCGCTGGAGCGATACGGTGCTGGAGATTTTGGAGCACCCCACGCTGCAGCATGTTGTACCTTTGGATGTGGTGGGCGGTACAGACTTTCAGCGCAAGGTCTGGAAGGCGCTGCGCAGCATTCCCCCCGGGCAAACGCGCACGTATACCGAGCTGGCCAAGGCCGCAGGCCAGCCACAGGCGGTGCGCGCTGTAGCCAGCGCCTGTGCGGCCAACCCTTTGGCGGTGCTGGTGCCATGCCACCGCGTACTGCGCAGTGATGGTGGCTGGGGCGGTTACCGCTGGGGGCTGGAGCGCAAGCAGCAGTTGCTGCAGCAAGAAGGCGCTATCTGAAAATCAAAATAAATAGCTGCTTGTGTATGTACTGCAAGCGTTTGCGTATTAAAAGACTTTGAAAACAATGCTGAATAAGCGCTGATAGCTCTGTTTATGAGAGTTATGGTGCAAGTTTTTCAATGCGCAATGCCTGGCAGTTCGGGCTGTGTTTGCTCGGTCGATGTGCGTTGCAGCAAGGCAGGCACGTGCTGGCGCTGGCTGCTTTGAATCATCTGCAGCAGGTCATAGCGGGGCTGGGGAATGTGCCAGCGTGTCTGCAAATCGCTGTGCATGCGCAGCAGCAAATGTGCAGTCATCTCGGCATCGGCCAAAGCACGGTGGGCTTTGTCGGCCGGGGGTAAATCCAGAAAACGCACGATGCGGCCCAGCGAGTGGCTGGGCGCCTGCGGATACAGGCGGCGCGATAGCAGCACGGTGCAGGCAAAGGGTTGCGAAGCATCGCAATCTGCGCGCTGCAGCTCGTCAACCCAGAACTTGCGGTCAAACGATGCGTTGTGCGCCACCATGGGGGTGTTGCCGACAAAGGCTGCCGCCTGGCGCATGACAGTGTCTGCGGGCGGCGCAGCTTGCAGCATGGCGTCGCTGATACCGGTGAGCTGGGTGATGTTCCACGGCATGCGCTGGCCAGCGTTCATCAGGCTTTGAAAACGATCCACCATGCGCCCACCCTCAATCACCACAATGCCTACCTCGGCGGCGCGTGCGCCGTGGGCGGGGCTCATGCCGGTGGTTTCAAAGTCGATGATGGCGATGCGGTCGGTCATATGGTTTTGATAGCTTTTGGCGCTTGAAGCATAAGCGTTAAAGGCAGGCTCGGCTGAAGAGCGATTTGTCTCAGATATGCATCGACCTCATCAGGCTGTTTCGGCTTACAAGCTGCGTAAAACGGCACGCACTGGCGACGCATCGGCTTGCATGAGTTTGAGCGGCAGGGCAATCAGTTCGTAGTCGCCCTCTGGCACGGCATCCAGCACCAGATTTTCCAGCACCCGCAGATTGCGTGCACGCACCAGCATGTGGCTGTCCAGCGTCTGGCTGCTGGCGGGGTCAATGCTGGCGGTGTCAATGCCGATGAGTTGTACCCCCAGATCAGCCAGCCTGTCGATGGTGTGGGGGGCAAAGCCGGTGAGCTGATCGTGCCAGTGCTGGGGTGCCTGGGCATAGGTGCGCACCAGCACGCGTGCGGGCAGATCAGGTGTGATGGCGTGGGCAATGTGCTGCCACTCGATCAGTGGCCCGCAGGCGATGGCATGAATGACGCGGCAGGGGCCTATGTAGGCGGCCAGATCGACAGCACCCATGGCAGTGCCTAGTGCGTCGTAATGCAGCGGTGCATCGGCGTGGGTGCCGATGTGGGGCGACATCTCGATGGTGCTGACATTCACCGGGCATTGCGGGCTAATGCTGGCTGTCCAGACCTGGCGGTACTGCGTATCACCGGGGTAGACCGGGCTGGCGTGGTGAATGGGGGCAGAGATGTCCCAGAGCTGGCGGGTGCTTGTCATGGCATGCGGGCAGTTAAAAAGCCTGTGAGCAATGTGCTCACAGGCTTGCCAGTATGCAGGTGTGCGGATTATTTGGCTTGCAGCAGGCTACGTACGTTCAACAACACCAGCTCGTTGTCATCTTGCTGGTTGGGGTGGCGGCTGGAGCTGTAGGGCAGGTTGTTGTCGTTGCCCACCACGATGTGCTGGCTGTCCACCACGGCCACGTTTTCGATGGTGAAGAAGGGAAACTGCAGCACGCCCTGGGTCAGCGGTTTACGGGACAGTTTTTTTGGGTCCTGAATGTTGAGCAGATCAATGTAGCCAATCTTGCGCATCAAGCCGCCCACATTCGCCTCGCTCATCTCAACTTTGTACACGCGCTTGAAGGCGGGCAGTTTGCCAAAGCAATCGTTGCGTTTCTCGCCGGCGGGGCATGCTTGGTCAGGGGTGCCTTCGCCGTCATCGCGCTCAATCACGAGGGCGGTGGTGGCGTTGATCATGTTGAAGTCGCCAATGGAGTGCGTGGCTGCCTCCAGTGGGTACTTCCACTGGCGGCCTGTCCACTTTTTGCCCTGCACATCAAACTCCAGTGCGCGCAGGTAGGTGACGCCGTTGTCGCTTTCCAGCGCGCCGGTTTTGCTGTCCCACAGTGCGCCCTCCAGCAAGGGGTAAAGCTTGCGGCCATCGGGGCTGGCCGCCATGCCTTCAAAGCCTTTGGAGCGGCGCACAGGGTAGACCACAGGCTTGGCATCGGGCGAAGCCGCGGTGCGCGCGGCGGGGTGGTCTGGCGACTGCACGGGTTTGCCATCTACCAGGGTGTCAAATACGGCCAGCACTTTGCCCTGCATGTCGGCCTGAATCAGAAAGGGGCCGAACTCGTCACCAATCCAGAGGTGGGGGCCAACGATCTGCAGGCTTTCGGGGTCAAAGTCAGCGCCCGTCAGGTAACGCTTTTCGGTGCCTTCCTGGGTGATGCGAAAGGGCACTTTGCGGTCGGGGTCGTGCAGGAACACGGTTTCCAGCAATTTGAAATCACCTTGCTTGAAGTCGACCTGGTAATGGCTCAGGTGCAGCATGAAGTCCGATGAATTGGCTTTGTTGCCAGCGCCGTTGTCCGTGATGATCCAAAAGGAGCCATCGTTCATGCGCACGATGCCCGAGTGCCCCTGTCGGGGCTGGCCATCAAAAGGCAGCTTGACCCCAGTGGGGCGGCCATCGGATTGGCCTTCAACGCTGCCCAGCACGTAGGTTGGCGGTGTGGTGGTGTATTTGCCGCTGCTGCGCAAGTCGGCCGGTGCGTCTGCGGGGGCGGGCATGATGCTCAGTGCTGGCAGCACCGCGTGGCCCGCCAAAGTGGCCTGATGTGCTGGGGTGCCGCTGCTGGCGTGGGTCGGTGTAGCAATGCTTGCCAGCAGGCACAGGCTGGCAATCCAGGAAAGGCGAGGGAGAGTGTTCACAGTGGTCGCAGCAGTTGAAGGATGGGGCAATCATTCAAGCTGCGTGTGTCACTGTGATGGCAGGTTTAAGTCAGTTGGGTGTCACCGCGCGTGCGCGGCGCAGCAGGTAAATGACACTGAGCATCAGCAACCAGGGCAGGCCAAAGGCCAGCGTCAGGCGAAACTCGGGTGTGAAGGCGGTGGTGATCAGTACGCCGCCCATCAGTACCGCGCCCAGCAGCGTCAGCCACGGGAAGCCCCACATGCGAAACGGTACGCGGTCCTGGCCTTCGCGGTCGCGGCGGCGGCGAAAAGCCAGGTGGGTCACAAAAATCATGAACCACGCAAACATGGCACCGAACATGGCAATCGACATCATCCACATGAACGATTGCTCAGGCCAAAAGGCATTGATCACCATGGCCACGGCGGCCCCCAGGCTGGAGACCAGAATGGCCGCCACAGGCACGCCATCGGGATTGGTTTTGCCAAAGGTGGTGGGTGCCTGCTTGGCGCGCGCCAGACTGAACATCATGCGGGAGGTGGTGTACAGCTGGCTGTTCATGGCCGACAGGGCTGCCACCAGCACCACAAAGTTCAGCACGCCAGCGGCGTAAGGGATGTTGATGATCTCCATCACCCGCACAAAGGGGCTGGTCTGGGTGGCCGCTTCGGTCCACGGCACGATGGCCAGCATCAGCGCCAGCGTCAGTAAATAAAACAGTACCAGGCGCAGTACGGTGGTTTTCATGGCACTTTGCACGGCTTTTTGTGGGTGCTGGGCCTCACCAGCGGCCACGGCAATCGCCTCTACGCCCAAGTAGCTGAACATGGCCACAATCACGCCCAGCCACATGCCGCCCAGGCCCTTGGCCCAGAAGCCGCCGCCGCTTTGGTAGTTCTGCAGACCAATACCGGGTGTGTGGCTGCCAAATACGACGTAGGCACCAATCAGCACAAAGGCAATGATGGCCGCGACTTTAATGGACGAGAACAGGTATTCCGCTGCGCCATAGACTTTCACGCTGCGCAGGTTAATGCCAATCAGGATGGCTGAGAACACGGCAACCCACACCCATTGCGGCACCTGCGGAAACCAGTAAGCCATGTAGATGCCAACGGCGGTGACCTCCATACCGACGGCAAGCACCAGCGCAGCCCAGTACGCATAGCGCAGCACAAACCCCGCCATAGGCCCCAGGTAGTACTCGGCATAGGCGCCGAATGAGCCAGAGGTGGGGTGGGCCACCGTCATTTCACCCAGGCAGCCGATTAACAGCAGTGCAATGAATGCGCCGATGGCGTAGCTGACCAGTACGGCGGGGCCCGCAAACCCAATGGCAAAAGCGCTGCCCATGAACAGGCCGGTACCGACTGCGCCACCAATGGCAATCATCACCATCTGGGCACTGGTCAGGTGTTGTTGCAGGCCTGTTTCGCGTTGTTGAATATCGTGGAAGTTGGCCATGTGCGCCCAAGGTTCTAGTCGAAACAAAACCTTCAAGTATCTGCGCAGGCGCGATTTATTGCACAGACAAGGCGAAGCAACCGTTCATAAATCGCCTGGATTGTCGGTCAGTGTTTGTTCCATGCACATCACCGCCATCATCACGCCACCCACGATGAAAGCGCAGGCAATCAGCATTAACAGTGTGAACATGGTGACCTCCTAGGCTGGAAGCAGCGGGTGTAACCAGTATCTGACGATGTGTGTGCCCGCGCTGCGAGGGAGGTGCTTGTGTAGATGCAGGCAGTGAGATTACAAGGTCTTACAGACTGGCGGGCGCTGGTGAAGCCAGGCCTTGGGCGTAGCGCCCCGGTGTGAGAGCGTGGTGGGACTTGAAGGCACGCTGCAGGTGTGATTGGTCGGCAAAACCCATGGCATGGGCGGCTTCAGCCAGTGGCGTGCCCTGTGCCAGCAGGCGGCGTGCGCCATTGAGGCGCAGGTTCAGGCGATATGCGCCGGGGGTGACGCCGGTGGCAGTCTTGAAATGGCGAATAAAACGAGAGGCGCTCATGCCCTGTATCTGTGCCAGTGTCTGCACGCTGGGCGCGGTGTCCGGGTGCTGGTGCCACTGCTCCAGCGCGTGCAGCACGGCGGCTGTCTCAGGCTGGCGCGCCGGTGGGGCAGTCGCCAGTGGTTCTGCGATAGCCGGTTGCGTTAGCAGGTGCAGCAACTGCGTTGTCCAGTCACTGGCATGCGGGGCAGTGCTGGGGCTTGTGCTGGCGCTGGCGTGGCCTGTCTCCAGCTGCCGGCACAGTGCGTGCAGCAGATGGTGGGTGTCCGTGGCATGCGTTGTACGCTGGGGGAAACGCAGCCCGGCAACACCCATCTGTGCGTGCAGCCAATCGGCATTGATGTACAGCATGCGATACGACCAGTGCGTTACCTGTGCAGGGTTGCATGCATGCCAGACACCCGGCTCGATCAGTACCACGCTGCCTGCGGTCAACAGCTCACAGCCGTCAGCATGTTGAAACAAGGTCTGGCCCTGGTCCACGATGCCCAGCGAATACTCGGCATGCATGTGCAAGCGGTAGCAATGTGGAGATTGCTGGCTCACGCGCAACTCTGCCCAAGGCAGGGCGGCTAGGCGGTGGAACTGGTGTGGCGAGGGGCTGCGCATGACCCGTGCATCATGCCAGCACTGTGACCACACTGACGACCAGCAGCAAGGCCAGCCCCAGGTTCAAGGTTCGCTGGCGTTGGGGCGTATGCAGCCAGCGCACCAAAATACGCCCGAGTACCGCCCAGCACCCGACGCCGATCAGGCAAGCCAGCAAGGAAATCGCGCACAGCCACCCTAAATTGGCGTATGGCAGGTGGCTTTGCGGCAATGCGTAAAGCCCTACGGCAGACAGAGCAAACAGCCAGGCCTTGGGGTTGAGCATCTGCACCGCTACCCCCTGGGTGAAAGCTTGCCATGGACGGGGGCGCTCAGTGGGCTGCGCAGCAGGAGATGGCTGAGCAGATGGCGAGGCAGGTGCGCGTGCCAATTGCCAGGCCAGCCAGAGTAAATAAGCAGCGCACAGCCATTGCGCGCTGTGTACCAGCCCCGGGTGTTGCCCCAGCAGGCGGGCGCTTCCCAAGCCCATGCAAGCCACTACGACAACGTAGCTCAGGCTGGCTCCAAGTACATACAGCAAAGCCTGGTAGCCCGGTCCCTGGCTGCCATGGCGTAAAGCCAGCACATTGACAGGCCCGGGGGTGATGGCACCGACCAGTGCAAAGCCAGCCATGGCCAGCAAGGTCGTTAATAGCGAGGTGGTGTGTAGTTCATTCACAGGCCGCACTGTGCCGAAAGCGTGCTGGCGGGTATTGAACAAAATTGCAGGCGATGGGGGCTCAACCTGTACGCGGCAATTGCAGGTACTGGTACACACCACAGATGCGGCAGGCACATGCGCTGAGCTTGGCAGGCGGCGCTGTGTTGTCTGAGCTGTGAAGTGGTGATGCGGTGTGGAACTGTGGTGTTGTTGTGTTGTTGTGTTTAGCGTTGAGGCGCTTAGAGCAAACCGCTCTCTAAAGGCGCAAGTCCCTGGCGCAGACGCACACGGTTGCAAGCGTCAGAGCCTGCTGCAAATTCACGGCAAGGGGATGGACGCCATTCGTAAATGCCGCAGGCCGCTTTCTCGCCGACTGTGCCCGTCAGCGCCGCGCAGCGGGGCCGTGCGTAGTCAGTGCCACGCATGCGGCACAGGGTGGAGGTGATTTCATCTGCCAGTCCGGCTGGTACGCGCCCGCCATGGGGTTCAGATTCATAGATCGAAAAATCCACGCGAAAAGCAGCGCAGCAAGCGCCACAGGTAAGGCAGGGGTGGGTCATGGACGTGGGGGTGCAGGGCGGTGGGCTGCGTGATTGTGTCTGGAAAATGTGGTCCCCTTTGCGGCAAGGGGCTAGCGCAGAGGGCGATGACCTGAGGGGTGTAAAAGCCCTTTGCGCCACTCTGGTTCAGGCGGACATCAGGTTCAGCGATGGGAGTAAAAAGAAAATAAGAATCAAAATCAATTAAAACTCGTATGCATACTTTTTCTTCGGCGGCACCGCAAGCGGTGACTTCGCCTGCAAAGCCCAACGGCGCTGTGACCGTGGTAGGGCTCGATTGTCTTGCACCGCAAGTACTGGCCCGTGTGATCGATTTGGCTCCAGCAGCCACTGAACAAGAGCATGGCTTGCTGCTGCGCTTGATGGAGATTGGCTTTTTGCCAGGGGAGACGGTGCGCGTTGTGGCTACCGGCTTCCCCGGGCCAGACCCGCTGGCCGTGCGCGTGGGGCAGGCTACGTTTGCGCTGCGCCGCCACGAGGCCTCCAAGGTGCTGGTGCAGTTGGAGGTCACAGAATGAATGCCCGCGAAGTACCTGTGCACTTGAGTGCACCATCGGCACAGAGCGAATCTGCTCCACTGCGTGCGGCACTGCTGGGCAACCCGAACTGCGGCAAGACAGCCTTGTTCAATCTGCTGACAGGTGCGCGCCAGAAGGTGGCAAATTACGCCGGGGTGACGGTGGAGCGCAAAGAAGGCTGGCTGACCACGCCGGGCAAACGCCGCGTGCGTCTGCTGGATTTGCCGGGCACCTACAGTCTGGATGCGCACAGCGATGATGAGCGCATTACCCGCGATATCGTCACGGGTCAGCATGCACGCGAAGCCCCCCCTGAGTTGCTGGTCTGCGTGACCGATGCCACCCATCTGCGCCTGAATTTGCGTCTGGTGCTGGAAGCCCGCGCTTTGGGGCTGCCCATGCTGCTGGTGCTGAACATGAGCGACATGGCGCGCCGCCAGAGCCTGCACATCGACAAGGCAAAGCTCAGCGCGTTGCTGGGCGTGCCAGTGATCGAGAGCGTGGGCGTGCACCAGAGTGGAGCCAAAGAGTTTTTGACTTGGCTGGACAGCCAGTCGGCCCACACGCTGCAGCCCCCGGTTGCGGATGGGCGATTTATGCCTGAGGTAGGGCGCAATACGCGTGAGCAACTGCTGGCCCTGCACCAGCAGGTGGCTGAGATCATGCAGGCTGCCGTGCAGGAGCCCGCCACATCCACACACCGAGATGACCGCATTGATGCGGTGGTGCTGCACCCGCTGTGGGGCACGTTGCTGTTGCTGGTGACTTTGTTCCTGATTTTTCAGGCTGTTTTCAGCTGGGCAGAGCCCCTGATGGACGGCATTGAAAGCAGCGTAGCCTTTGCGGGCGAGTGGCTGTCAGGGGCGATGCCTGAAGGCGTGCTGCGCAGTCTGCTTGTGGATGGGGTGATTGCAGGTACGGGCTCGGTGCTGGTGTTCTTGCCGCAGATTCTGATTCTGTTTTTCTTTATTCTGGTGCTGGAAGACTCTGGTTACCTGCCGCGTGCGGCGTTCTTGCTGGACCGCATCATGGGCACGGTGGGGCTGTCAGGGCGCTCTTTCATCCCGCTGCTGTCCAGCTTTGCGTGTGCGGTGCCGGGCATTATGGCAACGCGCTCAATTCCCAACTGGCGCGACCGTTTGTTGACCATCATGATTGCGCCGCTGATGACCTGCTCTGCCCGTCTGCCGGTGTATGCGCTGCTGATTGCTGCCTTCATTCCGGATCAAACGGTGGGCGGCATTTTCAACCTGCAAGGCTTGGTGCTGTTTGCGCTGTACATCGGTGGCATTACCAGCGCCATGGCGGTGGCATGGGTGGCCAAGCTGGGGCGCAGCAATCTGACTCGCACACCACTGTTGATGGAGCTGCCCTCTTACCGCTGGCCCAGTCTGCGCAGTCTGGCCCTGGGCTTGTATGAGCGCGCCATGATTTTCCTGCGCCGCGTGGGCGGCATTATCTTGACGGTGAGCATCGTGCTGTGGTTTCTGGCCAGCTACCCCGGTGCGCCCGAAGGCATTACCGAAGGGGCCATCCGCTACAGCTATGCCGGTCAGATTGGCCACTGGCTGGAGATGGTGCTGTCCCCCATTGGCTTTAACTGGCAGATTGCCATCGCTTTGGTGCCTGCCATGGCAGCCCGCGAAGTGGCGGTAAGTGCGCTGGCCACGGTGTATGCCCTGTCGGCCACGGGCGACGATGCGGCTGCCCAACTGGGCCCTCTGATTGCAGGCAGCTGGTCGCTGGCGACAGCGCTGTCTGTGCTGGTGTGGTTTGTGTTTGCGCCGCACTGCATCTCGACGCTGGCCATGGTCAAGCGCGAGACCAATGGCTGGCGTTACCCGCTGATCATGGCGGGCTATCTGTTTGGACTGGCTTATCTGGCCAGCTTTGTGACCTACCGCATCGCTGTGGCGCTGGGGTGGGGTTGAACGAAAGGATTGCGCAATGTGGCAAGAATGGACGGTTGGTTTGATTGTGGCAGTGGCCGTGGTGTCGCTGCTGTGGCGTTATCTGCCTGCGCGCTGGCGCCAGCAGGCTGGGCGCATGCACCCAGCGCTGGCTCCGGCTGCGGCCAAAGGCGGTGGCTGCGGAGGTTGCAGTGGCTGCGGGGGCAGCAGTTGCGCGCCTGCTGCCAAAAAGCCCTGAGGCTTTAGCGCAGTTAAGGCCAATACATGGGGCCTGAGGCGCTGGCCAGCGTTTCAGGCCTTTTTGTTTTCCAGCGCGTAGCGGCTTTGCACCAGCCCGAAGTCCCAGCTGCGTGTGCCCAGATGGCGCAGCTGAACCTCGGTGTGCCCCGCACCCAAAGGGCCAAACAGTGGCAGACCTTTGTCCAGCAGCACCGGGATGCGGGTGAGGGTGATTTCATCGAGTAAACCCGCCGCAATGAACGATTGCACGGTCAAGCCGCCATCTACATAAAGCCGTGTCTGGCCTTGGTGCCCGGCATGGGCAATCAGCTCAGCAGGCGTGCCCTGAAAGAGTTGTACGCCTGCAGGTGCATCGGGCAATGTCTGCACAGTGCGGCTGAGAACATAGACCGGCTTGTCATACGGCCAGGGGGTAAAGCCGCGCACTGTTTCGTAGGTGTTGCGGCCCATGACCAGTGCATCAATGCCCTGCATGAACGCGGCATAGCCACAGTCTTCGGGTGGCGTGATGCGGGCCTGGGCTGCGTTCAGCCAGTCCAGATCGCCATCGGGGCGGGCAATAAAGCCGTCAAGGCTGGTGGCAATGTAGGCGTAGCAGGGCATGGTGTGTGGCTCAGTGTGACAGGTACAGTTGGTGCGTGTTGTGAGCCATTTTCCGCCATGTATGGTGTTGCAGACCCAGATGTAAAGGGGCCAGCAACTATTTATGCCTGTGTACAGCCTTGTATGGTTGATGGCCGCCAGCTGCGATCTGTCAGGCAGTACTGCCTTAGATCAGGCGCTTTCCAGCCACGGCGTTATTTCATGCTCTTGCAGCGCAGGCAGTCCAAATTTTTCGCGGGTGTCGTGGCAGCCATAAGAGGCAAAGGGAAAGTCGCGGCACGGGCGTGAGCGTTGCTCATAAATGCCGCAGCCCACACAGCCTTCGCCCAGATGGGGCAGCTCGCTCAGTGCGGCACATCGCACGGGGTGCTGCTCGGTGCCGTTCATGCGGGCGCGGTTGCCTTTGCCGGGCACTTCATGGGCCAGATGGTCGGGCACCGTGCCGCCCATGGATTGCAGCTCGTAAATGGAAAACTCGACGCGGTAGTTCTGGCAGCACTTGCCGCACAGCAGGCAAGGGTGAATGGCTTCGGACATGGTGGGGGAAGCGGTGAAGAGCTTGGTTTCGATAGGCAAAAAAATCAAAGGCGCACAGCAGACATCGCCGTGTCGCGGGTGGACGCCTAACTGCATAAGCAAGGCACAGACCAGCCCACGGCAAAGCGCATGCATGCCATGTAAAAAAAGTAAGAAAAGGCCCTAGGTGTGGCCGAGCAGGTAGCGGGGCGTTTTAAGCAGGTGGCTGCAGGCGATGGAGTGCAGCGCGCTGCTACAGCGTGACATGCGGCGCAGATCCAGAGTGCGCGTGCCGCTGGCTGAGCAGGAAAAGGGGCGCTGTCCGCGCAGGACTGTGATGGTGCTGCGGGGTTTAAATAAAAAAAGAGCTGCTAACGCTGATGCTGCTTTGCTTTGCAAACGAAAGACGTGTGAAAGCTTTAGCAGGCGCGCGTAAGCAGCTCCTGTTTTTGTGAGAGGCGTGCAAAAGGCGCGCATCACGGTCATGGCATGGCGATAGGCGTTAATCCGCCTGCTTGCCCAGCAGCAGGTACTCCATGAGCGCCTTTTGCACGTGCATGCGGTTTTCTGCCTCGTCCCAGACCACGGACTGCGGGCCGTCAATCACTTCGGCCTCTACCTCTTCGCCGCGGTGGGCGGGCAGGCAGTGCATGAACACGGCTTCGGGCTTGGCGGCGGCCATCATTTCCTGGTCCACACACCAGTCAGCAAATGCCTTCTTGCGTGCTTCGTTTTCAGCCTCGTAGCCCATGCTGGTCCACACGTCAGTGGTGACCAGATCGGCTCCCTTGCACGCTTGCAGCGGATCTTTGAACACTTCATAGCAGCCGGGGTTGACGGGCTTGCCACTGAAGGCCAACTGCTCGTTCACTTCATAGCCGCCGGGCGTGGACAGGTGCACCTTGAAGCCCAGCAGGTCTGCTGCCTGCAGCCAGGTGTTGGCCATGTTGTTGCCATCGCCCACCCAGGCTACGACCTTGCCCTTGATGGAGCCGCGGTGCTCAATGAAGGTAAAGATGTCGGCCAGAATCTGGCAGGGGTGGAACTCGTTGGTCAGGCCGTTGATGACGGGCACGCGCGAATATTGGGCAAAGCGCTCAATCTTGTCCTGGCCATAGGTGCGGATCATGACCAGGTCGGTCATGCGGCTGATGACGCGTGCGCTGTCTTCAATCGGCTCAGCGCGGCCCAGCTGGCTGTCGCCCGTAGTCAGGTGGACCACGGAGCCACCCAGCTGGTACATACCGGCTTCAAAGCTGACACGGGTGCGGGTGCTGGCCTTCTCGAAAATCATGGCCAGCGTGCGGTCACTCAGGGTGTGGTGCTTTTCGTAGCCCTTGAACTTTTGCTTGATCAGGGCTGCGCGGGCCAGCAGGTAGTCGTATTCGTCGGCGGTAAAGTCGCTAAATTGCAGGTAATGCTTCATGCACGATTCCTTGGGGTCAGGCAGCCAGCAAGGCTTGTACCAGAGGTTTGAGCTTGGCGACGATTTCGTCTGCTTCGGCTTTGCTCAGGATCAGTGGAGGCACGATGCGGATCACGGTCTCCGAGGTCACGCTCAGCAGCAAACCAGCTTGCGCAGCCTGACCAATCAGTTGACCGCAGGGTTTGGCCAGCTCCACACCAATCATCAGGCCCTGGCCGCGCACTTCGACAAAGCCTTCAATGCCACCCAGCTCGGTTTGCAGCTTGGCTTTCAGGTAGTCACCCACCTCGGTGGTGTGGGCCAGCAGGCCGTCTTCTTCCATGATGCGGATGGTTTCGACCCCGGCACGCATGGCCAGCGGGTTGCCACCAAAGGTGGAGCCGTGGTTGCCCGCCTTGAGCACTTCGGCAGCCGCCTTGTGTGCAACGACAGCACCAATTGGCACGCCCGAGCCCAGGCCCTTGGCCAGGGTCATCACATCGGCGGTGATGTCGGCCCACTGGTGGGCAAACCACTTGCCGGTGCGACCCATACCGGCTTGCACCTCATCCATGATCAGCAGCCAGCCATTGGCATCGCACAGTGCGCGCACCTTCTTGAGGTAGTCGGCACGCATGGGGTGCAGGCCGCCTTCGCCCTGGATAGGCTCCATCATCACGGCCACAATGTTGGGGTTGCCTTCGGTGGCCTCGACCAGCGCTTCGTAGTCGTTGGGGGCTACGCGGGTGAAGCCGTCCAGCAAGGGGCCAAACCCATTGCGTACTTTGGGGTTAGCGGTGGCGCTCATGGTGGCCATCGAGCGGCCATGGAATGCATGGTCATAAACCACGATTTCAGGCTTTTCAATGCCCTTGTCGACACCGTACTTGCGGGCAATCTTGATGGCCGCTTCGTTGGCTTCCAGACCTGTATTGCAAAAGAACACATTGGTCATGCCTGCGCGCTCGGTCAGCAGGGCGGCCAGTGTTTCTTGGCCCGGCACATGGTAGTAGTTGGATGTGTGGATGAGCTTGGCCAACTGCTCTTGCAGCGCGGGCACCAGCTTGGGGTGGTTGTGGCCCAGTGTGTTGACGGCAATGCCACCCAGTGCATCCAGATATTCCTTACCGTTCACATCCCATACTCGGCAGCCTCGGCCGTGCTCCAGCGCGATAGGTACGCGGCCGTAGGTGGGCATTACGTGGGGCGAGGCAGCCTCAATGTGAGCGGTCATTACATCAATCTCCGGACATGGCAGTCGTGGCACAACTTTTGCGAGTTTCAACAAAAGACAAGAGAACGATTCTAGGGCCCTGCAAGCAGGGCCACATGCTTTTGCTGCATATTTGGATGAATCCTATACATGGTTTCAATCCCCTGTGCCATGTTCCTGTCTTATATAAGAGTTAGAATTGCGACCATGGTGTCCACGATGGCGATCCCGATTGGCACCCTTTTTACCCAGATTTACCCTGATGGTTTCCCCAAGCTCCAAAGAACTGTTCATCCAAGGCGTGACCTTGGACGGAAAAACCTTTCGCCCCAGTGACTGGGCCGAACGATTGGCGGGAGTGATGAGTCAGTTTCGCCCCGGGGGTGCCCAGCGCGGCAGCCATCTGGGTTATTCCACATGGTGCATCCCTACCACGATGAACGGCATCAAGTGCGTGGTGGTGCACCGCGACTTACAGGCCCATGAACCCATGGCCTGGGATTTTGTACTGAACTTCGCCCGCGATAACCACCTGCAAGTGGCAGAGGCCTGCCTGATTCCTGACGAGGCAGCTGATCGCAAGAAGGGGTGAACCCTTCTCGGCTGCATTGACACGCTGTACCAGCCAAGGCTTCCAAGGGGAAGCTTTTTTGTTTCTGCGACAAGGGCTAAGCCGCAGCGTTTTCAGGATGGCAAGTAGCCGTTGTTTAGCAGCCGGGCTTGGCGCCAGCCGCCCCAGCGGTAGTAGGTCAGTAACATGAGCAGCGACATCACAGCGCTGAGTGGAAAGCTCCACCACAGCGCATTGAGTCCCCACAGGGGCTGTAATCCCCAGGCCAGTGGCAGGCGCACACCCCACAGGGCTGCGGCCAGGATAGCCAGTGGCACCAGAACTGCTCCCGTGGAGCGCACGACCCCTGCGAGTACGTTGCTGACCCCCAGCAGCACGAACGAGCCCAGCACGATGCGGTTGATGTGAAGTGCAGGCTCCAGAGCGGTGCTGCCTTCGGGCAGGAACAGGGCAAGTATCTGGCGTTCAAAGGTCAAGGCCAGCGCGACACAGGCACCCGTCAGCAGCAAATGGCAGGCCACACCCGCGCGGGCTGTGTGTGCCACGCGCGCCCATTGACCAGCTCCAATGCTCTGGGCAGCCATGGTGGTGCAGGCCGAAGCCACGGCAATCGCAGGCATCTGCACATATGTCCACAGTTGCAATGCTGCGCTGTAGGCGGCAGAGGTTTGGGCGCCGTGGGCGTTGACCAGACTGAGCATCAGTACCAAAGAGAGCGAGACCACGAGCATCTGCAGTCCCATGGGCAGGCCTTTGGTTACCAGGCAGCGCACCAGCGCGGGCGCTGGTCGCAGGTAGTGGCGTTGGCGCCAGCCTATCCACAGTGGCACACGGCGCCAGCGCAGCCAAGCCAGCAGTCCCAGCAACCCTAAGCTGTTGGCCACCAGGGTGGCCAAGGCAGAACCTGCGATGCCCCAGGCGGGGATTGGGCCTGCGCCAAAGATGAGCAAGGGGTTGAGCGCAGCATCGCCTGCGGCAACGGCCAGCAGTGCAATAAATGGCGTGCGGCTGTCCCCTGTGCCGCGCAGCACGGCAGCCACAAATATCAGTATCAGCATGGGCGGCAGTGCCAGGAACAGTACGCGCAGGTAATCGACGGCCAACGCTGCGGTGGCAGGATCTGCGCCCATACCGTGTAGCAGCGGGGCAGCCAGCGGCCAGCCCAAGGCTGCCATAAGCAGCGACGCTGCCAGAAACAGGCTTGCACTCGTGCCTGTGGTGCGCCGCGCCAAGCGCCACTGGCCCGCGCCCACAGCCTGTGCCACCAAAAGGTTGGTGGCCTGGCTGATGCCAAACACCAGGGCGATCAGCAAAAAAAGCAGGTTATTGGCGTGTACAGCGGCGGACAATGCAGCTTCACCCAGGTGACGGCCGATCCAGAAGGCATTGACCGAGGTATTGAGCGACTGCAGAACGTACCCACCCCACAGGGGCATGGCAAAACGCAGCAGTGCGCGGCCAGTCGGGCCGTGGGTCAGGGGACGGTGCATGCAAAAGAGACCGGCGGGTAGTGCTGGGTGTCCCAAGAAAAAACCCCGCGCGGCAAAGGCCGGCGGGGTATACCGGCATGGCCGGTGTCTGGGGAGTCAGGCTTAGAGTGCCTGCATTTCCTTGTTCAGTTGCGTGGGGTTTTGGGGGGCAGCGGGTGCAGCGGGTGCAGCCTCAGGCTTCACGGCGGGAGCGTCTGCCTGCTTGCCCACGGTCAGTGGCACATCCAGATAGGGCAGCTTCAGGGCCGAGCTGGTCATGCGACGAATTTCGTTGGTATAGCCTGCGTCTTCGTTGATCTTGTTGCCGTACGAGGGCACGATCTTCTGGATGTGGCTCTTCCACTCGGCGCTGGCCATTTGCTCAGGGAAGGATTTCTTGAGCAGGTTCAGCATGATGTGGGGCGCGGTAGAAGCGCCGGGCGATGCACCCAGCAGCGCAGCGATGCTGCCGTCTTGCGAGCCGACGATCTCTGTGCCGAACTGCAATACAGCGCCCTTTTCGGGGTCGCGTTTGATGATTTGCACGCGCTGGCCTGCTGTCACCAGGCGCCAGTCTTCACGCTTGGCGTGGGGGAAGTACTCTTGCAGCACTTGCTGGCGGTCTTCATCGCTGAGCTCGGCCTGCTGCAGCAGGTACTGAACCAGGTCCAGATTGTGAATACCCACGCGCAGCATGCCCATCAGGTTGTCGTGGTTGACCGAGGAGAACAGGTCCCACCATGAGCCGTACTTGAGGAACTTGGTGGTGGCCAGTGCAAAGGGGCCAAACAGCATCACCGGCTGACCGTCGAGCTGGCGAGCATCCAGATGGGGTACTGACATGGGGGGCGAGCCGGTGGATGCAATGCCATAGGCTTTGACATCGTGGCGTTTTGTCAGCTCGGGGTTCTCAATGGCCAGAAACTGTCCACCGACAGGGAAGCCTGCGTAGTTCTTGGATTCAGGAATGCCCGAGGCTTGCAGCATTTTGAGCGCAGCACCACCGGCACCTACGAACACGAACTTGGCTTTGATGGTTTTTTCCTGGCCTGCATTGGCCAGGTCGGCCACGGTCACGTTCCAAGTCTTGTCGGCATTCTGGCGCAGGGCGGTCACTTCGCTTTGCAGGTGCAATTTGAAGTTGGCCGTCTTTTGCAAAGATGCCATCAACTGTTGCGTCCACACGCCGTGGTTCACGTCAGTGCCCAAAGGCATATAAGTGGCGGCGATCTTCTGTGCCGGGTCACGGCCTTCGATCATCAGTGGTGCCCACTGTTTGATTTTCTCTTGGTCCTCGGAATATTCCATGCCGTAGAACAGAGGGTTCTGGATCAGGGCTTCTTGGCGTTTCTTCAGAAAGCTAATGTTGTCCTCACCCCAGACAAAGCTCATGTGGGGTGTGGCGTTCACGAAGGTTTCAGGCGCCTGCAGGTGGCCGCGGCCAACCTGGTGAGCCCAGAACTGGCGTGTTACTTCAAACTGCTCGGCAATGCCGATGGCGCGCTTGGTCTCCACGCTGCCATCAGGCAGCTGGGGGGTGTAGTTCAGTTCGGCAAAACCGGAGTGGCCCGTGCCCGCGTTGTTCCAGCCATAGGTGCTTTCCAGAGCCACGCCGTCAAGGCGCTCGAAGACTTCCATCTTCCAGTCGGGCTGCAGCTCCTGCAGATAAGTGGCCAGCGTGGCGCTCATTGCGCCTGCGCCTACCATCACCACATCCACAGGCTGCTCGTTCTCTGCCTTGGGAACTGAGCGGGGGAACAGTGGCCAGTTTAAAAATAACAGGGCGGCCAGGATCAGGGTCGCAACAACGCCCAATCCTATTTTGATTGACTTTTTCATGACTCTTCGAGGCTGGATGACAAAAAAAGCCTGCGCGCATGTGGCAGGCTTTTGTGTTGATTCAGAAAGCAGGTCATATAGATGACACAAGACTTTTCGATCTCAAATTATCTTTGATCAATAAAAAATTGATGCTAATCAATTGGTATTAGTACCAATCTGATAAGCGGTTTGCGCGCGTGCGTATGAGATACACGCTGGCGTGCGTTCAATGGCCGATGTACAGGCAACAAAAAACCGCCCGAAGGCGGTTTGATGTTTCGCTGGCAGCGCACCCGTAGCAAACGGCGGATGGCCAGGCCATCCGGGCGATGCCTAAATGTGGATTAGGCGGCCAGTGCCAAGGCTTTAACCTTGGACGACAGGCGGCTCTTATCGCGAGCAGCCTTGTTCTTGTGGAAGATGCCCTTGTCGGACACGGTATCCAGCACGGACTGAGCCTTAGCAAACAGTTCGGTAGCCTTCACCTTGTCGCCGGCCAGGACAGCCTTCTCGACGTTCTTGACAGCAGTACGGTACTTCGAACGCAGCGATGTGTTCGCAGCGTTCAGCTTGACGTTTTGGCGAGCGCGCTTGCGGCCGGAGGCCAGGCGGGGGTTCTTTTTGGCTTTAGTTGCCATGATGTATTCCTTGAGTTGTCTGTGGATGATGCCAGCGAAGCCCGCGATTATAGCAACGCTTGCGTGGGCTTGCAGCAGATGCTGCGCGCACCACAAGTGGGCGTTGTGATTTATTTGGTGCATGCGGTGTGTGCGATGCACCAGATTGGGTTTTTTGAGGTTCGGGCTCCAAACGGCGCAACGTAACGGATTGCAGCTTTGCGCGTGCAGCGTGTCAGCCGAGGTTTGGCATAGCTACACTGCCGGGGTGTCACTTCTCAAATCCGCCTCCACTGTTTCGTTGATGACCCTGGCCTCCCGGGTCACAGGTCTGGCCCGTGATCTGATCATGGCCTCCATGTTCGGAGCCAATGTGCTCACGGACGCCTTCAACGTCGCCTTCCGTATTCCTAACCTGTTTCGGCGCTTGTTTGCCGAGGGGGCGTTCAGTCAGGCCTTTGTTCCTGTGCTGGCGACCACCAAAACCCAAGAGGGCGAGGAGCGAACGCGCGCATTGATTGGCAATGTCGCCACTGTGCTGTTTTGGGTGCTGCTGCTGACCTGCGTGGTGGGCGTGGCAGGTGCTCCGGTATTGGTGTGGCTGCTGGCCAGTGGCTTTGAAAGCGGGCATGCCCAGGAAGCAGCAGTGCTGATGACGCGCTGGATGTTCCCCTACATCGGCTTCATGTCCATGGTGGCGCTGTGTGCTGGGGTGCTCAATACCTGGAAACAGTTTGCGGTGCCTGCGGTAACGCCGGTCTTGCTGAACGTTTGCATGATTGGCGCAGCCTTGCTGCTGGCGCCATGGCTGGATCGCCAGGGCATTGAGCCGATTTATGCCATGGCCGCAGGGGTCGTGCTGGGTGGCGTGCTCCAGCTGGGTGTGCAGTTGCCCGTGCTGAAAAAATTGGGTTTGCTGCCCCGCATTGGCATCACGCCTTCGGCCATCAAGGCTGCGTGGAGCGATGGCGGCGTGCGCCGCATCCTGTCGCTGATGCTGCCTGCCCTGCTGGGGGTGGGGGTGGCACAGGTCAGCCTGATGATTAATACGCAAATCGCCTCCTACCTGACACCGGGCAGTGTGACGTGGCTGTTTTACGCCGATCGTTTGATGGAGTTCCCCACCGCACTGCTGGGCGTGGCGCTGGGTGTTGTGCTGACGCCGCAGCTGGCATCGGCCAAAGCGGCGGGCGATGCGCAGCGCTACTCCGATATGCTCGACTGGGGCCTGCGTCTGGTGGTGCTGCTGGCGGTGCCCTGTGCCGTGGGGTTGCTGGCATTTGCCGAGCCATTGGTGGCCACCTTGTTCCACCGTGGTGCGCTGCAAAGCAGCGACGTATCCAAAATCGCTTTGGCGCTGGTTGGCTATGGGGCCGGACTGGTCGGTCTGGTGGCAATCAAGGTCTTGGCGCCCGGCTACTTTGCCAGTCAGGACATGCGCACGCCGGTGAAGGTTGCTGTGGCTGTGTTGGTGCTGACTCAAATCATGAATGCGGTCTTGGTGCCCTGGATTGCGCATGCGGGCCTGGCACTGTCTATTGGGCTGGGTGCACTGGTTAACGCGGTGTGGCTGCTGGTTGGCCTGCTGCGCCGCGGTGCCTACAAACCTGTTGTGGGCTGGGGCAAATACCTGCTGCAGGTGGCCGCTGCAGCCATGTTGCTGAGTGCTTTTTTGGGATGGGGCGCGCACCAGTGGGACTGGAAGGCTTTGCAAGCCCATGAGTGGCAGCGCATTGGATTGATGACGCTGATGCTGGCCGGCTCGGCAGCCATTTACTTTGGAGCACTGTGGGCTTCGGGCTTGAAGCTGCGCCGTTTGCTGCGTCGCTGATGGTGTCTATACCGTGACAAGGGCTTTGCAGTTCGACAAATCACGGTAGAGTGCGCAGCATGTCGTTCAATTTCGAAGTCCCTTCTGCGCTTGACCACTTCCAGTGTCTGGTTGGCCACGATGTGGCCTTTCCGTTGCTGGAGGCGGCGGCCAGTCTGGCGCAAGAGGCTGTGCCGGAGCTGGACGTACAGGACGTTCTGTTTCAGGTCGATGGCTTGGCCGAGCGCCTGCGCAAGACCATTCCCTGGGGCGCAACGGCGATGCAGCGCCACTTCATGCTCAATGAGTTTTTTTACGAAAAACTCGGGTTCGCAGCCAATGCCAACGACTTTACAGATCCGTCCAACAGCTACATGCACCATGTGCTGCAAACGCGCCGGGGCATTCCCATTTCTCTGGCGGTGCTGTGGATGGAGCTGGCGTGGGGGATTGGCCTGAAGGTCGATGGCATTTCTTTTCCCGGACACTTTTTGGTGAAGGTGCGTGTGGATGAGGGCATCATCATTCAAGACCCTCTGACTGGGCGCGGCCTGACGCAGAACATGCTGTCGGAGCGGCTGGAGCCTTTTCGTGAAGGCTGGGGGCTGGCAGAGGACGATATCGCACCGCTGCATATGTTTTTGGTGCCTGCCAGTGGCGCAGAGATCATTGAGCGCATGCTGCGCAATCTCAAAAGCATCTACGTGCAGGACGGTCAGCAACCGTTGCTGCTGGGCGTGCTCAACCGGCTGATTATTCTGAGCCCCAAGCATGCGGACAACTACCGTGACCGTGGTCTGGTGCTGGCTCAAATGGGGCAGCGCAATGATGCCTTGCGCGATTTGCAAACCTATGTGCGCATGGCACAAGCCCCCCATGACTTAAGCTTGATTGAGGCACGGATCGAGTTGCTGCGAGCTGCTCGATAAAGGCGATGGGGTTGCGCGGGTTTATAAAAATATAGAGCGCATGGCGCTCTATTTTTAATGGTTTCAAAGTGATTTGTATCTGAACTGCTTTAAATGCATGCGCAGACAGCTCTCTTTTTAATTGCTCACACAAGCCTGGATGCTTCCAGCTCTTTCTTGAGGTAAGCATAAAACAGCGGGGCAGCCACCAGGCCTGCGGGGCCAAAGACCGATTCGGCCACAAACATCACGGTCAGCAGCTCCCAGACTGCCATGTGTGTGCGCTGGCCCACCACCTTGGCGTTGATGACGTATTCGGCTTTGTGAATCAAGATCAAAAAGCCCAGGCACACAGCAGCAGCCACGGGTGAGACGGACAGGCCCACAATGGTCAGCACCACGTTGCAAAACAGATTGCCAACGATAGGGATCAGGCCGGCCACAAAGGTCAGCATGATGAGTGCTGGTGTATAGGGCAGAGCCATGTCCAGCGCAGGCAGGATGAACAGCAGGAAAATGGCGGTGAGCGAGGTGTTGAACAGCGCAATCCAGAACTGCGCGGCCACAATTTGGCGAAATGCTTCGCCCAGCAGCATGACGCGGCGCTGCAGTGCCTGCGTCAGCGGTGCGCGCGGAGCAATCCGGGGGCGAACGGCTGCCAGCGCACCAATCAGCAGGCCCATGTAGGCATGCAGCAAACCACCCAGCCATGCCTTGCCGGCAGAAGCCAGGCTGCCTGCTTTGGTGGCCAGATAGGTGGCAATGGTTTGCTGAATCTCAGCAGCCCCCTGGGGCAGCATGGTGCCCAGCTCTGCGGGCAGTTTTTGGCGCAGCTCCAGCACGGTGTTGGCCAGGTAGTCCAGCAGCTCTTTGTACTGGTGGGGAATGTCGGTCAGGTAGCCGCGCGAGTGGGTCAGCGCAATAGCCAGCCAGATCAGGGGGGCAATGGACACCAGTGTGGCTGCAGTCACCTGGGCCCAGCGATCCGGCGTGGGGCCCGGAGGGCGGCGATCAATCAGTGACAGTATCGAGGCCAGACCACGCGTCAATAAAAAGCCCAGGCATGCGCAAAGCAGCCCGGGCAGCAGTTTTTGCCACATGACCAGCAGCAGCGTGCAGGCCATGAGCAGGTAGCTGGCGATCATCACGCCGCGAGAAGGCGCGGCAGGGGGGGGGCAAACGGTTGAAAGTTGATGCTGATTCCCCATATGTGACGATCTGTAGAAGTGTTTACAAAACTTGGACGGCAGCGCCTTCGCTGCGTTGCGTAATGTTACCGATCGTATAGACCGTTTCACCCAGTTGGCGCAAAGTTGCTGCAGTGGCCTCGGCTTCTTGCGCGTCAACCACCACCACCATGCCAATGCCGTTGTTGAAGGTGCGGTTCATTTCCACATCATCAATGCCGGCGGTTTTTTGCAGCCAGGCAAACAATTCGGTCTGTGGCCAGCTGCCGGCCTTCAGGTCAGCGCCTGTGCCTTCGGGCAGCACACGGGGAATGTTTTCCAGCAAGCCGCCGCCGGTGATGTGGGCCAGTGCCTTGATGGGGTGCTGGGCCAGCGCAGTCAGTACGTTCTTGACGTACAGGCGGGTGGGCTCCATCACGGCTTGCTTGAAGGGCTTGCCATCCAAAGTAGCGGGAACATTGCCTTGGCTTTCAGCGCGTTCAATGCACTTGCGCACCAGCGAGAAACCGTTGGAGTGCACGCCTGCAGAGGCCAGGCCGAGCACCACGTCTCCAGGCTTGACGTTCTGACCCGTCAAAATTTTGGACTTTTCCACGGCGCCCACAGCAAAACCTGCCAGGTCGTATTCGCCAGCGGGGTACATGCCGGGCATCTCAGCGGTTTCACCACCGATCAGTGCACAGCCTGACAGCTCGCAGCCCTTGGCAATACCGCCCACTACGGCTGCAGCGGTGTCAACATCCAGCTTGCCGCAGGCAAAGTAGTCAAGGAAGAACAGTGGTTCGGCGCCTTGCACCAGCACGTCGTTGACGCTCATGGCAACCAGGTCGATGCCCACGGTGTCGTGCATATTCCATTCAAACGCCAGACGCAGCTTGGTGCCCACACCATCGGTGCCGGAGACCAGAACGGGTTCTTTGTAGCGCTTGGGCACTTCAAACAGCGCGCCGAAACCGCCAATGCCTGCCATCACGCCTTCACGCATGGTTTTTTTGGCCAAGGGCTTGATGCGCTCAATCAGTGCGTCGCCCGCGTCGATGTCAACGCCAGCGTCTTTGTAAGAAATGGGGGTAGATTGGGAGGCAGAGGAGCTCATGGGATGGATCTGTGCAGGAATGGTGCCCGCGCGGGTGCAGGGGAGGGGCAGATTCTAAGTCGATACCCAATGGCATGTCCTTCATGCCGCTCTGTCGCAGCGGGGCATCGCGGGTTATAAGAGCCGGCTTTGCCGCTCTTTGCTAGTGCTAAGAGCAATGCTGTGTCTGTGGAATTGGCGGAAGCAGACTAAAATAGATCCTTGTACCGCACACTTTTGGTTACTTTTATGTCCCTTGCCACTTGGCTGCAAAGGGTTTCGTTCTTTTTCTTCATGCCCACGTTGCTGCTTTTGACTGCATTTTCTTTGCATTTTCGCTTGCGTAATTGCTGGCCAGACGTATCGACGGCATGCCCTCTATGAAGCAGTTGGCGCTGGATATCGGCTTGCCCACAGGGCCATCCCTTTCGCGCTTTTATGCTGGCCGCAATGCGCCGGTGGTCAGTCATCTGCAAAACTGGGTCAACGATGGCTTTGGTGCCACCCAGCGCTCGCCCGTGCCGACTTACCTTTGGGGGGCTTCAGGCTCGGGTAAAACCCATTTGCTCAAAGCGGTGCGCGAAATGCTGCGTGAGCAAGGCGCTCAGGTGGGCTGGCTGGATGCATCCACCGGTTTTCCGCCTGAGTTTGATGAGCGCTGGTCGGCGGTGCTGATGGATGACGTGCATCTGTACACGCCCATGCAGCAAGCCCGTGCCTTTAACTGGTTTGTGAACGCCATCAATCCGCCCAGTGGCTCTCCACGGTGGATTTTGTCGGCTGGAGATACACCGCCAGCAGCGATGGAAGTGCGTGACGACCTGCGCAGCCGTCTGGGCTGGGGCCATGTGTTCCAGCTGCATGTGCCCAATGAGGAAGAGCGCCGAGAGGTGCTCAAGACGGAAGCCGCTGCGCGTGGTGTGACCTTGAGTGCCGATGTGGTGGACTACATGCTCAAACGCTTTTCGCGTGATTTGGCCAGCTTGATGCAGTTGCTGGACATGCTCGACGAATTTGCTTTGCGCAATAAGCGTGCAATCACCATTCCTTTGCTCAAAACCATGCTGGAGACTGAATAAGCATGACGCCGTAATGCGCCACGCTTGCAGTTTTCGCTCTTATTGAAAGCATTCATGTCTTCTGTCACCCAGATACAGCGGCCTCGTTTGGCACTGTTTGACCTTGACCACACGTTGATTCCCATGGACTCTGACCATGGCTGGGGAGAGTTTTCGATTGCCATTGGCTGGAGTGACCGTGCAGAGTTTGGGCAGCGCAATGACGAGTTTTTTGCGCATTACCAAGCAGGCACATTGAATGTGCCTGACTATGTGCGTTTTGCCACTGCAGCGGTGGTGCAGCGGGGTGCGGATGCCGCCAACGCAGCGCACGAGCGCTTCATGCAGGAAGTGATTGGCCCCGCCATCAAGCCGCAAGCGATTGCGCTGGTGCAAAACCATCTGGATGCGGGTGATACCGTGGTGATCACTTCGGCCACCAATGAGTTTGTGACACGCCCGATTGCCCAGGCATTTGGCGTGCAAGAGTTGATTGCCACCGATTTAGAGCGTGATGCCACTGGCTGGTATACGGGTGCGGTCAAAGGCATACCCAATATGCGCGAAGGTAAGGTGGCGCGCATGGATGCTTGGCTGGCACAGCGCGGGCTGACCTGGGATGACGTGGAATCCACCTTCTATAGCGATTCCATGAACGACGTGCCGTTGCTGGAGCGGGTGAATCACCCTGTAGCCACCAACCCCGAGCCCCGTTTGCGTGCATTGGCGCAAGAGCGCGGCTGGCGCGTTCTGGATCTGTTTACTGAGAACACATGATTAAGACCATCATTGATAAATTGCTGGGCAAAGAGCCCGCCTCCCGTTCGCGCAAGCCGCGTTTTGGCAAGCGTGAAGAGGTGCCGGCCAGTGTGCACGGCATTGATCTTCAACTGGTGGATCCGCGCGCGATCGATGTTGTGCGCACGCTCAAAGACGAAGGCTATGAGGCCTACGTTGTGGGCGGTGCTGTGCGTGACTTGCTCCTGGGCCTGCGCCCCAAAGACTTTGACGTTGCCACCAATGCTACGCCCGAGCAGGTCAAGCACCTGTTTCGCCGTGCCTTCATCATTGGCAAGCGTTTTCGCATCGTGCACGTGGTGTATGGCCGTGGCCGTGAGCATGAAGTGATTGAGGTTTCCACCTTCCGTGCTTTCCTGGACAACAGCCTGGCTGAACAAGTCAGCGGCAATGAGCGCACCAGCAAACTGGCTTTGGCGCACATGAAGCATGCTGTGGATGCCAGTGGCCGTGTGCTGCGCGACAACGTCTGGGGCCCGCAAGACCAGGATGCAACACGCCGCGACTTCACGGTCAATGCCATGTACTACGACCCAGAAACGCAAGTGGTGGTCGATTTTCACAAGGGCATTCAGGACGCGCAAAAACGTGTGCTGCGCATGATTGGTGACCCCACTACGCGTTACCGCGAAGACCCGGTGCGCATCATTCGTGCCGTGCGTTTTGCAGCCAAGCTCAGCCCCTTGGGTTTCAAGATTGAACCCAAGACGGCCAAGCCTCTGGTGGAGTCAGAGCACTTGCTCAAAGACGTGCCCCAAAGCCGTTTGTTTGACGAAATGCTCAAGCTGCTGCAGACCGGTCATGCACTGGCCTCGATTGAGCAGCTTAAAAAGCTGGGGCTGGCCAAGGGCATTTACCCCTTGCTGGATGTGGTGGTTGAGCGTGCAGAGCACCCGTTTGTCAAAGCGGCGCTGGCCGACACCGACCGTCGCGTGGGCGAGGGCAAGCCAGTAGCGCCCAGCTTCATGCTGGCCTGTGTGCTGTGGCAAGACGTGAAAAATGGCTGGGAGCAACGGCTGAAAAAAGGCTTTCATGCATTCCCGGCGCTCAACGAGGCGATTGACGAAGTCTTTGACCAGCGCATTGGCGATGTCTCTGGCCGCGGCAAGCTGGCGGCCGACATGCGCGAGATCTGGATCATGCAGCCACGCTTTGACAAGCGCACGGGCGCTACGCCCTTTGGCATGGTGCTGCAGGCCCGCTTTCGTGCAGGTTTTGACTTTATGCGCCTGCGTGCAGACGTGGGTGAAGTGGAAGAAGCCCTGGCCGAGTGGTGGCAAGAATTTCAAACCGCAGACGATGCCCGCCGCGAAGATCTGGTAGCCCAGGTGCGCGAAGAGCAGCGACAAAAGCAAAAGGCGACGCAACCTGCGCGCCGTGTACCGCGCAAGGTAGAGGCTGCTGAGTCGCCACTGGATGACATGGCAGCACAAAGCACCAGTGAGCTGGGTGATGCGCCGGCCAAAAAACGCCGCCGTCGCCGCCGTAAACCGGCGGGCAATGGTCAAGCCGCCGCTGCTGACAGCTCTCAAGCATGACCGTGCGTGTGTATGTAGGGCTGGGCGCCAACCTGGGCGACCGGGGAGAAGCCTTGCTGCATGCTTTAAAGGGCATGGCCGCTTTGCAAGGTACGCGGTTGCTGTCGGTCTCTTCGCTCTACAGCAGTGCGCCCGTGGATGCCACAGGGCCGGATTATTTGAACGCCGTGGCCGCGCTAGACACGGAGCAAGCGCCGCAGGCTTTTTTGCAGGCCTTGCAGATGCTGGAGCAGGCTGCAGGGCGCGAGCGCCCTTATCGCAATGCCCCGCGTACGCTGGATCTGGATATTTTGCTGTGGGGCGATGAACGCATGCATGGCGTGGCGCTGACGGTGCCCCATCCGCGCATGAATGAGCGTGCGTTTGTGCTGCTGCCCCTGCAAGAGCTGGATGCGCGCTTGGTCAGTCAAGAGCAGCTGGCGGCTGTGGCCGACCAGCGCATTACGGTTGCCCAGAATGCGCAGTGGGCAGCCAGTGCCCTTCACAGCTAGGCTGCAGCCTCTGCACGTGCACAAAAAAGCGCGGTCTTGGGTAACCAAGGCCGCGCTTTTTTGATGGTGTTTTTAAAATAATAGCTGTTTTCGCTTGTGTGTACTTGTTTTCAGTATGTTTTGATATTGAAAACGTTTGCCTTTAAGCGCTGATAGCTATTTTTTTAATTAATCTCTGCAATCAATTCAATCTCAACGCAAGCGCCCATGGGGATTTGGGCCACACCAAAGGCACTGCGCGCGTGCTTGCCTTGATCGCCAAACACTTCGGCGAGCAGTTCGGAGCAACCGTTGGTGACCAGATGCTGCTCAGTGAAGGTGGGGGTGGAGTTCACCAGGCTCATCACTTTGACAATGCGCCGCACACGATTCAAGTCACCACCACAGGCCGCCTGCAGCGTGCCCAGCAAATCCACGGCCACAGCACGCGCAGCTTGTTTGCCTTCTTCGGTAGAAATATTGGCACCCAGCTGGCCTGCCCAGACTTGACCGTCTTTGCGGGCAATGTGGCCACTCAAAAACACCAAATTGCCGGTTTGCACAAAAGGCACGTAGGCGGCAGCAGGGATGGAGACAGGGGGCAGGTCGATTTGAAGTGCTTGCAGTCGGTCGTAAATGTTCATGGTGTTGTTCCTTTCGTCTTGTCTGGCGTAGCGGGTGAACGGTGCAAACTGTGCCATCGGCTTTGCTTGAACAGCGTTGTGCCTGCATGCTTGGCAGTATGCCAAGACATTGCACGGTTTCTACACACCTTCCTGCGACGGGTGTCTGCGGGATGTGCGGTGTGGTGGCTGGCGTTGCGTTGCAACTGCAGCAGGCCCAGCTTGGGCCCATGTGGCTGTATGTAGCTGCGGTGGTTGCAGTTGTGGCGCTGGCGCTGGCGTTGTGGCGCCGACCGGGCTGGCGCAAAGCTGCAGTGTATGTGCTGCTGGGTGCCGGACTGGCATGGGGTCTTACGGGTTGGCGTGCCACCGTGTTTCAGGCGCAGCGCATGCCTGCTGCATGGGAGGGGCGCGATATCCGGGTGATGGGCGTGATCACGGAGATGCCGCAACCCGTTGAGCGCGGTGTGCGCTTGCGCTTTGAGGTGGAGCAAGCCTTGTCTTTGCAAGACCCTCCGCAGGCAGTCCCGTTGCCACAGCGGATTGCATTGTCCTGGTATGGCAATGCACCGCCACAGGGTTTGCGTGCCGGGCAGCGCTGGGAGTGGACGGTGCGCTTGAAAGCCCCACATGGGGAGCGCAACCCCCATGGCATGGATTGGGAGCTGTGGTCATGGAGCCAGGGTATTCAGGCCACGGGCTATGTGCGCCACGGCCCCCGTGATATCCCCCCAAATTGGCTGGAGCAGACAGGATATGCACAGGTCGCGCAGTGGCGCGGCCATCTGCATCGAGCCATGCAAGCGCCCAAAGATGCACCGCAGCGGCAGCGCGATTCTTTCGGTGTGGTGCAGGCCTTGGTTACGGGGGCGCAGTCCAGCATCAGCGGCAGTGACTGGCAACTGTTTCGAGACACGGGCGTGGCCCACCTGGTGAGCATCAGTGGATTGCATATAACGATGTTTGCCTGGCTGGCGATGGCGGTGGTCAACCTGCTGTGGCGGCGCTCTCCCCGCCTGTGCCTGCACTGGCCTGCACCTGTGGCTGCAGCCTGGGCGGGGTTGGTGCTGGCGGCAGCCTATGCGGTGTTCAGCGGCTGGGGCATTCCGGCGCAGCGCACCATTGGCATGCTGTGCGTGGTGGTGCTGCTGCGCAGCCTGGGGCGCAGCTGGCCATGGCCTTACGTGTGGCTTGTCGTGCTGACCGCTGTGGTGCTGGTCGACCCTTGGAGTTTGCTGCAAGCAGGGTTCTGGCTCAGTTTTGTGGCCGTGGGTGTGCTCTTTGCCACGCAGCCACAAGATCGCAATGCGCCTGATCGGCGCTGGCGGCATGCGGGCATGCGCTTGTTGCGTGAGCAGGCTGTGGTGGGTCTGGCGCTGGCACCGCTGACGCTGCTGCTGTTTGGGCAAATTTCGGTGGTTGCAATGATTGCTAACCTGTGGGCCATTCCGTGGGTGACGTTGGTGGTGACGCCGTTGTCCATGCTGGGTGCTTTGTGGCCACCGCTGTGGACAGCGGCCGCGCACTGCGTGAGCGTCATGGTGTGGCTGCTGGAGCAGATGGTGACTTGGCCAGTGGCGGTGCTGTACTTTTCACAGCCCGCGTGGTGGGCGGGATTAGCGGGGTTGCTAGGGTGTCTGTGGCTGGTGATGCCATGGGGCTGGCGCTGGCGTGCGCTGGGTCTGCCGCTGATCGTGCCGATGCTGTGGTGGCAAAGCGCAGTACCGTCGTGGGGAGACTTTGATCTGCTGGCGCTGGACGTCGGCCAGGGCAGCGCTGTGTTGCTGCGGACACAGCAGCACAGCTTGCTGTTTGATGCCGGGCCGCAGTGGTCTGCGCAGTCCGACGCCGGTGAGCGCATTGTGGTGCCCGGGCTGCGTGCGCTGGGTGTTGTGCCTACCGCCATGATGATCAGCCACAAAGACCGTGACCACGCAGGCGGTGCGGCGGCGGTGCAGCAAGCTTTCTTGCGCATGCAGTGGATGGGGGCAGGCGGCGTGCCGTGCCAGGCAGGGCAGTCCTGGACGTGGGATGGAGTCAGGTTTGTGGTGCTGTTTCCTTTTGAAGGCTCCAGTCCAGGCAAGACCACCAAAAGCAACGCCACCAGTTGCGTGCTGCAAGTGCAAAGCCAAGCGGGGTCTCGTGCACTGTTGACGGGTGATATCGAAGCGGCGCAAGAAAGAGCGTTGCTGCGGGCAGGTGCTGACGTTCAGTCCGATGTGCTGCTGGTGCCGCACCATGGCAGCAAAACATCATCGAGCGCGAATTTTTTGAACCAGGTGCAGCCGCAGGTGGCCATTGTGCAGTCGGGCTATCGCAACCGGTTCGGGCACCCCGTACCGGCGGTGGTTCGCCGTTACCAGGAGCGCAATATCAACTTGGTCAGCACGCCCACCTGTGGCGCTGCGCATTGGCGCTCCTGGAGCCCTGAATCTGTGATGTGCGAACGCGCCATAACCCCGAGGTACTGGTCGCCAGTTGTGCCTTAGTGCTTTTCTGCTTTTCTGCTTTAGTGCTTTGGCTTCTTATCGCTTGTCGCACATTCAACCGACTGTCGGCATGCCACATTGCACACGCTCAGGCCACTACATACAGCCGCCGTCATGGTGGTTTTTGCTCTAGTCAGCACAGTTATCATGCTCGGCGTTCATGTCCCGAAAGTGCATAGGCGTCAATGCAGGCTTGTCTGCGATTGTCTGAAATTTTCTCTCCACAAAAATCCCCATCTGAGCTGTTTGCGCTTAATGCGTCGTGCCTGGCGTTTGGCTTGTGCATGCCGCCACCCCCCTCGAAATTGATGCCATGTTGCGACTGACTGTTGCCCTCTCGCTCAGCCTGTGTTTCACGCACGCTGCCAATGCCGCTGATCTGGACGCTTTGCTCAATCAGGAGCGCTACGGCGAGTTTTTGCCAAAGGCAGAGAGCGCTGCAGCGGCAGGTGATACGCAAGCCTTGTTTTTGCTTGGTAAGGCTTATCACCTGGGGCAAGGCGTAGACAAGAGCGAGGCGCTTGCCAAAAGTTATTACGAAAAGGCACGTGCGGCAGGCTCCGCGCGAGCCAGCCACAATCTTGGCGCTCTACTCATGAGAGAAAAACGGTCTGACGAGGCCATTCCTTTGCTGGAAGAGGCTTTGCAGCGTGGCCTGCTGATGCCAACACTGATCAATCTGGGCAAGGCTTACAGCCCTTCCGATCTCGACTATCAGATGCAGCGCCACGGCGGGGTGGTCAGGGCCGAGCGAGCGGGTGACTACTTTGTCCAAGCTTATGAGCAGGATGCAGACATCACCTCGCTGATGCAAGCCTCGCGCAATTACCTGCAGGCATATTTTGCGCTGCGTAATAACCACTTCAGCGCTTCAACAGAAGACGATCGCGATCGGCTGCGGGGTAAGGCATTGGCAGGGTTGAAGATGGGCATGGCTCGCGACAACGCCAAGGCATGGAGCAACTATGGCGTGATGCTGCTGGAGGAGCAGGATTTCAACGGTGCCCGCCAGGCTTTGCTGCAAGGCGCAGAGCGCAAGGTTGCGGTGGCGCATTACCACCTGGCACGCATGGCCGCCAAAGGTTTAGGACTGCCCGCTGTGGACCGTCAGGCAGAGGCATATCACTACGAGCAAGCTGCTTTACTGGGGTTGCCGGAGGCTGTTCGGCCAGCCGTTAGTCGCCTTGAGGAAGTGCTTCGATACGAGACGGATCTGGCCGCACTGGAAGAGGGTGTAAACAGACTGTCGGTGTTGCAGGCGGCTGGTGGCGATGGCTTGCGGGCTGGCTCAGCTACATCCCGTTTGGAATGGGGGCGCTTTCTGCAAAGCCAGCGCCAGCAGGCCAAGGCCTTGCCCGATAAGCCGCTGTACTTGCAAGCCTGTGGCTTGGACCTGGGCCAGCTGTATGGCAGCACTTACAACCTTGGCTCTAACACGGCGTGGCGATTGCAGGTTTACCGTTCGCTGGACAAACCCGAGCGTCTTTCTATCAACGGGCATGTTGACGAAGACGGTTGTGCCACGCTCTTGGAGCCTTTGCCGGAACGTATTCGAGTAAGTCTTGCAGAGGGTGCAGTGCTGGCGCTTGCCTTCCCTAACTTCACTTTGCCACTGGCCATAAAGGAAGGTGAAGATCGTTTGCGACTTGATATGCAAGCGATCGAGTTGCCGATTCCCTCGTTTTAGTTGTACACGGCCACCTCTCACCATCGGTGCGATTTTTTGAACCAGGTGCAGCCGCAGGTGGCAATTTTTCGTCGGGTTACCGCAACAGGTTGGGGCATCCCGTACGGGGGCTCGCCGCTACCAGTAGCGCTGGGCACTGACGCACTCGCATTCTTGGCACCCTGAATCTGTGCTGTGCAAATGCGCCATACCCCCGAGGTACTGGTCGCCAGTTGTACCTTAGCGCGGAGCTGCATTGCTACACTGAACGACACATAAAGTGCATGAATGGCATCGTTTTCGAGGGGGAGAGGGCTGGCGGGCCTGATTCTTGCTCAACAACTGGCAATCCATTCGCAGGAGGCGTGCAAGTATGCAGAAATTCGACGAAATGTACGCAATGCTGCCCTTTGACGGCAGCGATGTACGGGCCCATTACAAGGTGTATGCCCAATGGCTGGCGCGGCAGCCCCAAGCCACCATGCAAGCCCGCATGGCCGAGGCCGAGATGATCTTTCGGCGCGTGGGGATCACCTTTGCTGTCTATGGCGATAAAGACGAAAGTGGCGCGGGCACGGAGCGGCTCATCCCCTTTGACCTGATTCCGCGCATCATTCCCTCGCATGAATGGTTGCGCATGCAGCAAGGCTTGGTGCAGCGCGTCACGGCACTCAATCGTTTCATTGGTGACATCTACCATGGGCAAGACATTCTGCGGGCGGGGATTGTTCCGCGTGACCTGATCGACGGGAATGCACAGTTGCGGCCACAAATGCAAGGGGTGCAGGTGCCCGGCGGCATTTATGCGCACATTGCGGGGATTGACATTGTGCGTGCCCCGAACGCGCTGGGTGAGGGCGAGTACTACGTGCTGGAAGACAACTTGCGCGTGCCTTCCGGCGTGTCTTACATGCTGGAAAACCGCAAGATGATGATGCGGCTCTTTCCTGAGCTTTTCAGCAGCCATGCCGTGGAGCCTGTTGCGCATTACCCCGACTTGCTGCTGGACACTTTGCGCGCCAGTGCGCCACCGGCAGCGGCCAGTGCCTCTGCCACCGTGGTGGTGCTGACGCCTGGCATGTACAACAGTGCGTACTTTGAGCATGCATTCCTGGCCCAGCAAATGGGCGTAGAGCTGGTCGAGGGGCAAGATCTGGTGGTGCGAGACAAGGTGGTCTACATGCGCACAACCCGAGGTCTGCAGCGGGTGGATGTGATCTATCGCCGTGTTGATGACGACTTTCTGGACCCGGACGTGTTCAGGCCCACATCCACACTGGGTTGCTCGGGCTTGATGGATGCCTACTGCGCTGGCAACGTCACGATTTGCAACGCTGTAGGGACAGGCATAGCGGATGACAAATCGGTCTATCCGTACGTGCCCGACATGATCCGTTTCTATCTGGGCGAAGAGCCCATTCTCAATAACGTGCCAACCTGGCTGTGCCGCAAACCAGATGATTTGAAATATGTGCTGGATCACCTGCCTGAGCTGGTGGTCAAGGAGGTGCATGGCGCAGGGGGCTACGGAATGTTGATTGGCCCCACCTCTAGCCGTGCTGAAATTGAAGACTTTCGCCGTGCTTTGCTGGCCAATCCTGCGGGCTACATTGCACAGCCCACCTTGAGTTTGTCCAGTTGCCCCACCATGGTGGAAGCCGGAGTAGCGCCACGCCATATTGATCTGCGGCCCTTTGTGCTGAGCAGCAGCCAGCAAGTGCGGATGGTGGCCGGTGGGTTAACACGCGTTGCCCTGAAAGAAGGCTCTTTGGTGGTTAACTCTTCGCAAGGCGGTGGCACCAAAGACACCTGGGTGATGGGAGCCGGGAATGTGGATCGCACTGCGCACAGCCCGACGGGCATGGCGCAAACCATGCGCCCATGGGCTATGGAGCAATCTTTGATCGGAGGCCTGTGACATGTTGAGTAGAACTGCCGATCACCTGTTCTGGATGTCTCGCTACACCGAACGGGCAGACAAGTGCGCAGCGCTTGCAACACAACACGGCCAGCCTGCGCAGCAGGCGCGGGGTTTTTTGCCCGGGAGGAATGCATGCTAAGTCGCACTGCTGATCACCTGTTCTGGATGTCTCGTTACACCGAACGGGCAGAAAACACCGCTCGCATGCTGAATGTGAGCTACGACACCTCCATGCTCCCGATGCGCCCGGAAGATGCGGAGCGAGCGTGGCAAGGGGTGCTGTCCATCAGCGAACTGGTTCCTGCTTACCAGGCCCGATACCGGCAAGTGACACGCGACAACGTCTTGTTCTTCATGGTGGCCGATGAAACCAATCCCACCTCTATCGTCTCGTGTCTGCGTGCTGCGCGTGAGAATGCGCGGGCAGTGCGCGGCACGTTAACGACGGAAGTCTGGGAAACACAAAACCAGACTTGGCTGGCGCTGCGCAAACAGCTGCAAGATGGTGCTTTGGAAAAAGATCCGGGGCAGTTCTTCGAATGGGTGAAATACCGTTCTCACCTTTCGCGGGGCGTTGTGTTGGGCACCATGCTGCAAGACGAAGCGTTTAATTTTCTGCGTTTGGGCACATTCCTGGAGCGGGCAGACAATACCGCGCGTTTGCTGGACGTGCGCTTTCACGCAATTTCGCGGGACTACTACGGCACAGACCTCAACCGCAAAGGTGCACAGCAGTTTGATTTTTATCACTGGAGTGCCTTGCTGCACAGCGTCTCGGCCTTTGAGGTGTATCGCAAGGTCTACCGCGATGTGATCACGCCTGAGCGCGTGGCAGAGTTGCTGGTGCTGCGCGCAGACATGCCACGCTCTTTACATGCCTGTCTGCGAGAGGTGGTCTACAACCTGAAAGTTGTGGCGCACGAAGGTGCGCTAGACAGCCAGCGCAGAGCAGGGCGGCTGCTGGCAGATTTGCAGTACGGTCAGATTGACGAGATTTTGGAAACGGGTCTGCACGCCTACCTCACGCAGTTTCTCGATCGTGTGAATCAACTCGGTGAGTTCATCGCCAAGGACTATCTGGTGCCCGAGCTTTAAGCTTTAGTTGATGCACATGGCGATGCACACAAAAAAAGAGCCCCGAGGGCTCTTTTTCTTTGTGGGCAAACCATTCATGCTCAATGCGCTTCGGCTTCGCCCATTTGCGTTTGCAGGTAGTTCTGCACGCCGACCTTCTCGATCAGGTCCAGCTGGGTTTCGAGGAAATCGATGTGCTCCTCGGTGTCATCCAGAATCTTCAGCAGCAAGTCGCGCGAGACAAAGTCGTGGGCTGTCTCAGCGGTGCGGATGCCCGCTTTGATGGTGGCTTGTGCGGCAGTTTCCAGGTTGAGGTCGCACTGCAGCGCTTCTGGCACGTTTTCACCGATTTGCAGCTTGCCCAGATCTTGCAGGTTGGGCAGGCCATCGAGCATGAAGATGCGGTCCATCAGCACATCAGCGTGCTTCATCTCGCCGATGGATTCTTTGTATTCAATCTTGGCCAAGGCCTCAAGGCCCCAGTGTTTGTACATGCGGTAGTGCATGTAGTACTGGTTGATTGCCGTCAATTCGTTTTTCAGCTGGGCCTGCAGCGCAGCAATGACTTGCGGATCGCCTTTCATGAGGGACTCCTTGTTGTTGTGAGGGGTGAGTGCATTGTCATCCACTCCTACTGCATCACCAAGCGTGGCAAGCAAAACCACGCGCGTGCGTATTGGCTGCGTGTGATGCTGAGTTGCGTTCTCGTTAGTATTGAATAGTTTTTGACAATCAATAGTATTAAATCAATTGATTGAAATTATTTCGCGTAGGCTTTAGACTACGAAGTGTTCTCAGCTGTATCACATAAGGAAACAACATGTCCGTTATCAACACCGTTATCAAGCCTTTCCAAGCCTCCGCTTTCAAGGATGGCAAGTTCATCGAAGTGTCCGAAAAGGACGTGCTGGGTAAGTGGGCTGTGTTCTTCTTCTACCCTGCCGACTTCACTTTTGTCTGCCCTACAGAGCTGGGCGACGTGGCTGACCACTACGACCAGTTCCAGAAGCTGGGCGTGGAAATCTACTCGGTGTCCACTGACACGCATTTCGTGCACAAGGCCTGGCACGATTCTTCCGAAACCATCGGCAAGATCAAGTACACCATGATTGGTGACCCAAGCGGCGTGATCACGAACAACTTTGAAGTGATGCGCCCCGGTGTCGGCCTGGCTGACCGCGGTACCTTCATTGTGGACCCCGATGGTGTGATCCAAGCCGTGGAAATCACTGCTGAAGGCATTGGCCGCAATGCAGAAGATCTGCTGCGCAAGGTCAAGGCTGCTCAGTACGTGCGCAACCACCCCGGTGAAGTGTGCCCTGCGAAGTGGAACGAAGGCGATGCAACCTTGGCTCCTTCGCTGGACCTGGTCGGCAAGATCTAATCTTTGCCCGGAAAAAGCCCGGGGAGGACCCGGGCTTTTTTTCAACCTCGCTATCGTTGACTATTAAATAAATATTTCATTAGGGATTGACTATTATGCTGGACGCCAACCTCAAAACCCAACTCAAGGCTTACCTCGAACGTCTGCAAAAGCCGCTCGAACTGGTGGCAAGCTTGGATGACAGCAAGGCGGCTGGTGAAGTCAAGTCGCTGCTGGCCGATCTGGCCGCGCTCAGCGACAAGATCACAGTGCGCGAGAACAATGATCTGGATGTGCGCAAGCCATCGTTCCTGATTACCAACCCTGGCGTAGATTCCGGCGTGCGTTTTGCTGGTGTGCCTCTGGGACACGAATTCACATCCCTTGTGCTGGCGTTGCTGCACGTGGGCGGCCATCCTTCCAAGGAATCTGCAGACCTGCTTGAGCAAGTCAAGGCGATTGATACGCCGTTGAACTTTGAGACCTATTACTCGCTGTCTTGCCACAACTGCCCTGACGTGGTGCAGGCGCTGAACCTGATGGCCGCGCTGAACCCGAACATCACGCACACCGCGATTGATGGTGGCTTGTTCCAGCAAGAAGTGACGGACCGCGAAGTCATGGGCGTGCCCACAGTGTTCGTCAACGGCGAGCGCTTTGGCCAAGGCCGCATGGAGCTCGGTGAGATCGTTGCCAAGGTGGACACCGGCGTTGCCGCCCGTGAAGCTGCCAAGATCTCGGCCAAGGACGCGTTTGATGTGCTGGTTGTCGGCGGTGGCCCTGCTGGCGCAGCCGCAGCCATCTACGCTTCCCGCAAGGGCATTCGCACGGGTATTGCAGCCGAGCGCATCGGTGGTCAGATGCTGGATACCGTAGACATCGAGAACTTCATTTCGGTCAGCAAGACCGAAGGCCCCAAGCTGTCGGCTGCCATGGAAAACCACATCCGTGACTATGACGTGGACATCATGGGCTTGCAGCGCGCTGCCAAGCTGATTCCTGCGACCACCGAAGGCGGTCTGATCGAGGTGCAGACAGAGTCCGGCGCCACACTCAAGGCCAAGACTGTGATCCTGTCCACCGGTGCCCGCTGGCGCAACATGAACGTGCCCGGTGAAGAGCAGTACCGCACCAAGGGTGTGACCTACTGTCCGCACTGCGATGGCCCTCTGTTCAAGGGCAAGGATGTGGCCGTGATCGGTGGCGGTAACTCGGGTGTCGAGGCTGCCATTGATCTGGCTGGTCTGGTCAAGCACGTTACGGTGCTGGAGTTCGCCGCTGAGCTCAAGGCCGATGCCGTGCTGCAAAAGAAGCTGCGCAGCCTGCCTAACGTGACCGTCATCTTGAATGCCCAGACCACCGAAGTGAACGGTGACGGCAAGAAAGTGACCGGCATCACCTACAAGGATCGCACCACCGACGAGATCAAGCAGATCGCGCTGGAAGGTATCTTTGTACAGATTGGCCTGCTGCCCAACACCGACTGGCTCAAGGGCACGGTCAACCTGACGCGCTTTGGCGAGATAGAAATTAACGCCCGTGGCGAGACCAATGTGCCCGGCGTGTTTGCTGCCGGTGATTGCACCAACGTGCCGTACAAGCAGATCATCATTGCAGCGGGCGCAGGTGCAACGGCAGCGCTGTCGGCCTTTGACCATTTGATTCGCCATTGATGGCTGGATCGTGACGTTGGCTTGATGCGCTTGCCTGCCAAGCGCACAGAGCTATTTAAAAAGGACTGCCCAGGCAGTCCTTTTTTTGTGGACATACATACATACATGCAGGCGGGCATTCAACGGGGCTGCGTGGCTGTGCCGAGCAGGGCCTCCAGCCCCAGAGCGATTTCTTCGCCCCAGGCGTAATAGTCATGCCCGCCCGCAAACTCATGGGTGGTGACGGTGTAGCCCTTGGCTTGCAAGACGTTGCGCAAGTGGCGGTTGTTGTCGATGATGCCAGCCTCGCCCTGAACACCGCGCTCCAGCAGACCGTAGGCCAGATGCCAGCGTACGGCTTGGGTGGGGCCGTGCAGCACTTGGCGCATGAACCAGTCACCTTCGGCCCAGCGGTGCGGGGCAGGCTCGCTCTTTGGCGTGCTGGGTGCCCACCAATAGGAGCCAGACAGCGAGAGCACATTGCCGAAGGTCTCTGGGTGTGCCCAGCCCAGCCAGCCTGCAGCCAACCCCCCATAGCTGGAGCCTGCCACCACCACTTGGCGTGCCTCTGTGGCAATCGCTGGCTGTTGTGCTCGCAGCCAGGGCAGCAGCTCATAGGCCAGCATGTTGCCAAACGCCGGGGTGTGCGGGGGCAGCTCGGCGGCGCGATCCTTACGCTGTGGGTTGCCCACCAGCAGCACGGCCATGGCCGGAAGGCGGCCCTGGGCGATCCATGCATCCAGAAGCTGGTGGATGTGCACACGCTCCAGATAGGCCTCGCGGTCAAACAGCACCAGCAGTGGCAGGCTGCCAGCGGCGTGGCTGCCAGTAGGCAGGTACAGACTGAGGCTGCGCGTGTTGCCCAGCAATGCGCTGGTGTAGCGCAGGTGCTGCAACTGGCCTGCGGGTAACTTGGTGGCGCTGGTTGGCGGGGCGTTATCTGCAGCCATGTTGCGCAAGGGGCCGGTGGCAGCAATCTCCAGCACCGAGCGCTCGGCATGAAGGGCGGCTGCGCTGTCTGCGGGCAGTTCCGGCGATCCGGCATGCCAGTGGTGCGGGTTCAGCAGATCGCGCTGTGCAGACAGTTGCTGGGTCTGTACACGCTGCATGCGGCTGGGGGCCGCGCCGGCCGCCAGCGCAGTGGGCCATTGCACGGGGTCCACCACCAGCTGGTAGGCTGCCCGCAAGCCGCGTGGCAGCGGCAGGCTCAGGTACCAGATGTCTGTATCCGGCAAGCGCTGGAAGGTGAAAGGGTCTGCGGAGCGCATGGCCCATTCCAGCCGCACATGGTGGGGCAGGTCTTGCGTACCCGCAGGTGCACGCCATAGAAAGGTGACCAGGGCTTCTTGGGGGTGCTGTGGCAATGGCTCCAGCAGCGGTGCGCCATGGGTGAGTGCGGCAGACCAGAATTCTTGGATCAACACAGGCTTTTGCGCAGGTGTGGTTTGCGCAATCTGCGCCTGCAGTTGCAGCAAAGCAGGGCTTTGCACAGCTGCTGGAAGGACTGCCGCAGGGGCTGCATCGGCAAGCGCCGGGCCGCTGGTTTTGAGCTGCCAGATGGGCTCTACGTCGGGTTGCATGTCGGGCTGCGTAAAGAACGGGTTGTGTGCCTCTAGGCGGTAGCGGCCAGTGGTGGGGGTTACCCAGCCGATGTCTTGTATGCCGTTGTGAACGGCAGGCCAGTGGCGCAGCAGCTGACCATCTGGCCCCATGAGGCGCACGGTGTGTGCATGGGTGCCGCTGTCCAGCGTCCACAGCAGCACCTGACCGGCTTCGGCCTGTACTTCCAGAGCATGGCCTGCCAGCATCTGGCTGCATGAGGGCCCGTGCGTATCTGGCTGGCCAGGTGCCACGCTGCACTGGGTGGTGGGCTCGCTGGCCCAGGTGGCGGCCATGCCTGCCAGCAGCGTGCAGGTGGTCAGCAGTCTGGCAAATGAAAAAATGAAGTGGCTCGGCATGGTGGATGGCATGGATGAAAACAGGCCCGCACGGCAAGCATACGGACTGGTTGTAGGTGGCTCCATCAGAACTTGGCGTTCAACGACACGTAGATGCGACGGCCTTCTTCGCTGTAGTCGCTGGCGTTGATGCGCTCAAACGTGCGGTCGGCCACGTTCAGTACACCAGCGCGCAAGGTGGTGCGAGGGTTGACTTGCCAGGCGGCGCTCAGATCCACCAGGCCGTAACCCGGCTTGTACACGGTGTTGGCTGCATTGAGGGGCTGCTCGCTTTGCAGGCGCCAGGTGGCCCCCAAATTCCACTGCGCATTGACGCGCCAGTCTGCGTTCACATTCAGGTTGTGGCGTGAACGGTTAACCAGCAGGGTGTGCACGGCCTTGCTCGTGTTCTTGGCCGACAGGTAGGTGTAGGTGGTCTTGAAGCCCACATCGCGCAAGGCCTGCCATTTCCAGCTGCCTTCCAGACCGCGCGTGCGCGCGCTGTTGATGTTTTGGTAGCTGAAAATGGGGCGGCCATCGGGCAGGAAACCGACAAAGTTGTCATAGCTGGGGGCCAGCGTGACATCGCGCGTGCGGCTGTCAATGTCGATCATGTTCTTGAGCTTGGTGTCAAACACCGTGGCGCTGGCACTGTGCGCACCCTGTGTGTATTGAATGCCCAGCTCCTTGCTGATTGCGGTCTCGGGCTTGAGGTCGCGGCTGCCGATGATGTAGCAGCCCGTGGTGGCGCTGCCGCAGGAGACCGAGCCCCAGTTGGGGCTGTTTTGCACCAGCGTCGGGGTGCGGAAGGCGCGTGAGAGGCCGCCCTTGAAGGTCCAGGCATCATTGAGGTGAAAGACGCCATAGGCGCGTGGGCTGTGGTGGCCGCCAAAGTTCTCGTGGTGGTCAAAACGGTTGCCCAGCGTGATGGCAAAGCGGTCGGTCAAGCGGATTTCGTCTTCCACAAACACCGCGTACTGCTTGACCGATGTGGTGGGCGAACCCTGTGTGGTGGGCACGCCGGGCAGGCCTTTGAGGTTGGCGGGGTCCCACAGGCGCTCTTTGCGGGCATCAAAGCCCACGTTCAGAAACTGGTTGCCCCAGCCCACGGGAAAGCTGGCCTTGCCGTTGAAGCTGTAGGTGTTGGACTTGTTGGGGTTGGTCTGCGTATCGATCATGCCTTTGAGATTGCGTATCTCATCGGTCGAGAGCGTCAGCTCGGTGACCAGCGCATTCCAGTTGCCCTTGTGGCGCAGGGCGAAGGCATCGCGCTCCATGGTGTACATGCCTTGCGTCTTGTTGCTGACATCGGCATCCAGCGTGAGCGTCTGGCGTGCATCTGGGCGCCAGGCCAGTTGGCCACCCGCATGGCGGTTGAGCGTGCGGGCAAACAGCGGGTAGCCTGCGTTGAAGGTGCTTTGCGCATCACTGTCTGAGCGGTGGTCATAGTTGCCATACAGCTTGATGCCCAGCGTATCGCTGATCAGCGGCCCGCTCATGGAAAAGCCCAGCTTCTGGCTGTCCGCCAGATCACGGTCTTTTTGCAGCACGGTCTCGGCGGTGATCGAGCCTTTCCACGTCTTTCCGATGGGTTTGGTGATGATGTTCACTACGCCGCCAATGGCATCTGCACCGTACAGCGAAGACATGGGGCCACGCACCACCTCTACGCGCTCAATATCGTCCAGTGGCACCCAGCCGCTGTCATAGGCGGCGCCGCCACGGAACATGGAGGTGCTGGAGTTGACGCGCTTGCCATCGATCAGCATCAATGTGTAGGCCTGGTCGAACCCCCGCATCTGAATGGTGGGTGTGCCATTGGCACTGCGGTTGAGTGTTACGCCCTCCACGCTGGCCAGCAGCTCTGCCAGCTCGTGAGCAGGGCGCTGGCGCAGCTCTTGCTGCGTAATCGCTGAAATGCTGGCGGGCGCATCTTTGATGTCCTGCTCGTTGCCGCTGGCGGTCACCACCACGGTCGCCAAGCTGGCATCGGGTGCGTCTGGTTGGGCTTGGGCGTGCAGTGTAATGGCGCAAAGGCAAACCATAGATAGGGGGCGCAGGGTGAACGGCATGGCGTAAAGCTGGGTTGCAGATGTGATTAAATGAGAATTAATTTTATTTAGATGTGTTTTTTTCCTCTGCTTCTGGCGGCTTCTGATGTCTGAATTTCATTCAAAAAACGCTGTTTTCAACTCACAACCTGGCCCTGTATTGCACGTTCCAGACATTGAGCAGTCATTGCTGCCCATGGGAGAGGAATACATCGTGGGAGACCTGGGGGTGACGGCTGCCACCGATGTGCTGCAAGGCCGCATGCAGGTGCTGTCAGTGCAGGAGGGCATGGTGCTGTACCGCACGGCAGTGCGCGATCTGTGCACCATGCGCACGTCCAATCTGCTGTATCCGGGGATCAAGATCGTGCTGGTGCTGGAAGGGGAGACGCAACTGTCGTATGGCGCTTTGCGCCTGCACCTGCGCGCCCGTGAGGCAGGCCATTGCGCAGCCATGGTGGCGCTGGCGCGTACCGACCGGTTCATGCGGCAGTGGCGCATTGGGCGGCATGAACGCAAGCTGGTGCTGACACTCACCCCGCAGTGGCTGGCCCAGGCCGGTGTGCTGCACGGGCGGGTGGCACAGTTCATGGCACAGCATCTGGCGGTGGCGCCGTGGCAGCCTTCTGCACGTGCGCTCGTGCTGGCCGACCAACTGCACCGTGGCTGCCCGCTGCCAGATCACCTGCATGCTTTATGGAACCAGAGCCGGTGCATGGGCATCGTGCTGGAGGCCCTGGCCAGCGTAGAGATTGACAGCACGCCAGCAGTGGCTGCGCCGCTGGCGCGCACCGGTGCGCGCCAGCACGTACGGCTGGCGGCGCTGAGAGACTGGTTGATGACCCCGGCTGCAGATGGCATGGATGTGGCCGCCATTGCTCGCCACGCCGGTATGAGCGTGGCGCATCTGCAGCGCCATTTCCCAACGGTAGCTGGCCAGAGCCTGGGGCGTTTTCTGCGTGTACAGCGCCTGCTGCGCGCGCGCGCAGCGCTGGAGCAGGGGCGCGCCACTGTCACACAGGCGGCGGGCATGGCAGGGTACCGCAGCAGCACGCATTTTTCAGCAGCATTTCGGGATCACTTTGGCATGCTGCCTTCCAGCCTCAAACCGCAGGCGTATTAAGAGCGGCGAACACCACCCAGCACATCTTTGATTTGCGTTGGAAACGAGACGAGGCGTGAAGCCGCAGCCAATGCCGAGGCAAGGCGAAGCCACGACGTACTCAGTGTGGTGTGAGCCGAGTCTAACTGGGCCGTGGGTTGCGTGCCCCTGAGCGGGCAGGCCCTATCGATGTGCCTGCGCCATGCAAAAAGCCCCGCATGCGGGGCTTTGGTTTTCGGCTAAATAGCGCTGGCTTAGTCCATGGTCAGCTTTTGCTTGTCCACGACTTCCTTGTAGGCGGTGTATTCAGCCTTGATTTCCTGCGCAAACTTTTCAGGGGTGTCCGCCACGATCAGCGAGCCGGTGTCTTCAATGCGCTTGCGAATCGCTGGGTCTTGCAGCACTTTGTGCACGGCCTTGTTGACCTTGTCCACGATTTCCTTGGGCGTGCCCTTGGGGCCAACGATGCCGTAGTAGGCCATGCGGTTGACGCCGGGTGCGCCCACTTCAGCCAGAGTGGGTACGTTGGGCAAGACAGCCAGACGCTGGGGTGCAGCCACCACCAGTGGTGTCAGGCGCTTGCTTTGTATGAAGGGCAGAGCGGAGGGGAAGTTGTCAAAAATCAGCGGAATCTGACCGGCAACCGCGTCGTTCAATGCAGGGCCCGAACCACGGTAGGGAACGTGCTGCATCTGTGTGCCGGTTGCCAGCATGAACATTTCCATCATCAGGTGACCGATGGAGCCTGTGCCCGGCGAGCCAAACGAATGCACACCGGGGTTCTTTTTAACTTCTGCCAGAAACGACTTGTAGTCCTGACCCACAAATTTGGGGTTGGCCGCAATGATGTTGGGCGTGGCGGCAATGTTCACAATCGGCGCAAAGTCCGTGAACACGTTGTAGGGAATCTTGGGGTTGATGGCGGGGTTGGTGGCCGTAGTGGAAACGGTGGCCAGACCCAGGCTGTAGCCATCGGCAGGAGCACGGGCAGTTTCAGCTGCGCCAATTGCGCCGCCGCCACCGCCCTTGTTTTCAACGATTACGGGCTGACCCAGCTCGCGGCCCAGTGGGTCAGCGACAACGCGGGCAATCAGGTCGGTGGTGCCACCAGCGGCAAAAGGCACCAACAGCTTGATGGGCTTGTTGGGGTAGTTGGACTGGGCGTGGGCGGCACCAAGGGTGCTCAGGGCGGCCAAGGCTAAAAGAGTGCGACGCAACATGTATTTATCTCCTCGTTGTTGTTGTCAATGCGACGCACATCGTAAAAGGCGGCTTGGTACGCACGGGCGTGCTTTTGCTGAGTGATAACCCTTGATTGAGGGTAAATGCCGATGCTTATTTTTGTAATTTTCGAACGCACAAATCCCTGGCTTGAGTGCACCATGTTGTGATCGCGGGCTGCGAAAAATGGGGCTGGGAGCGCAAGCCAAACGGCACCCAGCCTCGGGGTGGTTACAGCACGTGCGCGGCCCTTAGCGCATGCACTGCGTCTTCGCTCAATCCCAGCTCCTGCAGCACTTCTTGTGTGTGTTGACCCAGAGTGGGGGGCGCGCTGCGGTAGCTCACGGGGGTGGCTGACAGGCGCATCGGGCTGGCTACGGTAGCCACCTGGGCAATGTCATTGCCTGCCTGGCGTGGCAAGGTCATGCGAATGCCGCGTGCCTGCACCTGGGGGTCATCAAAAGCCTGTGCCACGGTGTTGATGGGGCCGCAGGGCACTGCCTTGTCTTGCAGCAGCGCAATCCAGTCGGCGGTGGTGCGTGTTTGCATCAGCGGCTGCAGCCATTCCAGCAGCGCTGCGCGGTGCTGTACACGGCCGGTGTTGGTGGTAAAGCGTGCGTCCTGGGCTTGTGCGGGCTGGTGCACGGCGGCGCAAAAGCGTGCAAATTGCCCATCGTTGCCAATGGCCAGCAGCACATTGCCATCGCTGGTTTTGAAGTCCTGGTAAGGCGCAAGGCTGGGGTGGGTGTTGCCAGCGCGCTCTGGCGTCTGGCCGGTGGCCAAAAAACCTGCGGCCTGGTTGGCCAGCACGGCCATGCCTACATCCAGCAGTGCCATGTCGATGTACTGGCCTGTGCCTGAGCCATTGCGCGCGCTGTCACGGGCGTTGATCGCCGCCAAGATGGCATTGCTGGCGTACAGGCCGGTGAACACATCGATCACTGCCACGCCCACTTTAAGCGGGCCGCCGCCCGGCTGTGCATCTGCGTGGCCGGTGATGCTCATCAGCCCGCACATGGCTTGCACCATCAAATCGTACCCGGCGCGTTCGGCATAAGGGCCGTCTTGGCCAAAGCCGGTGATGGAGCAGTAGATCAGCTTGGGGTTCAGTGTTTTGAGGCTGTCGTAATCCAGCCCGTACTGCGCAAGGCCACCCACCTTGAAGTTCTCTACCAGCACATCAGCCTCGGCCGCCATGCGGCGCAGCAGTGCTTGCCCTTCAGGGTGGGCCATGTCGATGGTGATGGAGCGCTTGTTGCGATTGCAGGCCGTGAAGTAGCTGGCCTCGCGCGTGTCGTTGCCGGCGTCGTCCTTCAGAAAGGGCGGGCCCCAGTGGCGCGTGTCGTCACCGTCAACGGGGCGCTCTACCTTGATCACGTCTGCACCCAAATCGGCCAGCATTTGCGTGGCCCACGGGCCAGCCAGCACGCGCGATAAATCCAGAACCTTGATGCCCGACAGCGCGCCGGGCGTAGATGCAGTGCTTGGCATGTGCAACTCCTGCCATTCAAGGCGAGGAAAAGAAAAAAAGAGCAGCTAACGCATATGTATAAAGCTTTTCAGATACTTTTATATCTGAAAGCAAGTAATACCAAGCGCTAGTAGCTCATAAAAGTTTTGCTTTGAAACAGCCATTGCATGTTGAGCCCCATTCGCTGGGGCAACGAGCAAGGGCCGCCCCGCTGTGAGGTTGCCGTCCCCCTCCGGCGTAGCCAGAGAGGGGGAAGCCGCAAAGCGGCTCAGGGGGTGATTGCTTTAGTTCGCAAAAGCGGCGATGCCGGTCTGTGCGCGGCCCAGGATCAGCGCATGCACATCGTGCGTGCCTTCGTAGGTGTTCACCACTTCCAGGTTCACCAGATGGCGTGCTACGCCGAACTCGTCGCTGATGCCGTTGCCGCCCATCATGTCGCGTGCCAGGCGGGCCACGTCCAGCGCCTTGCCGCAGTTGTTGCGTTTGATCAGCGAGGTGATTTCTACCACGTTCTGGTGCTCATCCTTCATGCGGCCTACGCGCAGGGCAGCTTGCAGTCCCAGCGTGATTTCAGTCTGCATGTCGGCCAGTTTTTTCTGAATCAGTTGGTTGGCAGCCAGGGGGCGACCAAACTGCTTGCGGTCCAGCGTGTACTGGCGCGAGGTGTGCCAGCAGAACTCGGCCGCACCCATGGCACCCCAGGCAATGCCAAAGCGTGCGCTGTTCAGGCAGGTGAACGGGCCTTTGAGGCCGCGTACTTCGGGGAAGGCGTTTTCTTCGGGCACAAACACATCGTCCATCACGATTTCGCCGGTGATCGAGGCACGCAGGCCCACCTTGCCGTGGATGGCAGGTGCGCTCAGGCCCTTCATGCCCTTGTCCAGGATAAAACCGCGAATCTGGCCGACGTTGCCGCCTTCAGACACTTCCTTGGCCCAGACCACAAACACGTCTGCGACGGGGCTGTTAGTGATCCACATCTTGCTGCCCTTGAGCTTGTAGCCGCCGTCCACCTTGTAGGCGCGGGTGGCCATGGAGCCGGGGTCGGAGCCGTGATCAGGTTCGGTCAGGCCAAAGCAGCCGATGAATTCGCCCGAGGCCAGCTTGGGCAGGTATTTTTGCTTTTGCGCTTCGGTACCAAATTCGTTGATCGGCACCATCACCAGCGACGACTGCACCGAAGCCATGGAGCGGTAGCCCGAATCCACGCGCTCTACTTCACGCGCTACCAGGCCGTAGCTCACATAGTTCAGGCCTGCGCCGCCGTATTCGGTCGGAATGGTGGGGCCCAGCAGGCCCAGCTCGCCCATCTCGCGGAAGATGGTGATGTCGGTCTTTTCATGGCGGAACATGTCTTGCACGCGGGGCATGAGCTTGCCTTGGCAGTACTCATAGGCCGCATCGCGGATCATGCGCTCGTCTTCTGTCAGTTGCTGGTCGAGTTGGAAGGGGTCGTTCCACTGAAAGTTGCTGGCCATGTTGTGCTCCTTGAATGCTCAGTTGTAGGGGGCGTTGGCATGTGACGGTGCGATGTGACTGTGCGCATGCCTTGTGCGTTATGGAATCCATCGTACGAAGGTGGCCGTACCCAGGCAAACCATTTGTTTGCATCCAGATATGAGCTTTCTGCATTTCTTGCTTGAGTAAGCAGTGGTTTTGCGGCAGCATCCCCTCTGTCTTTAGTTTGTGCTTGGCACCCTGATATGCGCCGTTCCATTCCTTCTACCCAGGCACTGGCCTGTTTTGAGGCCGCTGCCCGCCACGAAAGCTATACGCGCGCAGCGCAAGAGCTGGCGCTGACACAGGGGGCTGTGTCGCGCCAGGTGATTGCGCTGGAAGAGTTTGTCGGGGTGGAGCTGTTTCGCCGCACCCGCCATGGCGTGGCGCTGACGCCAGCGGGTGATGCCTATGCGCGCAAGGTGCGCAGCTGGTTGCTGGGCGTGGAGCGCGACACGCTGGATTTGATGGCCCACCAGGGCACGGGCGGCACCATCAAACTGGCGGCCGTCCCCACCTTTGCCACACGCTGGCTGATGCCGCGCCTGCCGCTGCTGGCCAAAACCCAGCCTGATATCACCGTGCACATTGACACGCAAACACGCCCCTTTTTGTTTGCCGATACGGGCTTTGATGCCGCGCTGTACGCCGGCACTCCCGAGCAAGTGCGCAACTGGCCGGGCATTGAGGCCGTGCACCTGATGGATGAGGACGTGGTGCCCGTGTGCAGTCCACTCTTGCTGGACCGCGCTACGCAGCGGGCACCGGGGCGGGCATGGCAGCCACTGCAGCCACAGGCGCTGGCAGATTTGCCCCTGTTGCAGCAAAGCACGCGCCCGCAAGGCTGGTCGCAGTGGTTTCAGTCGGTAGGGGTGGATGCACCACGGGCCATGGATGGCCCGCGCTATGAGCTGTTTTCAATGCTGGCCGTAGCGGCCACGCATGGCATGGGTGTGGCGCTGATTCCGCCGATGCTGGTGGAAGCCGAGCTGGCGCGCGGCGAGCTGGTGGTGGCCAGTGCCCAGCCTTTGCGCGGGGAGCGCAGTTATTACTTCATCACCCCCGCGCAGCAGACACCGTCGAATGTGCTACAGGCTTTTTCAAGCTGGCTCAAGGCGATGGCCCAGCAGTCCGCAGAGGCTCAAAGCCGCTGAAAAATCGCCACGCACAGGGGCATCAGCAGTGCGGTCAACACACCGTTCAAGCCCATGGCCAATGCCGCAAATGCCCCGGCCGTGGGGTTGATCTGAATGGCGCGTGCCGTGCCAATGGCGTGGGACGTCAAGCCTTGTGCAAAGCCTTCGACCGCGGGGTCTTTGCTGCCTATCAGGCGCAGCAGCAGGGGTGCCATCATGCAGCCGCTGATACCGGTGACAGCGACGGCGACAGCAGCCAGTGAAGGCAGGCCGCCAAAACGCTCAGACATGGGTAGTGCAATCGGGATGGTGGCTGATTTGGGGGCCAGCGAGACGATGGTCTCCCAGCTGCCGCCCAGCGCCCAGGCAATGCCCATGGCCGAGAGCAGGGCCACCACGCAGCCAATGCTCAGAGCCACACAAATTGGACGCCACAGCGCATAAATGCGCGCGCGCTGTGCATACAGCGGAATGGCCAGCGCCACGGTGGCAGGGCCAATCAAAATGCTGAGCCATTCCACACCTTGTTTGTAGGTGGTGTAAGGAGTGTCTGTGGCGAGCAACACGCAGACGATGATGATGACCGAGGGGAAGACGGGAATCAGCATCGGGTGGCATTTGTAGCGCTTGTACAGCGCCATGGTTGCCAGGTACACGGCCATGGTCAGCACCAGCCAGGGCAGGTGGGTGACAGAGAGGCTGGCAAGCAGGTTGTCCCACTGGTTCATGGTGCCTCCTGCTTTGGCTTTTCACGGGCCAGCATCCACTTGAAGGTGAAGGCTGTCACTAAAAAGGTGATCGCCGCACCTGCAATGCCAGCTACCAGAAATGGTTTCCATTCGTTGGCAATGCGGTCAAAGTGCAGTATGACGCCTGCAATCGTCGGGATGAACAGCAGCATCATGTTTTGCAGCAGCATCTGCGAGGTTTGCTCCAGTGCCTGTGGCAGACGACCGTAGATCAGCAAGCCGATGAGCAGCAGCAAGGCACCCAGCAAGGCACCTGGGAAGGGGAGTTGAAAAAACTGAACAATGGCCTCGCCCACCAGTTGAAAGGTGAACAAGGCCGCTAACGCATACAACATGGCAAGCATCCATCAAAACAATGGATGCGAAGTCTAGGGGGTCTGCCAGCTTTGGCAATGCCTGTTTTGCTGCATTAGTGACTGCACACGTTTTTTGCCACTGATGCTTATCAATTAAGCGCAGGTAGCTATGCTTTTCTAAGATTTGCCTGCTTTCTAGGCAGGGTAAGGCGAAGTCAAGCAAAACAATGGCTTAGAGGGTGTTGTTCCTGCGGATGATTGAGTTGTCCACAGGCTTGTTCAGTGGTTTCGTGGAAAATCTAGGGTTTGTACTTACTTCGTGCGGCGCGTGTGCTGCAGGTGTTCCACGATGGAGGCTGTCACCACGCCCCAGACCTGAAGTTCTTGCAGGCCTTGTAAAACGATGGGTGCAAACGCAGCGTTGGCGGCGTGCAATTCGTTGCGGCCATGGCGCAGGAACAACTGCTTGACCGTGAATTCGCCATCCACCACGGCCACCACAATATGTCCGTGCTGCGGTGCAATGGCTCGGTCGACCACGATCATGCAGCCGTCCAAGATGCCCGCATCTTGCATGCTGTCGCCGCTGACACGCATGGTGAAGGTGGCGGCAGGGTGCTGTGTGATGTGCGCCATCACATCAAAAACCTGCAGGGGGAAATCCTCTGCAGGGCTGGGAAAGCCGCAGCGTACCTGTGCGCCAATCAAAGGCAGTGGCACAGGTGCCAATGCGCAGGGCATGGGGTGGCTGGCGTGGTCAGGGCGTGTGTGATTCATGGCAGTCAAGCCTGTGCAATCGGTAAATCTTCATAGCGCATGGTGTACAGCGGGCTGCGCATGGCTTGCTTCATGCGCCAGCCAGCGCTGTCCTGGTCGGGCAGGCCGCAACTGGCTAGGTGAATGGTTTGCTTGCCGTAACGCTCGTTGATGGCATCTACGGCCTGCATCAAATGCGTGGGCGTGCTTGGGGTGTCAGTGCTGGCAAACAAATCTCCGGTTCTCGCCTGGTGGGTGGGTTTCAAATCCAGCAAGATGACACCCGCTTTGCTCAGTGGGTGGCCCGCCTGAAAAAAACTGCGCGCTGCGTGGGTGGCTGCCTGCACCAGGCTGCGTGCATCGTTGCTTGGCTGGTGCAGCGGCACCGTCATGGCACCATGCCAAGGCAAACCTTGGCGAAAAGGTGAGGTGTAGGCAAACACATGCACCTGTGCCGCAAGAACACCCGCAGTCCGGGCTTTTTCTGCCGCACGAGATGCAAACTCACTCACGGCTTCCAGCAAAGGAGGCAGCGCATGCACGGCCTGCCCAAAGCTGCGTGTGCATGCAATTTGCTGCTTGGCTGCAGGCGCGTTATCCAGCGTGAAGCAACTGATGCCTTGCAGCTCGCGCACGGTGCGCTCCAGCACCACGCCACCCATGCTGCGTGCCCGTGATGCGGGTAGCCGCGTCAAATCGTATGCGGTGGTGCACCCGGCCTTTGCCAGCTGCGGGCCCATGCGCCGGCCAATTCCCCAGATGGCGGTGGCCGGCGTGTGTTGCAGCAGGGCGATTTGCTGGGAGGGCGGTATTTCCTGCCAGTTGCACACCTGGGCCCAGGCTTGTGAGTAGTGGCCTTGGCGTCGTTCTGCCTCTTTGGCAATGTGGTTGCACAGTTTGGCCAAAGTTTTGGTTGGTGCAATGCCAATGCAGCACGGAATGCTCAGGCACCGCTCAATCCGCTGGCGAATGGTGCGTGCCCGTGTGGTGAGCTGGGTGATCCCTTCTAGCCCGCCAATAAAGCATTCGTCGATGGAGTAAATCTCTTGGCTGGGTCCCAGCGCAGAGGCCAGACGCATCATGCGTGCGCTCATATCGCCATAGAGAGAAAAATTGGCCGACAGTGCCGTGATGCGGTGTGTAGCCAGCTGTTCTTGCAGCTGGTAGTAAGGCTGGCCCATCTTGATGTGGGTCTTGGCTTCATTGCTGCGAGAGATGACGCAGCCATCGTTGTTCGACAGCACAACCACGCCGCGCTGCGCCAGGCGCGGGTTGAAAGCGCGCTCGCAAGAAACGTAGAAGTTATTGCCATCAATCAGTGCGAACATGGTGTAACTGTATATCCATACAGTTATTCTCGCCATGAAGAAATTGAAACAGCAGTGTTTGGTGTTGGTCCGAACCTGCGGCAAGCGCCTGTGGCGGCGCAAATAGGGGCTGGAGACAGGCGTTTCAGCCTTCAGATATCCACTTCGAAAGAGTGGATAGAGATTTTTTTTTTGTGAGAGACAAAAACAAAAAAGGCCAACCTGAGTTGACCTTTTTGTAAAGCCGAAGCTTTATTGGTTGCGAGGGCTGGATTTGAACCAACGACCTTTGGGTTATGAGCCCAACGAGCTACCAGACTGCTCCACCTCGCGATAATTCTGGATATGCCTTGATGACAACGCTAAACACCATTAAGGTATGGTGCCCGAGGCCGGAATCGAACCGGCACGCCTTGCGGCGGCGGATTTTGAGTCCGCTGCGTCTACCAATTCCACCACCCGGGCGTCATCAGTGCATGAACGGAATTATGGCACATTTATGGAATGAAAAAAGAATATTCTTCAATTGAAGCGGCAATTGGTTCAACTCCGCTGGTCGCACTGCAGCGTATCGATGCGCTAGCGAATACAGAGCGCGGTAATGTATTGCTGGGCAAGCTGGAAGGCAACAACCCTGCTGGCTCGGTGAAGGATCGTCCCGCGCTGTCAATGATTCAGCGCGCACAAGAGCGCGGTGAAATCAAGCCTGGTGACACCTTGATTGAAGCGACGTCTGGCAATACCGGTATTGCGCTGGCCATGGCTGCTGCCATCAAGGGCTACCGCATGGTGCTGATCATGCCGGAGGACTTGTCCATTGAGCGCGCGCAGACCATGAAGGCCTATGGCGCAGAACTGATCTTGACCCCCAAGAGCGGCGGCATGGAATACGCACGTGATCTGGCCGAGCAAATGGTGGTGCAGGGCAAGGGTGTGGTGCTGGATCAGTTCGCCAATGAAGACAATCCGCGTGCGCACTACGAAACCACGGGCCCCGAAATCTGGGAGCAAACCGGTGGCGAGATCACGCACTTTGTAAGCGCCATGGGTACAACGGGCACGATCACGGGCGTGGCCAAGTACCTGAAGGAAAAGAACCCCAATATCCAGATCATTGGCGCGCAGCCTTCTGAAGGTTCGCGCATTCCGGGCATTCGCAAGTGGCCTGAGGAGTATTTGCCCAAGATTTATGACGCCAGCTTGGTCGATGAGCTGGTGTATGTCAGCCAGGACGATGCCGAAGACATGTGCCGTCGCATGGCGCGTGAAGAGGGTATTTTTGCGGGCATCTCGGCAGCGGGTGCTTGCTGGGTCGCGCAGGAGATTGCCAAGCGCGAGCACAATGCCACTATCGTGTTCATTGTGTGTGACCGTGGTGATCGCTATTTGTCAACGGGCGTGTTTCCTGCCTGAGCAGGCGTTTCATGCCAGAAAGGTCGCACCGGTTGCGGCCTTTTTTTTGCCCTTTTCGTTGTGAGAAAGTTTGCTCTATGAGCCATGAGATGCGTTTTTGCCCCAACTGCGCCACACCTTTGCAGTGGATAGCCTCGCAAGAAGACAGCGGGATGAAAGATCGGCTGCGCTGCGTGGCCTGCCACTGGACGCACTGGGGCAACCCCACGCCGGTGCTGGCGGCGGTGGTGGAAAACGACCGGGGAGAGGTACTGCTGGCGCGCAATGCGATGTGGCAAGAGGGGGTGTTTGGTCTGATTACCGGCTTTATGGAAGCCGGTGAATCCCCGGAGCAAGGTATTTGCCGCGAGGTGATGGAAGAAACCAATTTGCGCGTCAAAGCATTGCGTATCTTGGGGTCTTGGGAGTTTTTGCGTATGAACCAGGTGCTGGTGGCCTACCACGTGCGTGTGGACGGTGATGTGAAGCTTTCACCAGAGCTGCTGGAGTACCAGTGGAAGACGCCACAGGAAGCCCGCTGCTGGCCTTCGGGCACTGGTTATGCCTTGGCGCACTGGGTGGGCAGCAAGGGGCTGGAGCCGCAGTTTGGTGCCTTCAGGCCGGGGCAGTCGCCAGAGCCTGACCCAGTCAAGTGGCCGCCCAGAATGTGGGAGCAAGATGCCCGGTTTGTGCTGCCACCACCGTTTTGAATGCAAGAGGTGACCTGGGCTTTGCGTGCAAAGCTACTGCGGTGGCTGCAGCGGGTGCCTACAATGTGCGTCAGTTATAGGAAGCATTGCCATGAATATCTATCGGGAAATTGACACGCGCGGTTTGAACTGCCCCTTGCCGATCTTGAAGGCCAAGAAGGCATTGGCAGACATGGCCAGCGGGCAGTTGCTCAAAGTGGTGGCCACCGATACGGGCTCACTGCGCGACTTTCAAGCCTTTGCCAAGCAAACGGGTAATGAGCTGGTCGAGCAAAGCACGGTGGGTGCAGAGTACATCCACATCTTGCGTCGCCGTTAAAACAATAGCTGCTAACGTAATAAAGGCCTGCAATTGCAGGCCTTTTATGTTGGAAACGCTTGCAGGGTAAGCGTTAGATGCTCAGATTCTTGAGGTAGTCGCGAAAGTGCTCGCCCACGTCTGGGTGTTGCAGGGCCAGCTCGACCGTGGCCTCTAAGAAGCCTTCTTTGCTGCCGCAGTCATAGCGCTTGCCTTGGTACTGGAAGGCATACACGGTTTCGTGCTTCATCAGGCGTTCAATCGCATCGGTCAGCTGAATCTCGCCACCCACGCCTTGAGGCTGGTTGCGAATTTCCTCAAAGATGCGCGGCGTCAGCACGTAGCGGCCGGCCACGCCCATGCGCGAAGGGGCTTTTTCTGGTGCGGGTTTTTCAACGATCTCGTCGATGCGCATCAGTGGGCCGCCGGCTGCTTCGCCCTTGACGATGCCGTAGCGCTTGGTGTGCGACAAAGGCACTTCTTGCACGGCCAGCAGTGAGCGGCCTTGCTTTTGAAACGCAGTGGTCATCTGCGCCATCACGCCCGGGCCGCCGGCCTCACCAGTCATCAAGTCGTCGGCCAGGATGACTGCAAACGGTTCGTTGCCCACCAGCGGCTCGGCGCACAACACCGCGTGGCCCAGGCCCAAAGAGCGGGGCTGGCGCACGAACAGGCAGTTCATGTCCGCCGGCGCAATGCTGCGCACCAAGTCCAGCATGGCATGCTTGCCAGCGCGCTCCAGCTCGTTTTCCAGCTCGTAAGCGGTGTCGAAATGGTCCTCGATGGCGCGCTTGCTGCGGCCAGTCACAAAAATCATGTCGCGGATACCCGCTTCGTAGGCTTCTTCTACGGCGTACTGGATCAGGGGCTTGTCCACCACAGGCAGCATCTCCTTGGGGGATGCTTTGGTGGCCGGTAAAAAGCGGGTGCCAAGGCCGGCCACGGGGAATACGGCTTTGCGCACTCGGGTTTGATTGGACATGGTCAATCCTTCTTGTTCGGGATGGAAAAAAAGGCGCAGTTGCCTGCGCCTTTTTGTCGCTCAACTCAAAGCATATCAGCCCAGGCGGGCCAGTTGCTCCTGAATGCGGGTCAGTGTGGTGCCAAAGTCAGCCACACGTTTCTTCTCTTGCTCCAGCACAGCGGCAGGTGCCTTGGCGCAGAAGGCTTCGTTGTTCAGCTTGGCATTGGCTTTGGTGATTTCACCTTCCAGGCGCTTGGCTTCTTTGGTCAAGCGGGCCTTTTCGGCTTCTACATCCACTTCAACGAACAGTGCCAGGCGGGCATCGGCCACCACGTTCACGGGGGCTGACTGGGCTTCGGCTTGCCATGCTGCTTCGGTATCAAAGACCTTGACTTCGCTGAGCTTGGCCAGGTTCTTCAGCACATCTGCGTTGGCGCGCAGGAACTGCGTCGCTTCTGCGGTGTCGCCCATGACCAGCAGTGGCAGACGCAGCGCAGGGGATACGCCCATCTCGCCACGCAGCGTACGGCAGGCATCCACCATGGCCTTGATGCGGCCCACGTAGGCGATGGAGGCTTCGTCAATCTTCTCTGGCTGGGCTTCAGGGTAGACCGCCACAGCGATGGAGTCACCTTGCTTGCCTGCCACAGGCGCAACCTTTTGCCACAGCTCTTCCGTCACGAACGGAATGACGGGATGGGCCATGCGCAAAATGGTTTCCAGAACGCGGATCAGTGTGCGGCGTGTGGCACGTTGCTGGGCTTCGTTGCCTGTCTGGATCTGCACTTTGGCAATTTCCAGGTACCAGTCACAGAACTCGTTCCAGACAAAGTCATAGATAGTGTTGGCGACGTTGTCCAGGCGGTACTCGCTAAAGCCTTTGGCCACTTCGGCTTCGACCTTTTGCAGTTGCGAGACGATCCAGCGGTCAGGCTGGCTGAACTGCAGGTAGCCACCGGCGCAGTCTGCCTCCGTGTGCTCTTTCAAGCCGCAATCAAAACCTTCGCAGTTCATCAGTACAAAGCGGCTGGCGTTCCACAGCTTGTTGCAGAAGTTGCGGTAGCCCTCGCAGCGCTTGCTGTCAAAGTTGATGGAGCGGCCCAGCGATGCCAGTGCAGCAAAGGTAAAGCGCAGCGCGTCAGCACCATAGGCGGGAATGCCTTCAGGGAACTCTTTTTGCGTGTTCTTGCGCACTTGGGGTGCTGTTTCAGGCTTGCGCAGACCGGTGGTGCGCTTGTCCAGCAGTGGCTCCAGCGAGATGCCGTCGATCAGATCGACCGGGTCCAGCACATTGCCTTCGGATTTGGACATCTTCTTGCCCTGCGCATCGCGCACCAGGCCGTGGATGTACACATGCTTGAATGGCACACGCCCGGTGAAGTGCGTGGTCATCATGATCATGCGCGCCACCCAGAAGAAGATGATGTCGTAGCCAGTAACCAGCACGGAGGAGGGCAGGTACAGGTTGAAGTCGTCGTCGGCAGCGTCGCTCTGGTTGGGCCAGCCCATGGTGGAAAACGGCACCATGGCGGACGAATACCATGTGTCCAGCACGTCGGCATCGCGGTGCAATGTTTTGCCAGGAGCTTGTGCCTGGGCTTCGGCTTCGTTCTTGGCAACGTAGATGTTGCCTTCTTCGTCGTACCAGGCAGGAATCTGGTGGCCCCACCACAGCTGGCGCGAGATACACCAGTCCTGGATGTTGTTCATCCACTGGTTGTAAGTGTTGACCCAGTTTTCGGGCACAAACTTCACTTCGCCCGAGGCCACCGCATCGATCGCCTTTTGTGCGATGGATTTGCCCGTGGCGTCGCCTGTGCCTTCGTTGGCCACTTTGCTCATGGCGATGAACCACTGGTCGGTCAGCATGGGCTCAATCACCTGGCCGGTGCGGTCACAGATCGGAACCATCAGTTTGTGCTTCTTGATTTCGATCATCAAGCCAGCTTCTTCAAGATCGGCCACGATGGCCTTGCGGGCCACAAAGCGGTCCATGCCGCGGTATTTTTCAGGCGCTTCGTCGTTGATCTTGGCGGTCAGCGTCAGCACGCAGATCATGGGCAGCTGGTGGCGCTGGCCGACCTGATAGTCATTCTGGTCGTGGGCAGGCGTGACCTTAACCACGCCGGTGCCGAACTCGCGGTCCACGTATTCATCGGCAATGATGGGGATCTGGCGGCCCACCAGTGGCAGGGTTACGGTCTGGCCGATCAGGTGCTTGTAACGCTCATCTTCCGGATGCACCATTACGGCCACGTCGCCCAGCATGGTTTCGGGGCGGGTGGTGGCCACCACCAGTTGGCCTTCGCCGCTGGTCAATGGGTAGGCAATGTGCCACAGCGAGCCGTCTTTCTCCTGGTTTTCAACTTCCAGATCCGACACGGCAGATTGCAGCACCGGGTCCCAGTTCACCAGACGCTTGCCGCGGTAAATCAGACCTTGCTTGTACAGCGTGACAAAGGTCTCGGTGACCACGTTGGACAGCTTTTCGTCCATGGTGAAGTACTCGCGGCTCCAGTCCACGGTATCGCCCATGCGGCGCATTTGTGTGGTGATGGTGTCGCCGGACTTTTCTTTCCACTCCCACACTTTCTTGACAAACTCATCGCGGCCCAGGTCGTAGCGGCTGACGCCTTGGGCTTGCAATTGGCGTTCCACCACGATTTGCGTGGCAATGCCTGCGTGGTCGGTACCGGGAATCCAGGCCGTGTTGTGGCCCTTCATGCGGTAGTAGCGCGTCAACGAGTCCATGATGGTCTGGTTGAAGGCGTGGCCCATGTGCAGCGTGCCTGTCACATTCGGAGGGGGCAGCTGGATAGAGAAGTTCTGGCCTGCGGCGGCAGCTTCTGCACTGGGCTGGCCCGTGCCGCGGTAGCCCGCATTGCCATAGCCGCGTTTTTCCCATTCGGGGCCCCAATGGGCTTCCAGAGCGGCGGGTTCGAAGGATTTGGACAGGCTGTTCAGGCCTGGCTGGGCAATGGATTCACTCATGGCGGATTCGCAAATGAAAACGGCATCCTGCAGGGGATGCCGTCTGTAGGCTGTTAGCTGAAAGGACGGATTGGGTTTGATTTTACCGACCCAGCCCAGAGATAGGGCGAGCGGGGCATTGTTTGAGGTTAAATTGGCTGTCAGCGCTTAACCAGTATGCGCTGACAGCTATGCTTTATTTAGAGAGTGCCTGCAAAGCCGCTTCGCGCCAAGCCTTGGCAGCAGCAGCGGTGTCTTCGCGCTGCTCAGCCATGATGGCCAGAGCTTTCCAGGCGCTGGCACGCAAAGGCGCATCGCTCAAGCGGCCCACGGCACTTTGCAGCAGTTGCTCGCCTTTGCCCCACAGCTGTCGCTGCACACAGGCCATGCCAGCCAGATACTGCAAGCGCGGCTCCTGAGGCGCTGCGCGCTGTGCGGATTCAATGCGGGCCAGCCAGTCGGCATCCAGCTCATCCAGCGCGTGCTGCAAATTGACAAATAAACGCTGGGCTTGCGCCCCAGACAGGGATTGGGGCGCTTGCAAAAACTGCTCCCAAACGGGAAGCAGCCAAGTACGAGCTTGGGACGGGTCGCCTTGCAGCTCCATCAGCTTGCGGGCTGCCGCCAAAGCCACATCGGGGGTACGCTGGTCTGCAGGCTGCAAGCCATTCCAGGCGCGCTGCAGTTGATCTGCATCGTGCGTGTGCTGCAACTGCTCCAGGATCAGGCCTCGGGTGATGCTGTTGGCCGCTTCTTGCGACAGGCCGCCGTGCTTGGCCAGAAGTCGCGCCGTATCCAGGGCCGATTGCGTGGCATGGGCCAACCGGCTGGCTTTGAGCTGAATGCGCAAGGCCATGGTGCGGCGGCTGGCTCCAGGGGGGAGTTGTGCCAAGCGCTGCAGCGCTTCTTGGGGATCGCGGTCATCCAGCGCCCAGCGCGCTGCGCGCATTTGCGCGCCTTCGCGCACTTCTTGCTGCTGCAAGGTGCCATTGGCGGGCACATCGTTCATGGCCTGTTCGTAGTGTTCGTTGCGGGCCTCTATATCGCGCAAGGCATGGGCGCTGTCAGCGGCCAGCATGTGGGCAATCGCACGCAAAGTGGCATCCTGTGGAACGTCGGCATGCTCGGTGCGCAGCTCATCGCTGAGCTTGAGCAGGACCAGTGCAGACTTGCGGGCGCGTACATACCGGCCAGCCTGCAGGTGTGACAGGCTTTCTACCAAGGCCTGGTACATCTGGCGCTCTTTTTGCTGCTGGCGCCAGCGCTTGGCCTGGTGCGGCAACATGACGAGTACCGAAAAAGCCCGCAGGGCGGCGTAGCTGGTGGCAAATACTGCGAGCAGCAGCAGCAACACCATGTTGAGCGATAAATCGACCCGGTATGGAAGCCAGAACAACGTGACAACGCCCTGGTTGTTGCCGGCAAACAAAGCCAGCGCCACAGCCAGTGCAAACAAACCCACAAACCAAAGTGCAGCGCGCATCATGCGGTAGTTCCTTTGTGCGCTTAGAGGCCGGTGGCAGCGGTAGACAGAGCGGCCAAAGTTTCATCCAGAACCGGCTGTGTAGTCGCTTGCATATGGGTCTGCAGTTGTGCCAGTACAGCTTGTGCCTGGTGTGTACGGCGAGAGCCGGGGTCAAAGAATTTACCCAGCGTAGCCTGCGCAGTGCTGATGTCGGTGCGGGCAGCCTCATATTGGCGTGCCAGCACGGCCAGACGTGCGTTGAGCAGCTTGAGCTTGAGGTTTTCTCGCACGAAGAATGCTTGTTCTGGTGCCATGAGCATGACGTCGGCATGCTCAATCCGGCTCACACGCAGCAAATCACGGGTTTCTTCGCGTGTAGCCTGCCAAATTTTGTGGCCCCAGTCACTCCACCACAGCCATTGCATGGGAGAGGTGGCTGCAGCGTCAGTCTCTGCGCTGCCAGCCTCAGGGGCTTGGCGCCGTGGCTGGCGTTGCTCGTTGGGGACGGGGGCGCCGGTACGTACGTGCATGTCGTCGACCAGGCTGACGACATCATCGAGTCGTGCCAGTAAGCTGGCTGTGTCGGTCACTGCAGATTGCGACAGTCGATCCAGATCGCGCTCCATGGCCTGCTGCACAGGTACCAAACGGGGCTGCGCCGCCCGTTCAATCCGCTTGATGCTGCTTTGCAAAATGGCGACCAGGGGCTCAGTGCTGCCGGTCAGTTGCGTTTGCTGCTGGGCCATGCGGATGGCAGATTCGATATCCACCACCAGGGTTTCATCTCGCGAGCGGGTCAGGTTCTGAACCAGTGCGTCCAGCTGCCCGCGCTGCAAGCTGACTTCATTGACGCGCACGTCCATGACAGAAAGCTTGGCATTGGCATCGCGTACCAAATCTTGCGACTCCCGGGCCAGGGCGCGGGCTTCGGTCGCCTGGGTGGTGGCATCTGCGGACTGGCGGGCCAGTTGCTCTTGCATGCCATCAACTTTTTGCCACAGCAAAAGGCTGCAGCCAAGGCCAGTTGCGCCAATCACCAGCGACAACCATGTCCAGCCCGGAGCCGCTGGGCGTGGTGCATGTAGCGTTTCAAAAGGAACCGCTTGGGAGGGGATAGGAGCGCCGTCAGGGGTGGTCATGCAATGATTTTATCGAGGCCACGATGCTTTGCACGGTTGGCATGGTTTCAATGACGCGGCCAAAGCCGGCCTGGTGTGCCTGTTGGGCGATGCGTGGGTGTGTAGCCAAGGCGGTGTGTGCTTGCCAGGACCATGCGGTGTTGGAAAGACGCAAATGTTGCACACATTCAGAGCTGCTGAACAACCACACAGCTTGCAGGGTACGCAGCGTTTCAATGGCTTGCAAAAGCGCTGGTGTTGCTGGGGGTGCCTGGCGCTCGTACACAGCAGCGAAATCGACCTGTACGCCGCGTTGCTGTAATTGCTCGGTCAGCCACTGACGGCCTTGGCCGACGGCATCATGCCCATCACCGCCGCGGACGATGAGTACTTTTTGACCGCTGCAGATTTGTTGTTGAACATGTGTCCACAGCGATTCCGAATCAAATTGTGGAGCGTCTGGAGAAGGCTGGGTCACGTTGAGAGGCGAGATTCCTTCGGAAAACAGAACCTTGGCAGTGCCGGGGCCGGGGGCCCAAAAGCGTGTGTGTGCAGCGGGGCGTAGTGCTTGTGCGCGCAGCTGGGCAAAGAAGTAGCGTGCCGCATTGCCGCTGACGAACATGATGGCGTCGTAGCTGCTCAGTTGTTGCAAAGCAGCGTGCACGGTGGCGATCGCATGCGGGCTGCGGCTGGGGCCAATCTCCATCATCGCAAGTGCGCTGGCCTCAATACCTTGCGCCTGCAACTGCTGCACCCACAGCGCTGCATCAGGCTGTGGGCGGGTTACAACAAGGTGTGGCATGCCTGCAGATTCAGGACTGGGTACAGATCTTGGCGCCAGCTGCTTGCAAATGTGCGGCCACTTGTACACCTAAGGCTTCGGCTTGCGCCAGCGTAGTGACCGTGGCTGTTTGCTGCGCGCTGATCAGGGATTGAATACCTTGCGGATCGCCCCATGCCGCATCAATACGCATCAGATCACCATCCAGCACCGCGTGTGCAGCCAAGGGCACGGAGCAGCTGCCACCCATGCTGCGGCTTACCGCGCGTTCCGCCGCAACGCGCAGCCAGGTAGGCATGTGCACCAGTGGGGCAAGGGCCTCTGCCAAGTCTTGGCGGTCGGCTCGAATTTCGATACCCAAAGCGCCTTGGCCTGCAGCAGGCAGCATGGTGGTGGGGCTGAAAATGGCGCGGATGCGGTCTTGCATGCCCAGGCGCTTGAGGCCAGCGGCAGCCAGAACAATGGCGTCGTACTGGCCTTCGTCCAGCTTGCGCAGGCGTGTATCTAGGTTGCCGCGCAATGGCTCTATCTTGAGGTCTGGGCGCAAGGCTTGCAGCAGTACTTGGCGGCGCAAGCTGGAGGTGCCAACCACTGCACCTTGGGGCAAAGCATCCAGACTGTTGTATTTGGGTGACACGAACGCATCGTGCGGGTCTTCACGCTCCATGACGCAAGCCAGAGCAAAACCTTGCGGCATATCCATGGGGACATCTTTGAGCGAATGCACGGCGATATGGGCACGGCCTTCTTCCAGCGCAACTTCCAGCTCTTTGACGAACAAACCCTTGCCACCGACTTTCGAGAGCGTGCGATCCAGGATTTGGTCGCCCTTGGTCGTCATGCCAAGCAGCTCAACGGTGTGCCCACGTGCTTGCAACAAGGCCTTGACATGCTCGGCTTGCCACATGGCGAGTCGGCTTTCACGGGTGGCGATGACGATGGAGAGGGGGGGTGTTGCTACGGTCATGACTTTCAATACGCTGGCTCGGGGCCTTTCAATCAACGGGCGATGCTAGCATGCTGTGTTGCCATAGAAACCGGCTGGAGTATTCACAGAAATGACTGCTGCGATAAAGAAAGACCGAGATCAACGTGCCCGTGCTTTACCAAGCAAAGCAGCGCGTAAAAACGACAAAGATCAGCCGCTGATAGACGATATTCGTCTGCTGGGCCGTATTTTGGGGGACATCATCCGCGAGCAAGAAGGTGTCGCGGTGTATGAGCTGATCGAGCAGGTGCGACAGCTGTCGGTGGCATTTCGTCGGGATCAGGACCATGAGGCGGACAAGACGCTCAAGAAGTTGCTCAAAGGGCTGAGCACGGATCAAACGGTGAGTGTGATCCGTGCGTTCACCTACTTTTCTCACTTGGCAAATTTGGCGGAAGACAGGCACCACATCCGCCGCCGTGCAGTGCATGAGCGTGCAGGTAATACGCAGGAGGGCAGCATTGAGGTGGCGCTGTCACGGCTGCGCTGGGCCGGCATTACGCCCGATGAGATTGCGCAGACCTTGGCGCAGGCTTATGTCTCCCCCGTACTGACAGCGCACCCAACGGAAGTGCAGCGGCAAAGTATTTTGCAAGCAGAGCATGACATTGCACACTTGCTGGTGGAGCGCGATGACATCCTGGCGCGCGCGCAACTGTTTAACAGCGCCAAAGATGCGCTGACCCCACGCGAATTGGCGACCAATGAGGCCATGCTGCGGGCACGTGTGGCGCAGCTGTGGATGACGCGTCTGTTGCGCTACTCCAAATTGACGGTGGCCGACGAAATTGAAAATGCCTTGAGCTATTACGAGGCGACGTTCCTGCGCGAAATTCCCAAGATTTATGCGGCTTTAGAGGATGCACTGGAAGGCCAGACGGTTCACAGCTTCTTGCGCATGGGGCAATGGATTGGAGGGGACCGGGATGGCAATCCCAACGTGACAGCCCCAACCTTGGAGCTGGCGTTGCGCCGTCAAAGTGATGTGGTGCTGCGCCACTATCTGACGGAGGTGCACTACCTCGGGGGGGAGCTGTCGGTATCAGCGCGGCTGGTCGAAGTCTCTGCCGCCATGCAGGCACTGGCGAATGCGTCGCCTGATAACAATCCCCACCGGCAAGATGAGCCTTATCGCAGGGCATTAACGGGTATTTATGCGCGTTTGGCCGCATCGTTAACGCATTTGACGGGTGGCCAGGCTGCCCGTCATGCCGTGGCGCCGCACAACCCTTATCTGCAAGCGGATGAGTTTTTGGGTGATTTGCAAATCATTCACGACTCTTTGCAAGCGCACCATGGCGAGAGCCTGGCTGTTCAGCGGCTGCACCCTTTGATGCGTGCTGTGAAAGTCTTTGGGTTCTGTTTGTCGACGGTAGATTTGCGCCAAAGCTCAGACAAGCATGAAGCGGTCATGGCCGAACTGCTGGCCGTTGCGCAGGTAGAAAACCACTACGCCCAATTGGATGAAGCGGCGAAATGCGCTTTGTTGCAGCGCCTGCTGCAGGAGGCGCGCCCACTGCGTGTCATGGGCGCAAGCTATTCAGATTTGGCGTGCAGTGAGATTGCCATTTTTGAAATGGCAAAGACCATGCGCCAGCGCTATGGGCGCGAAGCCATCATTCACTACATCATCAGTCACACAGAGTCCGTCAGTGACTTGCTGGAAGTGTTGCTGCTGCAAAAAGAAGTGGGCTTGATGCAAGGCACTTTGGAGCAACCAGATGCCGCATTGGATCTGATTGTGGTGCCTTTGTTCGAGACGATTGGTGATTTGCGGGCGGCTTCGGACATCATGCGGGCCTACTTTGCAGTACCTGGCGTAGCAGGACTGCTGCAGCGCTCGGGTGCTGTGCAAGACATCATGCTGGGGTACAGCGACAGCAATAAAGACGGTGGCATCTTTACGAGCAACTGGGAGCTGTATCAGGCAGAGCTGGCGCTGGTAGAGCTGTTCGATGGGCTGCAAGAGCAGTTTGGTTTACGTCTGCGCATGTTTCATGGGCGCGGCGGCACGGTAGGGCGTGGCGGCGGACCCAGCTATCAAGCCATCTTGGCACAGCCACCAGGGACAGTGCGCGGGCAAATTCGCCTCACTGAGCAAGGCGAGGTCATTGCCTCCAAATATGCCAACCCAGACATTGGGCGAAGAAACCTGGAAACCCTGGTTGCCGCGACGTTGGAGGCCACGCTGCTGCAGCCCACCAAATCTGCCACCAAAGCTTTTTTGCAGACAGCGGAGCAATTGTCCCAGTCTAGTATGGGGGCCTACCGCAAGCTGGTCTACGAGACCGCGGGTTTTGCCGATTACTTCTTCAGTGCAACACCGATCCGTGAAATTGCAGAACTGAACATTGGTTCACGCCCTGCATCGCGCAAGTCGACGCAGGCGATTGAGGATTTGCGTGCGATCCCTTGGGGGTTCAGTTGGGGGCAGTGCCGCCTGACGCTGCCGGGCTGGTATGGTTTTGGGTCTGCGGTGGAGGCATTTTTGCAGGCTGATGGAGCTGATCCAAAGCGCCAGCTGGCATTGCTGCAGAAGATGTATCGCCAGTGGCCGTTTTTCAAAACCTTGCTCTCCAACATGGACATGGTGTTGGCCAAGAGTGACCTGGCGCTGGCATCGCGCTACAGCGAACTGGTCACAGATGCGCGCTTGCGCAAGCGCATTTTCTCCAGCATTGAGGCCGAATGGCTGCGTACAACCGAGGCTTTGGCGCAGATTACCGAAGAGAGTGATCGACTGGCCAGCAACCCCGCACTGGCGCGTTCGATTCGTCACCGCTTTCCCTACATTGATCCGCTGCATCATTTGCAGGTGGAGCTGGTACGCCGCTGGCGCACGGGGCAAACGGATGAGCGTTTGAAGAACGGAATTCACATCTCTATCAACGGCATTGCCGCCGGTTTGCGCAACACAGGCTGAGGCTGCAATAAAAAAGGCCTGCATCAAAGATGCAGGCCTGGTCTCCTCCGCTCTGATGAGTCTCAGAGCGTTCCTCATTTATTGGGTTCGCTAGTGCGTTGGGTGGATTGTAGGAATGAATCGACCCGCTGCGTGTGAAAGGGTTAATTTTTATAAAAGATGTCTTATATAAAACATCTTTTCTTTTGATGGTAAAAGGCTGCTTATTTATAGATGTTGTAAATATAAGTCTTTGATTTTTATTATTTTTCTATAGTTTTGTAATGTTTGAAAAGACCAATATCCATGTTGTTTGTTTGTAATAACCAAGCCGGGTGATCAGCCTCTTTGGTTATTTTTGCTGCAGTTGCTGGGCCGTGCCTTGTGCTTGGCGCTGGCGAACACGCACAATCAAATCCAGTCCAACCAGCTCCAGATTTTCGGAAATGGCGGGAAGACTAGGCCATTGAAGCATTTCAGCCGGAAGGTCTTCCAGCATGCCCGTGTCTTCGTGATAGATGTGGGAGTGCGTGTCTGTGCGAGAGTCATAGACGGTGCGCTCCGGATCCAGGCGCAGCGCTCGCAGCAACCCTTTTTCTACGAACAAAGGCAGCGTGTTGTAGACCGTGGCGCGTGAAAGACTGGGCAAAAAGTGGCGTGCAGACAGCAAAATGTCATCGGCTGCCATGTGCACGGGGCTGTGCAGGAGAACTTGAGCAATTGCCATGCGCTGGCGCGTTGGTTGAATGCCGGCATCGCGCAAGCGCGTTTCCAAGTCGCTGTCAGTTGCAAGGGAGGGCGTGGGGTGTTGAGAAACCGTCATGTGTCTTCAGGTCAGATCTGCAAAGCAATATCTGCAAAAGTTGCCATGGCAACTTTTGCAGATCGAAGCCCTTAGAAGGCTAGATGCAAGACCCATACGGGTCTTGGTGATTACTTCTTGGCGAAAGGCTCGGGGCGGGGAGTCTTGTCGCTGGAAGGTGGCAGGATAGGCATCTTGATCTGGGGTTGGTCACCAGTCAGTGTCTTCAGGAAAGCAACGATCTTGGCATTTTCTTCTTTGGTGAAGCTCTTGCCCAGTTGGACGCGGCCCATGGTGTCCACGGCTTGGCCCAGTGTGTCGGCAGCGCCGTCGTGGAAGTAGGGGTAGGTCAACTCTACGTTACGCAGGGTTGGAACCTTGAAGTTAAAGCGGTCAGCATCGGTGCCAGTGACTGCAACGCGGCCTTCTGCGGGGTTGTTGGTCTTGTAGGGCTCGACAACACCCATGCGCTGGAAGGAGTTACCGCCCACAGCCGCACCGTTGTGGCAAGCCACGCAGCCGCTGTCACGGAACAGGGCATAGCCTTCCAGTTCAGACTTGGTCAGGGCCTTTTGGTCACCCTTGAGCCACTTGTCAAAACGCGAATTAGGCGTCACCAGTGTTTCTTCGAAAGCGGCAATCGCATCGGTCACCTGGTCGATGTCGATCTTGTCTTTCTTGAAAACTTTCTTGAAATCAGACTGATAGCCAGGGATGGAGTTCAGCAGATCCACAGCCAGCTCGTGGGTGAATGCCATTTCGCCAGGATTGGCGATAGGGCCGCCTGCTTGCTCTTTCAAGCTGCCGGCACGGCCGTCCCAGAACTGCGCCACGTTCAGGCTGGAGTTCAGCACGGTGGGCGAGTTGATGGGGCCTTCTTGCCAGTTGTGGCCAATGGAGGTCTTCAGGTTGTCGCTACCACCCATGGACAGGTTGTGGCAGGAATTGCAGGAAATAAAGCCCGACTTGGACAGGCGTGGGTCAAACCACAGCTTCATACCCAGTTCGACCATGGCAGGGTTGGCAACTGTTGCGGCAACCAAAGGAGTGATGGGTTCGTTGTTAGGTTGCATGGCCCAGCTAGGGGTGGCAGCAAAACCAGCAACGATCATGGCGGCGGCAACGAGGGGACGCAGTTTGTTTTTCATGTGTGGCTCCAGAGTACTTGTCGTTTTCGAATGCATGACGAGCCTCAATCCCGCGCGCCATGGTTACCTGCTCCGTCTAGTTGTGAGGCTTTTCGGTGTCTACAGAGTGCGTCACCTTGAGTTACACGCTTTAGACCCAGTCCAGATAACGATTTGATTTCACTCGATACTGAAATTAGTGATATTGCGCGGCGTCAAAAGATTGGGCGTTGCGTAGCCTGCACAAGCGGGTTTTTGCTGATGTTGCGAAGAGGCCGCATTACATGACAGTGTGGGGTGTTTTGAAACTCGAAAAACACACCCCACAACAAGATGGAGCGCAGGGAGATGCACAGTAAATTCGATCAACATCTGGACCGCAATGCCGCAAATTTTGCGGTGCTGAGTCCACTGAGTTTTTTAGAGCGCACAGCCTCGGTATATCCAGAAAAACTGGCGATCGTGCACGGCACCTTGCGCCAGAACTGGGGGCTTACTTATGCGCGTTGCCGTCAACTGGCAAGCAGTTTGCAGCGCGCGGGTATTGGTAAAAACGATACGGTAGCGGTGATCTTGCCCAATACACCGCCCATGGTGGAGGCGCACTTTGGTGTGCCCATGTCGGGGGCCGTACTCAACACGCTCAATACGCGTTTAGATCCTGAGGCCCTGGCGTTCATGCTGGACCACGGTGAAGCCAGGGCGCTCATCGTTGACCCTGAGTTTGCCCCCGTGATTGCCAAGGCGCTGAAGCTGCGTACGCGTACTGAGCCTTTGCTGGTGATTCAAGTTGACGATGAGGTCTACGGAGAAGCTGCCGTGCAAGTGGGTACCGTGCGCTATGAAGATTTTGTTGCGCAGGGGGATGCCAACTTCGCCTGGGAGCTGCCCGAGGACGAATGGGATGCGATTGCCCTGAACTACACCAGTGGCACCACGGGCAACCCCAAAGGCGTGGTCTATCACCACCGGGGAGCGGCCACCAATGCCATCAGCAATGTGCTGGAGTGGGACATGCCCAAGCACAGCGTGTATTTGTGGACGCTGCCCATGTTCCACTGCAACGGCTGGTGCTTTCCGTGGACGGTGGCTGCGCGCGCGGGCGTCAATGTGTGCTTGCGCCGTGTAGATGCCAAAGCCATCTTCGATGCCATTCGCTTGCATGGCGTCACCCATTACTGCGGGGCACCCATCGTGCAATCCTTGCTGGTGAACGCACCTGAAGAGCTCAAGCAAGGCCTGCCTGCGGGCGTGAAGGCGATGGTGGCAGGGGCTGCACCACCGGCTTCCATGATTGAAGGCATGGAAGCTTTGGGTTTTGACCTGACCCATGTGTATGGCCTGACTGAAACCTACGGCCCGGCGACGGTGTGCGCCCAGCATGAAGCATGGAATGCGCTGAACATTGGCGAGCGCGCACGCCTGAATGCACGCCAGGGGGTGCGTTATCACCTGCAGCGCGACGTGCGTGTGATGGACCCGGAGACGCTGCAGCCCGTGCCATGGGATGGCCAAACCATGGGTGAGATCATGTTTCGCGGCAATATCGCCATGAAGGGCTACCTCAAGAATCCGCAGGCCACCGACGATGCATTCCGCGGTGGCTGGTTTCACAGTGGTGACCTGGCTGTGCAGTACCCCGATGGCTACATCCAGATCAAGGATCGCAGCAAGGACATCATCATCTCGGGGGGCGAAAACATCTCCTCCATTGAAGTGGAAGATGTGCTGTACCGCCACCCTGCGGTGCTGGCGGCTGCGGTGGTGGCCAAGCCCGATGAAAAATGGGGTGAGACACCGTGCGCATTCCTTGAAATCAAAGCCGGGGCGCAGGTCTCGGAGCAAGACATCATCGCGCACTGCAAGCTGCATCTGGCTGGCTTCAAAGTGCCGCGCACGGTGGTGTTTGGTGAGTTGCCCAAGACCAGCACCGGAAAAATCCAGAAGTTTGAGCTGCGCAAGCAAGTGGGTTCGGTACAAGCTGTGGCGATGTAAAGCGCCGCGCACCAGCTTGGATGGGGCATTTTCCCGGTCTGCTGGTGCTGTTTTTCCCCCGTTGGGGTGCTTGTGACTGTGCGGGTAGCTTTCTGGCGGCTCTTTAGTGCGCCGGCCGGAACGCAGTGATGCCATGTACTTGCGATTCGGCGGGGCTGTACTTTTAAAAGATAGCTGTTAGCGCTTGCACATCAAGGATTTCAAGGTGTTTTATATCTGAAATGCTTGTAAACAAAGCGTTGGCAGCTATTAAATAAATGTTAAAGATAAAAAGCGCAGATTCAATCTGCGCTTTTTATCGGGACGGTGCTTATCAGTGCAGCCGCGGCAGTGGCATTACTTCCAGTACTGGCACTTGCTTTCTTCCTTGGTTGTCCAGACTTGATCGGCAGGCAGGGTCTTGATGAGCTTGTAGTAATCCCAGGTGCCTTTGGATTCAGCGGGCGACTTCACTTCCATCAGATACATGTCGTGGGCGTAGCGGCCATCGGGGCGGATGCGGCCCTTGCCAAAGAAGTCGTTGATCTCCATGCCCTTCCAGGCGGCCATTACCTTGTCGGCCTCCAGGGTGCCAGCTTTTTCAACGGCCTTTAGATAGTTCCAGGCGGCCGAGTAGTCAGCGGCCTGAATTTCGCTGGGGCGACGCTTGGTTTTGGCCATGAACTTGTCGGCAAACTTGCGTGTTTCGGCGTTCAGATCCCAGTACCAGCTGGTGGTGAACTGCAGGCCTTCGGTGTTGCGCACGCCCAGGCTGTGGATGTCGCTAAAGAAGATCAGCAAGCCAGCCAGTTTCATGTCCTTGGTGACCCCGAATTCTTTGGCTGCCTTGATGGAGTTGACGGTGTCGCCTCCCGCATTGGCCAGACCCAGAATCTGCGCTTTGGAGTTTTGTGCCTGCAGCATGAAGCTGGAAAAATCTGAAGCATTGAGCGGCGTTTTCACTGAGCCCATGACCTTGCCGCCGTTGGCCTCGACGATCTTGGTGGTATCGGCCTCCAGCGCATGGCCGAAGGCGTAATCGGCCGTCAGAAAGAACCAGCTCTTGCCGCCGTTATCGACCACGGCTTTGCCTGTGCCTTTGGCCAGTGCCACGGTGTCAAAGGCGTAGTGCACCACGTAGGGGCTGCACTGCTCATTGGTCAAAACCGAGGTGCCCGCGCCGTTGTCAACAAACACGCGTTTTTTCTCAGTGGCTACTTTGGCCATGGCCAGCGCGGTGGCCGAGTTGGTGCCGCCAAACACCAGGCTGATGTCTTGCTGGTCAATCCATTCGCGGGCCTTGCCTGCGGCAATATCGGCCTTGTTTTGGTGGTCGGCGCTCATCAGCTCAATGGGCTTGCCCAGCACCTTGCCCCCAAAGTCATCAATGGCCATTTGAATGGCGGTAGCGCCGTATTTGCCTTCCACATCGGCATACAGGCTGGACATGTCGGTGATGAAGCCGATCTTGACCTTGTCGGGCTCTTTGAACTGGGCGTGGGCGCCGCCGCTGGCCAGCCCCAGTGTGCAAAGTGCCAGAGCCACCGGCGTAAATGTCCAACGACGCATGCCAATCTCCTCGCAAGTAATGAAGCCCCCAGCGTGCGCTGTAGCAGGCTTGCTGCCTAGTAGGAGCATCCCATTGAGGGATTGCACGCAAAGTGCACGTTTGCCCGCTGTGCGCAGGCGGGTAAACGTGCTGTAGCAGTCTTTACTGTGCGTTGGCGGGCGCAGGCATGCTAAGGGCCGGTGTCACCGGTGCGGGGATCGTGACTGGCATGGCAATGGCTGGAGTGCTGCCAGTGCGCGCTGCCAGCACTTCTTGGCCCAGATCGTACACAGCCATGGCGTAGTAGCTGGACCAGTTGTAGCGCGTGATGGTGTAGAAGTTTTGCGTGCCAACTACGTAGCTGGGGGCTGCATTGCCATTGCGCAGCTCAATCAAGGCCAGCAGTCCCTGGTGTTCCATGCCGTCTTGGGGAATGACGCCCAGCCCCGCCATTTGCGCCGGGGTAAAGCTGGGAAGAATGTCCGGTGCCAGCAGCGTGGGAAGGTTCAGGCTGTCGGTGTTGAACAGCGCGGGGTACCACACGGGCTGTCCCGGCACCCAGCCATGGGCTTTGAAGTAATTGGCCACGGAGCCAATCGCATCGGCAGTGCTGTTGAACAGATCAATGCGGCCATCGCCATCAAAATCAACCGCCCATTGCGCCCAGCTGCTGGGCATGAACTGGCCCAGTCCCATTGCACCTGCGTAGCTGCCGCGCGGCTCGGTGGTAGGGGTGCCAGCGTTGCGCATCATCACCAAAAACTGCTCCAGCTCACCTTGAAAGTAGCGCTGGCGTTCTGCGGCACGCGGGTGGGCCTCAGGGAAATCGAAAGCCAGGGTGGCCAGGCTGTCAAGCACGCGCAAGTTGCCCATGTTTTTGCCGTAGATGGTTTCCACGCCAATGATGCCCACGACCATGGAAGCAGGAACGCCGAACTGTGTTTCGGCGCGGGCCAATGTCTCGGCGTTGTCATTCCAAAAGCGCACCCCTGCCTTGATGCGTATGGGGTCAATAAAGCGGCGACGGTAGTCGGCCCAGTCGCGTGCCGTGGTATTGGTTTTGGGGGCCGGAGTCATCAAGCGTGGCACCTGCGGCAAAAATTTTGCTTGGGCCAGCTGTGCCTGTACCCACGTGGCATCCAGGCCTTGGCGCGCTGCCATCTCTTTGGCCCATTGCTGGGCGTCAGTGCGCTGGCCGTAAGGCGTGCTTGATGCGGTGCTGGTGGTACTGGGGCGAGGGGGTGTTTTGGTGCCGCTGTGCTGGGCATCAGCAGGCAGGTGGGTGGCGCAGCCAGTAGCCAGAACGAGGAAGAGCAAAGGAGATAGCAAGCGTTTCATGGTGTGCGAGATCGTGGCCAGGTCAAAGCGCGGTAACTGCTGCGCAAAGCGGCCAGGCTGGGGGTGTCTGGGCCATGCGGTGCATAGCGCCATTGTTCCATCTGCAGCAGCCACTGTTGCAGTTGCACAGATTCATCCCCCCATTGTGCTTGGGCTGCGCGGGCCAGCGCTTGCAGCCCCAGACTTTTTGCATGGGTAATGCCAGCTTGCTGCAGCTTGCGCCGGGCATGTACTGCCATGCGCAGCCATGGGTCTTGAATACGTTGCGAGCGCCAGCGTTGCAAGGCATAGGCCAAGGCGACCAAGGTGGCTGTGACTGCAAACCACAGGGCTGCTTTGGCGGCATTCCAGTGCGTCCACTGCAGATAGCGCAACACATTGCTCTGGTTGTCGCTGGAATAGTTCAGTACCCAGTCATTCCAACGGTGGTTGACGGCTTCCCAGCTGGCCCGCAAACGCTGCAGCGCATTGCGGCCCACCATATTGCCCATGGCGTTGTTAAGCAGCGTGGTGGGAGCAGACAGGCGCTGCAGCTGTTCGGTGCGTGCAGGGGCCACGGCAGAGGTGGGGTCAACGCGCATCCAGCCTTCACTGGGTAGCCACACCTCGGTCCAGGCATGGGCATCGCTTTGGCGCACCGTCCACAAACCATCTACGGTATTGCGCTCTCCGCCTTGGTAGCCCGTCACGATGCGTGCAGGAATGCCTGCGGCGCGCATCAGCACGGTGAATGCGGAGGCAATGTGCTCACAAAAACCGCGCTGACTTTCAAACCAGAAGTGGTCGGCAGTGTGCGCGCTGCTCACCTCGCCCGGCTGCAGGGTGTACACATAGCTTCCATTGCTCAGGCGGGACAAGGCCGCCTGGATGATGGCCGTGTCGTCATTGCCGTGTAGCTGGCGCAGCTCTTTTGCCCAAGCCGCCGTGCGGGGGTTGAGGTCTGTGGGCAGCTGCAAATGGAGGTTGCGCTGGTAAGTGGACAACTGCTGGCCGTATACGTAATGCACGTAGGCCTGGGCCTGGTAACGAAGCACCTCTGTGATGGGGCGTGTGGTGAGCCATTGCAGGTTGGCGGTGGGGTGGGTGCGGCGTTGCGTGATGTCTGGTGGTTGCAGCGTTGCCTCCAGCGTGAGCAGCCAGCGTTGCTGGTGCGGCTCCAGCGTGACTTCGTAGTTCACCGCCGTACCCAGGCCCGTAGCGGGCATGCTACTGCCGGAAGGCAGGCCCCCATCGGGAGCGGATCTCCAGTTGCGGCCATCAAAGTCGCTGAGTACGGGGCCACGGAAATACAGCAAATGCTGTGGTGGTGTCTGGCCATTGGCGGTGTCAAAGCGCACGCGCAGGGCCACGCTCTGGTTTTGTGCCAGTTGGGCTACTTGGCCCACCGTCATGTCGTTGGACAGCCCGGTTTGTCCTTGCGAGGTCTGAGCAGGCAGCCCCCACAGCGGAGCTATGCGCGGAAAAGTGACAAACAGCACCAGCATGACAGGGGTTCCCAGCAGCATCAGTACACCCGAAGTGCGCAGCAATTGGCGCAGGCGCGGGTAGCCTGCGGGCATGTGGGCGTTGACAAGGGCTGCCAGCAAACCCCAGACAGCTAGCAGCATGGCAATGGCGATGGGCAGTGATTGCGAACGCAAGAACAGCGTGAGCAGGGTGAAAAACCCGAGAAAAAAGATCACCATGGCATCACGCCGTGCACGCATTTCCAGGGTCTTCAATACCAGCAGCAATACAAGCAAGACGACCCCTGCCTCAGGCCCCGCAATGGAGCGAAACTGCAGCACCGTGGCACCCACGGCCAAGACCAGTAGGGCTGCCATCAGCCACTTGCCGGGCAGGCTTTGGCCGCGGCGCGCCATCCACAGCCGCCAGGCCAGCAGGCACAGCGCGAGCGCACTGCTCCAGACAGGCAGGTAAGCCACTTGTGGCAACAGCACAAGCGCCACGACCCCGAGCACCAGCAAGGTGTCTCGTGTTTCGCGGGGCAAAGTAGGGGGCGAATCAATTTTCATGTTTGATAGCTTTTAACGTATACGTATCAAGCGTTAGAGCGCTATTTGGTCTGAAAAATTAATCATGTAGTGAAGGCTTGCCATCGACGGCCAGTGCAGCCAGGCAATCGTGCAGGTGCTGCCCACCGCTGGCCGGCGCAATGCGCTGCCCGCTGGGCAGTTTTAAACCCCAGCGCCACTGCTGGGCGTGGGCCTGCAGCACCCATGCGGTCAGTCGTGCAATTTGTGCTTCTGGGTCTGCCAGGCCAGTGGCGCGCGCATCCAGCCACACGCTGTGGGTGTGTGAGCTGTAGTTGTTGCGCACCACCAAATCGCCACTGCCCGTGGCCAGTGCAGTGGCGGTTTTCTTCCAAACCACGCTGCGCAGGGCATCGCCACGCTGGTAGCCGCGCACGCCATCGTGTTCTGTAGAGCCAGTACTGTGTGGCGCTGCGGTGGCTTGCTCTTCGTTGTCACCGTACTGGATGGGCGGGGTAGGCGTTTCAGGCGCGGGGTACACCAAGACGCGGCCTTCTGGCTGCCAGTAGCTCCAGATTCGAAAGACGCCCAGGGGAAAGCGACTCTCCAGCACCACGCGGGGTACACGGTGCCAGCCGCGCTGATGGGGCACGCTGCCCAGCTCCACGGAGCATAGCTGTCCGGCTGTGACATCGGCGTGGGCCCAGGCTAATTTCCCGTGCGAGCGGTTCAAGGCCAAAGACAGACCGTGTCGATCGCGTTGCCCAACGGCGGTTTGAAGACAAACGGGCACGGTAGCGCGCTCGCCTTGGAATACGGGTTGAAGCTGCCCTAAGTGCAACTGCAGACCATACACATTGCGATGGCCTATCCATACACTGGCCAATGCACTGCCTGCTATCAAAAAAGTGAGTGCATAGCCCAGATTGAGCTGAAAGTTGATGGAGGCAATCAGCAGCACCAGCAGGGTCACGCCGAGCATGCAGCCCGCCTGGGATGGCAGCACGTAGATATTGCGGTGCCCCAGTGTCTGGCTTGGGCTGGGTTGCTGGCGTCGTGTGATCCAGTTGTGCAGAAATTGCCGCCATGAACTGCGCGTGGGCAGTTGGCTGTCAGGCATCAGGGGACAGCCACGGTTTGCAGCATGGCGCGCACTTGCTCAATGGTGCCGCGCCCTGAGCGTGCAACGGCATGCAGACGGTGGGCCATGGTGGGTACAAACATGGCTTGTACGTCGTCGGGGGAGACGTAGTTGCGTGCATGCATTAACGCATTCGCCTTGGCTGCGCGCAGCAAGGCAATCCCTGCGCGGGGCGAGAGGCCTTGCACAAACCACTGTCCATTGCGTGTGGCTTCCAGCAGGTCCTGAACGTAATGCAGCAGCGGCTCTGCGGCATGCACTTGCAGCACAGCCTGCTGTAAGTACGCCAGCTCTTGCACACTCAGTTGTGCGGTCAAGTTATCTGCCTGTGCGCGGTGACCGTGGTGGGCCAAAAGCTGCAGTTCGGCGGCACGCTCGGGGTAGCCCAGGCTGATGCGCATCAAGAACCGGTCAAGTTGGCTTTCAGGCAGCGGGTAAGTGCCGAGCTGTTCCTGAGGGTTTTGTGTGGCAATCACAAAAAAGGGTGTGGGAAGCGGGTAAGTCTTGCCTTCCACAGAGACTTGTTTTTCCTCCATGGACTCCAGCAGCGCGCTTTGGGTTTTGGGGCTGGCGCGGTTGATTTCATCCGCCAGCAAGACTTGCGTGAAAACGGGCCCTGGGTGAAACACAAAGCCTTCGCTGGCCCGGTCGTACACAGAAACGCCTGTTAAATCACTGGGCATCAAGTCAGAAGTGAACTGCACGCGTGCAAACTGCAGGCCAAAGCTGTGTGCCAACGCGTGCGCCAAGGTGGTTTTACCGACACCGGGCACGTCTTCAATCAGCAAGTGTCCGCCAGCCAAAAGGCAAGCAACGCAGTCTTGTACTTGCTGCTTTTTGCCAACGATCACCGTGTTAAGCTGATCCAAAAGAGACTGGATTTTGTGCAAAGTCATTGGCAAAAGTTATCCTAAAACAAAGATGACAGGGGACAAGCAAAGTGGGCAAGACAGGCTATTTCTCTCACCGTTCATGCCGTCAACATGACATGGGCCCCGGGCACCCAGAGTGCCCGCAACGCTTAGATGCTATTGAAGACCGCTTGCTGATGACAGGGGTTTTAGATGGCTTGGAGCGCATTGATGCACCTCAAGCCGCCTTGAGTGATGTTGAGTTAGCCCATGATCGCATGCATGTGGCGGCGCTGCGTGGTCTGACAGACCGTTTGATTGAAGAGCAGGCTGCCGGTGGGCCACAGTACATGCAACTTGATACGGACACATCCATCAATGCGCATACTTTCACTGCCGCCATGCATGCCGCAGGAGCGGCTGTTGCAGCGACCGATGCCGTCATTGATGGTGAGCTCGAAAATGCATTTTGTGCCATTCGCCCGCCTGGGCACCATGCCACACGAGACAAAGCCATGGGCTTTTGCTTTTTTAACAATGTGGCGATTGCCGCCCTGCACGCCCTGCAGCGGCGCAATCTCAAGCGCGTGGCGATCGTTGACTTTGATGTGCACCATGGCAACGGCACGGAAGACATCCTGGCGGGAGACAACCGCGTGCTGATGGTGAGCTTTTTTCAGCACCCGTTCTATCCATTCAGCGGCGACAAAGAGCCCGCATCCAACATGCTCAACATTCCGGTTTCGGCCTATACCAAGGGTATGGATATCCGCGAGTTGGTGGAGATGGTGTGGATTCCTCGTCTGGAAGCCTTTAAGCCAGAAATGATTTTTGTCAGTGCCGGGTTTGATGCCCATCGCGATGACGATATGGGGCAACTTAACCTGACTGAAAACGACTACATCTGGCTCACGGAGCGGATCAAGGATGTGGCCCGCCGCTTTAGCAAAGGGCGCATTGTTTCGTGTCTGGAGGGTGGCTACATGATGGGGCCGCTGTCGCGCAGTGTTGAAGCCCATTTGCGCGTCCTGGCAGATGTTTAGACAAAGAAGGGGTGTTCATTCATGACCGAGTTGTTACTGCAAACACAAGATGCCCGTGGCGTTGTGACACTGGTGCTCAATGATGCTGCCCGTTTCAATGCACTAGGCAGTGGCATGCTGCAAGCGCTGCAAGAGGCGCTGGACAAGATTGCAATGGATGACAGCGTGCGGGCAGTGGTGTTGGCTGCCAATGGAAAAGCTTTTTGTGCGGGGCACAACCTCAAGGACATGGCCGCCCACCCGAACTTGAGCTACTACCAAGACCTTTTTACGCAATGTTCCCGCATGATGTTGAGCATTGCGCGTTTGCCCGTGCCAGTGATTGCGCGGGTACACGGTATGGCCACGGCAGCGGGTTGTCAGTTGGTGGCGCAGTGTGATTTGGCGGTTGCCAGTACCGAAGCCAGCTTTGCAACCAGTGGCATCAACTACGGCTTGTTTTGCGCAACTCCCAGCGTGCCTTTGGTGCGCAACGTGCCATTTAAACAGGCGATGGAAATGCTGCTGACCGGCGATTTTATTGACGCGCACACAGCACAGGCACAGGGGCTGGTGAACCGCGTGGTGGCACCGCAAGCCTTGGATGCCAGTCTTGAACAGCTGGTGAGCTCGATTGTGCAAAAACCTGCAACGGCTGTGCGCATGGGCAAAGCGTTGCTGTATCGACAGCGTGAAATGGGTCTGGAAGCGGCTTACCTGCTGGCAGGCGAGTCGATGGCCTGCAACATGATGGACGCTGATGCACAGGAAGGTGCCCAAGCTTTTGCCCAGAAACGCCAGCCTCAGTGGCGTGGCTGACTGAGAGGCATCAGTAGTTTGTCATCTGCATGCTATTGGCAGGCGTGTTGCCTGAACCCGCGTTGATGTGAGTCGTTATGGACATTTTTGACAAACTCATTCATGACTTTCACAGCTCCAGTGCATGGATGGAGCTGCTCATCTTGTTGGTGTGCTTGCTCTTGGCCTATGCCGTGGTGCGCTGGTGGGGCCGCAACCTGAAGGAGCGAGAGCGGGTATCGCCCATCTGGTTTGGCAGCAAACCTCTGGATGGCGCCATGCTCCCGATGCTGGCGCTGATTTTTACCTATGCCGCTGAACTGATAGCCGTTCAGTACATGCCTGTGTTTTGGCTGCGCTTGGCGGTGTCGCTGCTGTTTTCGCTGACCATCATCAGATTTGTTGCCCGCGTATTGAGTTCGAGCTTTCCGCAATCGACCAGCATGCGCTTGATGGAGCGTGTGTTCTCCTGGGTGGTATGGGGCGTGGCAGTTTTGCACAGCCTGGGTTTGTTGCCCGTGGTGCGCGAAGAGCTCGATTCCGTCAGCCTGACACTGGGCAAGTCACAAATCAGTTTGCTCAATTTGGTCGAAGGTACTTTGTCTGCTGGTTTGATGATGGTGGTGGTGCTGTGGATTTCCAGCTTGTTTGAGCAGCACCTGATCAACCGGTGGGTCAGCGATTTGTCCATGCGCAAAGTGGGCGTCAACATCACACGGGTGGTGCTGATCACGGTGGGCTTGCTGGTGTCTCTGTCTTGGGTGGGGGTTGACCTGACGACCTTGTCCGTGATGGGGGGGGCTTTAGGCGTGGGTTTAGGCTTTGGGCTGCAAAAGATTGCATCCAATTACATCAGTGGTTTTTTGGTGTTGATTGAACGCGCATTGCGCATTGGCGACAACGTGCGAGTCGATGGTTTTGAAGGACGCATTACCGATATCAGAACCCGCTTTACGGTGATTCGAGCATCCAATGGGCGTGAGTCGATTGTTCCCAATGAAACGCTGATCACGCAAAGGGTGGAAAACCTCACGCAATCTGACCGCCAGTTCTCGCTGTCAACCACCGTTGTGGTTGGCATGGAGAGTGATGTGTCTCAAGTGACCAACATTCTGCTGGACGCTGCCAAGCGGCAGCCTCGTGTTCTGGCCAAGCCCGCGCCTTCTGTTCAATTGGTCGACTTTGTCGAGCATGGACTGCAATTTACGCTGAACTACTACATCAGTGACCCCCAGAACGGGCAAGGTAATCTTCGCTCCGATGTGAATCTCGCCTTGCTGCAAGGCCTGCGAGAGGCAGGAATCCATCTGCCTATTCCGCGGCAAGTGGTGCAATTTGTGGCACTTGAGGAGAGCACGGCTGGCCACACTGACAAGGCGCTGCATGTGGCTGAATCACCTAGGGAAAACCCATAAACGAGAGAAATTAATGCCCTGTGCTGCGTGATGCATGCATAAAATGGAACGATCGTTCTTTTTCGTGTGAATGTCTGCGCGGTGTCCCTAGGACAGCTTTGCTGCATCGCCGCATAGAATGCTTTCAGTTTACGTTCACGTCAATTCAGAAAATCTGTAATCACACTGATTCCCAAGGAGCAGCAGCATGAAGGTATTGGTCCCAGTCAAGCGCGTGGTGGACTACAACGTCAAAGTCCGT